>Ga0233447_1000009_pt1 | contig 350307 bp, 273 predicted proteins | sample SI_124_October20_3_FD_183014 | JGI IMG/M metagenome (GOLD analysis project Ga0233447, IMG submission 183014) | Seawater microbial communities from Saanich Inlet, British Columbia, Canada - SI_124_October2016_135_MG | ecosystem: Environmental > Aquatic > Marine > Inlet | place: Canada: British...
CAACCTTGGCTTCGTAGGCAATCTCACTATCACGGTCTAGACGTTTTGAATAGAGTACACGGGGAAACAGCCCCAGGGACGCACTGACTGACGTCCACCATTCTATCTTTGGGTATTGTTTACCACGGATGTTTACTACGTACCCTGGTCCGGTACACATGCTTGCAACAACGTTTACTATTCGCTGCGCTTCACGGTAAGCTTGTTCAGGGTCATGACTGAACAACGCTGGATAACTATCTACATTTGGTTGACTTGGTTGTACTATATCTAAAACACGTTCTTGTGTTTTCATTACATACTCCTAAATGGTTATTGGTTTACAGTAAACGGTGATCCGAAAAGCTGAAGTACTCTGTACCACCTACTACAATGTGATCCAGGACTTCTACATCAATGGCGCCCAACGCCGTTGCTAGCTTTTTGGTGACTGCTCGATCACTTGCTGATGGAGTTATGCTACTACTTGGATGATTATGTGCGAACATGACTGCTCCAGCACCTAGCGTTAATACTCGCTGAATGACTTCTCTAGGGTACACAGCGCTAGTTGTTAGGCTACCTTCGAAAAGTATCTCAGTAGTGAGGGTCTGATGCTGGCCATTGAGGAAACAGCAGACAAACATCTCACGTTTCGCTCCATCAGAAAAGTAAGCTCTGAAATGATCTGCAGCCTCTCTGGAAGTCTTAATAGATTCACCCGCTGGAATTGTAAACCTACGCACGTATTCATTCAGGATTTCAGTATCGCTGACACTTGAAACATTAAATATTGATATTTGAGTCACGGTAGACTCCTTTCATGTATTAGCTATTATTGATTTATGTATTAAACGGTTGTCACATTGTACTTACAGGTATAACAAAGGCCAAGTTACCTCACAATAACTGACCCCTAACACAGAGACGTTCGCTACGGGTACAACGATTGTCCCTTACCACCGAAAGACACCAGCGACAGTTCAGGTGTATGTATGTAATTCCTGTTGTGAGTACTTACGATTCAGTGGGTATTCTTTGTTTTGATTTAGGTGATGGGGTTCCAACACCAGCCTACGCAATGTCAGTTTGTCAGTACTGGCATATACGTGAGCTACTCATAGTGAGCTGTGGTACGTTTATACTCTTACCGTTACATGAGTTTACGTATGTCAGGATAACATCCGTAGTCTTCAAATTGTCCGTGTAAATCCGGTATCGCAACCTGTCCGGCACGCCTGGTAGCATTTTGAAGTGTAGCCCCAGGGAAATATCTCACCTGTCCGCCAATTAGATGGTCATGGTGATGGTTCATGGTGATGGCTCGGGAGGAAAAGCACCTATGAGAGTTGTTGGAAGATCAGATAACTTGTAGCCCGGTTGGTCTCTACATGATAGAGCTGCGCTACTTCTGAGATGGTGTTGGGTTCACCGCCCCAATCAGGATAGATCATCCCGCCGAAAGCTGTACGTAACTGTTCTGGTGTAAGTACTCGACCAATCAACCCATCAATGCTCACTCGTATTGCGCTCTTGGCTTTGAGTACGGTAATATTCTGTCCGTACAGTAACTCCATCCGTAACTCTACAGAACGACGTCCTGTATTATCAAACTCAAGTTCATTATGTATCAGCATCATACTACCTCCACCAACTTGATCATATATGAACTCTGCTTGATGCGCTGAGATGTTCGTAGTATCCAGTTAGCTGATGTAAGCGGATATACCTCCTTGATTTTGTACTTACATGTATCTGTGAGTGCTGATAGATACACCGGATGCGCTAACAACGATGCAAATGTACCTTTAGTACCCACCATACCTAACTGGATAGATCGTTCTGTTGCTACAGGTAGAAATATTCCATCTATAAATCCTGCATACTCCAGGTCATCAACCCCGAGTACGTGACTCAGTAGGTTCAAAGAGAACTCCGTTACCATTGCGCCGATAAGTAGCTTAGTATTTACTCTCGTCGATAACTCCTGCGCCCAAGTACTTATCACTACAGCGGCATTCTCATAACTGAATCCAGGATTTACAGTAGAATCATTACTGTAAACGGAACGCCAGAGTTGTTTCGACTTGGCAATGAACTGCAATACGTCCCGAATTACGTCCGTAGATGTATCAGCCTGGTATTTTGCCCATAGTACCCGACCTCTAGCCTTAATCTTATGATATTGATCCGTAGGGAACTCCTGTAGTAGTTCAAGCGTCTCGGTGGCGGCTACATAATGTGCCGGCATTACCTCACTTACTTGATTCATACCATGTAGCATTTCAGTATATGTTGTATCATACTCAGCTGGAGTAGACTTACTCCGTGCATTCAAAGTAGATTTCACCAAAGTACCTACATTATCAATACTATCGTGTATGTTATCGAAGAGCCAGTTTTGACAATTATCTGGTAAATGTTCCATAATCCAGCCGTACCCTTCAAATCTATCACTACCGCTGTTTTTCTTCGTGGCACTTATGGATCTTTGGATAGCTTCGGTGAGTAATACACGTATTTCCCAGGTCATAAGTTCTGGATCTTCACGAATGATCCTCCGAGCAATCTTGTCATAAATACCAACCTTACCGCTAAAATGGCGTATACGTTCTGTCGCAACCCTAATAGCAGTACTGGCACTGTCCATATTAATATCCGCTGTAGATTTATACTGAGTAGTATCAAACCACTTGATACGATTCCAACGAACAGATGAATCTAGCACTACAGGATCAGAACTTAGTACAATCCCATCACCGTCCGTATCCCTACCTGCCCACGCAATGTACCACTTTGATATCCAGTCATGGTTCGAGTCTGCTACGTTTAACTGTATCAGGTTCATATCAAGACTACTGTCCTGTATGAACTCTACCCGTACTTTCATAATATCCGTGTGAATCGGTAACGCTGGTGAGAATAGGAACGCCATCGTTTGTATACGTGGCTTGAGTTTCGGACCCCGTATAATGAATTGAACAGGCTCATTGGATACGCCGATGGCAACTTTACCAGCATAGCCTTTCACATCGCACTTCCGGAATATCCTGGCAGTACTTGATACGAGCTGATCGTTCAGTTGTTGTATGTATGCAGGGAATCCTGTCGCAGCCTTTATGAATGTATCCGCACCTGGTAACTTTGCCCGTACTGGTAATTCACGTTCTGCGTAATCGCACTGTTGCCTGTTAAGTGTAGCCTGCCAGGGTACATATTGAAATGAGTCCATTACAGATCCACTTACGCAAGTAGCAGCGCCTGTACTTCCGCTTGGACGTTTGATACCACCGTAAAAGCCTGGTACTAGTCCACTGAGAGTTTGAGATACACAAGTACCTTTGAAGTACGATCCTTCATCAAACCACAGCGTGATCTGCGTTGCATCCATTGATAGTCCTAACTCTTCAGATAACTTGGTTATCCTTTCATTGGATAATACACAGACACCTAGATCCCATATGCTATCAGTATGAACATGCTCAGGTAACAGACCTATACCTACGAAACTATCCATGATATAGCCTTGTCGTTTAAGCCCAGTAGCCAGTGTCGTTCTGTCTTGTGGACGTAATGTGAGCCAAGGTTCTAACGTACTGGGTACTTTCAAATCCTTGGGCCAGTAGAAGCTCTTGTTCACTGCTTCACACAGTAGGTTATACTCTCTATCATTCCATGTAAGTGTAAGCGGTGTGTGTAACACACGTTCCTGGCGTCCTTCTTCAAACTCGAAGTGCTCCAGTGGTTCGTCCTGCCAGTATAGGGTCAGTATATCTTGAAATAATGTATCCCTACTGTAAATGACTGGTAGCTCGGTTGTACCTGGTACTGGTGATGCTTCAATAGTACCATTCACACGTAACGGTGCATTTGTTACATGGGTTTGGCGATACACCACAGCCTTGAAAGCCTCTGAGTGTGATACATCCAGGAACTGCGTATCTTCGGTGTATAGATACGTTCGTAATCGTTGGCCTAGTTTACTAGAACCTAGACGGACGGCGATCCTTTCCACGTCAGTACGATCAGATGTACCTGATTCGACGTTACTCTTGAGATTGATGAGTTGTTTTACCAAAGGTGTTGCTTGGAGTGACATGCGCATGTCTCCTTGTATTGCCAGTGTTTAACGGCGAACTGGCTTACCCGTATGGTTTATTGATTGTTTATGTATTTGTTGCCGGGGCCTCGGAACTAGACTTAATGTACTTTCTGTTATACTAGGTACTGCTACACGAAATCTGAGAATCCAATGCCCCTATTAGCGATTCTCATATATATATAATTATTGAAATAGAGCCCTATTAAGAACATAGATATACTATGCAGGTCAGTACCATGTTCTGTAGTGAGTAACGTGTTGTATGAGCCTACGAGAATAAGAATGTATAATCTACATTGCCCTATACTTGTATTCTATGTCAGTTCAAAACGGGAGAATGGTTAATAATATACTATATAGGGATTCGCCAGTTTTGGAAACTACCTAAACGTATGTATTTATAGAGATATACGTCAATTTACTCTACTTGCCGTGAAATGACTACCTTCACAGGTTGATAAGCTAGTTCTACGTTAAATTTGAACTGAATGCAAATACAGGTTCGGGTAAAACCGCAGATATGTAATTTATCACGATCTCCAGATTAACCCCATAGGTTCACTCTCAGTGGATCAACATTCGTCATAATAATACACAGCACATCATTAATCGTACTGACAATGAATTCCGTACTCAAAGTACCAGGCAATGCAATGGCCTTAATGACTTCTGGCGTTCCATAGGATTTCAATATTGATTATCAATACAGATCTCCAAAACTGGTTAATTCCCCAATAATTAATTTAATTATAAATAGGAATTAACCAGTTTTGAAAGTACTCAGATGATAGTACATCACATTCTAGCCCTACACGGACTTGGTAGAATGTTTATCTTCAAGATACTTAATAGAATGTTTAACATCTCTACTATAATGCCCAATATTTGTATCATCCCAAACATACTCAAGTTCAATTCTGTCAGGTACTCTGCCTAAGTATTTTGCGATCTTAATATATCTTAACTTTGTTTTTAATTGAAAATCAGCAGGTGACATGGATTTCTTAAGTTTATCCAGAAGTATCTTGGCTTCAGTAGATAATAACTTGGGTTGTCTAGAATTACGGAGCGTATCAGGTATCGATTCTACTTCTACTTTGATGCCAGGTAGCCAACTTACAATTTTATCAATAATCTGATCGTTGTGACTCCATACATAAAGATTTACTTCTTTATCACTGCTAGCAACACGTAGGTTACATCGCATCAGATCCTGGTATACTCCTAATGCAATAAGTGTTGAATAGAATTCAATTACTTCCTCGCTGGCATAGGGTGTTGGTTTGTTCTGAACAATCGTCAAATCAATTCGCCCTCCCAATATCGCTGATACTTCACTGAAATACTCCAGAGGACCCCAGTCGAAAGTCCCAGCAAATACTACCGAGGTGCATTTGGAGTAATTATTTCTACCAATTAAGTTACCAAAGTGATTCACTTTAATATTGGGATATGGCTCAAACAGGGCCTTGAACTTATCTACATATCTATTGTATGTTATAAACAATGCCTCAGTGCCACCTATTACACGAATCGCTTCTTCAGCAACTCCTTTGATCCTGTCTGCGCTAGTATCAGATTTTAAGAGAAAGCTTTTTGATATGTTTAATGGATAGTGATGAAGTTTACCTCGTGAGAAGTCTCGGATTTCAGATAACCCCAATATATTGAAATCAGTCGACCTATACGTCAGATCCTTAATTCCTGTACCATCCAGAATCACGGTTCGGGTCATGAAGGGTGAAATACTCCTGTATCTATGAATACCAATTGCATAGTCAATTATCTTTATCTTCCCCTTATTCCTATTCTGCCTAATCCCGCCGGCCTCAATGAAATAATTAACAATTTCAGGTAGATTATAGTAATCAGGGTGGTAATTCCTTCTCCAGGCTTTTATAAATCCGTATGTTAGGGACTGAGCCGCCTCATCTGTATCTACATATTCATATTGCTCTTTACCACCCATCAGAGGTGAAATTATGCTCATTATATTAGCAAATTCACTGATGTGGCGTTGATCAAACTCTGATTCTCTGAGATGTACCATACAGTGGTTCAACATTTCATTCGTAATCGAGGGATTAAAGATCATCCCAGGGTTTTCATCTATAAACAGGTCATCACGCCAAAAGTCGTGTTTATCCCTGAATTTTCCTATAATAAGCTCACCATCGTCAGATAGTACCCGATCCTCATTTGTATACTCGACAGTTGCATATTTTGGAGGCATCTTTAGAACGTCATCTAAACTGTCATTGTCAAGCACCATATTGAAGAATGTAGTGGTACACAATACTATCTTATACTCTTTGAAAGACCAGTTGTATGGTTTTACAGGACACTCATACTGTTCACAATTCTTGCTACGACAGATTGAATTATGATGATCGCCTTTCACATGACCATTCAGGCAGGTTCTTCCGTTCAAGGTCATCAGTGCAAATGTTGGTCGGACAAGACAAATGTCTTTCTTAAACTCCCTATCAACTTCCTCGGCTATGCTTAACCCGTCCTCTACTCTACCAGTAATTACAAATGCAGAGTACCCAGCAGACATCTTTAGCTTCTCAATCAATGTGGCAATTAACATCTGTGTTTTGCCAAGCCCAGGTCGTGCAGTGAGAATGTTCGGTCTTTTTGTATAAACCGTTTGTGCCATAGCCATAGCCATTTGCCTAAGTAAATTCCAATACTTTCCGTCAACAACAATTCCATTACTCTGTAATCGTTTTATAATATTCTGTAGTATTGGTACATACTCAGATTCTTCCGTACTCAATATTGTTTGGCTATATTCAGATTCATTTAGCCCGATGATGAATTTCCTTTGTTCATCAGTCATCGATTTACCATTATATGTCAATTCATCTGTGTCTATCACATACGTATCAGCAGTAAACAATTCTCGGTATCTTTTTGTATCAGGATGATTTGGCTCCCAGAAATCTATATGATTGGGGTCACTCAACTCACGGAGCATATCTTCTACTTTAAACTTGGGCATTGTGGTAATACTCCACTCTTTTCAACATCTGTTTATTACAAGTACTAGATTCTGCCTACGTACGCAGGGACAATACCAGAATCTGCTCTGAGGAACTTAGTTTATATGCGAATACTTCCAAGTCTTGCGCATACGTGATCTAGTTTCTTACGTATTTACACGATATGGTTCACGTACACGCCAGCATCAGTCGTTGGTGGTTACTTTACACGTAAACTACATCATATTTGACATAGTACACGGCTGTACGCATCTAATAGTTATGGATATTACAAGGATATATGGCTATTGTGACAACCCGTGGAACATGGCACCATACCGTCAGGTATCTCTCATCGGTTCTCACAGCGTAGATTATACTACATGTCAAATATTATCAAGACGGAACGTAGAGCTGCTGATGAACGACATTAGAAAGTGCCAGTATAATGCTGCAACCCAGGTCAACTCCGTTGAATTCCAACGCTAGTACATTTCTATAATACATAATCAATTCTTTTAGTACTAGGAGTTCGAATATAGCTACAAAATGGACGAAATGTATCACCAACCGCACACGTCATTTTAATAATTACTGTAATTTACTATAGTACAGTGTGTTACAGGTACTCACCGAGGGATTAACTGTCCCTCGTATCGATTTCAATGTGATAAAAAGCCCCCGAGTGATGAACCCAGGGGCTTCGATTTATGGTATAGCTGAATATGTTACTTCAAGTAGAGCATTTTGATCGTTTTAGTATACGAACCTGCTCTGAGCCTAGTCAGATAAAGTCCTGTTGAAACGGGTTGACCTTCATCGTTCATGCCATTCCAGGTGTGCTCATACCAGCCAGCAACCTGGGCACCAGATTCAATGGTCCTCACCGTATTCCCTCGGATGTCATAGATAACCATTGAGACCTCTGAATCTTCCGGTAATCCATATCGGAGAGTTGTACTTGGATTGAATGGATTGGGGTAATTCTGATCTAGTATATACTCAGTGGGTAATGCTAACGCTTCAGCGATTGAAACATAGCCAACAGTAAACTTGAATGTCTCTGATTCAGTTGTAAGCGAGTCGGTATCTGTAGCGACTACTCTCCACCAGTACTCAGTATCAGCGGGTAGTGCCTCAGTCATCTCCAGAGCAACATCAAGCTCCGTATTAGCATCGAATACTACATCCACAAAGTTTGAGTCTGTTGCTATCTGAATTGAATAGGTAGCGAAGTCCAGTGGATCGGGATCATCGGATGGCTCCCATTCAAATGAAGGCATATCAGATAAGCCTGCAACATCATCTTCAGGTGATAATAAAGCAAATGCACCTGGAGCTTCTGCGACCAGATCTGTCCAGAAGGTTGCTGATTCTGAATGCGAGATTCCATCGGTTTGATCCATAGCGATCACTTCCCAGAAGTATTGGGTATTATCTTCCAGCTCGCTGGTCACAAAGGTTGCATTTGTGTCAGTTAGGACAGAGTCGTATTCAATACCCTCTCCCCACCAATGCATCTCATAGGAAACCATATCACCAGGATCTGCATCCATCGCAGGAGTCCAGATCATTTCAGGAGTAAGCGTCAAGACCATGACTGAATCAGGTGTAATGAGGTCAACCATTGATGGAGAGTCGTTCCCCTGGTTAATGATGAAGCTTTGGAAACCACCTACATTATATGTTTCGACATTTGACCAATCCTCTGCAAAGACTGCCCAGTAATAGGTCGTATTATCTTCTAGCTCCCACTCAAGAGTAAGAGTGGTGTCCTCACCTGACCACAGCGTATCCATATCTTCAGGACTATTACCCAGTATTATGTGATAGCCAAAGCCATCATATAGATCAGGATCACTACTTGGTTCCCAAGTAAAGGTTGGTGAGAGAACAGTAAGTACTTCGTCAGGAGCGGGAAGTAAAAGACCGAACTCCTCTGGAGCTTCGTTCTCAGCATTGGTCCAGAAGGATGCAGTATCAGAGAAGGTCACACCACCAGAATCATCTATAGCTGAAACAGACCAATAGTAAGTCTGGTTCTCAATTAGATCCTCTGTTGGTGAGTAATAGGTTCCAACAACTTCAACAGGAACTACATCCGTCATCATGGAGTCTGTACTCAAGTAGAAATCATAGCCCGTAATCATATTGACTGTGTTACCAGAACCAGATTGATCTGCTAATGGACCTTTACCTCTGCCCCGCATAGCAATAGTCTCATCATCAGGATCAGATGAGGCTTCCCATAGGAACTCCGGTTGAAGGTTAACGACCATCTCATCCCATACTGGATATAGTAGCTCAAAGTACTCAGGTAGATCATTGGATGTGTTAACTGTGAAACTCTGATAGCCCCCAACGTTAAATGTTGTGAGACCATTCCAGTCCTCTGCAAAGACAGACCAGTAATAAGTCATATTATCTTCCAACTCCCAATCAAGAGTAAGAGTAGTGTCATCACCTGACCAGAGGGTATCCATATCTTCAGGACTACTTCCCAGCAGGATGTGATAGCCAAAACCATCATACAGATCGGGATCACTACTTGGATCCCAAACAAATGTTGGAGATAGAACTGTCAAGACTTCAGCATCGGTTGGTAGCAGTAACGCAAACTCTGCGGGAGCTTCATTCTCAGCATTAGTCCAGAAGGATGCTGTATCTGAGAAGGTGACTCCTCCAGAGTCATCAACTGCTGATACTGCCCAGTAATAGGTCTGATTCTCCAGTAAGTCTTCAGTCGGTGAATAAGATGTTCCCAGGACTTCTACAGGAACTACATCCGTCATCATGGAGTCGGTACTCAAGTAAAAATCATACCCTGTAATCACATCTACAGTGTTTCCTGAACCAGGTTGGTCTACTAGACGACCTCTGCCCTTGCTCCTCATCACGATAGTCTCATCGTCAGGATCACTTGAGGCTTCCCATAGGAACTCTGGTTGCAGGCTAACGACCATCTCGTCCCAGACAGGATAGAGTAACTCGAAGTACTCAGGTAGATCATTTGATGTATTAACAGTAAAGCTCTGATAGCCACCATTGCTTTCAGTTTCAGAGTCGTTTAAATCATGAGCAACTACTTTCCAGTGGTAGGTAGTATTGTCTTCAAGATTATAGTCTAATTGGAAGGAAGTATCTATTCCTGGATAGAATGTTTCTCCACCGGGATCGGGTGTATCGAGATATAGGGCATACCTCACCGTGTCAAGTGGATCAGGATCAACTGCCGGATTCCATGTGAAAAGCGGAGACTGGTTTATAATTGACTCGTCCAGGAGTGGTGACGTCAGATCAAAGGCTGCAGGATCATCGTTTTCAAAGTTGACCAGGAAGCTCTCGGGACCAGCAAGTTCACTGTATTCATAACCGTCAAATGCTTGCACAGTCCACCAGTGTTGTGAGTTATCGACTAGTACAGTTGTAACCTCCCACTCTGTTCCATCTGGATCTTGAACCACCGCGATGGCCGAATCAAGTTGAATTCCCTGGGTATCATCATATAGTCTGAAATCATAGGTGAGAGTGTCCTCCTCTGCATCAGAACTATTTGATATTTCTAGAAGGACATCACTTGTGGTGACCTCATCACCAAGGAGTGATATCTGGACAGGCATGCTAGGCTCTGTGTTCATTCCAAACGCAATGTCTTCCCACTCACTCCAGAAGGTTCCGCTGGCTACTTTAGCCCGTAGATAGTATTTCACACCATCGAGTAAGGCTCCCTCAGTATACTGGACGGATGTAGCATCACTGGCTACTACTCCTGAGTCCCAAGTCATATTACTCTGGAATGTTGAATCTGTTGAAATTTGGATCTGATAGTTGGTTTGAGTCTCACCAATACTATCGAAATAGTCGAACGTAATTAATGGATCATGTGAAATGAGATGGTATAAATCTTCATCACCTGCAATATCAAGGTTTTGAACTTCCATAACCCTGGTAACACCTGTTACTTCATTTGAGTACCAGCTTTCATTACCATCAGTATCATAAACTGTGACGGCCAAGAAGTATTCGGTACCAATGTTTAACCCCGATAGTGCATGGGAAGTATTGCTCCCGATATCTATACTATTTTCATAGGGATAACCACTTTCATCAGTATCATAGTAGAGTTTAAATCCAGCAAAATCACCTAAGGGACTTGGATCCCATTCAAGGTTGATGAAGTCATTTCCTGTCCCTACAATTATTAGACTATTGATTGATATTGGTGGTGCACTATTTGCCGGTGATGACAACCACGGGGAAATATCCACAATCACATTAACGCTATCGCCCTGCCCATTTGGGTTTTGCGATGTGTGGTAAGGACCAGAGGAGTGACCCCAGTAATTGCTATTTGCCGTAACCCACTGCGCATTTTCATTTCTGACACTATACCCGGTATTATTTATGTTTGAATTACTGATTACAAGACTATTAAGTGTACCATGTGAAGAAAGATAAATACCATGCGTATTTTGAGAAGTATTTCCCCAAATGGTATTATTTGTAAAATTACCATCCAAAATATCTAAGTACGCTGCACCTCCATTATTTGCATAGTTATGAAGTATTGAAGTACTATCAAAGGTAACGGTAGATCCTTCCATATATAATCCACCACCATCCTCGGTGGCGACATTACTGATTATTTTTGAATTCGAGATGTTAACATTTCCAAGTCCATCATACAAACCACCACCTAGACGTGCAGTATTATCATATATTTGAGCATTATTTATATCAGCTTGTACACCATCACTTAAATAAATACCACCACCTCTATTTGTAGAGGTATTACTCTTAATAGTGATATAAGAAGCATCAATACTACCGGACATAACCGTTATACCACCACCAGAGCTTCCGCTATTACCTTCAATTAGAGTATTATTACATACTAAACTATTGAAACGGGAGTGTATACCCGACCCATCACTTCCAATATTTCCAGAAATAACTGATCCATCAACTAGCAAGCTGCCCCCATCTGCTCCAAGACCACCTCCCCTTCCATCTGCTAGATTCTCTAAAATTTGCACATTCCGAATGACAAGAGAACCTCCTTCTTTATAAATAGCTCCTCCTCGCCAGCCTGAATTGCTTGAAAAGTGAGAATTCTCTATAATTGCTACTGATGAATTTGGCTCTATATATGCACCGCCCCCATATGTTCCGTAGCTCTCACATATATTGTTCATAATATGATTATTTGCTATTTTGGGACTCCCTTTTAAGTATAAACCCCCACCATTTATACTTGAACCATTCGTAATCCTAAACCCATGGATCAATGTTGTAGTATCGATAGTCGCCGTTTGTGGATTCATGTAAATAACGTTACTTATCCCACCACCATCAATAATCGTATTACTTGAATCACCAGCGCTGATAAGCTTGATACCATTGGTCTCAGGCCAGATAATGTTTTCGTAGTATGTGCCAGGCTGAACAAGAACAGTGTCAGTAGAATCAGCAACATTTAATCCTGCCTGGATAGTGGAATAATCATCAGGAATATTAATGATGATTGGTATGTGTTGTGGGGTTGCAAGAGGGTTTTCATAAGCTCCCATATCTGGGTTTGAGCCATTCGGATTTGGGCGTGGATCAATGTTGATATCTGTTGTTGGGGTAATTGATGTGTCTAGTCCGGTACCAATGCACGGTGAGAAATTGGAAATATTATATAGTCCTATAGATGAATTGATATATTGAGGATTAAGAGCCAGGTTACCGCCACCCCACTCCACCGAATTGACATCATTTATTTGAATATTCTCTTCACCACCTTGAATGACCGAATGTGAAATATCGACTGTCATCGCAGGGTGGCCATGGGCTGAGTTATTCATCAGATAAATCTCCTGTAACCCATTACCCCATAGAATGGAATTAATAAGTGAGGCATTCGAATTATAGGCACTGTAAATCGCTCCACCTTCATTGTTATTTGCGGAATTTCCTCCAATTGTACAATTTAGTAATATTGGATTTGATGTCGATAAGTAAATGCCGCCTCCCCCATATGGAGTAGCAATATTATCTATTACGAGGACATTCTTCATTGTTGGGTTTGATTCTTGCAGAGCAATCCCGCCACCCGACCCATTGTTTGCCGCATTCCCTTTTATCATAACATTTAATATTAATGCGTTCGATGCTGAGTTAAGTTGAATTCCTCCACCAGAACTATTTACACTATTATTAAATATCTCTGAATTTGAGATTATACCTGTAAATGCCGTACCATATATACCTCCACCTCTCCCCTCACCAACAGTAAAGTTAGAGTGCACTTTCACCTTTGAGATTTCTGCACTGCTATTTTTCAAATAGAAACCAGGTGCACTATATTGAGACGAATTATTGCTGACGATTAAACTGCTCATTATGGGACTTGAGTTGAGGCAATATACTCCCCCCCCCCCGAAACCCGTTCCGTAGCCATTTTGAATTGTAAATCCACTTAGCTTTGATGAACTGTTTTCACCAGACTCAAAAGTGACCACACTACCACTCTGATTACCATCAATCACTGTTTGTGAAATATATGATGTATCCTGAGTCGTTAAGTAAAGTGAACCAACCACGATGTTTTTGCCACTGAAGTTAATATTCTCAACATAAGTACCGGGTTGAACCAGAACGGTATCCCCATCAACCGCAGCATCAATACCAGCTTGAATAGTTGCTTGATCTGCCGGCACATTGATAGTGGTGGCAGATAATGAAATTGCGATTGAAAGAAGTATGGCAGCAGAACGAATCATTGGATATTTCCTCATATTTCTCTTACTGATTTCATGAATCCTTGAACAGGTTGTCATCATAACTGCCAGGATAATTGGTATCGTACTAATTCCGGATTATTATGCTGGACAATACGTTCATGTTTATTCCATAACAATGTATTCGAGTATTGCCTATTATGAAAGTTCGTGACAAAAACCATCATGTATGAAAGTAATATCAGTCATATACTACAGTATGCAGGCAATCTATATACTCTGAAATACGCAGTAGCTAATTGCATATATACACTAAAAGATATGCTACTCATTTCACATTAAAAGTAGTCTACAATACCCAAGTTAATTGATCGGGGCGTAACATAGCATACTATCTACATATCTGATTTTACACAGCGAATACAGTGGTAACATTCGATATAAACCGAACCGATACCTAGTCAACAATTGTTACCCCAGTAAAGGACTATATTTACCCATATTAGTGCATATTCTACACAATAGTGCTCACACAACGCTCATGAAAATTACAGTGCGCTCTTTATCACACTATTTATACTATTACTTACACTTCTTGGTTTCTCGGACTTAAAATCCCTCGGCCTAAACAGCCGTGCCGGTTCGATTCCGGCCCCGGGTACTAACCTGCGCTCCTCTTTGGAGGAGCTTCGGTCAGCAAGCCAATCAAACCATTATTACAGCAATAAAACTAGGGATAGTTCACCGAAGCACACAGTGCGTAGGAGAGCCCCGGGTACACTGAAAACATATCGAATATAGAATTCCTTTCCCTTACCTGAAATCTTTGAACCGCTCCATAAACTCATCTAATTTCAAGCTCTGATGTCCTGCTGTATGCAGAGTATTCAACTGATCCCTCGTATTGTATCCCCAACTAGCGCAGTAGGTGTGAACCTCCGTATTTTCTGCAACCTCAAGCACAGTGGCAACGTGATCATCTATGAAGGATATGTCTCTTGGATTTAGCTTACGCTTGCGTATGAAATCATTGATGATGGCTGGCTTCCTATAGTCGAGTGTGGCTTGGAACATATCTGCAGGATCTGGCTCAATTCCTTCATTCTGGAGGATCGCCCGCACCGAAGTCAAATCTTTGGTCGTTACGATCATACAAGCGCGTTTCTCGAAAACACCCCTTAGAAAATTGGATAGCCCCGGATAGATGGGATTTAACGCCAGCCATTCCACTAGATTATTCTTCCGCAGAATCGAGCGTTCCTGGTAAAACACATCCCGATAGTCCTCCCGTCTATGACTATTTCGATTAATAAATCCATCAAAATCTGATTGAGTGGCCAGATGCTCATCCTCTGCCATCGACTGAAGAATAAAAACATAGTCTTCCCCCCTCCGAATCTGTGGCCTGAGCTTTCTGAATGACTCGACTTGAGATTTGGGGATAGCACCGTGATGCTCTCTGGGATCGTATTCCCCCTGGTATTTTGAGAAAGCGTTGTGTGCAGAGACCAAGCACTCAAGTATACTGTCGGCAATTACTCCATCAAAATCCAGAGCTAATAGTCTGTCATTATTCAATCTGTGGCGACCTTGATCACAACCTTATGGATCTCCCCACTCCCCAGAAGGGGCATGTGTGCATCTTCTGGAAAAAATATGGCGTATTGACCCGCTTTGAGTTTTAGGATGGTATCAGGTTCATCTGAAAAGCGCTGTACATCTTTGTCATCATTGTACTCTACAACCAATTGTTCGCAGCTTGAGAGAGACTTCCATCCCATGCCTTCCGAGCCATCCAGGACAAGCTGGATATCAATATATCTCTTGTGTGATTCCAGCGTTGATTCCTCTCGGCTACGGCCCTGGACATTTTGAACCATGGCATAGACCTGATCACCATCGATCTCAAATCTCCCAACTGGTAGCTCTTTCAGGTCAGTACTCAGTAGAAAATCAAATGCAGATGCAAAGTGATTGTTCAGTGAAAGGTAACGATCAGTGCTTTTTAGTTCATCTAGAATCATAATAAAACCTTATGTAATTATAATTTGTTTACCATACTCAATAAGAGATGTCATCTCTGTACCCTGGCAGAGCCACCACTTGCGAAGGCTTCAACTTCTTCAAGCCGAGCCATGGTAACATCACCAGAAAATGTCGTTGATAAGGCACCTTGTGCCCATCCCAGACGAAGCGTTGCATCCAGATCCCGACCATCGAGTAAGCCATAAATGAGTCCGGAAGCGAAACCATCACCGCCACCAATACGATCCAGAACTTTAAGTTCACAGGTTGGGCTAATGGCTTGATCGTCCTTTGTCCAGACTACAGCTCCCCACTGGTGTCGATTGGCAGATTCAACCTCACGCATGGTGGTTGCCACCATTTTCACGTTGGGATGATCACGATTAACCTCAGACATCATCTCAAAAAAGACGGAGGTATCCAGCTTTGATTTCTTCTCAACATCTGGACCTTTGACTCCAAGACCAAGTTGAAGATCTTCTTCATTCCCAATGAGAACATCAACATGCTCTACGATTTTTTTGAAAGTTTCCTGGGCTTGCTCAAGTCCGCCCATGGACTCCCATAGTTTACCGCGGTAATTCAGGTCAAAGGAGGTGATTGCTCCAGACTTTTTAGCTGCTTTCATGGCTTCTATGATCAGCTCAGAAGTTGTTTCAGAAAGGGCAGCATAGATTCCACCGGAATGAAACCAGCGAACACCCTTGGAGAATATCTCATCCCAGTCAAAATCACCAGGTTTCAGCATGGCGCCAGCTTCGTTTGCGCGGTTATAGAATACGACTGGAGGTCTGACACCATAACCCAGATCTGAATAGACTGTGGCAATGTTTGGACCCCTTGCTCCGTCATGCTTAAACCACTTATAGATCGGCTTCACACCCATTTCCTGGACACGCGTCTGGACCAGTTCCCCAATGCCATAGTCAACCATGGCAGTAGCGATTCCTGTATTCAGGCCAAAACAATCAGATAGATTTGCTGCGCAATTATATTCACCGCCTGAGACATGAATTTTCACAGAGCGTGCTTTTCGGAAAGGTGTTCGACCCGGATCTAATCTGTGAACAAGTGAGCCCAGGGATAAAAAGTCCAGTTCACATGCGTCTTGTCTAATATTTAATTGTGTCATTACTTAAACCTCTATTTTCTATTTTATGGTGATAAACCTTTTCACCAGCAAAGTGTCTCTTTCATATTTGGTATTAGACAACATAGGTTGAAGCGGCTGTATCCCCACCGCGACCTGTCCAATTGGTATGGAAGTACTCGCCTCTCTCCTTGTCCACACGTTCATAGGTGTGGGCTCCAAAATAATCACGCTGAGCCTGTAGCAGGTTGGCAGGTAAACGATCTGCACGGTAACCATCATAATAGGCCAGTGCTGAGCTGATGGCGGGCATTGGTATTCCCAGCTCAACTGCTTTGGTCACAACTCTTCGCCAGGCTGCCTGAGCAGACAGCACAGCATCCTTGAAGAATGGTGTTAGGAGCAGGTTATCCAGCTCTGGATTAGCATCGAAGGCGTCCTTGATCTTCCCCAGGAAGACGGAACGAATGATACATCCACCCCGCCACATGAGAGCGATTCCACCGTAATTCAGATCCCAGCCGTGACTCTGGGCAGCAGCTTGCATGAGCTGATAACCCTGAGCGTAAGAAACGATTTTGGATGCGTATAAGGCTTCTTCCAAGTCTGTAATGATCTCCGCCTTTTCACCAGTGAATTCGATCTCAGGTCCTTTCAAAAGTTTGGATGCCTTGACCCGCTCATCCTTCAGTGCAGATAAACATCTGGCAAACACGGCTTCACCGATCAAAGTCAGGGGCATACCTTCATCCAGAGCAGCAATAGCTGTCCATTTACCAGTGCCTTTCTGACCAGCAGTGTCTAGGATAAGATCTATTGTAGCTTCACCATTCTCATCTTTATAACCAAGTATATCCCGAGTTATCTCGATGAGATAGGAGTCTAATTTTCCATCGTTCCATTTGGAGAAGACTGCTTCCATTTCTTCATTGGTCATCTTCAGGCCATATTTCATCATTTGGTAGGTCTCGGTGATCATCTGCATATCACCATACTCGATACCATTATGTACCATTTTCACGAAATGGCCGGCACCACCTTCGCCGACCCAATCACAGCAAGGCTCTCCATCATCCGTATGGGCGGAGATCTTCTGAAATATTGGTTTCACATACTCCCATGCAGCTGGACTTCCACCAGGCATGATAGATGGACCCAGAAGGGCGCCTTCTTCACCACCAGAAACACCGGTACCGATATACAGCAAGCCTTTACTTTCCACCAACTCATTACGTCTGATAGTATCAGGGAAATGGGTATTTCCGCCATCGATGAGGATATCTCCGGCCTCCAACAGTGGAATGGCCTGTTCAATAAAGGCGTCCACAGGAGCACCTGCCTTGACCATGATCATTACCTTTCGTGGCCTTTCCAGACCTGCGACAAATTCTTCAACTGTGTGATACCCATAAATATTCTTGCCCTGGGCTCGTCCACCAATAAAGTCATCAACTTTTGATGTGGTTCTGTTGTAACAGGCCACACTAAAGCCTTTGCTTTCCATGTTGAGAATGAGGTTCTCCCCCATCACTGCTAGGCCCACAACTCCGATATTTGCTTTTTGTGTACTCATTGAAAACTCCAATTCATTTTATTCTAAATTGCTTTATAATTTTTTCCACCCAGCCATCTGGATCTCATCATTGTTTTGTCCTGCGGATTACATGAGGTCCTGAACCAAGACCATCATACTGGATAAATTGACCACTCCCATCCAATTTTCCCTGGACCAATACGCCATCTAATTGTATGGCCTTACTAGCGTTATTAAACATTGGTACAGACACGATTGCGGTCGTGTTTGCAGGAATATTTACCTCAAGCTCATAGTAATCGGAGCTAGAAATAACTTTGACAATCACGCTACCCTTAATCGTTGGAAACCTGATGGACGCATGCTCCAGGGATCCGATCTGTGGTTTTATCGATATTTTATTAAATCCTGGGTCAATGGGTGTAATCCCCATCAGCCCCTGCTGAATAATATTTCCTGCCGCCCCGCCCCAGGCATGACTTTTTGACATATCAGGCTTTCCAGATGCATCCCAGGCTTCAGTAGTGTTGGCAGCTTTCATTTCATAGATCACATGGTACCAGGAATTCTTCTCGCGAGAAAGGAGATGATCCAACGCCTTATCACCAAAATTCAAATCGTAGAGAGCATCGAGAAAGAACTGCGAAGCAAATACTCCACAATCCATGTTCCTACTATGGAGATACTTTGATAAAGTCGGCAGCTGGTCTTCTTGTACCAGACCAAGGCTTACTGGATAGAATGAAGAATGAAATGCTGAGTGTAAGGAGTGTTTCCCATCGACGTATTTTCCGGTTGTGCGATTGAAAAATGATCTGTTGTAGCCCTTTTTGATGGATCTGGCCAATTTATTAAACCGTCTCTTTTCCGCTCTAAAACCTTCTCGGGGATAATGAGAATCTAAGTGCTCAGCTATAAGGGCAAGTTTGTCCACGGCATAGTAATTCCATGCGTTTAAAACATTATCAGCAAAGTGGTCCTCATGGTTCTCACTTGTATAGTCGTAACCATCCTGGTAGATCGGAGGCCAGTCAAGAGCATGGGCAGATACATTTGTAACCAGATAGTCGGTACTAGCATCCACAAGGTATCTTTTCTGTTTGAGGATATCCCAATACTGATGCAGAGATTCTACATTTCCGGTATACATGAAATCATGCCAGGCCAGCATAACGTTCTGCATCCTGTACTCTGCAGGCCAAGTCGGTTCATTGTATTGATATTCACAAGCGAAACGGGCCAATGCATATTCGCGATCCACTGTATAGGATGACAATTGCTGAATGAGTGCGCCCCCCTCATAGGCGAGTCGCTCGTTTTGAGGCGTATCCCAGTAAAAATCAACGTTCAGATTCTTCATGCTACGCTTACAGAATGCATAAATTTCATCCAGCAAAGGATCGGAACTATTAAAACTGCTCCGTTCATCGTCGAAGGGGTTTCGGATAGCAACAAATTTTATATTCGACTCATCCAGTACCCCGTCTCCGTCATAAGCTCTGATTTGGAGTGAATCGGTCCAGACATAACCAAACTCTTCTATGGTCTGTACCGGGTCCCCAATGATCCACTTCCCCCAATCCACAACTGTCCAGGGATAGATGTCCTGCTCACCTCTAATTTCAATCGTGTCACCAGGTTGTGCCTGATCGAATTCCAGTCTCAGATAGCCAAAGTATCCACTCCCGAGCGCAATATCGTAATCCCCATTTCCTCTATGTGTGATCAGCTTTGGCTCGATGACTTCTATCTCAAATGGTGGTTTTGAGACTGCCATGAGTTTGTCATAATAGGGATGATGTTCGCGGGCATTCGCCCAGCCACTGTTATCATAATTCACTTCCATCCATCCCTGAGGGATTTTTCTGGAATCGATGTTTTCAAATGGATCTACATAGTGATAGGCATTACTTGTTTTTGAGCCACCTGGATTATAGATGCTCTGCGCATTATAGCTTTTCCATGATCGATCTGTAACAATGGTGGTATCCCCATCATCATATTGGAGATACAACTGCAATAGAAAACTTCGATCCTTTACAGTCGATTCACAAATTGCTGCCAGAACATTGCTTTCTTCAGTTTTCAGGTGGTCCGTCACATCAATGGCCTGGTAACTGATCCTGTCTTGAAATCCTTGGAATGGACCGATAGAGACAAGCTGTTCATTTATAAAGAACTTGTAAGCCGGAGATTTCTGTATTCGGGCGTCACGTGAGGTGATAAAAGCAATTGCATATTGCAGGTCACCCGAAGGTAGTTCAAATTGCTTTCTCAGAAAGGTGTAGTCACAGACATCCTCATTAATTCTATTCGAATTATCCCAAATTGGTTTTGCTACCCAGTCATTAATACTGAGGGATTTAACAAATCGAGCAGTCTCTGAATATGGACTCCCATTTCCATCTTTATCCCAGAGTCTTACCTTCCAGAAATACATCTTTCCATGCTGAAGCGCTCTGGCGTTGGCACCGTACTCTACATTTGTGGATTCATGACTATTCACCTTGTCTGAGTTCCAGATATCACCCCTATCCTGATTCAGAATATCTTGACTGGAGGCAATCAATACCTGATAGGCAGACTGATACTCATTGACATCAGCATCGTTCATTATCCAGCCAAATTCTGGGAAATCATCATCCACCATGATCAAATGGTCAACATTATTAGCGATCTCGATAATCAGACCAGTGGGTGCTGTGGGATGAGCTGCAAAAAGTAGAGTTGCAACGAAAGAGAATGCCAACACAGATCGCACTAAACTCATGAGATTATGTACCTCACCTTCACTATCACAATATTGAAGAACATGTTAAAGGGGTGTTGCTCCTGTACCTTTTTTGGGGTCATTCATCCAGCAGGTGATTCAATGTGTCATATTCTTCACCCGTCACGAATTCGATCAAACTTTCGCCAATAAATGTATTATCGATAACACCTTGAAATGCTTCAGAACCGGGTCCGGTGGAAAAAAGTGGTATGAGATTACTGGTATGCTCTCGGGTGGCAAAAATCAGTTTAAGACCACCCTTTTCCTCGTCATCGATGACTGCCATACTGCCGGTATCGTGGTCTGATCCGTATATGACCAGCACGTCGGGATGATCAGCCTGGTAGTCCAGGGCAAGATTAATGATATCATTCACGGATTGCATTTCTGCCAGCACTCGGACCGAATCACGATCATGGGACATATTATCCACGCCCTCTTCCTCGATGAGGAGGAAGAATCCCTCCGGATCATCCCCTATCAATTCCAGAGCTTTCGCAGCCATGGCGCGACCAGTCACCTCTCGTCCATCATAGGTATCCGGCAATTGTTCTTCTGCAAATATTCCTAACACTGCTTGTGAGGGATCAATGGAATCATCCAGCTTTGTAATAATTTGAATATCATTCGCCCTAAACTTGTCGTAGGCCGTCAACGTATCACTTGATTTAGGCCAAGGCTTCTTAAAGAACTTATCACCTCCACCGAATAAAACATCCACACCAGCATCAGCCATGAGATGAGCGATCTGGACACGGTGTTTTCGTTTATGATAATGGACACTGAATGTTGCCGGGGTTGCATCGTTGATGAAAGATGTTGTTACGAGCCCTGTGGCCATACCCTTCTCTTGCGCATATTCAACAACTGATTTTACTGGTACGACCTCACCTGCTTCATTCCGGGTTACCCCTATGGCGTTCTTAAAGGTTTTATACCCAGAGGACATAGCTGTCCCTGCGGCACCGGAATCGGTGACCTTAGCCGGTTCCTGCATATAATTGGTGACCAGAGCGATATTATCAAACCGTGCCGGTGCAAAATCATCCTTAAAGTATCGCAGAGCTGAAAGATGGCCAATACCGCCGCCATCGGCAATTATAAGTATAATGGATTTTGGTGTTTCTGAGCTTTGTTTTGAACAGCTTGCTATGTTCAGCCCGACTAATGCTATTATCGTGATGATTATTAAATTTATGTGTGTGTTATTTTTTTTCATTTACTTATTTTTCTCTGAACTATAGGGTTGAAGTTTCGATTTTATGACTACTCTCTCCTTCTTCCTGATACCATAGACAATACCTTTTTCACCGTGATCCCAGGCAATGCCTTGACCAAAAGATTTAATAGGAACAATCTCGACCAGTTCCAATGTGGAGCCCTTGGAGGGCAGCTGCATGGCATAAAATTCTTCGTGGTCATGACCAGTAAGATAGAGAAGACCATCTGGTCCCCAGGACCCACCAGAGTTGCTCATGGGACGCATTTTCTCAACGATCTCATTCGGTAAAACCCATTCCTCCAGTGAACGCCAGTTGTCATCCATCTTGACAACGGTGGTCCATTCGGTCCCTTTACCCGTTGCATGTTTCCACTTCTCATATTGTGCAAATCCCACCCACCAGTAGCCATCGTGGCGATCAATCCAGGTGCATGAACCCCAACCAATACCAAAGCTGTGATTTTCCACATGCTCCAGAGACTTGGCGTCCCAGATTTCGACACTGCTGGTCATGGGTACGCCAGGATAATTGGAGTGGGAGCAATAAATTTTGCCCTTGTAGATCACACCGCTATCAAGGTGCTGAATGGGTCCATCCTCAGGACCCTTCCAGTGGGCTACCTTCTTATGGGTCTTTTTATCGTACTTAGCAATTTGTTGGCTTCCAACGACGTAAACAAAGTTTTCATCTACCGCCACACCCTGTTTGGCCTCTTTGGCTTTAAAGCGGTGAACTTCTTTTGCGATTCTCCCCTGGGCTGTTGCCACCGAGGCAATACTCAGCATGATTGTCATCAGTGTGAGTGTAAATTTTTGAGTCGGTCTATTCATTGTATTCATCATCTCTGTTATAAAAGTTATTTACTCAAAACTAGTTATATAAACTATTAACTCTTATCTGTCTATTCCTTTGGTTTAGTGTTCCATACCAGCGTGGCCAGTAACATGGAAGCAATGGATGCGCCGATCCAAAATATGAAGGCTTGGCTGAAATCATAGATTTCAACCCCTTGAACGACTGATTTGCCACTTTGGATCAATTTACCACTAATCCAATCCTGTGTTCCAGCGCCAATATAGGCAAAGAGTCCAATTACGCCTTTTACACCACCGGCTGCTCTCACAGGCATAATATCAACTGCAATTAGTCCTCCGAGGAAAACAATCAAGCCACCAATGGCAAATTCAAAGCCACCAATTGCTATTAGATCCAGCCAGTAGTGCCCTGGTGGTATATAATAGATTGCGATGAGGCTGCCCGTTAGAAGGATCCCATAGAGCAGGGTTGGCATGTTGCGACGGGCATTGAAATATTTATCGGAAAGGAACCCGGAAAAAATGGCTCCAGCCAGGCCCACCATCGTGTTCACACCAATGAGAAATCCTGCCTCAGTCACAGTATAATTCTTTGCAGTCTGCAGATAAAATGGACCCCAACTGTGTATGGCATACCGGGTGACGTACATGAGTGCTGCGCTTAGTCCGAGTGTCCAGACAATTGGGCTCTTCAATACCTGGAGCTGAAGTGCTCCCGTTGATTTACTTGACGGCTTGCCGGCACTATCATCGTTACGATACTCGTTTACAGGAGGTAAGCCATAGGTTTGCGGGCGATCTGCCAGGGTCTTAAAAAGGATGAAGGCGACTACCACACATACTAATCCTGGACCAAGAAAACCAAAGCGCCAACCTAAGCTGGCAACGAGAACAGACGTACCAATGAAGGTCAAGCCTTCTCCAATATTGTGAGCACCCGCCCAGATTCCATAACGAGTGCCTCTTTCGTTATTACTGAACCACTGACAGAGTGAGACCACACTTGGTGCTGATCCAATGGATTGGAACCATCCATTTAATCCCCAAAGTGCTAAAAATATCCAGAAACCATTGGTTAGCCCAAAGAGTAGATTGGCAACAGCAGAAAGTAACAACGCCATTGACATGAATCTTCTGATATTGGCCCGGTCAGCCAGGAATCCGTTGGTGAATTTCCCTATTGCGTACACATAAAAGAGGGCCGCGCCTATAAACCCGAGCTGTTCAACGCTGAGTATGCCATCATCCACCATATGCTTTTTTGCTACAGAGAGGCTCAAGCGACAGGTATAAAAGAACCCATAACCAAAGATCAGCGAGAGATAGACACTCCAGCGTTTATGTTCATACAACCGCTTTATTATACCGACATCTGTCAGAGGAGTCGCATAAGGACCAGATTTGAAGTAACTAATTAATTTATTGAACATGTTCGCTCCTAAAATAGCGCTTAGTAAAGACGTCGATTCACGATATTGCTATAGATGGAACCGAAAGTATATGAGATCCCAAAATTGGTTGAGATATCGTAGGTCGTGGCTAATTGTTTCCTTCGGAGTAGAATTTCATCCAAAGTCGCATCACCCCTGGCCAGGTTTATTTGATCGTGAATAGATTCGGCATCGAAGCGTAGAACTAACTCTAATCCCTTGGCGATTCGATATGAGGTTTTAAAATCGAACTCAATGTTGTTGAGTCCAAAATCTTTGAAATAGTGGGAACCGCCCAGCCCAAACTCTAGATCACCCCAGGGCCTGATCAGTCTTAGTCCCAGTTTAACATGCTCAAAAGCCAAAGATTCGGAGATCTGGTCATAGATTGTGGTATCATTATAATTGAACAAGCGAAAACCTGTGGTGTAGGCTATAGTGAACATGCGTTCATCACTCTCACTCCAGGGCCAAATATTGTATTCAACTAAAGGGGTGAGGCTATAACCAAGATCAATATTACTATAGCTGGAGGACTCAAGCGAGAAAGCAATTCCCAGCGACAAATGCTTACCCATGGTTTTAGCATAATCACCATGAAGTCGCAAGGAGCTGAGCGTGCTTTCTATCTCCTCGTCATCTTGGAACGATTCGACTTCCAATTCATGGTGGAGATGGGCTCTTGCTTTCCAGTCAACAACAACCTTTTCGGCTTTTATTGAATTATTAGCTTCTAATTTTCGGTTGCTTTCTTCCGCATCAATTTCACCTGTTGATTCGATGGAAAATACCCAGGCGTTCCAGGGATCCTCAGTAGCACCTTTATCCGTTAAATCAAACTCGGTTTCAAGCTCAATATCAATATCCCTTAGAGGGGTAACCTGGGAGACGAATGGTGCCAATCCCATCTGAATTATTTTAAGCAGATCATTGCGGATTCGAGAGGATGCAAACGCTTTTGCTGCCTGGTAACTTAGGTTTATCTCCTGACCCTCAAAATCCTCTCGTCCAATGAAGTCAAGTTTATACAACCTACCTCTGCTACCGGTATTTTCGCTAGTGATGTGGAGATGAACCTGAGACATATTTGGATCACGGACGTGATTTACAAATAGTATTTCGTTACGCCAATAATCAATATCGCAATTGTCACAATCGATGAAAATTCGTAAGACTTTGTGCTGGCTATTGGTTTCAACAGAATCAGCTGAAACCGATGCTTGGGCTCCTGATATAAAACCGCTCACTAGAAGCATAGGGATTATGAATTTTATGTTAACGTGCATCGAAAATCCTACATGTTTACTTAACTGAGAGTCGCCAATAAGCCGGAAATTATCAACTGGGCTTAACAATAAAATAACTTGCCCAAAGATCAGGGGGTTCTCCATCACCACCTTCGTGATAAACCTGTATCATATTTGGACCAACTTCTTCGACATAGCTCGTTGCACCGGAATCGCCAAATTGAAAAGCACCTGTCCAGCTATGGCCATTATCATCGGAGAAAATAAGCCAATTACCAGGTCGATTATATGTACATACGATGATACCATTGCTCATAGTCAACAGATTGGGACTGATACCCCGATCTGCAACCTGCTTAGGTACTGACCAGCTTCTACCCTCATCTTTGGAAATTGAACAGTATAGGGGCGTTGGAAAATGCGGTGCAGTCAGCTCAATATTTCTACCCCCGGAGCGCATGATACAAACAAGGTCACCGTTTGCAGCCTGAACTAAATCCGATTCACGAAACCCCTCCATCGTGACGGCTGGGACTACTGCCAGCTTCGAGTGACGATTAGCTGGAATACTTTTGTCAAGCATGTCATGATCATCAGGGATACCACGGCCCAGCATTTTGTTATAAGCGATATGCACAGGTTCTCCCCATGTTTGGCCTCCATCGTAGGAGCGAACGAGAATCGTACGATATTTACGCTGTCCTAACTCTGGTGGATATCCTGCGCATAACTCTGTATCGCCATTATAATTCCCATACATGGTCGCCAACAAATCACCATTACTTAATTTTAGTGATCCGTGATGGAACATGAATCCGTTCCGCCGTGAGCCACTTCCGGTTACAGTGAAGGAGGCGCTAGGTATATCGACGATGATGCCTTCGGAGACTACAGTATTCCAGTTGTCGGTGGACCGCAATAATGACCCATCAAACTTTCCGTCGGATCGAAGATAAGTATTAAAATCGAAGGCGATAGTCTCCCCATTACCCAAATCCAGAACGTTTTTCCCGATTTTAGTTTCGGGACCAGGTTGCCAACTCTTACCATTGTCTGTTGACCACATTGAATTCTTGCGGGTACCAAGGGCGATACGGCCATCCCTAAACCTGTAGGCCACAGCCGTTTTTACCTCATCAACCTGAGGAATAATTACTGATTCCCCTGCAACAACTGTGATACCCTTAATATCTGGCACCATGATTTTACTGTTGTTAGCAGTTGTGACTACAGCGGGTATTGAACAACTGAATAAAAGTAGTACGGGGATAGCGCTTTGTATGAGTAGTATTAATTTGTTCATTGACATCCTGTTGACAGGTCAATTACCAGCCAATTTTACTGAGGTTTAACTGTAAAAAAGCTAGCCTGAAGATGGCGAGATCCACTTTCTCCAACCTCGTGGTATACCTGGATCAGGTTTTTGCCCACTTCTTCTATGTAGTTGTAAGCACCCGTGTCTCCAAATTGGAAAGCGCCTTTCCAGCTCTGCCCATTATCATCAGAGAAAATGAGCCAGTTACCGGGACGACTATAGGTGCACACAATTATACCATTGCTCATAGTCACCAGATTGGGATTCACACCTCGATCAGCAATTTGTTGGGGCAAGGACCAGGTTTTCCCCTGATCCTTTGATATGGAGCAATACAGTGGTGTTGGAAATAGCGGTGCTTCCGGTACGCCGTTACGTCCACCAGAACGCATTATGCAAATAATGTCGCCGTTTGGTGCTTCAATGATATCCGATTCTCGAAAACCTTCTTGTGTGATCGCAGGGACAGTTGATGTAACTGAATGGCGATTTTCAGGAATGCTCAAGCCCAACATATCATGATCATCGGGAATACCGCGGCCAAGCATTTTATTGTATGCGACGTGTACATGTTCGTCCCAGGTTCGTCCATTATCCTTTGATCGGATAACAATGGTTCTGTATTTGCGTTGACCCAACTCAGGTGGGTATCCCAGACATAGCTCCGTATCACCATCATAGTTGCCATACATAGACGCCAGCAAATCACCATTACTAAGTTGAATAATACCGTGATGAAAGAGGAAACCGTCTACTCGGCCACCACTGCCAGTAACGGTAAATGACGCGTTGGGGATCTCTAAAATGGTTTCTTCTTTGCTAAAAGTTGACCAATTATCAGTAGAACGCAAGAGATGCCCCACAAATTTACCATCAGCACGACGCCTGGTATTGCGGGATATGGCGATGGCTTCCCCACCCCCCAAATCAAGAACCACCTTCTGAAGATGTGTTTCTTCACCAGACTTCCAGGTCTTGCCATTGTCAGTGGACCACATTGAAGTGGCACTATTACCTACTGCGATACGACCATCTCTAAACCTGTAAGCCATAGCTGTATGTGCAGGCTCAGCGGTAGGTATTATTTTTGATTTACCGGCAATGACTTTAATGCCAGGGATTTCCGGGATGGTAATTTTTCGACCCTTCGCTTCAGCTGATAGTGTAAAGGCAAATAGGACGAATACCATGGTTGCTACTGTGATATACTTTTTACTGTGCATAATTATGCTCCTAGCTTACACGCAAGCGGTCATACCGCCATCAACGTACAATAATTGTCCATTGACATAACTTGATGCATCAGATGATAAGAAAATCAATGCACCCACTAATTCTTCCGGATTTCCCCACCGATTCGAGGGGGTTCGGTTGCATAACCAGGCATCGAACTCCTTGTCTTCGTAAAGTGATTTGGTCATGGCGGTCTTGAAATAGCCCGGTGCGATCCCGTTGATCTGGATATTGTGTCGTGCCCAATCAGTTGCCATACCCTTGGTTAAATTCCGTACACCGCCCTTAGAGGCTGTGTATGGAGCAATTGAAGGCCTGGCCAATTCGCTCTGGATGGAGCAGATATTAATGATTTTGCCAGCATTGGCTTCAATCATCGACTTGACCAGGACCTTAGATACTACAAAAACACCTTTCAGGTTCACATTCATCATCAGATCCCACTTGGCAGTATCAAAATCTTCCAACATACCACGAATCTGAATACCGGCATTGTTTACCAGGATATCAATTTTCTCAACCGAACCCTTTAGACTATCGATACCAGCACGAACCTGTTCCTCGTTACTCACATCAAATGCAGCACCGAAAACCTCATAGCCTTCACTGCTTAACTGTTTTACCGCTGCATCCAGTCTTAGGGGATCAACATCGTTTAAAATTATGCGACACCCGGCTTTCGCCAGTCCTGTGGCCAGAGTGTAGCCCAGGCCCTGCCCAGAACCGGTGATGAGGGCCGTTTTACCTGATATATCGAAAAGACTATTCATAATTTTTCCTATTTTAGTTCCACAACGCGTGTGGCCTTTGTGATAATGTTTTCAATGGTCAATCCACATAGTTCCAGGAGCTCATCATACTGACCTGATCCAGCAAATCGATCTTCGATTGCCACACAATCCACAGGGACAGGATGATGTGCAGAAAGCACTTCTGAGACGGCAGAAAAGAGTCCGCCATACCTGGAATGCTCTTCCACTGTTACCACAGCGCCTGTCTTTCGCGCCGATTCAATGACCAATTCGTTATCAAAGGGTTTCAATGTGTGTATCTCCAGTACTTCAGCATCAATACCGCTTTTCTCCAGGAGTTTTGCCGCATCCATGGCGCGATTAAGCATCATACCCATGGAGACGATGGTCACATCTTTTCCTTCTTTCAGGACCAGTCCCTTCCCGACCTCGTATTGCTGATCTCCTGGATGGAGGTCAGGTGCTTCTACACGGGGTATGCGAATGAAGGCCGGACCGTTAAATTGTGAAACGGCCTTGACTGCCCAACGAACCTGATGCTCATCTGATGGAACAAGGATGGTCATATTGGGCATTGATCTAAGGAGCGCCAAGTCCATGATGGACTGGTGTGTAGCACCATCTCCAAAACCTGATAAGCCTCCATTGGTCCCCATCAGCTTCACATTATTTGCAGGATAGGATATGTGACTACGAATTTGATCTGCAGCTCTCAGCGTCAACAGGAAGCTGAAAGTACAGACATAGGGTATTAACCCACAGGTCGCAAACCCAACACCCATGGAAACCATATTGGCTTCTGTTATACCCACATTGAAGAATCGATGGGGATATTTTTCACCAAACAGGATGGACCGGGTAGCAGATGATAAATCTGCGTCTAGTACGACAATATCTGGATTTTCAGATCCCAATCCGAGCAAGCTTTCACCAAACACTTCACGCAATGCTTTTTGGCTCAATTGATCCTCATTTCAATTCTGCCAGCGCGCGCTCACGATCATCGTCTGAGACAGGTTTCCCATGCCATGCAGGGTTGTTCTCCATAAAAGAGACGCCTTTCCCTTTGATCGTATGAGCCAGAATCACGCTTGGCCTATCTTTTAAGTTTAGAGATTCGTTGATCGCCATTGAGAGGGCATCGATATCATGCCCGTCGCACTCCAGAACATGACAGTCAAATGATTTGAACTTTGCCTTCAATGAGCCCAGTGGTAATATGTCGTCGCTGTGACCATCCAACTGAATCTTGTTATAGTCAACGATGATACACATTTCATCGGCTTTGTATTTAGCCGCAGCCAATAGTGCTTCCCAATTTTGACCCTCATTCAGCTCACCGTCGCCGACGATAACAAAGGTACGGTATGAGCGCTTGGAATGTCGAGCAGCTAACACCATCCCGAGTCCTACCGAGATGCCCATACCCAACGAACCTGCAGTAATCTCAATACCTGGTAGTTTGTGCATGACAGGATGCCCCTGAAGTCTGCTACCGATCCTCCGAAGCGTCCACAATTCTTCTCTTGGGAAGTATCCTTTGTCTGCCAGCACGGCATACAGGGCAGGAGCTCCATGCCCTTTCGAAAGGATCAGGCGGTCACGATCCGGATCTAATGGGTTAGTGGAGTCAATATTTAACACCTGATGATAGAGCACCGTGAGTATTTCGCACAGCGACAATGAACCACCAGGGTGGCCTGAGCCTGCGGTGTGGCACATATCAATAATGTCCCGCCGCAAGCCCAGGGTAATTTCCTGGAGTTCAATTGTGCTAAAGTCTTTTTTTGTTAAATCAGCCAACTATCTAGTCCTTATGCATTGTCCTTAGCCATTACTCGTTCCCATGTGTAATCCATGTTAGCATCCTTGTTCTTGCCAATAAAGAAACTGAGGCCATAACCCACAGCAACCGTAATGGTGAACGAGATGAAGGCTGGCCAGAGAACGCCAACCGTGAGAGAATCGATCTGCCAGATTTTTCCAAAGACCAGCAGTGAGCCCATGACAAAACCCAGGAAGCCCGCTATGAGAGCAGATATTGCTGTTGCCCGTTTGGTGAACATGGCCAGGACGAACACACCAAAGAGTGGACCTGTGAACATGTTGATGAGCTTCTGCGAGTAGGTAAATAAATCACCCAGTCTGCCAACAAACAATGCCAGAAACGTGACCAGCAAGCCAATAGAGACAGTGGATATCCTCGCAATTCTTAGACGGCGGCGATGCTCCTCGTCACTGACCTCTCCTTCCTCCAGATTGTACACACCCAGTTTATAGCGGCCATAAAAATCGTTCAGAATTGCTGTCGCACAGGAATTGATCCCAGAGTCAAAGCTTGAAAGGGACGCGCCAAAGATGGCTGCTATCATAAGACCCGTGACGCCGATGGGCATGACGTTGGCAATGAAATATGGGAAAATTCGATCAACTGCCAATCCATCTGGTACACCGATATGTTTGGCTGCGGCAAACAGTCCAGCTCCGATAAGTGTCATCAGTGTGATATAGAGCAGATAAGCCCCGGCGTTTGCCATGAAGCCTTTCTGACTTCCCTTTAGTGATTTTGCAGAGAGGTAGCGCTGAACCATAGCCTGGTCCACGCAATAATTCCCCATCTTCTGGATGGTATAGGTCAGGATAAGGGACACGATGGTGAAATCAGTAATAAGATACAGCTTGAGTTTTCCACCCATTCCTGCATCGCTAAAACCAGGCATGGTACCGGTCATCTTGGTTTTGCCTGCTGCTGCAAGTGTATCCCATATCTCACCTAAGCCACCAGGGACAGTTGCGATGACCAGTCCTACTGCCACAAACATGGAAATGAACATAACAGTTGAATGAACTACATCACCCCACATCACAGCCTTAATACCACCCATGGTCGTGTTGAATGTGGCAATGAGCCCCAGAATGATCACGGTGGGCATCAGTGGGATGGCACCATTTGAGACCGTATTGAGCACAAATGAAGGTACATAGATGACTGCTGCCATCCAGGTGATACGCCACAGAATAAAGATGATACTGGCAAGGGAGCGAACTGATGTATTGAAGCGTCGCTCAAGATATTCGTATGCCGTATAAACACGCAATTTGTGATAGAAGGGCATAAAAACATAGACCACGACTGGAAATGACAGGGGAATTGCCATAGCCATCCAGAACATGATGAGTCCACCCTTGAAGGCACCTGCAGGGTAGGACATATAACCAACTGCACTGGTGAGTGTCGCCATAAGCGACAAACCCACAGGTAGCCAGCTCATGGACCGCCCACCTAGTAAGAAGTCAGCGGGTGAAGTCTGTTTTTTTGACCAATAAACACCAAAACCAATAATTCCAAAGACATAGACAAAGGCAATTGTCAAGTCGATAGCTGATAGACCACTCTGTTCCATTAAATCCTCCAATAATGTTGTTATTTGTACGTTTTATTTAAATTTATAATCCGAGATGATCTCAATATCATCACCGGCGGTATACTGTGCCTGAGCATCACCCCAGGTATAGATCTTGTTTCCTTCAACAGCGCATATAACGCTCCAGAATTCATTGATATGGGCTATTCGTCCCACTAGACTGCTAATGTCAGCGGCAGCATCAATTTCGAGAATACTTTGATACCTTGATTCATCGAAAATGAGAGATGTTGATTTAAGAATCCGAGCATCATCGATTAAGGTGATGGACCTATTCTTATTCCGCTTGCCTTTTACTTTTGCATCAATATTATTTTTTATAAGCTTTAATGTGGCACCCTCAGTGGCATCAATTGAAAGACCACCTTCATTCTCACGAATGATGTTATTCTCAGCAATGGAAGGTTGGAAATAAGGGAAATGGTTGACATACTTTATGCTGGCTTTGCCCTTGTTGTGCATCACTAGATTATTACGATATTCCACATAGGAATCAACACATTGAAGCGCACCACCTGTTTGGTTTTGAACGATAATATTATCGCGAATCAATCCGCGTCCCTCTTTGCTGAGACGTATACCTCCAACACCATTACCTCTGGTCCAATTTCCGGCAATAAAATTTTGGCTAATAGTGATGTGCCCCATACGCATGGCATAGATTGCCCCACCATCGTCATCACCAATATTGCCGACCAACCAATTGCCAATGACAGTAGGATAGGAATAATACTCACTATAAATGCCACCGGCATCTCCGCGACCTTTAGCCTCGTTATACGCAATGACGTTATTTTCTATGACGGGGCGTGCCTCGAATGCACATGAGATTGCTCCACCATTACTACTGCGGGTACGGTTCGTGTCAGTCACGCCTGCTACATTATTTACAAATACGTTGTTCTTCAGCTGTGCCTGTAAGCCCCCTACCATCACATTGGATTCAAATGAGGTTTCTGGTGCACCCTTGATTCGAATCCAGCCATAAAAAGCTACACCGGCTCCGTTACCAATGTGGGTTCGGTTATTAAAAAATACATTGTTTCGGATGACCGGAGCTGAGTTGAAAAATACAGCGATCCCCCCACCGTGGTGGGCATCCTGGTGGATGCGTGTATGATTAAAATTCTCGGGCTCAAGCGTCGTATTCTCGGTAATAAAACAGTTTTTGATGGTTGGAGAGGCATCGTCACAAAGAATTCCACCGCCATGGGTACTGGTTCTACCTCGCGTGATTGTGAATCCGTCCAGAATGCAGTCATTGGCTGCAAAGACAACCCTTCTCTCACCTTCTCCATCGAGAACACTTCGGTAGACATGAATATCACGGTCCCACGTCACAGAGTCAAAGCCTCCAAAGAGATCCACAAAGGGTCTCATCATCAGCGTCTCTCCCCCATAATTCCCTTCAGAAACGAACACAGCAAGTGGTCTATCTGCACTTGCCTCTGGTAATCCACTCATTCCTGCTGTCAGTGATTTCCACGGACTGGTCTGTGACCCATCACCGTCTTCAGATGCTGCACTCGACACATAATAGATCTGAGCATAACCATTTGACTCAATGGATTCTGTATTAGGACCAATCTCGGCGATGTTTCTAATTTGGGTCTCAGCCCATGCCATGGAGAGCGCAAGAGAGAGGACTGTTATTGTAAGTTGCTTTAATCTGTTCATTTTGATCCTATCATTTACTGTTCTGACCTGAATTCAATCTCAATGGCGTCCAAAATTGGGGTCTTAGCGCCATTTTCTCTATCAAACCATACTCGGTACTGCATCCAGGCACCAAATTGCCCCTCTATCGATTCCTGGGCCTTTGTAAAAGAGCTTCCCGCACCATTTGAACCTAGCCAATCAGCTTGTTCCAATCTTTCCATGGAATCTGCATATCTTAGCTGGATACTTAAGCCTGAATCATCTCCTGATCTCTTAAGACTGATCGGAATGGCTCCCTTCGTTTCATACGGTGAGGAAGTGTAATGGTATTGAGTACTCCTATCCACCGTATTGCCCACATCCGCACCCATGTCATAGTGGGCTCCAACGCCTGGCAATTGACTCATTCGATCAGTCGAAAACCCTGATTCCCCACCCCAGTAGAGACGTGAATTCGTGTGGTGATCACCGAATTGTCCTACCTCATCATAGCTACCGTCCTTCCGATGACAGAAAAAGAACAGGTCAGTAAATCCATCTCGATTGAAGTCGGCAACCATGGAACCGGTGGCACCGTCAGTGGGTAGTTCAATTGTATTGTCCATCGTATAGCCTTCGGAACCACCCAGGAGAACTGTTGAATACCAACTACGGTGTCCTGCACCTTTGTAATAAGGACAGATCAGGTCCAACCAGCCATCGTTATTAACGTCGGCAACATTCATTGTTTTTGCTTGTACCGGTAACTTCACGGCTGCCTCAAACTCAAATCGCTCATTCTGGTAATAGACCAGAACATTTTTATTGTGAGCAAAAGCGATATCCAGGAGACCATCTTTGTTCAGATCGGCCACACCGGGGCTACCAGTACCCAGGCTTCCGGCAATAAGTTTTGAATTCGCTGGGCTGAATTGCCTGGTCCCTTGGCCATAAAATATTGTTGCCAGTTCGCCCTTGGATTGGTTCCCGAAAATCAGGTCTAGATGACCATCCGTATTAATATCGCTGATGGCTGGTGAGCGGGTGAGTTTCATAGGAAGCATCGTGCGTTTTTTCACCGGCCAACCCAACTCACTCCCCCAATAGATGTAAGCACCTTCAGAGGATTTATTGGGCATATTTTTGGGATTCCCATTGGAAACAATGATATCGAGATATCCGTTGCGGTCCAGGTCGGCTACCTCTACACCAATGCCGTTGAAACTGGGTAAACCTGACATATTTTGCATCTTAAATTGGTTCTCATCATTCCAGTAGATCCAGACTTCATTCGCCAACCTCGTCACTTCACCGCGGTTAATCAGGAGAATATCAACATCTCCATCATCATCGAGATCAACCATGGCTTGCTCGTAGGCTTCACGTCCTGGAAGTTCGATCTGATCCTCAGTATCGAAGTCACCATCAGCTTGTCCATAGAAAAGGGTTGATGGATCGTAGCCGCCACGGCTACTGCCCATCATCGATGTAATTAAAATATCCAGGTTCCCGTCACCGTTAAAGTCAGCAATTGAATTACCCTGTGCCCCATGCTCGTAGAGTGGGGTACGTTGCGTTAGCATAAATCCTTCTGGACCATTCCAGTATATGAATGAGGGTACTTCATATGAATAGTGCTCCTGGAAGTTGCAAACCAAGAGATCCACCCATCCATCCCCATTGAGATCGGCGGCGTTCGCACCCCAGGCTCCAATACTCTGAATGGATTGGCGATTCTTATCCGAAAATCCCTTTCGGCTACCATAGTACAGATAGGAATCAATGAGTCGATTCGCCAGGTTTGGATTTCCAGTCAGCGAGAATTCATGATTTGTGAAAAATACATCGGTAAGACCATCATTATTGAAATCAGCAATTACAACATCTTTACTTGTATGCGTCTTAAAAGCGATGCGATGGCGTGCTTTAAATTTCCCTTTTCGATTCAAATAGGCCCAGGAAACACCTCCCCCTTCATTCGCGAATACAATATCTGGCCAACCATCATTGTTCACATCACCCGTTTCAACTGCATGAGCTTTCACTGTAGGTAGTTTGATAGGAGGGCTGTCCAGGATGCCATTCTTTGATCCAAAATAGATATAGGAGTCGTTTCCTCCTCCATTGGCGAACACCAGATCAGGCCAGCCATCCTTATTGAGATCAGCACTTACTACATCCGTGGCTCCATCTGTCATGATATGATCAAAGTTATCTGGCTCAAAACCTGAGCTGCTTCCCCAATAGATACGTGATGGAGAGGAGCCCTCTTTCGTTTTGTCCCGGTACTCCCAGAATCCCCCAGAAAATGCAAAAATGATGTCCTTGTAGCCGTCCTGGTTTAGATCAGCACTGATGGCCTTCTGGGCGTTGGAACCAGGCAACATTATACGATCCTTAAAGGGATAATGTCCCCATTCTCCATCTTTCAGCTGTTCATCCGGATTTAAACCCCCATAATACACAAAGGATTCCATTTCGGTCCATGTGCCATTTGAATAGTTAGCTACAATAAGGTCCGTTTCGCCATCACCATTCAAATCGTCTGCTGTAGCCCACATGGGACCGTTAGCCGGAACATAACTGTGATTCTGGATGCTAAAATCAACGCCATTCCCCCAGTAGATGGACATGTCCAGCATTTCAACCAGGGCATGCGAATTGACACTCAGAATATCTATGTTTCCATCGTCATTCACATCCCATCGATTTATGGGTTGTACGCGACCATTACTGGATACATACATGTTTGCACCAGCGTCACTGAATGTACCATCGACAAAATCTGAGAAACTATCCTCGCGCCAGACTGTCTGGGCGCATATCTGTCCAACGAACACTAGACTGAGTAAAAAGAGTTGATATTTTGGGGTTGATCTGGACATTACTAATAGGTAACCCGGACTGATGTTAGATAGGGTGTGCCTGCACCATCGGGGGTTGATAAACGGGCACGATATTGCACATATTTGCCACTCACACCCTTCACATCACCACTTTTAGTAAACCAGGTATTTAACCCTTTTGCGCCAGTCCATTCAGTAGCCGCAAGTTTTTCGATTGTTCCGGCCGCTCTAAGCTGTAAAGTGACTTTTGTTCCGTGCTGTATTTCAGCTTCCCAATTAATTTTTGAGACGGTCTGTTCAGATTCGAGCTCATGCACTGAGGAAGTATAATCTTCGTAGAGTTCCCTATCGTAGCTGTTACCGAGATCACGAGGATTCAGCCCGCTGGTTCCTACCTCTACCATCTCCCAACGATTCTCTTTTGAAAATCCTTCTCGTCCACCCCAGTAAAGCATTTGTGGAACTATATGCTCGTGAGGTATAGCGAATTGAGTGGTCCCAGCCCGGCGATGATTGGAAATCAAAATATCTTTGTAACCATCCCTATCATAATCCATAATCTCGGAACCGGATGATCCAAAGGTCTTGAACTCATCACGTTTTTCCTTGAAACCACCTTCTTGGCCATAGTAGAGCAGAGATGGTCGGTTGCCACTCACTTCGCCACCATAGCTGGTGAGGAATAGATCTAGCCAACCGTCTTGATCAACATCGGAGATGGTGTTCTGATAGGGCACGAAAGCATCAATGATGATACGGTTATCATTATTGAAGCCATCTGGCGACCCATAATAAAGCATTGAGGTCTCTTTTCGTCCATCAGGAGATCCGCGTTTTGGTAGAAAGAGATCAAGCCATCCGTCTTTATTAAAATCGGCAGCTTTGAGATACATGAGGTGGTCATCGCGTTCAAGATCGAGGTCCGTGATCTGTGTCTCATCAAATCCATCTTCAGAGCCCCACCAGAAGCGCACCCAGCCATCTTTCACCTGCCCTGCAATATCCAGCCAACCATCTCGGTTCAGATCCATGAGCAAGGGGACGCGCATACGTTTACCATCGTAATGGATCAGGGTGTGGTCACGGAAGTGATAGCCCTGTTCTGATCCCCAGAATATGGGGATACCATGGCGACTCTGATCATTCTGGTCTGTGACATACCCACCTGCCAGAAGATCCAGGTAGCCGTCGCGGTTGATATCGGCGATCCTTACACCACCGTAGCCCCACTTCATGGTCAGGTGAGTGGGTGGGTCAAATCCCGTATCATTCTTCCAATTGATAATCAAACCGCCCTGATCGTGATTGACCCCTTGGACGAAGTTCTTCTGTGCCATGACGAGCTCTACATTACCATCATCGTCCAGATCAGCATGGCCAAATCCAAAAATCTGATGGGTTTGAAATTCTTTGCTGCGCTCGTGAGTAAAGTTTCGTGTGCCATCACCCCAGTAGATATGTGATTGAGTAGGTCCGTCTCTGAAATAGCCTTCATCATTAAAGAAAATGACATCGTTCAAACCATCATTATTCACATCACCAATTGCGTTGCCAAGGGTTCCCTGCGTTGGCAGCTGTGTGTGATTCTCGTAGCGATAAGTTCCCGCATCATTCCAATATATATAGGAGAGCAGATTACGCTGGTTGGTGAGTCGCAGGTGGCTGAAGACTAGCTCAGGATAACCATCACCGTTAATATCTGCACTGGACACACCATTGGCACCCAATGTAGGTAGTGCCAACTTTTTGGCCTTTTTAAATTTTTTGCCATCGGAGTAATAAACATAGGAGTCCGTCCAGGTGGCACCGCCAGGCGTCATAAAATGAGCAATGACCACATCATCGAACCCATCCTGGTTCACATCGGTGAGCACTACATCTTTGCTGTTTTCCAGCTTGAGCGTAATAGCTTTCCTGGTTTTATAGACCGATCCTTTGGAGGCAGGAAGTACGGTTACTCCTTCCTTTGTGGTAGCGGCGATATCGATGTTACCATCCCCATTTACATCTCCCAGCGCAAGAGCCTGTGCCGGAACTTCAATCCTCACCGGCTCCATCTCCTTAGCAAACTCACCCTTTGATGAGAGCATTAGCCATATGGCGCCATCAGCACTTGCAACCAGGTCATCTATCCCATCTTTGTCTAAATCAGCCGAAGCAAGATCTTCGGGTCCCTTCCCAGCGAAGGAAAGCGATGTACGATTCTCATTTGAGAAACCCTCTGCTGAGTTCCAATAGATAAAACCATTTCTAGGAACAGTTTCCTCCTTCGCATCTTCGGGCCACCACTGACAGGCAATGGCGACGTCTAGCCAACCATCATCATTAAAATCTCCTGTAGCAGCTGAGGTTCCATAAGGTGATTCAAGATCGATGCGGTTTTCCACATTAAACCCATCTGATGTGCCATAGTAAATCCATGACCAAACGCGACGAGCATGACTATCTGTATGGTTGATGGCCAGGATATCGTTTAAGCCGTCTTTATTGAAGTCAGCTACCAAGCCATCGCGAGTACCACCTCCGGGGATCTCAATCCGAGACCGACCATCAACATCCTTGCCCTTATTGAGATAGATGTAGGTATTCTCCCGCTCAGTGTGACCATGACTACCGGGTAGAAAAATATCAAGATTGCCGTCGTTGTTAAAATCCCAACGGGTGATCATTTGAATCCGACCAGCTTTAGAGACATAGCTGTTGCTGCCCGCATCTGTGAAGGTTCCATCACGGAAATCTTCAAAAGAGTTCTCAGTCCATTCTGACTGTCCGATGAGACTTGAGATCAGGATCAGACCAATAAGGCTGACTTTCATAAATTTCGTGCTCTTGACCATGGTCATTACTTGTTCTCCAGTTCGCTCTTTGTAAGCGTTAGCGAGTGAATCTTTTCATTATTAATATTGATAACATCGTAAGTGATGGTGGGATCATCCAAGCTTGTATCAAAGCTCAGCATACCGAAGGAAGGCAGTTCGTTATATCCAAAGAGCGATCCTTCGACAATGGGGTGTAAATGCTGGTTGGTCAGTCGGGAACTACTGAATTCGTAAAGACTGTAGTCATTTTCCCGGTCGATCTTCCAGGCATCGGAGCGGTGACGATCGGCTGAGATGAGCACAACGCCCTCTACACCGTTCTCTGTAAGCGAACCGAAGATTTTATCGCGTTCATCATGGAAACCATTCCATGTATCCTTCGCTGTCAGCTTGGTCTCATACGCCCATGGTACAGGTGAAGCAATGACCTTGAAGGTCGCTGTAGAATTTTTGAGAGCATCAGTAAGCCATGCCAGCTGATCTGGTCCAAGCATGGTCTTTTCCTCTTTGAATGGATTGGTTCGATAGAAACGTCCATCCAGCATGAATACTTCAATATCCCCCATCTTGAAACTGTGCCAGACAGCGGGGTAGATCTGAGAGCCATATTGGGGATTGATCCAATTGCGTTTGAATACATTCAGGTGCTCCATTTTCCATGATGGTTTATCAGTATACGGTCCCATCCAGACATCGTCTGTACAGGCATCATGGTCATCCCATATTGCATAGGCTGCGGTAGATGAGACCAAGTCGCGGAAGAATGGCTGTGACTGGCGACGGTAATAGGTATAGCGATGGATCCCATTGGGATGATCAGGTATATTGATATAGACATTATCACCCATAAAAAGGAACGCTCGTGGATCGTTTGACTTGATAGTGGTCCACATGTGCTCATTTTCTGGCACATAGCCTGCACCTCCACCAAAAGCGATCTTCAATTGACCTTTGAAGTCAGCGGTGGGATTCGTGGTGAAAGTGAAAGTACCTATTTCGGTAGCGGCTTCACCGTCTACTGTGAGCTGATAGTAATAATCCTGATTAGCTTCCAGCTCAGTTAGGGAAACGATGGCGGTAAAATCGCTGGATGCACTGCTGGCTACTATATTAGAGTGCACCGGGTTAGACATATCAGCCATTTTACTAGCAAGCACTTGTACTTCACTTGCCTGGCTTGTACGCACCCAAAAACTTGCACCACTATCGGTAACTTGACCCAACATAGGTCCATGCGTAATTTTAAAGTCAAAGCCGCTGGCAAATGTTTTAAAGGCTTCTAAATCAGTCAGGGGCGCCAGTATCTCCCGTGGACCAGCAATAAAACGCTGGAAGGGCAGCCCTCCCTCTACAGCGAGTTTGGCTGTAGCCACAGCCGCATCAGCCTTATTCTGATGAGCAAGAGCAACAGCTAGATTGAACATGGATTCCAGATCGCTGGAATCAGCGACTATCAAATCGCGACAGTAGCTTACTGCATCATCCAAGCGACCTTCAACGATGTCCAACATTTGGCGCTGACCTCGGCGTTTATAGAATCGTTCATTGTGCTCATAAAAGAAACGTCGATCCCAGGCATTTTCGCTACCATAATATGGGTGTTCATCCCCTTCCAAAAATGCTTCGTCTGGGGCAAATTCACCCATTCGTTCAGTTCCCAACTCGATGGGTTTACTGCTAACACAGGCAATGATTACCAGTAAGGCTAAGCCAACAATAATCTGTAATATTTTGTTTTTATACACCTTATTTATCCTTCTATCCATTCTTTATCAGGGCACAATGAGCCGTTCTACTTATGCAATCTCCCATTGGGTGGGTAAGGCACGAAAACGGTCCCCTGTTTTTTTTGTTCGACCTGTTCCTTGATTTTCCGTGATGAGTATTTCATATCATCTATGTATACGTCAACATATTTGCCACCCTTACGAGGGTTATGCAGACCGAAATGATCAAATTCAGAGCCAACATTACGCTGCTCTTTGCTTAAATCCTTTGCGAAAGTATCCCCTGCCAGCGTGACTGTAATACGTCCAGCAATACCTGCATTGGGGTCATACTCAAAGGTAAAGGGTTTCTGTACACGATCAGGTATCATCACCGGACCGCGGTGTTCGAATGATATATCCTGCCGGGGAGAACAAACTGCGGCAAGATTATAACCATGCTTGGTTTTATCCATGACCTCAAGACCCAGGAACTGGTGTGGCGGGTTACCCTTATACTCTCCCTCTATAGCAGCCATTTTTTCCTGCCGATTGAAATAGCCGAGAAGCATGCGTCCGTCAACAGCACCTTCGACAAAACTGAGTACTCCGGAAAACTTGATTGGATCGTCCAGGGTGAGCTTGCCAATATCTGTGGCATAGTAACCGTGCAGCGGATCAGAAACCTCTGTTCCCCAGAAGCGCCCCCCGATCTCTCCGAATGTCTCACCAGCCCAGTTGGTCTGGGTATATCCATAATTATGTCGGGAGTGAAAATCTCGTTCAAGGAAGGTCTCACGATTATTCATACCTTCCCAATGAGGGTCCTCTGACAAATCAACCTTCTGATCATTTATAATCAGGTCAGAAAGATGGAATTCCATGCTTCCGGTATAGATCTGCATATTCCAAATTCCAAAACGATCAATGGCCGTGGGCATATCCTGGTGACCTGGAATGAGGAAATAGCTTACTGCTTCACCGTCGAAGATAAAGGTGATCTTGCCCTTGATCTCTTCTATGTTTTCTTCCAGGTTCCACAAGTGATACTGACCTTTACGATACCAATTATCCACCAGACCCCTATCCCGGCATATGAACATAAGGTCTCGCAATTTTTCAGTGGTCATGCTTGGTTCGATCTCCTTAAAACGGGCGAGCAGGGTATCATGATGAGTATTGGTATAATCCCCTCTGAACAAACCCGGGATCTGATCATCTGGCCATTCATAATCAGCGACTGATATCTCCGGTTCATATTTCAATTCCCAGGTATGGACAGAGCCATCTCCCGGAATCTCAAGATCAGGGTTCAGAATTGCGCCATTGGCTGCTCCAGTTTTATAATCCAGGTGGAAGCGGGCTTTTCCATTTTTCATCGCTGCTATACGTACACCATTAGAGGACCATACACGCCAGCCCTGTCGTTCTTCACCAAAAAAACCGAAATAGAATCCGTACGATTCACTTCCAGTGGAAATTACAGAAATTTTTCCAGATGCAGAATGTGAATCCTTAAACGATAATTCCTCGCCCAGGGGTAAGGCGTAATATGCTGGTGTTGTAGACCGCCAGATCGTACCTGAGATTTCTCCTGCACCATCACCATTATGATTGCCTGGTGTCCAGCCAAAGTCCTGGGTTATCTCCGGACAATCCTCGCATTCAACACGATTGTTCACACCCTCCCAGCCAGGATTGGTATCAAAGTTTTCATCAATTGTCAAAATTGCTTGAGAACAGCTTAGTGTCAGACACAATACTGCAGTCAGCAGAGTGGTTCTTAAAATATTTTTACCCATGTTATTTGTATAGTCTCCCTTCAGGTGGGTATGGCACAAATACGGTTTTTTGTTCGTGCTTCTTGACTTTGTTTTTAGCCCTACGGGAAGAATATTTCAGATCGTCAATATAAACATCGACATATTTGCCGCCCTTACGGGGGTTCAACAGCCCAAATCGATCAAATTTTGATCCGACCTTGCGCTGCTCTTTGGTTAAATCCTGGGACCAGGTTTCATCAGAGAAGGTCATGGTCAGACGACCAGCTACACCTGCATCTGGATCATATTCGAATACAAAGGGTCTTTGAATACGATCTGGTATCATGATAGGACCACGAACCTCGAAAGATATATCCTGGCTAGGTGAACAGACCAGACCCATATTGTAACCATAGCGGGTCTGATCCAAGACCTCGAAACCCAGAAATTGATGAGGAGGATTGCCTTTATACTCCCCTTCAATATCAGCCATCTTCTCTTTTTTGTTGAAATACCCGAGGAGCATACGTCCATCGACGGCACCCTCAACAAAGCAGAGTTTACCAGAAAATATGATGGGATCATTCAAAGTAAGTTTGCCAATATCTGTGGCATAAAAACCCTGGAGAGGATCAGCTACTTCAGTACCGTAAAAACGACCACCGATTTCGCCAAAGGATTGGCCAGCCCAATTGGTCTGCGTGTAGCCATAGTTGTGACGCGAATGGAAATCGCGTTCAAGGAATGATTCCCGATTATTCAGTCCTTCCCAATAAGGGTCACTGGTCAAATCGACTTTATGACCGTTTACGACCAAATTGGACATTGAGAATTCCATGCTGCCGGTGTAAATCTGCATATTCCAGATACCAAAACGGTTGATAGCTGCCGGTTCTTCCTGGTGGCCAGGAATCAAGAAATAGCTCACCGCTTCACCATCAAAAGTAAGCGTTATCTTTCCTTTAATGGTTTCAGGGTCTTTCTCTTTGTTCCAAATGTGGTATTGACTCTTACGGTACCACTCATCTACCAGCCCCTTATCTCGGGCATCCATCAACATGTCCAAAAGCTTCTCTTTGGTCATGTCAGGGTCGATTTTCTTGTAGCGCACCAGCACTGTATCTGTACGAATGCTTTCGTTGCCCTGGAACAGTGTAGGTAGTAATTCGTTGGCCCACTCATAGTCTCCCACACTAATATCCGGCTCGTATTTGAGTTCCCAGGTATGGACTGAACCATCAGCAGGAATGGTGAAATGGGGATTGAGAATAGCGCCCTTGGCAGCGCCAGTTTTATAATCCTGATGCAATCTGGCTTTACCATCTATTATATCGGCTATACGAACACCATTTGAAGACCATACGCGCCAACCCTGGCGCTCTGCTCCAAAAAATCCAAAATAGAAGCCGAATGACTCCCCCTCAGGAGCACGGATTGAGATATTACCAGAGGCAGAATGTGCTTCTTTGAAAGAGAGCGATTGCCCTAAGGGCATGGCATAATAAGCGGGTGTCGTTGAGCGCCATATCGTGCCACCGATTTCACCATTACCATCACCATTGTTATTGGTAGGCATCCAGCCGAAATCCTGTGTAATCTTGGGGCAATCGTCACAGTCTACGCGATTATTCACACCCTCCCAACCGGGATTCATATTGAAATCCTCTTCAAGAGTAAGGATGCGTTTTTGCCCATAAAGTGGCAATAACATCATACTACTCAAAACTACTGCTATACTGGTCCTGATCATTCTTTTCACACTCTGTTTCGCTTATTCTTTATTGGTTTTCTAAATTATCTCAAAGCCAAACAACTGAGCTTTGGTCATCTTGAATTCAAGTCGCACTGCTTTGCCATTCAGCTTGCCGATGGATTTCGCCCATACCACTGGATGAGCTATAGAATCTCCTGTAATCTGAACCCAGTCATAACCTGCTATCGGTTTCGAATCAGCGCCCACCATGCGAACCTGACATGATTTGTAAATATTTGCATTCACTGTTAGTGACTCACCGTGAATTTTTACCGGCTTGGTAAGTAGTCTTCCCTCCACCAGATCAGCGTCGCGGCTGACATAACGGTCCTTGTCCATGGATGCAAAACCAATGTGACGCTTATCGAAGCGGCCAACTTTGTGTCCCTGCTCATAACCGCCATAGTAAATGTATGTTTTATCGCCAACCACAATCTGTTCGTCGCCCCAGGTCATTGCATGATCAAAAGATCCCGGTAAAGGATTGTTTGGCATGAAGGGCTGGTGATCACGCTGCCATGTTTTACCATCACGCGTCCAGGCCAAAACTGTGTAGCCCAGGCCAGCAGCCTTACGCTTCATATCTCCCATTTCCCTGGCGTTTAGGCCAGGAGTAGCATTTAGATCATCTCTGAGTACTTTCACCAGGCCAATCATCAGATCACCACGGGTAACAGCACCAGACATGGAGTAAAACTGAGTCTCCCCTCTCTCCCGCGGTACACCAAGCTTAGGCTCTATGATAATTTCAATGTCTTCCCAGTTTTCCAGGTCTTTGCTGGTAGTCTGGTGGCCCATTCGTCGATTGTCACTATTAGGCAGAGGATAGGTCTTATCTTCATAACCATCTAAACGGTGTGAAATGATGGCAAGATACTGCTCTCGAATTGAGTCCCAATGGAGGGAGCTGATATCGTGATTGTGCTCAAATACAGGATTGCCTTCGCCTTCAGTCCAGGTAATACCATCAGCAGAGTAAGAGAGATATAATCCCGGTCGTAAGTAAGCGGCAAATACGTATCGCTTATCAGGATTTCCCCAATCACTGCCACGGTCTAGTACAGTACAACCAAAGGCAATCTGGTGGGGATCCGCTAGCACCCGATGCGGTCTATTCCAATTAATCCCATCTTGCGATTCCACATAGGCAATGTGACTCCAGTGTGGATTGATGGTATCAGTGGAGGTGTTGTACCACATTCTAAACAGTCCTGACTGCTCATCGTGAATCACAGAGATATAGGGTTGAAACACCTGATCTTTATCCCAACCGGCATAAAGGATGGGGTCGGATAACCTGTCAGGATTATTTACCGTGCGGTTAAGCATAGTCTGTTCGGCGATGAGATAATCATCAAGAAACAAATATGGACCTGGGTTTAGGTCGAGTGTACCTATCGATGATTGAGTGCATTCGTAGCTCAGAAGAGCAATTAAAATGACTGAAGATGTAAATAATATTCTTAGCATAATCTTGTCACTCACTATGTCTATATGCCAATTCAGCTAATCTCAAAACCGAATAGCTGGGCTTTTGTCATTTTAAATTCCAGTCGGACAGCTTTGCCATTTAGACTGCCTATTGATTTCTTCCAGGCCACAGTATGCGTCACTGAATCACCAGAAAGTGAGACCCAATCGAAACCAGAAATAGGCTTGGAATTGGCATCCACCAGACGAACTTGAAATGTTTCGTAAATCCTGGCATTTACAGTTAGCCCTTCACCGTTGATGATAACGGGTCTGGTAAGCAGACGACCCTCTACCAGGTCAGCATCACGACTGACATAGCGGTCCTTGTCCATGGAGGCAAAGCCAATGTGGCGTTGATTCCATCGATCTATTTTATGCCCCAGCTCATAACCACCGTAATAGATAAAGGTTTTATCCCCTGTAACAATCTGCTCATCGCCCCAGGTCATAGCATGGTCAAAAGTGCCGGGCAAAGGATTGTTTGACAAGAATGGTTCGTGATCACGCTGCCAGGTCTTGCCATCTCGGGTCCAGGCCAATACTGTGTAACCTAGTCCGGCGGCTTTGCGCTTCATATCGCCCATTTCCTTAGCATCTAGACCTGGAGTAGCATTAATGTCATCACGCAATACTTTTACCAGACCAATCATCAGGTCGCCACGGGTGATAACGCCAGACATGGAATAGAACTGAGTTTCACCCTTTTCAATGGGTACGCCCAGTTTGGGTGCAATAATTACTTCAATAGGCTCCCAATTCACCAGGTCTTTACTGGTAGTCCCATGTCCGATACGGCGGTTATCGTCGTTTTGATAGGGATGAGTTTTGTCCTCATAGCCATCCAGACGATGAGAAATTGGAGCCAAATACTGCTCGCGGATAGGGTCCCAATGAAAGGAACTGATGTCATGATTGTGCTCAAAAACAGGATTGCCTTCGCCTTCAGTCCAGGTAATACCATCTGGTGAATAAGACAGGTACAAGCCGGGTGGATAATATGTGGCAAACACAAAGCGTTGCTCTTTATCTTCGAAATCACTGCCACGATCTAAAACTGTACAACCAAACTGCATTGGATGGGGATCTTCCAGAATTGTATGTGGTCGTTTCCAATTGATGCCATCCTCAGATTCCATATATGCAATATGAACGAGATGGGTGTTGGTCGTATTGGTTGCAGTGTTGTACCACATCCTGAATAGACCGGTTTCTTCGTCCTGCACTACGCTGATATAGGGCTGAAATACCTGATCCTTATCCCAACCACCATAAGCAATTGGATCAGGTAATTTGTCAGGATTATTGACAGTCCTGTTGAGCATTGTCTGCTCAGCGATGAGATAATTATCTATAAACAGCTGTGGTCCAGCATTCAACTCTATCGCATCTGGTGTCGATTGAACACAGCCGAAACTCATGAGGACTGCGACGATTAGAGTGCATCTGAAAAATATTTTGCGCATCGTGTTGTAACTCCGTTTTATACTCATACTCAAAGTGTTAAATAACGTCAAAACCGAATAGTTGAGCTTTAGTCAACTTGAATTCCAGTCGGACTGCTTTACCATTAAGGCTACTGATGGATTTCGCCCATTTAATTTCATGTGCTACTGAATCACCTGAGATTTCCACCCAATCGAAACCTGGGATGGGATTTGAATTGACGCTCACCAGACGGACCTTACAGGTGCCGTAGATCCTGGCATTGACCGTCAACGATTCAGCCGAGATATTGAGTGCTTTGGTTAACAAACGCCCTTCTATCAGATCAGCATCACGGCTGACATAGCGATCCTTTGCCATGCTGGCAAAGCCAAGGTGCCGTTCATCAAAGCGTCGCACCTTATGACCACGTTCATAGCCACCGTAGTAGATGTAGGTCTTATCGCCAACGATGAGCTGTTCATCGCCCCAGGCCATGGCATGATCAAAGGTTCCGGGAACGGGATTGCGGTCCAGGAAAGGTTCATGATCACGATGCCAGGTTTCGCCGTCGCGGCTCCAGGCCAGCACTGTGTAGCCGATGCCGGCTGCCTTGCGCTTCATATCCCCCAACTCTTTGGCGCTCTTGCCCTGGGTGGCGTTCAGGTCGTCTCGGAGGACTTTGACCAGACCGATCAAGAGATCACCGCGGACGATCATACCGCCCATGGAATAGAACTGGGTCTCACCCTTCTCAATGGGCACACCCAACTTGGGTTCAAAGATGACCTTGATCTCTTCCCAGGTCTCAAGGTCGCTGCCAACACTTTGATGGGGAATTCGGCGGCGGTCATCATTCTGGAACGGATGATCCTTGTCCTCATATCCAACTTTGCGGTGTGAAGCGAAAGCGATGTATCGCTCTCTGAGAGGATCCCAATGCAAGCTATTTATATCATGATTGTGAGCGAATGAAGCTTTCTCTGAAATCACACTCCAATCAGTGCCGTTCGCTGATGTTGATATGCGTAGACCCGGATTTTCATAGCTTGTATAACTTCCCAGTACAAATCGAGCTTCCTGGTCCGGCCAGTCCTTCCCATGGTCTACGACAGACACACCAAACTGGATGTAATGAGGATCTTCCAAAACCTGATGAGGTCTATTCCAGTTGATTCCGTCTTCTGATTCCATGTAAGCGATACGACAGCGACTGTGGTTGATGGTGTCCACCGGTGTGTTATACCAGAGACGAAAACGTCCCGTTTCTTCATCTTGAACAACACTGAAGTAGGGTTGCCAGACCTGATCTTTATCCCAGCCACCCCATGCAATGGGGTCAGGCAGTTTGTCAGGGTTATTGACGCTACGATTCAACATCGTTTGCTCAGCGATCAAATAATCATCGATAAAAAGCTGTGGACCTGATTTCAGGTCAATCACGGGCGCTGAAGAATTATTGCATCCATTGCTCATCAGAGCTGCGATTATCAGCGTATAGGAGAATATTTTTTTTGTCATGTTTATACTCAGTTTACAGATTTATGGCCAGAAAGTTCTGGACCAGAGCATCAGCTGCGGGACCTTCCAGTGCTTTCAGTGGAGGTAGTACATGCTGCCCGCACACACCTAGGTGTCTGGTGATGGCCTTCAGCTCAGGAATGGTGATGGTCATGGTTTTACCAGCCTGGACAAGTTGTCCAATCTCACCAGCTTTAATTTGAAGCGCTCCTGCTTTGTCAAAATCGCCAGCCATGGCGGCCTGGTACAAGTCCTGAAATAGGTTCGGGGCAACATTGGCAGTGTTGGGAATGATGCCATCAAAGCCAACGGCTAGTGACTCGGTAGATTTATCGGTCCAACCAATGAATAGAGAAAAATCCTCTCTATCTTTCATTAATGCAGACAATTCTTCGATCCTCTCCCAGTCGCGTTCGGAATCTTTCAGACCGGCAATATTTGGATGGTGGCTCAGCTTTTCGATAACATCGACAGGGATCGACATATGTGTGATTGAGGCAATATTGTAAATGATAAGCGGTGCTGGAGCAGCATCTGCCAGTGATTCAAAATATTTTAACATTGCGTCTGGTTGAATAGGTAAAAAATATGGGAGGTGGGCTACTAGGACATTCACGCCATAGTCCACGTATTTCTTGGCAGCTTCGATTGAATTACCAAGGGCGTTATCTGAAACTGCGGCATAGAAGGTTGTCTTACCAGCAAGGTGAGCACCGACGTGCTTCACAAATTTTTCCCGGTCGGTTTGGGATACAAATCCCATTTCACCGGTTGTACCCAATACAAAGGGATAATTACCTGTTTCCAGGGTAAAATTTAATAGTGTTTCGACTGAAGCTAAGTCGATTTGGCCGTTCGTGTCTACGGGGGTCAATAATGGAACAACGACCCCATGATAATTCTTAATCATAGTTGTGACCTTTTAATTAATGACGACAAAAAGCGGATTTTAGCCACTTTTCGACCGGGTAATCCGTTCCCGGCAGTTGCAGACTGTTCGGTTATCCTGGCAAAAAACAGTTTTGGTGCGGCAACATTTCAGCCGCACCAAAACCTGTCGGTCGAGGAATTCCCGACATGAGCGTTCTAAGGTCTAGAAGCTATACTTCAGACCGAAGCGTGATACAAATCCATAGTACGAGACTGCGATGGGACGATTAGGATCACCCATGTACTCATATTTCGGCTCATTGGTCAGGTTGACCAAGTCCAGAAATACATTAATACCACTCGTGACTTTAAAGTTACCCGTAAAGTCTATTTGCGCGTGTGAGTTCACCCACTCGTCATGTTCTTCATCTTTACCAACTTCATCCAGGAAAGCGCCCTGGAATGAATAACTCAAGTGACTGCTGAAACGACCTGCTTCATAAGACAAAGATAGATTAGCAGCATCACCAGCTTGACCAGGCAAAAAGCCTTCTCTCGGATCGTCACCTTCACTGGGGCTAAGCAGTTCGGCCTCAGCCCAGGTGTGGGTGTAATTAATGTTTACACCAAAACCTGAAAGTGCACCAGGTAGAAAGGTCAATTCCTGTTGCCAGTTCAACTCATAACCAAAGAGGCTCGCATCGCCACCATTAACTGGATGCTCAATATCCCAGCCATTGTATGGACTTGCAGCATCTTCGATTTCATTGGTTCTCTCGAAGATGATATTTGAGAGATCTTTATAGAAAAATGAACCCGATACCAGACCAATACCACTTAAGTAATGTTCAGCCATAAAATCGATGTTTGATGACATCGTAGGCTCAAGATCCTTGTTACCAGAACGAATTTCCTCCTTCTTCTCATTGGCAAAAAAGTAAGGCGCTAAATCATAATAATTGGGACGAGACATGGTGCTGGTGTAGGCAACACGCAATTTCGTATTTGCATTCAGATCGTGATTGATGTGAAACATCGGGAAGATATTGTTATAGTCCCTAGTTTCGTCCACAGGACTATGTGATTCATAGTCACCATCATCATCAAAGATCAGATTCGTTCCCAGAAATTCATTGTTGGTCATTTCATAGCGGGCACCACCAATTACATGGAATCTGCCAAGATCTATATTAGCCATGGCATAACCAGCCATTACGTTTTCATTGATTTCATATGATCCACCATATGTATCCCACTCATCGATGGTTGGATCAAAGTCATCCATATTTGCATCCAGGAACTCAATTGGAAGTTTAGGATCAATGATGGGACCGAATTTATAATTGTCTTCCATGAAATCGTCACGAACCAGGTCAGACTCCCACATATCCAGTGTAAGGTCTTCATCGCCTTCCCAATCATACTTGATGCGTGTGTCATTTCGATCCTTGTAGGCCGCAGTATACTTACCTCCTACCTTGATCTTTGACGGATATCCAGCAAGATTCATGGGTAGTTCGTAGTTGACGCCTCCAACCATATTGGTATTTTTCGACCGCTGTTCGCGCCAATCGAATTCACCGAATTCATACTGCGTGGGATCCAAAAACAAACCCATCATTTCTTCCTCGTTAAAATCACCATTTACCATTGTGAATTTTGTAAATTCTGGATCTGTGAGGTCTAAATTAAGATTTACCTTCTCAGAGAAATCCCATTCTGACTCAAGCTGAGGAATATGCTCTTCTTTCGCCTCACTATAGGCAACACTGTAATCAAGTTTGCTGCTGCCTAGTTCGTGCTCACCACCAAAAGTATAGTGGCTCTGGAATACGTCCTCTATACGATATTTGTGCTCGCGTATGATCCTAGATTTTTCAGTGAGTGTACCTTCAGGATTGAGGTAGTCACCTTTATCTACACGAATACGAGTCCGTGTACGCGCATTGTCATCAGAAAACTTATTCCACATAAGGCTTGTATAGAAGCGATTACCTTGGCTTGGGCGGAATTCAAGACCACCGCCAATACCAAGACGAGTTTTTGTAAGCTGAGATGCATTCTGGAATATATCTGTGATTGCGTATGGAATTTCGTTTCCGGAAACATCTTCTGTATCATCCCAATCCCATTCCATTCCGTCCTGATTCTTTTCCTTTCGATCCCAGTTAGCCGTGACATTATATCCAATTTTTCCGTTGGGAAGAATATCGCTATAGTTGAACTTTGCCTGACCCATGGTCTTTCCACCAAGACCAGTATAGCCACTACCAAGGGTTACTTTTGCTTTACGGCCAGAATAGTCAAATGCGCTCCTGGTGATAATATTAAGAGCACCACCAACTGAATTAGCATCCATATCGGGGGTCAAGGCCTTGACAACTTCGATCATTGCCATCTGGTTGGAGCCCATGGCATCCAACTGAGAATAGCGTTCTTCTTGCCGTGAAGTAGCTAAGGTTGCTCCGTTGACCGTAACGGTGCTCAAGCGAGGTTCTGTGCCTCGGATCAGGACATAACGTCCTTCACCACCCGAACGTTGGATATGCACACCAGGTACACGCTGAATTACTTCTGCAACATTTGCATCAGGGAAGGCTTCCATCTGCTCCTGAGAAACAACGTTCATGATATTGTCTGCATTTCTTTGCATAGACAATGCCTTGACAGCGCCCTGGCGCATACCCTCAACAATAACATCGCCCAATTCTACATAGCCAACGCTCATGCCCACATTGTGGCTTGTCGTGATACCGTTTAAAGCAACAACCTCGGCTGCATAATCGTCGTATCCTATATAATGGGCAACCAGATTATAACTTCCGGCAGGTACATTCACGATCCGGAAATTTCCTTCTCGATCGGTTGCCGCACCTATGTTTGTACCTTCAAGGATTACATTTGCGCCTGGTAAATATTCACCAGACTCTCCGTCTGTCACCCGGCCTGAGAGTGTACCGCTTGTCTGGCCAATCACAAATGACATACCAACTAACGCTACAACGATGAAAAGTTTAAGCATTTGCTGAAATTTTTTCATTTCTCGATCTCCTTCTTTATGGTTAACATCTAACAGCATTTTTTATAGAGAACCAATTCATCAATTCCATATAAAATTCAATTTTGTTTTACTTTATAAGTAGCATTTCTTTTGCTTCTACTCCCAAAATGGTTTTCAGCTCGTAGAAATAGATACCGCTCGATAAATCTTCTGCGTCAAATCCAATACTGTGACGACCCCTTTTCTGTTCAGCTTCCAGTAGGGTGCCAATTTTTTGTCCCCTCAAATTGTATAAATTGATCTGTACCCTAGAATCCTGATTCAGATCATAGGTAATCACCGTGGAAGAATTGAATGGATTAGGGTAATTGTCATGCAGCTGAAATTCAGACGGAGTGGATATCCCATCATCGTCTTCCACGCTAACGAAATCTCCATTAGGCGACACCGTCAGGAAAAAAACCTTACTGTTAGTATAGTAGCTACTCGTTCCTCCAAGGATGACAATATCCCCATCTTTATTAAATAATAGTTTATTACATCCTTCGCTCTTATCACCACCATACTGTCGTGTCCAGCGATGGTTGCCCTCAAAGTCAGTCTTGATGAGAAATAGATCAGAGTACCGGAAAGTATCTGTTCCAGATTGAACGTATCGGACCTGAATAGATCCCGCAACTAAAATACCATCATCTGCGATAAGGAGATATGAAGCTCGGTCAGTATAGGGTTCACCGAAATAGCGTTCCCAGACCTGATTACCAGAGGCATCGACAGTAACCAGATACATGTCGCGAGCACCAGCTCCGCCTGATGCTGAGTAGCCAACCACGGCGAAACCACCACCGGGTAGCTCTGCTAATTCTGCAGCACCCTCTCGACCCACACCATCAATGATTTTATCCCATATCAAATTACCTGCTGCATCGACCTTGACGAGGTAAAGATCCTGATCCTGGTCAGTTGTCACCCAACTTGTTGATTCAGCAAGGATTAAGTAGCCACCGTCTGATACAGCAATAATACTCTCTGCACTTTCGCCGCCATCCCCACCATAGGTTTTCGCCCACTGCTCAACACCGTTATCGTCAACCTTGACGAGGTAAATATCTTTGTTTTTGCTACTTGATTGAGAATAACTATCTGATGAGCCAAGAAGTAGGTAGCCATCATCAACTTTCAGGATGTCAGCGGAATTATCGATATCATCACCACCATAGCGTTTACTCCAGACCTTTTCGCGATTGGCATCGATCTTCATGAGCTGCATATCGGTATTGCTTGAGCCGTCCTTTGATCGACTTCCGAAGAGAAGATATTCGTCATTTGGTAGTGGGATCAGCCTGCCAGCACTTTCGTTATAGTCCTCATCCTCGATGCGACCTTCCCATACCCGTTTACCCGAGGCATCAGTTTGGACCATATATATGTCCGAGACTTCTTCATCGAGATTCGGGGTGCTGCCACTCATGAAATAGCCACCATCCGTTGTTTGATGGATGCCACTCAAGCTACCACCATCTGATGGACCGAAGACACGTTCAAAATAATTCTCTGACCCCGACATACCCTCACCATATAGATGGACAGTGGTTTGTGAATTTGTCGAATTACTAGTGTAGATCAAATCCGCCTGTAGGGATCCCGTTTGAGTGGGTTTAAATTCTATATCTAAAATTACTTTTCGGGTTATTCCAAGATTTACCGATCCTGGATTGTCCAAGATGTGAAAACTTCCAGAGGGATCGTTCTCTATGGCGATGCTTGTGATCTCGAGTGTCGTCGCATTGACATTGAACGCTCTCTGCTCTCTAACAGAGAGGCTGTTTGTAGTAATTTTACCCATGTAAAGTGTGTCTGGGGAAAATACAATCTGTTGCGCCAAAACTTGTGAGTTGACACCGAGGGTAGTTAGGACAATAAGTCCCGCAACTGAATAAATTTTAAGCTTCATTAAATTCATCACGATGCTATCCTAATTGTAATTTGTTATTTTGTCACCAACTGAACTATATCCGTTCAGATGGGGTTCGTTTTTCAGGTTATCAGATATGACATCAGCGTGTTGCCTGATATCAGCACCGATTTCATCCATATTCTCACTACGGATTCTTGAAGATGGTCCAGTAATCCAGATGGCTGCGATAGGACGATGGCGATGATCAAAGATTGGTGCACCTACACAGTGCATACCTTCCGTTTCCTCAGCCATATCCCAGGCATACCCTTTTTTGCGCACGTCTTCCAGCGCTTCCATCATTTTCTCAGGAGAGGATATCGTCCGTTCATTGAATACAGAATAATCTAATCTTTGCACCAGCTTTCTCCGTTCCTGCATTGGCAGATAGGCCATCATGGCTTTCCCGGGTGCTGAGGTATGTAAATTCCACAACTTTCCAACATCTAGGACATAGCGGAACGAATGGGATCCTTCTACCTTCTCAAGAACAATCCCTTTGACCCCACTGATGACTCCCAGTGGTACTGTTTCTTTATATTTTGCCTGAAGTTGATGCATAACAGGTAGGCCATGTTCGACCAGTGAGGATGAGGTGTGAGATTTGATCCCGACTGATACGAGTTTAATCGAGAGTCGATATGTCCTTGTCTCTTCAGACCGAATGAGATAATCATAGTCCACCAGAGTTGACACGATTCTAAAAATACTGTTACGAGAAACATTCAGGAATTTTGAAATATCACTACTCGTTAATCCCTTAGGATATTCAGCCAACAATTCGAATACCTTTAAGGCCCGTTCAAGGTTGGTTACGTGATATTTTGATCTGTTTGTTTTTTCGATCGTCATGGGTGTTTTATATTTAGACACTATGACCAGATATTAAACAAGCAGCAATTTCATGTCAAGTTTTATCCGATTTATTTTAGAAAATAATATAAATTTTTTAGTAGCCGTATTCTCATGTATATCAACACCTTATAACATGACTGTTTTAATCGTATCTAAGAAAAGTAAAATTTACCGAATTGAGTTCGGTTTATTCGCTCATAAATTTCGTTAGCGAATGAGTTTTCGTGGATTCCATATTTCAGCATAGGCATGAAACCGCTGGTTATTTCTTCTTGTACCCGGGATTGCATCATTTACATTCTGGCAATATACCGAGCGGTGTTCGGTTTTTATGATGTTAATGAGAATATGAATTATTTGGAATAGCAGAAAAGTTAAAGTACATGAGTAATAAACTGATTTTCATCCTCCTAGCCACCCTAACAGCTGTCATGGCTTTAGCAGACAATCACTTACCCAGGGTCTATCTGGAAGTATCCTTTTGGCCAAAAGACTATATGCGGACTGAAGCTGATTTTGTTGATTACGTCCGAGATCGCGAAAATGCTGATGTCCACGTGCTTGGCATCCGGACACGCACTGGTGGGTCTGGCTCACAGATCACCCTCACCTTTTATGGGCATAATGAATTCGAAGGACAGAATGACACGCTGATTTACAACATCTATGCAAATGAAAACGGGGAAGCTGAACGTTCATGTGGATTAGCAAACCTGAAGCTCGGACTATTGCCATATATATTACAATCATCTGGTGCTCCTGAACTCCTTATTGATATCCAGCGTATCGAAACAGACAGCAAACATGTTACTGAGATCGAGGATCCATGGAATGGTTGGGTATACAAGATCGGTGGCCGTATCAACATGTCGGGAGAAGAATCAAGAACCCGCTTTAACACACGGGACCATATCGGCGCAAAATGGATTGGTGATGCCTTTAAATGTGAGTTCAGTGCCCATGGTGAGTTCGATAAACGCCTGGACCAGCTCACAGATGACCGTGGCACCGATGCTGTCGACGATGACAGCACCTATCAAAGTGTGAGTACTAGTAGTAATTATGGCTTTCAGTATAAAGCAGGTTGGAGCCTCAGTGATCACTGGTCGTTTGCCGTATACACTGGTATTTATGGGAACAGTGTCCAAAACATCGATCGCAGCATGTGGATCAACCCAGCCCTCGAGTATAATCTTTTTCCCTATTCAGAGTCTACCAGACGCCAGTTCCGTATAGGAACGAAGATCGTTCCCAACTACCTGGAATATGTTGAAGAAACTATCTATGATAAAAACAAGGAACTGCTATGGAGCAGTGAGATCGAATTTGACCTGCGTCTCATGCAGCCGTGGGGTTCAGTGGATGCTGGAGTAACGCTTTCCACCTATCTTCATGATTTCTCGAAGAATCACGCACGATTTTATACGCATAGCAATTTTAAGTTATGGAAAGGTCTTTCCCTGAACACTCAAGCCTCGATCTCTCTGATTCGAAACCAGCTATTTCTCTCTAAATCAGGTCTGGATCTTGCAGATATCTACCTTGAACGAAAGGCAGTCGCCACGAATTACCGTTACGGAATGTACATGGGTTTGACTTACACCTTCGGATCTATCTACAAAACAGCTGTGAATCAACGATTTGGTTATTGGTAGAGATATTCTGCAGGTCTATTCTAGCTTGGGGTGAATTCAATTTTTACTTGTGGATTGAACGTATCAGATCTTAGTTAATTCACACTTTTTTATTCCGAAGCATGACATTGGCCGGAGCACGCCCCTTGTGTAACTCAGATGCCATGAACCTCATACTCTCATCGATATGCTCGAAGAACTTCAAGTATCCCTGACATAGGTAGCTCTGGTGGGTTAGTTCATTTGGCAATTCAACAAACCGATGCTTGGGACAGTCACCATTACAGGCAAACCGATACTCACATCGTTTACAGGTATTAGTTAATGTCGATCGTTTCTCTAAACCGAACATTCGCTGAGAGGTCTGCGAGACCAGTTCACTTATCGGGGTGGATAGAATATTTCCCTGTTTAAACTGCGGGTATACATAATGATCACAGGAGTAGAGATCGCCATTATGCTCTAACACAACATTGGTTCCACAGACTTCTTTGAAAATACACAATCTCGGTTCATACCCATACCACGCCTCCAACATAACGTCAAAGAGCTGGACATAGATCTGACCCACGTCCCGCTTGATCCATTCATCGTAGACAGCACAGAGAAATTGACCCCATTGTACGGATTCGACTGACCAATCCGTTACCTCGCTTGTGGTCTTGTGCGCAGGAGTTATGAGCGTTTCACCCGCCAGAGCATCGCCAATAACCTCCCTCTCTACAATAGGGATAAATTGCATATGCGTGCTGCCAATGCTCTTGAGGAAGCGATATATTTTAACCGGATAATCTGCATTCTTCTGATGGACTACCGTGAGTGTGTTGAATCGAACACCATTCCGCTGCAGGCATTCAACACCCTCCATGACCTTATGGAAGGAGGGCTTTCTACCCTTCGTCTTTCGATAGCGATTATGGAATTCAGCTGGACCATCAATGGAAAGTCCTACCAGAAAATCATGTTCTTTAAGGAAGTCACACCAATCATCATTCAACAGAACACCGTTGGTCTGGAATCCATTCTCTATTTTTTTATGCCCGCGATACTTTTCCTGAAATGCGACCACTTTCTTGAAAAACTCAATGCCAAGTAGAGTAGGTTCACCTCCCTGCCAAGTAAATTCAACAGTAGAAATACTATGAGCATGAATGGTATCATAGATAAAGCGCTCAAGCACCTCATCTGACATTGTAAAGGGGTTTCCTTCAGGATACTGGTGCTCTTTTTCCAGGTAGAAACAGTAATCACAATCTAGATTACACAAAGCGCCAGTTGGCTTGACAATCGTATTAAATACTGAAACAGGGTCTATCATGCTGGTTTCACCAATGTTTTCGCTCTTTACAGGGTTTATCGGCACCGCCTGGCACCAGAAATATCTCTTACACTAAATCAGGAGTTTTTTACCAGGGCATTTTCCTGCCACCGAGTTTTCTTCCAACCTCAGCTGCTTCCTGTACACTACCGGCTCCGATCGTCACTCCCATTTCAAGTTTCCAATGAACATTGTCAGGAAGGACATTGTCCAAAAACTGCAATCCATTGGCCTGACAGGCTGCAAGTACTCGTTGTCCAGCTTCATCTACCTCGGGTGGCATCGGTGGATCTGCTCGACCCTCCAAATGCCCATAGCTAAACCCCATATCGCGAGGTCCATGTTCAGCAAAAGCAATCCCCGGTATAGCACAGAGCGCTTCTGTAGATTCAAGCCCGTGTCTATCCTCGATCTTGATTCCCAACATCAGCTCACCCTGAGGATTCAAGGGCCAAACATCAGCTTTCTTCAGGTATTCCTCTTCGTCCAAACCCCATACCCAGGCTGCAAACTTGTGACTGCCCCAACCACGCAGACCTTCTCCCAGGATATCTATCTCCTGTTTGTGAATAGGGTAACGCGCGATTTGGACAAAACGTTTAACTGCCTCAGTGTCTCTGAACCTTGGCAAATGAACACCATGGACACCTTGTGCAAGCGCCTGTTGAATCATCCATGCACCACTGCGTATGGACACTTCATCCATTCCCAGAACGGGTAAAACGACAATAACGGTAGGTGTGCGATGCCCGCTGGGAGTCGGACCACCTTCAACAAGACCACGCATGAAATCCTTTAATTGCAGGAAGTCCAGCGGTTTATGTTCCATGTTATACACAAGATAGTCGGCCCAGGTCTGACTCAATTCAAGACCCTCCTTATACCCACCATAACATCCCTTATAGTACACCGCTTGATCAGCTTCGAATAACTCGATGCATTTATTCACTCTTGCCGGTGTCCAGTCCGATGCAGAGTTTCCAGTATTCTCCCCTTCTCCACAGCCTGAATAGATCAGGACGAATAGAATAAGGGTGGCTATCTGTCTTTTCATTTGCTCAATACCTCTCCCATACTGTTCACACCATAACCAAGGCTGGGTGAGCCGCTGAGTGGTTTGTAGGTTGGCATGATCTCAATCTGATCAATACTACCAAGATCACCCCAGACAATCAGTTGTTTTGGCTGGATGGAACTTATAATTCCCCATTTCTCACCTGATCGGATGACCCTATCCTGAAGATTTGTGAGTTCCAGGTCTTTCCTCAATAGAACCACGGTCTGGCAGGTATTGTCGGAGTATTCAGCGGATACAACATTGAGTACGAAGGGTTCATCATCAAGCTTCAGGTTAGAAACATGAGTATTCTCCTCCTGCCAGCGGGAGTCGCCTGAGAAAATGTTCTTGATAAAGCTTACTGGCGCTGGATCTTCATCCATATTCAATGTGTCTGAAATGATATTCCCTTCAGCGTATGAGGGTTTCAATCCTTCCTTTGTCTCGATAAAAATGAATGGCTCCAGGATCGTATTATTCCTAACCTCTACTTCAGAACGTTGGATGTAGAATCCAGGATTTTCAGCCATGATATTCCCTGCGATACTTCCCCGACTTTCCATGGTGAAGCGCATGACTCCTGAATTCCCTGGCTTACCAGCATTATTCCGATTACCATGAAATACATTGTCTTCAATCCGGACATAAAACTCGTTCTTCGGAGGGATTGGATCCAGTGGTCCATCATAGCGGTGTTCCTGCCCCCCAACAAAAATTGCCCCAGCATCATCTCCACTGATATTTTGAACAAAAACGTTCTTTCTGACTAATGGTGAAGACCAAAGTGCAACGAAGATCCCACCTGCATCATTTTTTGTCAGTGCTTCATTTGCTAGAAACAGATTGTCTTCTACCAGGGGGCTAGACCAGTCAAATATCGATAGTGCACCTCCATCGCTGGAGCGTTTGGGGTCATTATCTCCTGAGATGTTAGCATAGAATACATTGGCAACAATTTCGCCATTGCAATTGCTATGCAGAGCTAGAGCTGCTCCACGACCATTTTCTGTGGTATTGTAGGCGAATACGTTGTTTTTAAGAATAAGGTCTGCACCATCGGCTGCATAAATCGCTCCGCCGTCGTTGGAAATTTCATGCCGATGAACAGGATTCCATTCTTCAGGTCCCAGACTTCGATTATTCTTGATCCAACAGTTGCTTACCGTCATATCTACAGCAACGCAAGTCAATGCAGCACCATGACCTCTGACCAGACCCTGAGTAAGGGTTAATCCATCAAGCCATGCGCCATCGGCTCCGATAAAGAGCCGCTGCTCCCCTTCCCCATTGACGATCGTTGGATGAGAATTAATATCACGTTGCCACCCTTTAGCTGAGTACCCGCCAAATACGGCCTGATTCGATTTCAACTGCAGATCACCTTCATTGTAGGAGCCAACAGCGACGTGAAGGGCCGATCGCTCAGGTGCGACTGTCAACGCGTGATTCAGACTTGCCCAGGGATGTGATTGAGTACCATCATTCTCATCAGATCCTGTGCTCACAGACACATACAAGTGTTTGGAGTAATTAGATGCTTGCAGGTCTATCGTTCGAGGGAGGCGTTGATCCAAAACGATCTGTGCCGTCTCACCATAGCAGCCCACCAGGATAATGAGCACCAATAGGCTTAATCCAAGCCTAAAGGAGTTTCTGCGATCCAAAGAATTCATATTTTTATTTCTCCTGATCAGCCGTGATGAACTGGAAAGCATACAGTTTTGTACCACGCATCTTGATGACTAATTGAACTGGTTTTCCAGACAATGCACTAACATCCTGAGTGAGGTAGCCAGTGATATCATGATCTGTCCGCTTAAACTTACTCATGTCGTAGTCTTCCATATCTAGCAATTCTTGCTCTGGGAGCATCCAGGAAACAGTATATGCGGTTTCATCACCATTGACATAGACACACTCATCAAGGCCAAAACCTTCATAATAGTCACCTGTCGAGGGATTTAGTAACCCTACTTGAGCATAGCCCACAGCGTCTGTATCAATATTCAACTCGAGACGATTTCCAGAAAATGTAATCGGTTTGGTTCTCAGTTCACCCAAGCGGTCGTAGGGGCTTTCGGCAGAAACAAAACCATCAAGTCTCTGAACAACTCTGAACACGAATTCTGTATCAGGACCACGCGGTGTGTAGCGGCTATGATAAAACTCTGTCCCGTAGTAGTACTGCCAGATCTCGTCGCCTCTTCGTACCATACCGTGAGCGAGATAGGCTTGCACAATGTTGTGTCCATTATGATTACCATTGCCTACATATGCCGGTCGACCGGTACGTGTCCAGTTCACACCATCTCTGGAGATGGAAAGTTGGGTCTCGATAGGACCACTACCACGCTTGAGACTTGGATGATAGAGAACCTGTCGGCTCAGTGGACCATCTGCTTCATAGTGGAAGTAGGCTGTGGGAAATGCTACATACGTATCCGCCGCATACTCATATTTTGTTGCTTTGGTGATATAGAAATCTGTTCCAATAGGATCCATCTCAGGGTCCCACTCAAAATCATGGGGTAATTCTATCGATGGACCACCTGGAGCCAAGGGGCCATTGTCCAACCACCAGGGCTGTGGATCGCGAAGACGACGAGGACCCTTGGCTGCCATGGATTCCTCATAGCTAAGTGGTTTGAAGCTATGTGGTTCATACAAATTGGTCGATTCAGTCCGGATAGTTCTGCGATCAGTAGCTCCTGCAGGTGTGTGACCAACACCAGTACGATGATAACCTACGTACATTTGGCGCTGGTCATCGTAAAACGTACAGCTCTGGGTTCCACTCCGATATGGAATGTACCAGGTCTTGTTCAATGTCCAATCGTAACCATCAGGGCTGGTATACAGGTAAATTCCACGACGAGAATAATCACTAATGTATTTCCAGCGATGTTCCGGCGGTCCATTCGGATCGATAAAAGGGTTCCCTAAACCACCATTATCCTGTGGTAAAACAATATTTGTAACTCCCTTGTGTAGAATACCTGTAACTGGCTTGTTAAAGTTCACCCCATCTTCAGAGGTATAGACCGCCATATAATCGTCTTCAACTGAGTTGTATATACGGATGAGGCCATCTTCATCCTCAAGAACGGTCAAATGCTTTCTAAATTCGCCATCGATTTCCATCACTTTCTCTGCCAGACGTGGTGGATTAACCTTGAAGGTAATATCACTTTGCTCTTCCAGGAGTGCATCGTCGATGAACACATGTTTACGGTCGCCCAAAGGTAGAATGCCATATGTACCTGCAAATTCACCGAAAAGCGGTTCAGGACCCTTCTGTAGGTCCACACTGGGGTATTCAGGTGTGAGTGATGACGGGACAAAATCTTCGGAGTAACGAACGCCGAGAACGATATGCATCTCATCAATGCGCCCCTGCAGTGGGAAGTTCCATTGGCCATCTCGCAAGAGGGATAGATATGCTTCGCTACCAGTGGTCAATTTCATTAAGGAGCATGAAGTTGGAAGGTTTTGTGCCACACCATTTACATAGTGGGTGACCTGTCCGTTTGTATGTGTAAATGCCAGGTGAGTCCAGTCTCTGCCAAAGAGTAGCGAACTCTTGTCAGTGGGTATTTTCAATTCAGTACCACTGGGTTCATTGATCAATAGGAAATGACTGCGATCAGCGGCAAGTTTGAGCTGAGTAATGGAATTATCAGATTCCCCTCTAGGTCCGTTTCCAATCTCGAGTACCACACCCTCTTCATCGCCGGGCATTCCCTGGAACCAAAACTCCAAAGTCCAATCGCCATCTGCGATATTGAGATCAGAGGTCGTTGGGTTTTCATATCCAGCCTCCTTACGCAAATGATTCTCTGAACTGGTCATCAGGGCTGAGAATTGAGCATTATGCCAGGACAGCGGAGCCATGGTACGTCCTTCAGGCACGGGCATTTTTGTAAGGCCATAACGCTCATCACCTTCAGGAAGTGGGATTTCTTCATGAAATGATGGTTCCAGTGCATTCCCAAATTTTCCACGAACTACCTGTCCACCCAAACCAAGAGCGAGTGGGTAATCCTGAAGTCCGTGATCTTCCAGAATGTGACTAGGATAAAGTCCTACGGGTTCATTGAACAACCACAGGGCGATTGTCTCCACGCCATCAGGGTTTTCATAGGCTACCTTTGCAGGTCCTTCAGAAACCAATTCTTCTCCTGATTTCTCTACACATGTGATGAGTAGAGTGCTCATAATTATTATGCAAACTGCATTCAAGATTTTCATGATAATTTCCTAAACTTTCGATCTTTTCGATTTTAAAGTAAAAATTAATGGATGACGACATCATCGATGAAAAAGCGTGATAATTCGACCTTAACATCAGCACCCGGTTTATCTTCGCTGTATAAACCAGCAGGTTTAGGCTCCCCTTTTTTCGCCAGCCAATTTGCGACTTCACCTCTATAAGGACCTGTTCTTATAACCAGTCGTTGTAAATGATCTACAGGGACAGCAAAGGGAGTCCCTATCTGAACAATTTCGCCATTGACTTCCAGATCGTACTTCTGGTTTACAACGTTGAAATGCAATGCAATGTCAATCCATGTATCTGTATCAATCTTTTGAGGTGATACAGGGAAAACCTTCAGCCTATCTTGCCCAAGGTACTCACCATTCAGTCGCAATCGCATGGGGCGGGTGCCTCCTGCATCCACGACTTCAATTTCCAAAGCACTTCCACTTCGGATCTCATCAACCATGACGCTGAATGAAACGCTCAGCTCACCCTCTGCTTTTGGAAACACGCGCTCCACCATAGCATAATCATAAGGTTCCTCGTCAGATAACACCAAAACGCCATTCTCGCTGTTCACAGGATCAGTACCGATACTAACTGGCGCCCATTCTGGCAGATAGAGGTTCCAGAGGCTTAGTTCACTGACATCCGAGAGTCCATTAAAATTTTGGGAGACAGCTTCTGAGACCTCAGATCGGATGGGTACTTCAACGCGATTGACCCAGATATCTTCTTTGTTCACACTGTATGTGGTCCAGAGTTGATCCCCGGGTGGATTTCCATTCCCATTGTAGATCCCACGAACATACTGGGGGCCGGGATTCTTATGGATTCCCTGGTAACGCTGAGGTGGTACTTCCCCATGGATCGTATGCACAGCGTCATAGGTAATACCGTCCTGACTGGTTAGTGCGGCCATTGGGAATCGATTCCGGCGGGTGATGGAATGATTCATCACGATGGCATAGTTGCCATCCTCAGTCTGTTGGCCCCAGGTTTTGGCGCCATTCGCTTTCAACGTACTATTCTTTTGAATCGGAAGCCAGGTCTTGCCACTATCTGGACTTAAAGTACCCCACTGGTTCTTCCAGAGGGCAACAAGCTGACCATCGCTTCGATAGTAATAGGTAAAAGATTTTCCAGCACCGGCTGAGGTGGTGACACCCTTCTGCTGAGCAGTGGGGTCCTCTCCCTCCACCTGTGATGGATCGATGACATAGAAATCATCCTTGGCACGATCTTCCTCCCACCATTGCAGATTGACCAATTTGTCTTCCAGCAATAATTCGCAAGCTTCAAGGAAACGCTCATCTTGACTCTCAGTGTAGAATAGTAGGTCTGTATTGCTCTCATTCCAGCCTGCATGGCGATTATAGCGAATGAAGTAAATCTCACCAAAACTGCCATCTGCCTTCACTTCGCAAACAACTCGACCAAGTCCTTGTCCCTTATTCGGGGAATAACGAGGAGTAGGACAGTAACTATAGAATCCGGAAGCGATGAGAACACCATTGGGTGCCAGATACCAGCCCATGCGCTGATGCATAACTGCTTTCGTACCAGCAGGTAAATATCCCAGATCGTTGTCGATCTCTGGAAGTGAATACTCTGGAAAGAGCGTGACTGGAGCAGTCCAGGTCAATCCATCTTCGCTGCTTGTAAGCAGTATACGTGTGGGCGGGGTATGCTCTTGGACCTGACCTTGTAGCCACTGCATATAAAATTTGTCATTTGCATAAGCCAGATAAGGTTGATGATTATATGTGAATCCAACATCACCAGGATCATTGGGTGTACTACGATTGGCTCTAAAAACTTGCCTTTGATGAACACCAACAGCATGGGGAAGTTTGCCATCATAATAATGGTGATCGCTCTGTTGTCCAGTAAAGACAACATATCCCGTTGCTGCTTCCTCTTCTGGTTCTGGTGCTGCAATTTGTGATGTAATACAAGCTGCCAGGAGAACCCCCAGGCTGGTAACGAATAAAATTTTTCTATACATTGTGTAAATCCTTCTAATCTCTTAAATGGATATTGAGAATCATCTAGCTACTGTCCTTCGTCTACCCCTAAATGACCCAAGATATCACGTTGATAATGACCAAACCGCTGAGTCCCAGAACAAGGCTGCCCAGGGTATGGCCCTTTAATGCTGCCCTGGTATCAAGATCAGAAAATTGACTGACAACCCAGAAATAACTATCGTTTACATGGCTAACTGTCATGGCACCGGCACCTATAGTTAGTACTACCAGTGCTCTCATTACAGGATCTGTTAATCCCAGAGGATTCATCAGTGGAGCCATGAGGGCTGCAGTGGTTATTATCGACACTGTTGAGCTTCCCTGTGCCGACTTGAGCAGAGCAGCTAGTAAGAACGGAAGGAGCAAACCCATTTGCCAGTCCACCAGACTAGTCCCGATGTAGTCAGCTACACCAGAAGCTCTCAGAACGCTCCCAAATGCTCCTCCTGCACCTGTAATAAGGATAATGGTGCCAGCATTCCTTAATGCATCCCCCACCCACTCAAATCGATTCTCGCGCACTGATTTTCCGCCAATGGACATAGCTAGAACCACGCCAAAGAACAACGCAATCATTGGACTACCAATAGTTGAAAGGAATTGAGCAAAACCGTTCTCTCCAAAGGGGTGACTTGGATAATCTGCAATGGATTTGAGAGCGATCAGTACGATTGGTAGCAGAATAGGACCCAGGGCGCTCATAAGTGAGACAGAGGGAATTTCATTTGAAACAGTTTCTTCAGGTTCAGCAGGCGCCTGGACGACACCTTTACCCAGTCGAGTAGCCCACAGCCATCCAGCTAAGGTAACTGGTATGGAAACGATGATACCGAAGAGGAGAACTAAACCCAGATCCGCCTCCAGTGCAGTTGCAGCAGCAAGTGGACCAGGGGTGGGTGGAACGAATACATGTGTTGTATACAGTCCCGTTGCCAGTGCAATAGCAAAAACAATGAGGGGTATACCGGTTCTTTTCGAGAGCGCACGATTAAGTGTGGAGAGGATGACAAAACCAGAATCACAGAAAACAGGTATTGAGACGATGGCTCCTGTCAGATTGATAGCCAGGGGTGACCGCTTATCACCAACTAGCTTAAGCAATGAGTGTGCAACCACACGCGCCCCACCATTTCTTTCGAGATAGGTACCGATAATTGTACCAAAGGTGATGACAATACCGATACCACCCAGAGTTTTACCAAAGCCCGAACTAATCGCAGCGAGTACTTCACTCCCTGCCAGTCCAGATAAGAGACCCAAAATGAGACCTGCACCTAGCAGGGTAAGGAACGGGTGTAATTTCAGCTTTGTGGTTCCAAGCACAATAAAGGCGATACTGGCAAGGAGTAGTAGAATCTGTATCATTTAAATGTCTCCTTAAATAACGGCATCAGTACTGCTAGATGAGCGGGAAGTATCTCCTGCGGCTGCCGTCAAAATTTTCATAACATGCTGGTATCCTTCATGGAGGACGCGCCAATCAAAGGCATGAATGACGAGATTCACCCCCCTGGCCGCCCATTTAGCCGATTGATCGAGGGGTGCGAAGTTTGCCGCTACCTGTACATTCCGAGCCTTACAGGTTTTTATGATGTGATCACACATCGCCTCAAATTCAGGATGATCCCATTCCCGGGGGTATCCCATTGAAGTTGAAAGATCGGCAGGTCCAATGAATACGACATCTATACCTCCAACATCGAGGATGCTATCCAGTCGTTCCACCGCCGGAATACTCTCGATGCCGATCATTACGACATGGTTCGCATTGTTTTCAGCCAAATGATCAGCGACACTCAGGCTGGGATATTCCCCAGTCAGAATTGCCTTCTCTGATAGGCTGCCTTTGAAAGGTCTCAACCGTGCGGCGCGAACAATTTCTCGAACTTCCTCAACCGTTTCACAGTAGGGTGCCAGCACACCACTTGCTCCTGCATCAAATGCCTTGGTGACATAGTGCCAATCCGGTCTGGGAATGCGCACCACGGATGGCATGGCACGAGCATTCATTGCTGTCAAGAGGTCAGCAACTTCTCCCCAACTATAAGGTGTATGCTCTGTATCTATGCAGAGAAAATCCAGATTTACATTGCAGAGTACATCTATCCAGCGTGGATTCCGCGAGTGACTGAGCATGGTGGAATAAAGCATCTCACCTGCGCTTACCTTGTCATAGAATACTTTTGATCCAGCCATAATTTCCTCACCGAAGTTTAGTCGTTCAGTTCACCTGCCAATTTTTTCTTCCGCCATCCCCAATAAGTCAGGTTTTCAGCAGCATTTTCACTGGGATAAATGAGACTGGCCACATATCCAACTGCAATGAGTACGACGTGACTATACACGCCGAGCATGTATTTGTGATGCGTAAAATTGAAATTACCCAGATCGAGAAGGATGTGCTTGTCAGCACCCACCTTGGCAGAAGTTAGTATGGCCCAGGCCGTAAACAGGACAGTCGCTGCCATCCCGATATATGCACCTTTTTTATTGGCTCGTTTACTGAATACACCAAGGAGAAATAAACCAGCTATACCACCTGAGAAGATGGCATAAAGCGTGAAGATGATCCCGAGGACACCCTTTCCTTCCATGGCGACGTAAACGGATGCCACCAGTATTGCTGCCAATCCACTGGCACCAACTAGAATCTTACCCATCTTTAGACGTTGCGCATCGTTGCTTTCAGGTCTTAGACGGACGTAATAATCCTCGACCCCGATTGCTGAGAGACAGTTCATGTCCGAATCAAGACTACTGATAGCTGCTGCCATGAGAGCCGCAAGGATAATTCCAGAAACACCAATGGGTAGTTTTGTCATGATAAAGAATGGGAAAACCTCATCAGCCTTAATTCCATCAGGCAGGGGGATAGCCGGAGCGGCGGAATAGTATGCCCATAATGCCGTACCGATGAACATGAATAATCCCCAGACAGGAACTGATAGCAGCACACCTGTAAGGGCTGCTCTAACAGCCTCTTTGTTTGTCCCTGAAGCTAGATAACGCTGGATTATGGTTTGGTCTGTACCATACTTCTGTATGGCGTAGAACACTCCATTCAATGCCATCACGATAAAGGTCAGGTTCTTAAAGTCCCAATCATACGGTCCCATATTGAACTTGTTTTGGGCAGCAGCAGTGCTGAATAGAGCACCTGGACCACCAGGAAAACTGAAAATGAGTATGAAAGCTACAAGAAGGCCACCACCAATGAGCATGAGCCCCTGGATAACATCAAGCCAGATAACGGCTTCCAAACCACCTTTCAGAGTCAAGAAAACGATGGAAACACCCATGATCCAGATAACCACGTAAGGATCAATACCCATCATGCGGGCAAGAGCCAGAGCAATCAAATAGAATACAGTACCCATTTTTGAAAAGTGGGCCAGGATAAAAGCCAGGGATGTGTATAGACGGGCAAGAAATCCAAAGCGCTTTTCAAAATATTCATAAGCCGAGATCCCTATGGATTCACGGAACAATGGTACGACAAATCCAACCATGAATACCAATACAACAGGTACCATGAGTCCTTGAACAAGCCTGATCCAATTCCCGTTAAATCCTTCCCCTGGATAGGCGAGAAATGTTATTGAAGAGATCAGTGTTGCAAGTATCGAAATACCTACCGCCCAGGCTGGCAATCCGCCACCAGCTTTAAAATAATGGCTTGAAGTTGACTGACGTTTTGCAAAGCGCAGTCCGACACCGATGGATCCAACCAGTGTTAGGATCACAATTAGGTAATCAATTGGGTGTAGAGAGTATTCCATTTTAACCTCTAGTTATTAATCAGTTATGGATTTAAGTAGGTCAGAATCGAGCCTGTTGGCCACTCATAGCTGCCTACTTTTGTTGTAATGTTCATTCCGCTATTCTCGGTTGAGAATTGTACCACACCGGGCTCAGGTATGTGACTCGGTTTGTATATTTCATCATGAAAACAGCTCAAAACTTCTGTAGCCGTCGCACCCCCCTCTATGATCAGCTCATTAATGGATATCTGCTCACGCACTGAGGTGACAACCCGGGCCATGCACTCAGTAAGTTTTGGAGGTATGCCTTCTTCAAGGGCGGTCGGTCCATCGACGGCAATTACAGCAATAGAACTCATTTTTAAATTTTTCAGTACATCATCTTTCCATATGTCCATGTAAGCTGGGTCTGAAAGATTTTTCAAAGTCAACTCAGCCGGGAAATAACTGATCACCGTTCCGTGATCAGCGAGAACCCATCGGGCGTATAGAGCCTCCTGAGAGCGGCTCCCTAAAACAAGGAGAATATTTCCACTAGGCGATTGACTTTGATCTGTTTTAGAAACTGAAATCTCTGGAAGCCTGTATCGCAACATTGCTTCGAAGGCTGCTGCGCCTCCTACAATCAGGGAGTCTTCACTGGTTGTTTTCAAATGAATATTCAAATCCGCGTCAGATGTCAGATTTCCGATGCAGATGTTGCCAGAACGCGGGCGCGTCCCGGGTTCGATCAAACCGATCTTATACTTCTCAGAATCCCCCAGCAAAGCCTGCACTGAAGAATCTCGCACAGGATACTCTGGATCATGGCTGAATTCAGTGAGATGAAGAGGAGCCTCATTGATCATGAATACGCCATTATTTATCCACCTGCCGATAGCTGGATTGCCAGGCAATACAACGGCGGATCTGTATGCATCCAGTTCCAGGAAACATTCCACCATTTGGAGCACATGGCCCCGCATAACAGAGTCAATTTTTAGGAATAACCTGTGTTCTGGAGCTGTCTTGAGTTGATCGATGAGAGACTCAAGGGTAGAAAGCACACCCGAAATGTCCATGGATCGAATGCCACTGTCCACAACCGTCAGGTCGCTTAGAGAATTGGGGATTTTCTTCTGAAGAAGTTGCGTCTCCAATCCATAGGAAAAACCGCTTCCAGCTATTTCAGCTGCGCCGGTAAAATCATCCGACACAACAATAATTGGGAGGTGTGTCGTGCTCATCGGCTCTGCACCAATTTGGTAGCAATTTCAATGGATTCAAGCAAAGCCGCTTGGGATGCGATTCCCTTGCCTGCAATATCGAAGGCTGTCCCGTGATCCACCGATGTTCGAATGATCGGTAAACCCAAAGTGATATTCACACCATGCACATCCCCCATCTGGTTTTTCTCCCTGTCCCACTCAAATGCAAGCATTTTGAACGGGATATGACCCTGGTCATGATACATGGCCACAGTAATATCATATCTGCCTGTTATCGCTTTTGCAAACAGCGTATCTGGAGGTACTGGGCCTTCAACATCAAGGTCCAGTTCCAGAGCAGCATTTATAGCCGGTAATATTTCCTCTTCTTCCTCATTACCGAATAAACCACCATCAGAACTGTGGGGGTTCAAACCAGCCACACCGATGCGTGGATTCTGTATCCCGAACCGCTGACAGGCATCATGAGCGAGCTGTATCACTTCAAGAATTCGGCCTTTTTTGATCAGTTCAGTTGCGTCTCGTAAAGAGACATGCGTCGTTACATGGACAACACGGAAATCACCGTTTACAAGCAACATACTTACTTTGCTAGAATCTGTGAAGTGAGCATAAATTTCTGTATGACCTGCGAATGGTATTTGAGCTGCTGAGAGGGCTTCCTTGTTGATGGGATTGGTCACAGTAGCATCCACATCTCCTGATTGGGCAAGTTCAATAACCTTTTTTATGTATTCGAAAGAAGCCTTACCCTGGGAAGCTTTAACAGATCCAATTTGATATTCAGCCATATCAAAAAGAGGCATATGGATCACATCCATCACACCCTGACCAAATCTAGCTTCTGAAACCTCATTGATCGGCCTGATCTCAACCGGCGTATTAATTTTCTCGGAGACAGATTTCAATATACGTATATCTCCTACCAGCACAGGTCGACAGTATTCATAGAGGACTGATTCCTTAAAAACCTTAATGGCTATTTCGGGGCCAACTCCTGCCGGATCACCCATTGTGATGGCAATTTTTGGTAACACCTGCGGCATTTTAATCTCCTAGCCTTTCAAGATGTCCAGCTTCGATCCACTCCAATACTTTTATGCGTACTTTTTCCTCTTCATTAGCATCCAGCATGGTCAGAGGTGGAATCATTCCTCCTTCTCCCAAGCCCAGATGCTTGAGAATCATTTTCAAGGTAGCGAGTGATTGTCCCAGTGTTCGACCAGCCCCCTGATAAAGCGTAGATATCTTATCATGCATCTCCTGATGCTTCGTGGCAAGCTCCTGATCCCCTTTTACAGCTGCATTAAATAAATCCACACAGAGCTTTGGTACGATATTTCCAGTACTCGGAGCAAGACCATCAGCACCCAGATGTGTGCCCTCTACCAATTTTGCACCCCATCCAACGAAGAAAGAGAAATCCATGCGATCTCGCCAGCGCTCGCAGGCTTCTTTAAGTCGCTCATCGTCTCGCTCGGAATCTTTGAGACCGACAATGTTTTCATGATGACTGAGTGTCTCGATTATTTCCAGAGGGATAGAGATCTTTGTTGTTGCAGGAATATTGTAAAGGATCACGGGGATGGGACTCTTGCTCGCGATCTCTTCATAGTAGCTTAAGATCTGATCATTTGTAAGCGGATAATAATAGGGTAAATGAACAACGCCCGCTGAGACTCCCTTGTCTGCGTAATCCTTTGCAGATTGGAGTGTATCACTTGGATTGATCCCTGAGATACCAACATAAATTGGGCCATTCCCATGCACTGCATCACGTACGGAGGATACGAGCTGAGCGGCTTCGTTTCGAGGAATTGATAGTGCTTCACCTGTGGTGCCCAATACAAATGGGATTCCTCCCGATTGGCTAATAACCTGAGCCAATTTCCCCATGGTCTCTGCGTCAACCTTTCCTGTCCTTAGAGCGGGTGTAGCCATTGGTATGGCGACACCTGAATACTTTTTCTTTGTTGAATTCATCAGAGAATGTTCCGATCAGTTTATTCTGTTACTAAATTTTTATAGAGAGCTATAGCGTCATCCCGAGTAATCTCACGAGGGTTATTGCGCAATAGCCTGGTTACCGTCATTGCTGAATCAGCAAGATCCTCAATTTTCTCTGGAACCTCCGCCAGCTGAGGAACACCAGCAGGGATGCCACATGCATCCGCCAGATCACGCGTTGCCTCGATACCTTTCAGGGCAGTTGAACTTGTATCTTCATCAAATCGTACACCCATGGCTAGCGCAACATCTGCATAGCGTTCTTCGTTAGCTTCCAGATTGAACGACATGACATAGGGCAGAAGAATGCTGTTGGCCAACCCATGAGGAATTTTAAATATTCCCTCCAGTGGGTAAGCCAGTGCATGAACTCCTGCTGTATTCACGGGACCGAGGCACATGCCTCCAAACAGGCTGCCCTGAGCTAAATTGATCCTTGCTTCAAGATTATCCCCCCGTATGACCGCCTGCTCAAGATTCTGAGAAATCAGTCGGATACCCTGGAGAGCAAATCCATCGACCATGGGGTGAGCAAACTTGTTGGTATAGGCCTCTATACAGTGAGTGAGAGCATCCATTCCACTGGCAGCTGTCAACCCAGGAGGTGCAGTCAATGTGAGCTCAGGTTCAACAAAGACCGCATCAGCCACCAGAAGCGGACTAATGATAGCCCGTTTCAATTGAACAGACTCATCAAAATAAATTGCATTGGGAGAAACTTCGCTACCTGTACCAGACGTCGTAGGCGCCAGGATGAGGAAAGGTTCACGCTTTTGAAGATTCCCAATTCCAAACGCATCCTCAAGGAGTTGGTCATTCCCAATCATAGCAGCCACCCCTTTGGCGACATCCATGACGCTACCTCCTCCCACACCAAGCACACAATCAGCACCAGTACTGCGAGCAGAAGAAATGCTCGCTTCCAGCATTGAGATAGTTGGCTCACCAAAAATTGAGGTATCCACTTGGATCTTAATCCCGTCAGCTCTGAGTCCATCCAAGATAGGATTTACCTTGTCCAGAAGCTCAGGTGCTACGAGAAGATAGATATTGCTTACACCTGCTTGTTGAATCTGATTTCCGAGCGAATCAAGACAACCAGGTCCAAAATTCAACCTTTTCGGTTGGGTAATGTCAATGATTCGCTCAGTCATAAGCTTATCACTCCTCCGGGAATCGTAAACTGGCACGTTCAGGGTCGTAATTCGGGTTCACTGACATCTCCTGCGCATCGATTGCTTTTCGCCATGCATGGAGTGTGGAGCGCATCTCCTTTACCTTTTCAGGCATTTCGGCTGACAGGTCATTGGATTCACCAATATCCTTGCGGAGATTAAATAGACTTACTTCACCATTTTCCTTCAATAGACTCTGCTCATACCATTCAATAAGCTTGTAATCACCCATACGAACTGCGCTGGCAGGTCTATATCCGAGGTGGTGATAATGGGGATAGTGAAAGTAGAGTGTCTCTCTATCAAAATCTCCTTCTCCTGTAAGTAGGGGTAGTAAACTGACACCGTCATATCCTTCGCTGGATCGTCCAAATATTTCGGCAAATGTGGGAAAGAAATCATCCGAAGTTACCAGTGCCCGAGAGTCTTGATTCTCTGCAACAACACCAGGCCAGTTGATAGCCAGAGGTACTCGGATCCCGCCTTCCCAGATCGTAGCTTTCCCACCGCGCAAGGGTGCCTGGTCCTGGAGGAATTCTAGTCCTCCATTGTCAGAATAAAACACAATAATGGTCTTGTCATCTATCTCCAGATCTTCAAGCAGGGTAAGAATCTGTCCAATCCCTGTATCCATGCGCTCGATCATGGCGCCCATAATTGGGTTGTTCACGTCCAGATCAGCCCCTTCTTTGGCTTCATACTTCGCCACTAGATCTGGTTCCTCTATTAGTGGTCTGTGAACAGCATGATAAGCGACATAACAGAAAAACTTCTCATCTTTGTGTCGCTTGATAAAATCCAGGGATCGGGCGGTGATCTCTTGCGAGTGATGGGGATCAGAGTATGGGTCTGTGTCAGCTTTGGGCTTCACTGTTGTGAGGATCTCGTCCTTATGAAAACCCTGACTCTCCGGATCACCCGGCCGACCTCCCTCATATTTTTTATCCTTATTCAAGTGCCACTTGCCAAAGTGACCATTGATATATCCCTCATCTTGAAACATCTCAGCAAGGGTCTCATATTCAAGAGGCAGTCCAGTGGTCAATTGCTGCGGTGTTGTAAGCTTCTGATAGGGGTAGGGACTACCAGGTATGTAATCGGTAATATGTAGGCGAGCAGGATTATAACCTGTCATTAGGCTTGCTCGAGTTGGGCTACAGACGTTAGCGGCTGCATATGCATCACTGAAATAGATACCGCCTGCTGCAATTTTATCAATGTTTGGGGTTTCATAGAACTGGTTCCCATGATATCCAACCTGATTCCACCCCAGGTCATCTACAAGGATGAAAACAAGATTCCAATCCTCTTCCTCCACTCGGCAAGCATTCAGGGAGTATACCAGTAGTCCGAGGATTAAAAATTTTCTCAGATTACTGATCGCTTGATTCCGGTGTTCGTCTCTTTTCTTCATGTGACCTTCATCCCTCAACTATTGGTTGATTTTAATTTCATACATTTTGCCAAGTGATACAACATGGTTTGACTCTGGTCCAATATCCTATTCACTCCAGTTCAGCATGGGTGGTTGAATTGCTCCCTTATCAATCTGCTTCTCTACATCGTTCATGATGCGATCGGCCTCATCGGCGGGATAGCCTAGGAGAAGCAGACTATTTCTTACGAGATAGTTAGCCAGAAAGGTGGAATCTTCCGGCAAATCCCCTTCATTCCGCATCTGATAAAAAATATCTACCAAACCCTGTATGGAGATTGCCAGCAAGTCTATCTCGCGCTCCGTATAGCGATCTCCAAAGAATTCATTGAGTCGTATTTTCTTATTTTCCAGGGAGAAATTGTGAATTTCAGGTACTGTACGCACCATGTGAAACATCCGGGCCAGTTTAGGATCTTCCAGGGTTTTGGTATAACCAATCCTGAGATCGAGTGCAAATGCTACCTCTGGTTCAAGATTGAGTCTGGCGATATCATATATCTGTTCCCGCAGAAGCTTGACCATTTGAATGAAGATAATCTTCAGTATCTCATGTTTGTTTGGGAAGTGATGATATAGATTCCCAATAGAGGTATCCGCCCGTTTAGCGATCTCCCTCACGGAGGTTTGGTTGTAACCCTTTTCCAGGAACAGGTCTACAGCAGCTTTCAGGATTCGTTGGGTCATGAGTTGACCCTTCCGGAATGTCTCTCGATCTACATGCGGTTCATGACCTAAGTTTTTCATATATTTTCCTGTGTCAATAAGGCGCTTAAGAATATTTACTAGAACATTGTTCGGTAAATATATAACATTGTTCGGTTTTTTCAAGTAATTTTACTTTTTACTAATTATATTCCCCCTTTCATCTTTATCTCCTTGCCATTACCTAATATTTATACGAAAATAAGTTCAATGAATTCTCTACACACTTCTCCCGCATTCAGAGACCGTATCTCAATTGGAAATAAATTATTTCAGACCGCCATTTCCCGAGTACAACCAGAGCAGGCCATTCTTGAGCATTTGGTCCTGGATGAAAACACACTGACCGTTGGTAAAACAAGGGTTCGTCTCGATACACTGGATCGAATAATGGTACTTGGTTGCGGGAAAGCCTCTGGGGCAATGGCTCTCGCCGTAGAGAGAATTCTGGGTTCTCGTATCGATGATGGTCTGATCATAACCAGTGATGGTAATTCACGTCTCACGCAATATGTGGAGATTGTCGAGGCTAGCCACCCTGTTCCAGATGAAAGGGGGCTGGCTGCTGCAAAGCGTCTTGTAAACATGGCGGAAAGTGCCGATGCTGACACTCTCGTCCTGTTTCTGCTCTCTGGGGGGGCATCGGCACTACTCACCCATCCGCTCCCCAGCATATCACTTCCCAGCATTCAAGATATGACCACCCTGCTTCTCCGAGCCGGTGCCAGTATTCAGGAAATCAACACCATCAGAAAACAACTTTCATCAGTGAAAGGCGGTAAATTAGCTGAGATACTTTATCCAGCCACTGTCATGTCACTTGTGATCAGTGACGTGATCGGTTCGCCCCCCAGTATTATTGGTTCGGGTCCAACGAGCCCAGAGATAAGCACACTGAAAGATGCCAGGAAGATTCTGGAGTGCTATCACCTGGTGGAAAATATCGAAGATGATATCAGGGATTTTGTGTGCTCGGACTCAGACATCAATCTCACTGAGGATCACCCTTGTTTTCAGCGAACCAGCTACCACATCATCGCAGAGAGTCGTGATGCGCTCAATGCCGCAGCGGCACAAGCTCAGGTTCTGGGATTTGACACCTCAATCATTTCCGATAAAATTGAAGGGGAAGCCCGGACGACAGCACACGAGCACCTCAATATGATTTTACCTTTACTGAGCTCGCAGCAACCTCAATGCTTCCTTTTCGGTGGCGAAACAACAGTGACTGTCACAGGTAATGGTCTTGGTGGAAGAAATCAGGAGTACATCCTGTCACTTATCGACAAAATCCAGGAAATGGACGGGCTATTCATCATGTCAAGTGGGACGGACGGCATTGATGGTCCTACTGATGCAGCTGGTGCCTGGATTGATGGATCAAGTTCCATGAGAGCAGAGAGACGCAGACTGGAGCCCCTGCAGACACTCGCAAATAATGATGCTTATAATTTCTTTAAGGCATTGAATCAGCTCATTATTACGGGACCAACAGGAACAAATGTCATGGATATAGCTATATACCTCTGGTTTCCCCGTTAACTGATATCAATAGCAAGGATTAATAGCCTTTCTAACAGGAAGTACCCCAAACAGCTCATCGGTGACCATCTGATATTGGGAGACACTTGCAGGCTGGTGTACATGTCGCCATTATATCAAAATAAGCCCCGCAAGTGGGGCTTATTTTGATCTGCTTTAAAACCAGAATTAATTCATCGTGAAGTCGTATCGAGTTAATTGAGATTCCGCGACAAGTTCGACAGCTGCATAACTCGTATCTGATTCCAGTTCGTAACCCGCTGCAGAGAGATCGTAGGTACCTCCTACCAAAATGAATTGATAGTGTCCACTCTCACTAGTCAAAGTAGATGTAGTATCTCCACCTGAGACTGCTTGGATAACAATATCCTCCAGTGCAGCACCATCTGAATCTGAAACTAAACCTGAGATAGTTCCAGACAGGACACTCTTGAATACTTTAAATGTAGGTCTAAGTGTATATCGATCCTGTTTCGGATGGTTTTTAATGGATCGTGAAGCATCAAAATCCAGATAGATCTCCGCGATTTCATTCTCTTCGATAGAGAATCCCAGGTTCAGCTTGACACCTGACTGGCTACCACTCGGGACTTTCAGCTCATGGCTTTCGCCATCTACAACAATTGCCGAACTATCACCAAGAAGAAGGCGCAGTTGTGAGTATTGACCTGTTTCTAGATTTTCTTCGATTAGAGTCGCTATTTGCCCGTTTACCAGTTCAAGGAAGTCGATTGTGGTGTCTACTTCACTTAGGATAATCCACCCAGCGGTAGTATCCGCCGTATCTGCATTAGCTTTATGAACACTCACTTGAATAATATTCAGGTAGATGTGCTCAACATCCCCCTGAAATGGCGCATCAAAAGCCTGAATCACAAGGGTACCAGTTGTCCCTTCAACATCATCATCCGTGCTTTCACAGGCGACAAATATCAGTAATATTCCCATCATCAGGTAAGCAATAAGTTTACTCATCATATTCTCCTCTTAATAATTCCTAGCAAAAATATAATGCCAACTCAAAAACGAATCGTGATATGAGACACAATAAATATTTTCCTGTAGGAATATATAATGCCCCATCTCGGTAGGATTCCTCCAATTATTGAGCAGTGAGAGCGAGATTCGGATGATGTTGATCGAGATCGAATGTGGAAGTAATGAAAGATAGCTTAAGTGCTGTTAATTAGCAATTATTTTAAACTTACTGACTAATCTCCACAGATATCGTGGATGATTCCCATCTTCAATATTTTTACAATATTTCATCCAAACATTTTGACACAAATACTGTAACCCACTGACCCTCATTGAGTTATTCTGGACTTAAAATCCCTCGCCCTAAACAGGCGTGCCGGTTCGATTCCGGCCCCGGGTACTACCTTAATACATTGATTATACTTCTATTACAGCTACGCTGTATGAGTGATAATGTTGTATGATAGACTTGATGATATAGACAAATCACGCCACCACAGGCCATATTCATTGATAATATATTGATACACTTTTACTTTCAGAATAGTATTAGCTATGTGGATACTACAGGAACGGCAAGCCTGAGGATAAATATATCGCTACTTGTTCAGAGCTCCAAAATAACGTTTTGCTTCTTTCATAACCCGGGGAGCGAGTAGAAGAGTAGCTGTCATCGTGGGGATAGCCATCAAAGCATACATACCGTCAATAAAATTAATTGCAATATCAAGTGAGATCAGAGAAGCTATAGCTAGTACGAGTACATAAAATATTCTGTAATACTTTTTATAACGGCTACCGAAAAGATAAGAAGTGCATTTACTCCCATAATATGAGTAACCAATCATTGTTGACATGCTGAAAATAATCACACAAATCATAAGGATATAACGGCCTACTTCACCCAGCTCGTGCGAAAATGCTTGTGTCGTCAGAGTCACGCCATTGCTTGCGCTAGACTGCCACATACCGGAGAAAAGAATGGCAAAAGCAGTCACGCTGCAAACTATGATGGTGTCAATGAAGGGACCGATCATCGCCACAAGTCCTTCACGCACAGGCTCCTTCGTTTTTGCAGCTCCGTGAGCCATGGCCTCGGTGCCAATTCCGGCTTCATTGGAAAAAGCAGCGCGACGGATTCCTGTTATGATTACTGTACCTAAGGCACCACCCAATACTGCATCACCTGTGAAGGCGTCTTTTAGGATGAACATGAACATTTCTGGAATCTCTGCATAATGTTTGACCAGAATAGTCAGACCTGCCAACATATACAGGCTAACCATTACCGGTACCATCCTGGAGGCAACTAGGCCAATGCGCTTGATTCCCCCAAATATGACACTGGCGACGACTAAGGAAATCACTACACCCATCAGAAGGTTACCTATAATTGCATCACCAGCAAATAAGCCCTGCTGCTTAAAAACCTCATCTCGAATGATCTGTGTTAGTTGATTAGACTGGAATGGGGCTAAACAGCCAAAAAGACCAGCAAGACTGAACCATATCGCTAAAGGCTTGAATTTTTTGCCAAGACCAGTTTCTATGTAATACATGGGACCGCCCATGATTCGTCCTTCATCATCTTTCCCACGATAAAGGATGCTAAGAGTACAGGTAAAAAATTTAGTCGACATGCCCAAGATAGCACTGAGCCACATCCAGAAAATAGCACCCGGACCACCTGTATGAATTGCAATTGCAACACCACTAATATTTCCCATCCCCACAGTACTAGCCAAGGCACTCGAAAGTGCCTGAAAGTGGGAAATGTCTCCAGGATCATCGTCAGAGTCATATTTACCAATGAGTATCATAAAGGCATGTCTAAAAAACCGAAAAGGTGTAAAGCGACTGTAAAAGGTAAAGAATAGACCACCACCAAGTAGGAGCACTAATAAAGGTGTTCCCCACATAAAGCTTGAAAAATCAGCAATGATTGAATCGATGGTAAGCATGTATTCTCTTTAAGCGCTTTCTAAGTCTGAGACTCTAATTGAAATTGATACACAGGAGTTACAGTGTATGATGTACTAGAACTTGGTGAGCATAAGATTACTTGAGGGATAGAATCTCACAAGCACCGTGCTGGCGGATATTCAAAACGGATAGTGCATTTGGGCTGATTATTTTACTCACGCAATCAGAATATTCCTGAAAATCTTCTTTATGAACATATGCTTGAATGGCTCCTGCAAATCCACCCCCATGAACGCGAGCAACGCCTCTGCCAGTTTGTTCAAAGAATGATTGGGATATTCCCAATGCAAAACCTAGTCCCTGTTCCATCCCATCACTTTGAGGGGGGATGGCATTTTGAAGAACATTCTGCGATGAAGCTCCACTTGCTGCTACTTTTTCAAGAAAGGTGTTAAAGTCAGTAGATTCAAGAGCTGCAACCATCTGTTGCACACGATTGTTTTCTCTAAAGAAGTGCATAGCTCTTAAAACTGCACGGTCACCCAACTTCGGTCGAATAATTGTCATCTTGTCATACAGCAAATTCTCATTCTGGCTCCGTAATAACTCTGAACCTAATTCTTGAGCCACAGCACTCATTTCAGCTGGGATAGAGGCATATGCCGGCGTCAGGTCAGCATGACTGCTACCAGTATTCACGACAACGAGAACATAGTCAGTAGTATCCATATCAAATCTAACTTTTTGGATATCAATATGGCTGGGATCAGCAAAGTCAATTTTCATAATCCCACCAATTGCTGAAGCAGTTTGATCCATTAATCCACAGGGTTTCCCAAAAAATATATTTTCAGCAAATTGTCCAATTTGAGCAATTTGTTCTGGTAGTAGTTTGCTCTCATTGAAAAGATTATTCACAATAGTGCCAATTAAGACTTCAAAACTAGCAGAAGAGGAGAGTCCGGAGCCAATACCAACGTTACTTGTAATTTCAGCTGAAAAACCACCTATCTGACCACCTGATTCATCAATTCCAGCGAGTACACCCCGGATAAGCGCATTGGTTTTACCCTTTTCTGAAGATCTTTTACCAAGATCTGAAATATCCATCTCAAATATCTCGCTATAACCATCAGATCGGATTACCACCTTGTTGTCAACTCTCTTGCTTACAGCTGCCAGCATGTCTTTTTGGACAGCGGCACATAATACTACTCCTAGATTATGGTCAGTATGATTCCCTCCCAGCTCAGTCCGTCCAGGAGCGCTGAAAAGATGGGTAACAGGGTCTTTTGAACGTACCATTAAATCTGTTATACGATTCAACTCAGCAGAATCATCTTCTATTTCACCATACAGGTCTTGAAAAAGATCTGATTTTCCCTGGTTTTTGATTTCCTTGATAATATCGTGAGTGGTCCAAATCATCATCTTAATCTCCAGCTTTCATTAGGAATAGGTCTCAGGAAGTGCGGCAAGTTTTTCTGCAGCCAACTCAGGTGTGAGATCTCTTTGAGCCTCGGCGAGTAATTCATAACCCACTAGAAATTTCTTCACGGTGGCAGATCTCAATAAGGGCGGATATATATGGGCATGCAATGTCCAATGATCCTTGGATTCATTATCGTTTGGAGCTCCGTGCCAACCCATGCTATATGGAAATGAAACATTAAAAAGATGATCATATTTTGTTAGCAATCTTTTGAGCAAATCTGCTAATTTTTTAACCTGAATTGGATTAATATCCTGCATTCGAGTGATCGGGCTCAGAGGTAGGACCATAGTTTCAAATGGCCAAGTAGCCCAAAATGGTACCACGGCTACCCAATCTGAGTTTTGGCAGACTATCCTTTCCCCTGCTTTCAATTCTTGTTTAGCATAATCAATGAGTAATGCTGTTCCAAGTTTCTCGGTGTACCTGTGTTGCGATTTATTTTCCTTTGCCAATTCAGTAGGTACAAAATTTCCAGCCCACAACTGACCATGTGGATGTGGGTTAGATGCGCCCATCATCTGGCCTTTGTTTTCAAATATCTGAACCCACTTATAGCGCTTTCCGAGTTCACCAGATTGCTCTTGCCAAGTCTTGATGACTTCTTCAATCTTCGATAGCTCCAATTCTGGGAGACTTAGATCATGTCGGGGAGAATAGCAAATAACCCGGGATGTTCCTGAAGTAGAATCCCATCTAAATAGGTCATCCTCCTGGTGATGCAGTTTATCATTTTCGTTGGGTAGAAGAGCTGGATAGTCATTGGTAAAAACATAAGTTCCATCATAATTGGGATTCTTAGCACCTGAGGCCCGAGATCCGCCAGGACACAAGTAACATGCTGGGTCGTGTTCAAGCCTTCCAGCAACGCTAGGCTCCTCCTGCTGACCCAACCAGGGTCTTTCAGTGCGATGCGCCGATACTAACACCCATTCACCAACGAGTGGGTTGAAACGACGATGTGGACTATCCCCTGGACTATTCATGCTACTGCTTATCCCCTACCAGAATATTGAGTATAAAGCAACAAGTATAACACCTATGATCATGGCGCTGATATTGAATACGGGTTCAGTTGCAAAATATTTTCGTGATACTGCGATACCTTTAGAATCATCAGCACCCTTACCCTCAAGCTGACTGATGATAGCAATAATGATCATGGTTGCAATCCACACGATCATCATCTGGTGCATCCAAGGCAGCATCGTACCTAGTTTTAACATTAATGCGATGGGAATTGAAGAAACAGCACCCCAGATAGCGGCGCTGTTTGTTGATTTCTTATAAAAGAGTCCCATTATAAATACACCCAAGATTCCAGGACTCACAAGACCTGTATATTCCTGGATATACTGAAACATTTCCTTTATTGACCCTAGCATTGGAGCAACTAACACCGCAATTACTAACGCGACCAGAACCGCAATTCGTCCTACTTTAACAGTTTCCCTATCATCGGCGTTTGGATTGATATATGCTCGGTAAATATCCATGGTGAATATGGTTGAAGTTGAATTCAACATAGATGCTAGAGATGAGACAATAGCTGCCGCCAAGGCAGCTAGTACTAATCCTTGAAAACCAGAAGGGACAAACTGACTAATCAACCATGGATAAGCTTTATCATAGTTGACGCCATTCCCACTGCTAAACGCCTCATTAACACCTGGAATAGCACTGGTTCCTTCCGGTGCTGTGAACATTACATAGGCGACAATCCCCGGAATAACCACAATCAGAGGAATGATAAGCTTAAGAAAGGCTGCAAAAGCAATACCCTTTTGTGCTTCTTTCAACGATTTCGCAGCGAAGGTCCTTTGGATAATGTACTGGTTAAATCCCCAATAGTAGAGATTGGCTACCCACATCCCTCCTACCAGTACAGCAATCCCAGGCAGATTGCTAAAACTTGGATGACCTTTTTTAAGGATCATATGAAAATGATCGCCGGCAACATTGTAAATATGGGATAAACCTACAAACACACCACCCTCCGGTGTCACATGATTCAGGGCAATTATGGATGTAATAAGACCTCCTACTATGAGCAGAATTACCTGAATCACATCTGTCCAAGCAACTGCTGATAAGCCGCCCCAGATAGAATACGCAGCGGCAAAAAAGGCCAAAGCTAGGATCCCATGCATGATATAGTCCCCGTTTCCAGATCCAAGGATAGTATCGAGAGCCTTGGCACCCAGGAATAGAACAGAGGTTAGGTTTACAAAGATGAATAAACCTATCCAGAAAACTGCAAGGATGGTTTTAAGATTCTTGCTATATCGAACCTCAACGAACCCGGGAATGGTATAAATATTCTTTTCAATGAAAATGGGGAGGAAATATTTTCCCACTATGATCAGTGTGATAGCCGCCATCCACTCATAAGAAGCTATTGCCAGACCCAGGGAAAATCCCGAGCCAGACATACCGATGAACTGCTCAGCTGAGATGTTGGCAGCGATGAGCGAAGCTCCAACAGCCCACCAGGGGAGCGATTTACCCGCGAGGAAGTAATCCTCTGCATTCTTTTCATGCCCCTCCTTTGATCTTGATACCCAAAGACCAACTGAGATAATTGTAACCACGTATGCGGCAAAAATAAAATAATCAAATCCAGAGAATTGCATTAATCATCCTTTCACTTTCTTATCACACATCAACAACACCAAATTTATAAACCATATGGTGTTCATATTTTTCATTAACTCCCAGAACAGCCGCCGGGAAATTTGATTCACGCGGAGCGTTCGGAAAAGCTTGTGGTTCAAGACAGATTGCCTGTCTTGGTTTGTAAATCTTACCATGCTTACCTGGGTACGGTCCATTTAGAAAATTGCTCGTATATAGCTGTAAACCGGGTGCATTGCTGAAAACCCTCAGGGATCTACCATTTTTAGCATGTACCAGATGTGCAAACAGTTCGTCAACACCTGTTTTCACGAAGCAGTGGTCAAATCCCTTTGCCCTGATTAACTGTGGGTGATCATCCCCTAGCTTACTATTAATATCATTTATTGATCTAAAATCGAATGGGGAATTTCCTACTGGGCTTAGCTCCCCGGTTGGTATAAACATTTCATTAATTGGTAGATAATGATCAGCGGATATCTGGAGCTGATGCTCTGCCAAATCAGGCAAGTTAATTCCTCCGAGATTGAAGTATGGGTGCTGTGTAAAGCTAACCACCGTTTTTTTATTGCTGGTTGCACTCATATCAATTCGCAACTCATTGTCTTCTGTCAGTTCGTATGTGAGTTGAATCTGTAGTTCCCCTGGAAACCCCTGATCACCATCTGGACTAATGATCCCAAGGTTAAGCTTGTTTTCAGTAACAGATGCATCCCAGAGCATTTTGTTCAGTCCCTTTTCTCCGCCATGATGTGAATTTTGGCCCTCATTCATTGAAAGGTCGAACCGATTACCATCAATTTCAAAAAAAGCATCCTCAATACGGTTTGCGTATCTACCTATAAAGGCTCCCAGGTAATTTTTATCCTGTACATAACCATCAAGATTGTTGAAGCCGAGAACAATATCGTCAATATACCCATCTTTGTCTGGCGTATGGATAGCTCTAATGATTGAACCATAATCTAATAACTCAACGATTATACCATTACTATTCCTCAATTGAAATAGAGTGACATCTCTACCGTCAGGTAATTGTCCAAAGTTTTTAGATTCGATGGCTAGCATTAACCACCCTGCCGGTTGGTAGATTCACGAACTATTAGCTCAGTTTCAATGACCTTTGTAACACTCTTTCGTTTATCAGGAGCTGTTTTAAGTTCATCTAAGAGAATTTGGACTGCAACCTGACCCATTTTGTAGCCATGTTGGTCAACTGTTGTAAGGGGTGGATCAAGCTTTTCAGTTATCCTATTGTTGCTAAATCCCAGTAACCCGACATCATCTGGAATATTAAGCCCCATTCTTAATAGCTCGCCCCTTGCACCAATGGCAACAGGGTCATTAACAGCAAATATAGCATCAGGTGGCTCCTCGAGATCAAAGAGACTTATTACTCCCAACTTTCCTGCGTTCTCTCCCATCGCTCCATGAATCACCAAATCCTCATCGTAGGGAATATTAGCAGAGACCAGAGCATCTTTATAACCTCGTTGTCTCTCACGAGCGATTCCAAGAGGACTTGGTCCGGCCAGATGAGCAATCCGTTTATAGCCACGGTCAATAAGATGTTGAATCGCTTCAATTGATCCCTGGTAATCATTAACAATGACTTTAGAAACATCTAAGTCATCAAGGACACGATCAAAGAGCACCACCGGTATACCTCGATTTAGAAATCTCAAAAAATGATCTCCATCTTGGGTCGATTGAGAAATACTCGCAGCTATTCCAGCGACTCGATTAGAAAGCATATGATGCGTGTTCAATACCTCTCGGTCGTAATCTTCGTTAGATTTAGAAACGATAACCGTAAATCCGTGCTGATGAGCTAAATCTTCCATCCCATCAATGACAGAAGAAAAGAATTCATGCTTGATCTCAGGTACGATTACACCAATAGTAGCAGAGGCATTGGTTTTAAGATTCCGAGCAATACTATCCGGGAAGTAATCGAGTTTTTGAGCGATTTCCTTGACTCGAATTATGGTCTCTTCAGCGATGGCGGGATTATCCTGTAGTGCACGGGAGACAGTGGATATTGATAAGCCGAGTTCATTGGCTATATCTTTCATTGTGGGCGCTCTTCTTATCATTGACTGCTACACAACCTCTATTTCATCAGAATCATTTTGGTTACATAATAATTATCAGCTGCTTGAAGACGACATAAATACATCCCCGAATCATAGCCATATGCATTTAATTGGAGAGAGTAAGTTCCTGCAGGTTTAGACTCCTCCGCTAACACCTCTACGAGTTGTCCTCTGATATTAAAGAGTTCAATACGAACGTTTGACCTTTTTTCTAGATCATACAGAATTGTTGCAGTGGAATTGAAGGGATTGGGATAGCTGTACACACTGTAGCCTTCAGGCATAATAGGATCAATTAAAGCCCCATCTTTAATGGTAATCTTATCCAAACGCCAATAATAGTGTTGTTGATCACTACTAAATGATAAATAAGTCGCTTTTTTTCCAATTTCCTCAAGATCGATGTTCGCTTCTGAACGCCAAATACCAATTTCAGATTCATCGACTGTTATGTTTTTCAGGGTATGCCAGGGTCCTTCCGGATCATAAGCATATTGCAATCGGATCCCATGCTCTGGAGTGCCGCCTGACCTGGTTTGATCCCATGCTCTAATTTCTTGGAAGCTGAGTTCAGGTCTTCTAAGGTCTTCCAGACTAATCTGAGGTGAAGTCACTCTATAAGATCCAATCCAGTGTGATCCGAGAGACAGAGCCCTATCACCCTCAAATGGGGTTGAAACCCAGTGGTTAGTCACCTTATCATACACTTCCATACTGTCCAAGGAAACCAGCTCTTGTGAGGAACCAGAATTTTGGATATACCATCCAGAGGTACTTGATCCAGGGCGATCATATTCGAAATTTTCCCAGTAAGCATATCCGTCTGGCAGTCCTATCATAAATGATTTTTTATAGCTTACGATTGCCTCGGAATCACGAATTTGAATTTGGACATTCATTTCATGCCCCCTCGGGAAATCTTGTGAAATATCCATGGCAAGATTGATCTTCTTACTGTTCAGTGCTGAGATGTCAGGGATTGTAATGAGTGTATCTAAGTTGTCAACATAGACATTCGATATGGAATCTAGACCTACATTGATACTAATATTCTCTCCAGAGATTTCACCAACATTTTCCAGATCGAGAATCATTGCCACGCTTTCACCAGGTTGGAATTTGCCATCTGAATTTCCTGAGAAATCGACGCCAGATAACTGTACTTGATAATCTGCCTTCAATCCGATTCCGAATTTGAAATTATGAATGGCTAATTGTCCGATGTCCTCTACAACATAGCTTAGGTCCACCCAGGATGAAGCCACATCATCATTGCTTATCGTGATCACATGCTCAATGGACACTGAGTCACCAGCAGCCAAAGGTGGTATATCTGCGGAAGGAGTTTTGATCTCGAAGTAATTATTTGAAGAGTCCTTAGAAGTCAGAACAACAGCCCCACTTGTTGAAGTTAGATCTCCAACATTCTTTATTGTAAGCTCTAAGGTCACTTCTTCACCAGGATCTGCTCGACCATTCTGGTTATCATCCAGTGAAATTTCAGGTTGTGAGAAAAAGAAGACTGGTCCGTTCTCCTCGATTCCTGGCGATAGGTAATTCAGAGAACGCTGTAAATAAGTTGAAAAATTCTGAGATGTTGTGTCATTCCATGAGAGATCACTGCTATATATGTACGGACTCATGATATAGCGACTGTCATGAGCTACATGCTCTGCACCCCAGTTGTGACCAGACTCATGTGCTTGAAAGTTGGCCAACCAGCGCGTCTCTCCTAATCCCCAAAACTCAACTAAATGATGGCGGCCATATTGGCCAACCGTTCCTAACCATGCATATGAATAACCGATCTCTCTTCCGGTCCAGAATGTAGCTATATCGTGCCAATTTTGTACGCCACCTCCAGCAACCCAAAGATCAAATGCTCTGAGATATTCACCGGCGTTTGTTGTCACCGGCCAATCCCCTGCTCTTGCATCTGTAAAAATGATCATTTCAACCAGTTTATAATTAATCCCAAGCTTCTCATAGTAAGCATCCGTCATATTAAGTATGCTTATTAATTCCGCCGCGAGCTTGCTTGCAGTCCCAGTTTTTTGAAATGCCTCAAAATCAGCCACAAGGCCTATCTCTGCCGTATATATTGTGCTGTCACTAAAAGTATCTGCTGGATCATGCATCATTTTGTCTGATTCATGATAGGGTGACGGCGCATAGTCTTGAACTGCTTGCATATGAGCATCAAATCTTGGAATATCATCTTGGATAGAAATTAGGAGTTCATCTTCTGGTGTAATACCCAAGCACTCCACATATCGCACATCACTATCATTAGTTCTTATCATACCTGAAAGAAAGTCATCGGATATTGTCAATCTAACATGACTCTCTTCCTCGCCCTGGATCGAGCCCCTAAATGTTCGAACGTTTATGGGGTCCTTTAACAGGTCATTCGTGTGGTCTATCTCTCTGTAAATGAAGGTTTCTGCAATAAGATCATTTTCTTCTATATCCAGATTGAATGATATATCATTCCCAAGGTGTATGTCTATTTCAGGTGTTTCATTCATCATTAATTGCTTGAGGATTGCTGAGGAATTGGGAACCACATATAGCTTTCCACCACTGAGTGTTGATTCAGTTGGTCCACTCTCGAGTGCTAATGCCTCCAACTTAACGCGCACTGGTATTTCGCTGCCAAATGTGCCAGTGGTTCTGGACAGAATCACCATGATAGCCACGTGTAGGAGCTTTTTTCCAAGAACTCTATATTTGAGATATTTATTCATTTACCCCTATAGTCCCCTAAATAGCTCTCCTGGATCGACTTCACCTGCTTGAATGGATTTAATAATAAAACTGAAACCGTGTGATCCTGGTTCAATCGTATAGGCTGCATGTGGTCTAGCACCCCAGCTATTGTCACCTCCTACTCCCATTTGTTTCAAATCAATATTCCAGGTAATGAGATTCTTAGGTTTGATCCAGGTTCTCCCATGTCTATACGATTTCGACACAAAATATAAATCCTGATAATCATACTTGTGGACAGATGTGCTAATTAAGGGTTGGCCAGCTGCCATCAATCCTTCTCCATTTTCATCTCGTATGGCCATCCAACGTACATCTGTTTTATTCCCAGTTTCTTGTGGGCGGACATAAGGGTGGTATTGATCCCACACTGATCCAGAATAGCGTCCAATGGCTGTACCGGTTTTTCTATCCCAATAACTCTCATGAGGTCCTCTGCCAAACCATTCAACCTTATCCATACCCCCAATAACCTTGACGGTCATGCCAAATCGTGGGATCTCGGGAAGATTATTCGCAGAAACTTCCAGGACCATTCCAACCTTAAGTACTCCATCACCACTCAATGAATAGGTCAATTCAAGACTTAGGCTATCCTGAACACTCTCGTACATTGCTCTTATGTTCACTTTATCATCTGTTGGTTGAGAGTGTTGAAAATCCTTTAATATCAACCTATCAGGTACTGTTTTCCACACTGCGCACCGAACCTGCATCCCATTACCTATATCATTGTCAAGAAGGGCTCGCCAGAAATTGGGAACAAGAGGACTTAGTAGTAAATTGCCAGCTCCTCGCTCATACGACTCCAGATACCCCGTTTCCGCGTTGAAACCAAGAGAGAGGAATCCTGCGGTCACCTTCAAACCATTCACATCTTCAATCACTGAGATTGACGAAGATTCAGTATCCTTCTTTTTTTCTAAAGGTTCCTGGATCTGAAATTGATCCCATGCGATCGAATGATCAGCTGGGATCAGATTGTGTTCTTCACGTTGAAATATCATCACCTTTAAGTGATACTCGTAGCTTGGATCAAAGTTGGATATCTCGAATGGTAGGTCTGTCTTTTCTGTGTAACCAGGTGCAACCGCGGGAAGGTTAAATTCTCCCTGCTCATAAATCATTCCATCTTTTGTAGCTTCCCATTTACCGTATAGATGTGAGAGGTTCTGAAATGAGTATTTATTGGTAATGTTGATAGTGCCCCTACTGATGTCATCCAATTCAATGCTGACTGGCTGATAAACCTTTTTCACCTCCCAGATATGTGGATTAAGAGAGCGATCAGCCTGTACCAAGCCATTTGCACAGAAATTGGAGTCATTTTCTGGATACTCGTCCCCAAAATCTCCACCATAGGCCCAGTACCACTCACCCTCCTCATTTTCCTTATAAATGGTTTGATCCACCCAATCCCAGATAAATCCTCCCTGAAGATGTTTGTGTTTATCAATGGTATCCCAATAATCCTGCAGGTTACCAACACTATTTCCCATCGCATGGGCATATTCGCAGAGGATCAAAGGCCTGTTCCGTTCTTCAGAGGCATATTTTTCCAAAAAATCAATATTTTTGTACATTGGAGAGACAATATCAGTATGGGCTTCATACCAGGCTGGCTGATATTGTACAGGTCTAGAAGAATCACGCTGTTTAATCCATCGATAGAGTTCCTTGAAATTCTCTCCATCTCCTGCCTCGTTCCCCATGGACCAGATTATGATTGATGGATGGTTCTTATCTCTTTCAACCATCCGCTTTCCCCTGTCTAGCCAGGCTTCGAGCCAGTTTGGGTCATTAGCGATCAAGCCATATCCTTCGTCGTGGTATCCCATTCCATGTGATTCGATATTTGCTTCATCAATGACGTAAAGTCCATATTTGTCACAAAGCTCATACCAGGTCAGATGATTCGGATAATGACTGGTTCGGACAGCATTAATGTTGAACTGTTTCATCAATTTTATATCCTGAATCATGGACTCTTCAGTGACATATTTTCCTGTGTGTGGATCATGTTCGTGTCGGTTTACACCCCGGATATTGATTGCCTCACCATTAACTAAGAGCTGGCCTCCGTTGATGCTAATATTTCTAAAACCTATCTGTTGGGAGACCGATTGTATGGTTTCTCCATCTGAGGAAGCTAACTGAATGTTAAGGGTATACAGTGCTGGTGTCTCTGCTGTCCATTTTCTTACGTTCAAAATAGAACCTGCAAAGCTCACAGTTTTAACCTCTGCGCTTTCAACATTTACCCCTTGTGTTTCACTAAGGACCTCGGAACCACCATCGAGTACGCTGTAGCTTAGGGTTAGTGATTCAGACCGCTCAGGTCTAATATTCTTTAGACTCACATCCAGACTGAAGTCACCCGTTTCGAAATTGTCATCCAGATCGGTTTTGGCAAAAAAGTCATGAATGCTGACCCGTGGATTTGCATATAAAAATACGTCTCTCTCGATCCCACTGATTCGCCACATATCCTGGCCCTCTAAATAACTCCCATCGCTGAACCTGTAGACTTCCAGAGCAACTACATTCTTCCCAGGCTTCAAGAATTTGGTGATATTGAATTCCATCGGGGTCTTTGATCCTTGCCCATATCCTACATATTGTCCATTGATCCACAGGTAGCAGGCAGATCTTACACTACCGAAATGAATGAATATGTCTCTATCTGACCATGAATCAGGTATTTCGAATGACTTTAGATAAGATCCAACCGCGTTATAATCATGAGGTACTTTTGGAGGATCTGGTGTGAATGGATATTCTTCATCCAGGTAGATGGGAACACCATAGCCCTGCATTTCCCAATTTGTGGGTACCTTAATCTTGTCCCAAGTGCTTGGTTCATTTCGCCTGTTGAAGAAATATTTCGGTCTGGATTCTGGATCCGGTGAATATTTAAATGCCCAAAAACCATTTAAGTCAACTATGTATTGACTGGCGAGCACATCCTTGCTCATTGCCAAAGATTCAGATTCCCAGGGAAACTCGACAGCAGTTTGCTCAGCCCGGTTGATATTAAGAATTGTCGGATCTTCCCAATATGTTGGTGGCAGATTTCCGGCACAGGAAATAAGTAGAGCGCTCATGATATATCCCACTAGTAGTTTTTTGATTGAATATTGACTGATCTTCATAGATTCACCTAATTAGTTAATTTCCTTACGACCTGATTTCTGAGCATATCAGCTAGTCCTTCTCTCTCACGAATAACAGTTACATCAGGGCCATCCAACAACACTTCAGCTGGACGAGGACGTGAATTATACTGGGAGGACATACTGAAGCCGTATGCACCTGCATCTTTTATCGCCAGGATATCTCCTTCCCTAAGCTTCGGTATGCGTCTTCCTTTTGCGAAATTGTCCACCTCACAGAGATTTCCTACAACAGTATATTGCTCAAGTTCAGCATTAGGGTTACTCAAATTCTCAATAGTATGATGAGAGTCATAGAACATGGGTCTAATGAGGTGATTAAAACCAGAATCCACTCCTGCAAATTGGACATCTCCATTTTGCTTCAGGATGGTAGTCTCCACATATAGTGTTCCTGCCTCTCCCACCAGAAAACGACCAGGTTCAAAACGTAGGTGTAGATCTACGCCACTTGGATGTTTGAAACTAGCCAGCATTTGGGCAAGACTTTCTCCGACTACTTTGATATCAGTAGCTTCCTGTTTTCTGGGTTTAGGATTCAAACCACCACCGAAATCCAGATACTGAATATTTTCAAATCGTTTCGCAGCTTCAAACATCAATTCAGCACTTTTAAGCAGGATCTCATGTTGCATAATCACGTGACTCGAGTGAATGTGGATTCCCTCCACATGGATACCAAACTGTTCTACGATCTTCAGTATTTCATCAAGTTTAGCATATGGAATTCCAAATTTTGATTCTTCATACCAGCTCGCGTTACTTTGATCTTCAAGGGCTATATTTGGGTTAAATCGTATGCAACAGGGATAATTTGAACCAAAGCGCTCCCCGAATTTCCTGAGATTACTTAGATTTTCGATGTTGATACCAGTTCCCAGTTCAACAGCTTCCTCAATTTCACTGAAGTGGATCACATTTGGGGTGAAAATGATGTCTTCAGGCTCAAAACCTGCCTTTAAACCCATCTGAATTTCAAACAGGGAGACTGTATCCAAGCCAAGTCCCAACTCACTCATTAGGCGGAGAATAGCAAGATTCGAAAGAGCTTTCATGGCGTAGAATATCTTTGACCTCCCTTTGGGGAGATTTTGCATCAATTGTTCATACCGCTCACGTATGAGTCTGGCGTCATATACGTAGCAGGGTGTGCCAACGGATTCAAGTATTTGTTCAATTTTCATTGTAGATCAGTCGGTTACATTTCCCAAAGCATCATGAGTAGATGGGCAGCGGACCATGAGAAATGATTTACTTTCATTCCCTCGCCTGTCTCGGGATTGTAATTCTCTCTGATTGGTCCTTGAGCGCCTTTCAAGCCTTCACTTCGATCGATGATCTGCTTTGTGAACCGGAGCGCATCTTCCTCGTATCCATATCTCCTTAGGCCAGAAATACCAAAAAAGGCTTGATCGAGCCACACAGGTCCTCTCCAATATCCACTCAAATATGCCGGATTACTCTTTGATACAGTCGGGAAAGGGATGTATGTGGAAAAATGCTGAGGGTCTAATACAATTTCTCTGACTGCGATCGCCTGCTTGGCACTGGCAACACCTGTCCATAGTGGGATCCAGCCCTGTGGACCATAAACCCCAATAAAGGATTTGTCATCTATCCCAATATCATAGAAGAATCCGCTTTCTAGATCGAACATGTCGGACTGAATTCTTAATTTCAATTCATCTGCATCCATTCGGAATTTCTTAGCTATCTGTTTTTCACCGACCAGGTCACTCAGTCTAGCAAGATAGATCTTTTCTAGATACAAGTAGGAGTTCAGATCAACAGATTCCTGATCGAGCGACCATGCGTATGAATTATTTTGTACAACTTTGGAAGAATCATAGTGAATACCATCATCAACTCCACTTTCCCACTTTGCTGCAACCAGTGTTCCGTCCGTGCAGCCATATTCACATAATCCGTCCTGATCATGATCACGATTTACGTACCACCATTTGTGGTATTTAATAAGTTTAGGGTAGATCCCTTTAACAAACTCAAGATTTTCTGACTGATCGTATAGTTCCGATACTGCCCAGGCCGCTAATGGTGGCTTTGTATTCCTCCAATTATTCTCCGTGCTATCGGCATAGATGCAGTCAGCAATCATACCATATTCATCTTGAAAATCAAACATTGTCAAAATCTGATCTTCAGCAATATCTGGAGCAAATCTGGAGAGAGCTATGACATGTTTCCACGAGTCCCAACCCCAGAATCCATTGAAATACCATACTGCAGCGGATGGGAAGAGTCCACCATGTCGCAGTGCTCCTCTTGGGGCTCGCCAATTCAGCATCAGTGTTTGGAGAGCTTTTACCGCAACCTTTTGATACTCTGGATCTTTTAATAAGTCAGTTTCTTGGGCAAGAATTGCGTCCACATAACTGTTCCAACGAGATTCGTTTTGAGTAAAGTTGTTATTAACATAGGTATTTAAATTTGGACCAGAAACAGTGTCCACCTTGTTTGATCGATCTTGCATCTGCGAATAGGTCAGTATGACATTTTCCGTATACACAGCTCCTGACTCAAGCAGGTGAACTTTTTTTTCAGACAATCTATAACTCTTCGTATCAGGTTTATCTGCCGTGTATTCTGAGTTCTCGTCAAATTTTAATGTATAGACATCCGAACTGGACTTAATGCTTGCTGTTACTTGAGAATTGCTCGCAGAAATTTCGACTTCCTCCATCCAGACACTACCTGTCCAATCCTTCTTGATGTAGGTGCTACTTTCAGAAAGGTTTTTAATTTGCACTCTGATCAATGCTGTATTGGCATCAGCGAAACAAAGGTCTTGTGTAACTCCAATGCTCTCATTTCTGGATTCTATCCTGATTAGACCGGGGTAATAAGAAGACTTTACTTGCATTGTTTCTGTGGCGCTGAATTTTTCTCCATTTGAAGATTCGAATATTTCTAGATTTGCATAGGATGTTGCCAACCAGGAACCGTGGGATAGTAAAAAGGGGCCTACAAATCCAACTCCGTTGTTTACCTTTTCTTGAGTTTTTGGTAATGCAAAGCCAAACCATGCACCCTGATCAGAGAAGAAAAATGTATCAAAATCATGAATGTGAGCTGGAGTGCCTTCAATATTCAGCACATTAGAAAATTCGTTCCTCGATCTTTCGCTTTTCTGCTCTTTAGGCGAGGGAGAACACCCTAAAATACTGTGAACAATAATCAAAATCATTATTAGCTGCATAGCCGCCATTGTCTGACTCTTTGTACGTAAATTCATACTCTCCACCTTCACCGTGACTACGGAATATTCAGATGCATGATTGAGGCTATTAGACGCTCCAGATTCACCGTGCACTTCAAATCAATCGGTCAAAAGTTAGCTGAAATAGAAATCCTATTAACCGGTGAAAAATCCCCAGCTTCGCTCATGGCATAGCTAATATGGGTAGCAAGATTGCCGAGAGAAATATTTACGCCACCACCCAGGGAAAAGCCTTCGGAATCATAATTAAATTTATATCCAGTGCGTAGAAAAAACATATCGTTTAGCCCATATTCCAAGCCCAGGTGTACACGCTCCGTGTAGTCTCTTGGATGAACGGCATCTAGAGCAAGGAGCAAGGTCTGGTTCTTTGATATCCCCAGGACATCAAAAACATCCGCTGCTAACCCGATTGTAAAAGTAATGGGCAATTCAAAACTGTATTGCTCATAAATCATCTCCTGACTAAAATTCCGAATACTCATTCCGAAACGAAAGCTACTCTCATTAGGATAAAAAATGGTTCCAAAATCCCAAACAAATCCATTTGTTTCATTCGATTTCTTTTCACCTTCTACCTGATTCTCACCTAATTTCTGGCTTGCATAACGCATATGCCCACCCAGGGAAAACTTATCTGTGAGACTCTTCGCGTAGGCAATTCCAATAGCGCTCGCGGCAACATTCACACTTCCTGTTTCAATAAAACCAAATTCGTTCTCCGCTACCTGTGTACCGATTATTTCGCCATAATCAGCTGTTTGATAAGAGAATCCAAAAGTACCTAGATTACTGAATTGTTTTGATACTCCTACAGTGATGTAGGAGATATCTGCTAGCCACTGCGTGTGATTACTAAATACATCCATCCCCATATTTTGCCTTGCAAGCCCAGCAGGATTATAAAACATATTTTCTGCCCCTAGCCCGGCGAGAGTCACAGCTCCTCCCATGGCTGCAGCTCGTGCATTCGCGTCGATCTTCAGGAACTGATACCCAGTTTGTCCAACCTTTTTCAACTCTGCCTGCATCGGCTGGAAAGCGATTAGAAAGAGCAGTCCATAGAGCAGGATTCTTGTATTCAATCTGTTCATCTTCTTCTCCATTCCTAAACCACGCTACCGTACGATCACGAATTTGACCATGGCTGAATTTCCAGTGCTGTTATCTGTAACATGAGCGATGTAGATTCCACTCGCGAGGCGTTGTCCGCTCTCTGTTACTGTATGAAGGTTTTCCACATTTCCACCCCAATGTTCAGCTCCAGATTCGTCAGTATGTTCTAACACCTTTACCAGGTCACCGCTTTCTGTGTAGATCTTTATTGTCGCCAATGCTGGCAATCCCTTAAATACAACCTTTTCTTCTTCTCCTGGCCAATTGTTGCCAGAGAGATTCAGCGGGTTCGGCACCACACGAATATTCGAAAGTGTCAGCCCCGGTGGTTCGGTTCGATACACAGCTGCAGTTGTTCTATTTATGTTCCAACCTGACTCCAAGCTACGGATGCCACCATGGGGGCTCTGATCATTACTCAAGCCATCATCAAATGCTGTGACATAATAAAAGTATCCAACACCTGGAATTGCGGATGTATCTCTATATTGGTGCGTAACAGGAACTCCACTACTGCCACCACAAGTAAAGATTCGAACAAAGCTCGTATCTGGATGACTGCGATAAACACTATATCCATAGAAATCATCATCCAGTTCACTCTCGTTGCCCCAATTCACTTCGATATAATCTGGCCGTCCAATTACATCCACACTAGGAGGACGTGGTGGAACGGGTAGCTCATAGTCCTTTTGGACAGCAAACTGTGCGGCCCAAGCATTCCTAAAAAGCGAATCCTTTCCCGTTGAGACCCATACATCTTTGGCCCAATCATTCATATCACTGTATAAATCTGGGTTATCTGTGAAAGGTGGAGGAAGATTATCTGCTCCTCCCCAAGTTGCGGTGCCCTGCGCCCAGGCCTCACCAACGCTTTGACCCTGCTCCGGGCTCATACTGCCCACAACCAGAGCAAAAACAAATCGGATAGACTCACCAGGTGCCAGATTATAGGGGCCCATTGAGGCGTGGGTAACAGCTCGCCACAACCACCAAGGAGACTCGTCGGGGAACTTAAGGCCCTGTTCGTCCATTCGTTCACTGTGCTTGGTGCCGGGATACACATCCGCAGTCTGATAGGGGAGATTATATGGAGCATTCCCAAAGCCGTTTTCTAGGACATCATAAACTTTAGCGATGTCGCTGGGACTGTAATTAGCTGCCTCGAATTTTAGGTATTTTATTTCCACAGTATTCACACCAGTGACTGAAGGTTGAGTCCAGTCATCGTTCTTGTCGGAGGGCGAAGTATCAACATGAAGTATAGCTTCACCAACATGGAAGGCTGAATTAAGAAAATCACTACCTGCATCTGGACCACCATAATCATCATATTCGCTTTTGGAACTTCTTGCTGGATACCCATACATCATACGCAGTGTGTCACCAAGTCGTTCACCATAAGTAGAATACCATGGCTCTCCCCTACCTGGTGCATAAAAATGATTCATGCGCATGAAGTAGAGATTGTCCAAAGTCTGATTCGGGAGTTCGATCTGTTCATCTATATCTACATTGCCAGTATTGGTAAAGGTCCAGTCATAAATAATAAAATCGTCATAATCCGGACTACTCCAAACAAGCGCCCGCTGATCCAGTGTTAAACCAATGATTGTGTTTACCTTACTTTCAAACATCATATCAGCGGTTCCTGGGATATAATCAGGGTCAACAAAGTCCCCGGAGAGCGGAAATGCATCGCTTAATATTTCGCCGTTCACCTTAACGACTGGAGGCTCATGTCTCACATAGCGACGTAGGGTTAACCCATCCTCATCTGGAATAGGAAACGTATTGTTGATCTCGTTGGCACCCGCTGTTGCAGGTCCCACAACTCGATGGTTCCACAAATTTCCATTCTCATCCGTCCAGTCCTTTACTCCTAGATGCCAACCTGCGTTATAAATCAACGGGGTCCAGTAGTCGTCGTAGTAATAATAAGCGGATCGACTTCCAGCTAGCTGATCCTGATCGGTATTGTCAACTACCTTCACCTCTATATTGCCAATTCGTGCCCATTTGAACGTACCAGCACACAAACTGGAAAAGCTCAAAAAGCCTAACAGGACGATTAGTAACAGATGTATTTTTCTTGATCTCTTCATCATTGTCCCTGCTCCCTTAAAAATTGGCCCGAATACCAAAGGTTAACCTTCTCGGATTCAGGTCCATAAGAAATGTCCGGTTCGGCATGTTGATGTAGTCTTTATCATTGTCCTTTATGTCACCTATACGATCATCTCCGGACTCAAATCCAGCATCCTGATATATTTGTCCTTCGTACATTGGGAGATGCAAGCTGTACATATAATCTCGAAAATCATCGCCACCATCGAATGCGGCCATGCTCATGTATTCCAGTCCGAGAAAGTTTTTAACATCGAGGAATGCACTAACTCTCGTATTCGAAACTTTAAAACCTTTTGTAAGGCGCAAGTCAGAGTCAAATCTGTCCTTCAATTGAACATTGGAAGATAACTTAAAGGTTTCTAGTGGATCCCACGTCATATACTCTCCTGCTTTCCATTTCAGAAGTACAGACAATTGCAGATCCTTGAATATCCGATGACCAAATAGGCTTGGACCAAAATAGTCAGGAGTACGGAAACTTACATTTGCTCGCGAAACTGGGCGAGCCAGAGGTTTTTCCTGTAAAGGGTTCTGAGCACTGTATCGGGCATCTGATCTGGGATCTTCATAGTATGCTTGACGCCCGAAATACCCAGAGGTTCTAATAACATAATCGAAATTTACCCAACCTGTCACCCAATCCCCACTACGCTTCTCCAGACGCATTTCAAAACCACGTATATCCTCATAATTCGAGTTTTCCACCGTCTGGTAGTTCACACTACCGTCGAGACTGATGTAGCGCACATATCCTGTTTGATTCGCCACATCCTTGTAATAGCCAGAGGTATGGAGAAGAATGGAATTGCTAAGGACATATTCCACGCCCAGTTCATACGCCGTGGTTCTGGGAATGTCCATAGAGGGATTACCTAGAAAAGTTATGCCCTCATAGAAAGTGCCATACCCAATTTCGTACATATCAAGACTGCTTGGCATGGAGTAGAAGTGACCATAATTAAAAAATAGTTTGGCTTTCTCAGAAAGAGGATGACTCACACCAAGCCGGGGTGAGAGCTTAATGCGTCCCTTGGCTGGCTCAGTTGAAACAGTTTCCTCAAAAGTGCCCTTCTTAGAGGAAGAGAGGTTCGTATTATAAGGATCGACAGTATACCAATCTTTATTAGGTTCATTCATATCCAGCCGAAGTCCCATGTTTGCGATGAGTCCTTCGATCTCGACTTTGTCTTGTAAGTAAGCCCCAATTCTTAAAGGATAACTGCTAGATTTAGCTCGCCAGTTATTCGGGGGTGCATAGTCATAGCTGGTAGAATAGTCGCTGTCCATCTCGTCATAATTAATCTCAAATCCTGTTTTGAATTCATGACGCTTGGTCAACTGGCTCGTAAGATCGAACTTGACATTCATGTTACTTGTTGTGGTTTGATCTCTTGCCACGCCTCCTAAAGAGGCAAACACCATATTGTCCCCACTGGGAGTATAGCGGTCATCGACAATAAATCCATAAGGGGCTTCATCAACAGCTTGTGTTCCAAAATAACGTTGAATCGTTGTGTCCCGCATAGCTCGAGGCCCAGATGCTCGGTTTTTAATTCGAGTGTTAGATATTCGCACACTGTAAAATGTTTGCTGATTTAGGACATAATCCAAGCTGAGTCCAAACATATTCCTATAAATATCGAAGGGACTTAAAGCTTCAGGCCAATAAAGAGAGGCACCACCACCATTGGCATAAGCGTCACTATTGACCATATAGTGGTTAAAAATGCTAGTCGCTGAATTCAGATAATAATTAAATCCTGCACCCTCGGAATCTTGTGTAACTGTGTTAATCTCACCATAAAGAGCTTCTAATTTCAGCTTCATCTTTTCCATCGGTCTGAAGACTAGTTTTAGCTGACTGTTTGATTCCCGGAAATAATCCCGGCTTGTGGGGAGGGCAAACATCTCCACTCGACTATGGTGACTAGCAAAGAAATTCATGTCCCATAATCGCCTTGTAAGGAATGGGACTGGGCCACTGAAAGAAATGTCTATGTTGTAATCTGGCTTATGGCCATACTTCCCCTCACTCTGTCCAAATTCTTCGGAGCCCTCTACACGGTGATACCAGAGAAATAAATCTCTGGCTTCCCGTGGGGTCATGTCGTTGTTGGGATTCGAGTCACTAAGTGTACGATTAGAAATAGAGTTCCAGCCCTCAAAATACGGATAGCTCGCCTGCTCCTCTTCACTCCAGCCTCCATCTTTAGTCCCCGTCCACATCACCAAGGGATCCATAAAGGGCTTGATGTAATAATTATTTGGGTCGAACAGACTACTACCGCCGTGTTTTAGTCCCGGTGGGTTAATCTGAAAATCTATTGAGCCACCGTACTTATCTGGTGAACCGTCCTTTGTGACCACATTAATGAGGCCCGAACGGATATTCCCATATTCTGCATTAAAACCACCTTTGATCACATTTATCTGATCTATGGCAGAAAGATTCACCATCATTATGGGTTCATTACTTCTGTTATCGATAATCGACAATCCATCAACCATGAGAGCGGTCTGATCGAAACCACCACCACGCAATCTGTCATCATCAAAACCAGCTTCGAGATCCAGGTAATCTTTTACATCCCTAACTACCGGCACGGATGCCATATCTTCGCCTGAAACACTGAGCTCGCTGGCAGAGCGGTCCATAACGATAATCTTCCTATCAGCGACAACAACAATTTCAGCTCCCTCGAGAACTGTTGTACTTAAGTCGAAGTCAACCTTAACCGTATGATCAACAATAACATATACACCTGTCCTCGTAATTGATTGATAGCCAATCATAGAGGATGTGATTTCATATTCTCCGGGTGGAACATTCGTGATATAGTAATCACCTTCAAAATCGGTCTGTGCACCTAAATTGGTGCCATCGATCACAATATTAACTCCTGGCAATCCACCTCCGCTTTCCGCATCAACTACACTTCCAGATATTTTGCCAGTTATACCTGCCAGTAGAGAGCTCTGCATGCTGATGAGCAATATCCAGGACATCAGGACTGTCGGTAAATTTTGCATCGATTTACGACGGTTTAAATATTTCATTCGTCACGCCTTTCTCAAGATGATACAGATATTGACTAAATGCCGTCTCTGTGCGGACGGGGCTGAATTCAAGAAGTGATTGCAATCAGGGCTTCCAATAAGGAAGCCCTGATCGTCTTAAAATGGAATCCTTACCACCGATATCTTGGTGTAGCAGTATCTCCATAACCTTCACCAAGGTAATATGTCCAGATTTGGTTACCCTGATTTCCTTGTGTGATAACTATGGTATCACCATGGAATGTTGCCTTATTTGGGTTTTCAGTAGGAAGATCAATGAGTTCTTCGACCGTTCCACTAGGCGTAACACGCACTAACATCGTGGCGCCCCAACCATCCATCAGATAGACATTACCAAAACTATCAACAGCCAATCCACTCGGTGTGTAAGCCTCAGTTTTTAGGATAGTTTCTATACTACTGGTAGCAATAGTGTCTTGAGTTGATGCATCTGGAAGTGGTGCGCGGTACAGACCATTATTTCCGGAATCACTTTTTGTATACCAGTACACATAACCTTGATTCAAGCGGGTTGGAGATCCCCAGCCTTGATCTGAAAGGATTTGAATGACACTGCCATCAGAATTACGACGCCAGAATCCACCATCAGCTGTACCGACATAGAGATTTTCATCTGCATCAAAGTCTAAGCAGAAAGGATTGTCGATATCTGTATCAGGTACATATGTCACGCCATCACCACCAGTCGCCAGAGGGATTCTCATCACACCAAAAGTTCCCCATACAACTGCTGCATACAGGTAATCATCTGGTCCAACTATCATCTCACCCTCACCCCAAGTGGTTTGTCCCCAATATCTCTGATTACCATTTGGACCGATAATATAGATTTCGCCTGGATCCTGACCACGTGCGTAAAGTTTACCCTCTCCGTCAAAGGCGATCCCACCCTTGGTTTTTGGTAAGCCTTCCACGGAATCTACATTAAATATTGGCTTGACTGACAATTCCAGACTGTCACTGGCCAAATCTGATGCAAGGTTACGTACTGACACGTAAGCGTCAATTGTTTCACCGCTGAGACTCATCGTCGGCACGGTAAATGTTAGAGTTGTTTCTGTCACAGAACTGGGGGTAGCAGATTCAGTGACTGTGGCAGTTTTACCTGCGAGTTCAACCAGATTCATATTCAGGACTGAGTTAAAATCAGAGCCCGTAATTGTGACAGGCTCTCCTGAATACGCGCTAGCAGTTGATAGGCTTGTTACTACAGGTGCTACGGGTACATCCTCTGGGTCTTCCTCTTCACAATACGTAAAGAGAAAAACAACAGGGATGAGTACCAAGATAAATAGTAGCTTCATTCTCATTTTGTTTCTCCTTGTTTGGAATTATTCCTGATACGTGTGTCCTTTAAGGTCTTCCACCTTGCCAAACCTGTATCAAGTACACAAATTTGGTTATGCAATCGTTTGCATAAATGATAATTAATGAGAATACGCTTGTCAATATTTTATTTAGTATCAACAGATATTTTTAATGTAACTATAAGCAATGAAGTGCTATACTATTGTTATATATGGATTTCTCTAGCTTTTTTAATTCTCTGAGTGAGTTGTTCTTCCATATCCAAAGTAACCACTACCCTACTCATGAGCTCACGAACACGATGTTCCTGCCGCTTGGAGTGAATTTGCGAAAGTTTCCCCAGATGCCAGCTTAGCATTCCATGGGCAGCCCATCCAATATAAGTGGGAAGCGCATTCCATTCTTCTGGCGTTAGTTGGCGAATCTGAGTGTAAGCAATAAGGAGAGATTCAAGATAGGTGATTGATAAACGATTATCCGGAAAACAAAATCCGTTGATTGTCATGGCCAGATCAAAGAGTAACTCATCCCAACATGCTTCTTCAAAATCTATGATCCCCAATAACTCACTACCATTGTAAAGTGTGTTATCAGGAAAAATATCAGCATGTACCAATCCTTTGGGTAAACCAAGCTCGATGTGCCTACTGTAGTGCTTTGTTTGCAGAACAAAATATTCGTAAATATCTGGATATTGATTTGGGGCCGATGATAGTGAAGCAGCTAATTGATTACAGCCTGTAATATTGATAGTATTTTTTCGCCTAAAATGGTCGGGTGGGACAAATATACTGAGTTTTCCTACTGCCTCTCCGACAGCTGTAGCTTCGGCGACACCCAAGCGGGGTCGCCTACCGCTGATAAATTCGTACAGTACAATAAAACCAGTGTCCATTTGGGTGATATATTCGCCATCAATCCCGATTATAGGATATGCTGTAGGAAAATTGATCATCTTAAGATTATTAAGTATCTCTATTTCCTGACCGAGATCTTCAATCCCCTTTTCAAGAACCCATCTAAACAAGAAAGTTCCCAGGTCTGTTTCCAGGCGATAACTACGATTGGCATAGCCGGGGGATAATTCATCAATCGCTATGAATTTGCCAATATCATAGCCCTTAAGAATTTGAATAATGAGGTCGTGATCAAGTTTTTGTTCCATAGGATAAATTATATATCCAATCTGCTATGATATCAATTGTAATTCTTAAGAATCCAGAAATATCATTTAACACGAATCACAATTATTCTGAGTAAGGATATCACATATTCGCGCACTCAAATTCAAACCGACCAATATCTACTTGATATAAAACTAACAATAGATCGCAAAATGGAGATGATAAGCTCCTTATAGTTAATAAATCCCTCAGCCTTGTCGCAAAAACTTCGATGGCCGGAAGCGTACTCGATGAGCAACCATCTTCATCGGTGCCTTTTATACGAATATTTCCCTCTAATATTTTGACACAATTTCCGTAACCTACTGACTATCAGAGATATATTCAGGACTTAAAATCCCTCGCCCTAAACAGGCGTGCCGGTTCGATTCCGGCCCCGGGTACTACCCTACAACTAGTCTCAAATATGTTAGAGATCGTCAATTATGATACTTTGATTTTAAGACGGGTTTCGAGACTCTGTTTATTAGGTTCGCTAGGGGTTGATAGTGTTCAGGAATTTAGTCTCATAAACGTGGATTTTTGGTACAACGATTTGACAATTATCGGTATATAACCGAATATTCATTTCATATACTTTATTAAGCCTAATTATGCATAATGATTATAAATAAAATATAGACCTCCCATAACAATCATGAGCCCTAATACTCTTTTAATATAAAGTGGTGTCTTATTGTTCTCCGACCACCGCATAAATCGTATGATTACGGAAGACATGCTACCACCAACAACAATAACTGCAGTATGTCCCACTCCGAAAGCTCCGATCATCATAATAGCCTTTATCATTGAATCATCTGCAATTTGATAAACTGTAGCCAATACAGGCGCTAAGAATGCAAAGGTGCAAGGTCCCAATCCAATACCAAAGATTAAGCCCAATAGAAAAGCCCCCAGAAATCCTGCGCGTTCCACTTTCATATTCACTTGCCCAAGCGAATTCAGGCTAAGCAAATCCATCATGTAAAGGCCAAACATAACTAAAAGTCCAGCCACTAACCAAGTCCCCCATGCACCAACGTCACCAATAAGGCGACCCATGGATGCTGTCACTAAACCGATAACAGCAATGGTCAGAAGTACCCCCCCAGCGAAACTCAGTGATAGGATGAGACTGCGCTTTCCTGATGTTTCATTTTGTTTTGCTATATAGCCAATGATAAGTGGAATACTGGTGAGATGACAGGGACTAAGGATAATGCTAAGAATACCCCATAAACCGGCTGCAGATACAGCAATCCAAAATCGTCCAGCAACAGCGTTGGTCAATATTTCAAAGAGTTCAGTCATTATTCCGGGTTATTCACTTTTACAGTGAGTCCTTGGCTTTGAAGAAATGCATCTATGTCGGTTTCAGGGAAAAACCCCTCATGCCGCATGAGTTCGGCTCCATTGATATCCAGGAAAACCTGGGTAGGAATCAAACGGATTTTATATTGCTCAGCGAAATGTTTTTGATCAGACTTCCAAACATCGTAAAAGACAATATCGATCTGATCACCGTACTTAGCCTCAATAGATTCCATTACTGGCTGCATCTGCTTGCAAGGAATACACTTAACCGACCCAAGCTCCACAAAAGTAACTTTAGCCTTAGTTATTTCTGAATAAGATGCCACAGGCTTCGGCGAATCCTGTGCGTCAACAGAACAGCCCATAATAAGTATTGCAGCCACTATACCTGTCATTGATCTCCCCCAATGCATGCTATCCTCCTAAAAGCCATTCAAGTAATTGTTTGTCCCGTGGAATTGCACCAGCACTTTTTACTTCCTCATCGATGATAAGACCTGGTGTCATCATAATTCCATAATCCAGCATCTTATTGAGATCAGTAACTTTTTCCACGACGACGTCTTGAATCTGATTTTGTTCGATCATCTCTTTTACTCTACGCTCAAGTTGGTTGCATTTGGCACAGCCCGAACCCAATATCTTGACATTCATTCAATTTCTCCTTTCGATCAAATCCCAACAGGGAAGGTATCAATTCATTTTGTATGTGATTCATCTCTCACTATTTCCTAGCCAGGATTAATTCCACCGTAGATAATCCCTGCAAGTGTTGAGAGTATTATGACTAAGAGGATATAGATCGCAGTTTTCTTGTTCCCCAGTACCCCTCGAATAACCAGCATATTGGGTAATGATAGCGCAGGTCCAGCTAATAGCAGAGCGAGTGCAGGACCATTCCCCATTCCATTACTCATTAAACCTTGCAGGATAGGAATCTCAGTAAGGGTGGCAAAATACATGAATGCCCCTATCACAGAAGCTACAAGATTGGCGCCAATAGAATTACCCCCCACCGAATGACTAATCCAATGCTCTGGGATGATACCGCCACCTGATTCAGGTGCGCCCAGTAAAAACCCAGCGACAAACACACCCATTACCAATAATGGTAGTATCTGCTTTGCGAATCCCCAAGTTTCATTCATCCACTCCCCAGGTTCACCCCCTTTGAGGCTGAGCATTAAGCTGAGCAAAAAGATTGCGATTATGAATCCAAATAGAGACGATCCAGAGAAGATGCTTACAGCTGATACTAAAGCGGCGGACAGTAATACTGCTATCCAGCTAATATTAAGAATAACGACTAGGCTTGCCGCTAGACCAAGCCCCCAGAGCCCCGTGATTATCCATTTGTACTGATAAATCCATGCCGAGATACTATCTGGATTCTCAGATGGTCCCCAGGTTGCTGAGATCAGGATTAACACAAGGATCACAAAGTGGGTAATAGTTTGCCATAGGGGTCTCTCATTGTCCGATGGATTAACAGGAAGTTCGGTCGTAGTGCTAGAAGATTCCTCACCACGAAAAATGAAGTGCATTGATAGCCCGATGATGATACTAAAAAGTACTGCACCAATAACGCGAGCAATGCCCAACTCAAAACCGAGTACCTTCGCTGTAAGTATTATTGCCATGATATTAACGGCCGGACCTGAATAAAGAAAAGCTGTGGCTGGGCCCAAGCCCGCTCCTCGTTTGTAGATTCCAGTAAATAATGGCAAAACGGTACACGAACATACGGCTAAAATTGACCCCGAAACAGAAGCAATGGAGTATGACACCCATTTCTTAGCCGCTGATCCTAAATATTTGATGACCGTATTCTGACTCACAAAAACAGCGATAGTTCCTGCAATAAAAAAGGCGGGTATCAGACACAGAAGCACATGTTCCCGGGCATACCATTTTGCTAGTTCTAGAGAGGATTGGAGACTTTCCTGAAATACTAGATTGTCCAAGGGTAGAAAATAAATGACTATAAAAACTGCAATACCCCAGAAGAGCTGTTTCCATTCATTACGAAAATCCATGAGAAGTTGTCCTCGTCTTCAGTTAATCTGAAGCACAGATGATGGTGCGATCTACTGCCTTAACTGCTTCCCTATCCTGTTTGATCGTTACATCATCAGTAAGCCAATTGTCTAATTGGGGAAGAATTGTATTAATATGTTCAGACTCGGTTGAGGTAGCCAGGCGGTAGTTTACCCAGCGGCCATCCTTTTGATCAATAATCAGATTCGTATTTCGGAGAATAGATAAATGCTTTGATACTGTTGAGTTTGCAAGTTTAAGAATATCCACCATCTCGCAGACGCATAATGGTTTCTCTTTTAGCATGAATAGAATACGCACTCTACTCTGGTCAGAAAGTGCTTTATAGATATTTGAGACCTGTCGCATATTTCCCCTATTTCGTTATCTGGCGAAATATACTAATGGCTATCTCAATCACAAGAATTGTATTTTGCGTACCCTGCTTAATACACTTAAAGTTTTGCGCATCTGGGGTACAGAAGTGGCCATTGAGGACAAACTCATATCCTGCACTACATGGCTCCCTTTATTAGAACGCAATATGTCTCAAAAATGGTGTCTCAATATTAGGGGGTAATTTAGGAGTCTCAAAAACGGCTGTTAATGAAACCAGATATTGAAGTAAAAGAAAGCCTTAGATCCCACACATCCAAATCTCAGACCAGCAACATTTTTTGGCAGCTATAACCGGCTAGACTTCAGAGTCCCCCATTGCCGCCAGGGCTTCATAATGAACAGCCTTGTGGTTCCATCGACTGAGGACTTCTTGAGCAGCATCCGGCATAGAAGCCCTTTCATAATCCTCACCTTGGAAGTCAATGACGCTCTGGAGCGAGTTAGGCGCAGTGACTATTACTCCATTTATAATTTTTCAGCTACAACAATGCAGTAGGCGGGTTCAATACCAAGTTTTTCACCAAACTGAATATATTCAGTCATTCTTAATCCAACTTCATTCAAATATGACTCTACTGAAACTTTGGGTTCATCTGACATGTCTAGACCAAACTTCCAGGGCTCTCCCATTTTTTCAATAACGCCCTTAAACTTTTTTGCCGCTTTTGAATATTCACCGTCGACCATGGTCTTGGAGTAAAAATCTTGAACAATTTTGCTTCCGTTTGCACACAAGTTTTCCATTCTGCGGAGCGTTGTACTAACAACATCAGGTTCTAGGTATAAAGAAACACTTTGCCATATGAACAAGGTCTTTCTTGATTTGTTAAATCCTGCTTCCAGTAATTTGATATCCCAGGATTCGTTTGAAAAATCAACCGGGATGTAGGTGATCCAGTCACATTCTATGTCAGCTTTCTGCAATGTCTCAACCTTGACATTGAGGGTATTAACTTGATCGATCTCAAACACAGCTAGGTTTTTACCCTTTGTGAAATGGTGTGCTATCAAGTCAAATCCAGATCCAAGTAGGACAACTTGGTCCACTTCATCCACATTTTCTTGCATAATCCTATCAAATGTGAGCACCCGTATACCCGCAGTGGTATCAGGGGTTTCTTCACCTGGCTCAACGAGTTTTCCGAGCTTCTCGGGGAAGCCAAATAAACGCCAGGAAAGAATAAGAGCTCCCAGAATCGACCACATACCGAAATGTGATTCGCATGGAAAATGTTTAGTAAATGCAACAGAAAATGAATCAGGTCTGGTGTTGAAGAAATGCATCATCCATCGATACTGAAGCGCTTTAACTGCCGAAAAGGAGACGCCAAGCTTCTTACTTTTCCATATTTCCTTGTACAGGGCTAACAACAGGCCAATAATCGCAAAAGGAATGAAAATTATTTGAATTGGTACATAGAGAATGACTTGAAATAGCTTGACAAAGAAACGCATATTATCCCCCTTTTTGTAGTGTGTTACATCAGCCGTGAGAATCAGAAGGAACGAATACAACTCGTAGTTCAGTTTGGTGTTGTTTGAATCTAACACACTGATTGTCAATCAGTAAATACTCCCCACTTGGTCTCAAAAGGGGTGTCTCATTATTCAGGCACTATTTTGCAGTCTCATAAACGGCTGTTAATGAATCTAGAGTATATAATCTTTTAGATTAGCTCTTCAGCACTTCGCCTCACGAACAGATACAATCTAATCCAATTCCAACAAATTAATCACCTTCAACATCTCGGGAGCAGTCCAGGGTTTACGAACGAATCCATTCAACTTAACGGCGTTGATCTCTGACTTAAGCTTCTCATCAAGATTACCGGTTGTTAAAATGACCGGAACATTTTTTGAAAGTTTCCGTACTGCTTTACCGAATTCCAATCCGGTCATCTTGGGCATGGTCAGATCAGTAATAATTAAATCATAGGCTTTGATATCTTTGTGAAAAAGTTCCAGGGCCTCATGTCCATTATTCGCAACATCTACAACATAACCTTTATCCTCAAGGATGTGTTTGCCTGCACCTGAGATCATCTTATCATCATCAACAAGGAGTACTCTCAAGCCTTTGACGACTGTATTAGTTTCCTCCTGAACTTCTTCCTGCTGCTCTTCTTCTATACTAAGCGGTAACAGAATCCTGAATGTTGTACCTTTTTCAGGTTCACTCTCTACCTTGACCTGACCCTGCATACCTTTGATGATGCCATGGACAATAGACAAACCAAGTCCTGTTCCTTCGTCAACGTCTTTTGTGGTAAAGAAAGGATCAAATATCTGCTCCAGAGTTTCAGAATCCATTCCGTGACCCGTATCGTTTACCAACAATTCAACAACCATGTCACCAGTTGACACAGGTTCACCAGGTACCGTTTCTATTTGGGCTTCTATCTCCTGTAAACTTACAGAGAGAGTACCTCCTTTTTCTTTCATGGAGTGTGTGGCATTATTGCAGAGATTAACAAATACCTGGTGGAGCTGGGTGGCATCACAAAGAACAGCTCCACAATCGACATTAATATTTTCTTTGATCCCAATGGTGCTTGGTGTGGAAGCACGGGTCAGTTTCAAGGCATTTTTCAATAGATACTGGATCTTTACAGGCTTCAACTCAATACCTTCTTTACGGCTGAAGGTGAGGATCTGTTTGACCAGATCCTTGGCACGATCACCGGAGTCTATGGTATGCTGGAAATTTGCCTGCAAGTTCTCATCGTCTGGTAGCTGTTTCTTGATGATACCTGAGTAGAGATAAAGTCCTTGAAGGATATTATTGAAATCATGAGCGATTCCACCGGCCATGGTCCCCACAGCTTCCAACTTCTGTGATTGACGCAGTTGGGCTTCCAGGTTTTTTTGATTTTCTTCTTGGGTCTTTCGCTCGGAGATATCCTCAACGGTACCATCATAATAGTGAATATTCCCCTGCTCATCTTTGACAGCTCGCGCGTTCTCTCTAATATATACTTGATCCCCATTACGCTTATTCCAGATTGCCTCTAATCCAACGAGCTCACCCTCTTTTTCAATCTTTTCCTTGAATTCTTGTCTTGTATGAGAATGCTCCCCAAATTCTTCTTTTTCTAGATTCCGTTTTTGGAGTTCCTCTAGTGAACTATATCCTAACATATTCACAAGGATTGGATTTGCCTCAAGTATCCTTCCGTTCGGGGTTGTTCTATAAACTCCGATGACAGTGTTATTAAAAATATCACGATATTTTTTCTCGGCTTGGAGGAGATCTTCCTGAACTCTTTTCTGCTTGGTGATATCGCTCAAGATCCCTACAGAACCGATAGTTTTACCAACATGATCTTTCCACGCGTAGGAATGATCAGAAAGCCACTTTATCTTTCCGGATTTTGTACGAACTTTTAATTCCCCATGCCACTCAGTAAATTTCCCTTCCTTTCGGGTTTTAACATGATTTTCAACTGAAAATTCGGGATCATTTGGAGAAATTATCTCTGCAATAAAATTGCTAAAACCAATTTCATTAACCTCGTCCATGGAATATCCCATGAGCTTTGTGACTGCCGGACTCAGGTAATCATATTTCATTGTCTCAAACTCTAAACGGTAGAGTACATCTCCGGTGGTGTTAACCATGAGGTTATAACGCTCTTCGCTCTCTCGTAATGCTTCATCTGCCAATTTACGCATTGTTATATCATTAAACGTCACTACTGCACCTATAACAGCGCCTTGTTCATCTTTAAGAGGAGTACTGATGTACTCAACCGGGAAACTACTTCCATCCTTACGCCAGAACACTTCGTCATCGACATGGTGAACCTCACCATCAGTAAAAGCTGCATAGATTGGACATTCGTCTCTTGGATAAGAAGTGCCATCAGATCGAGAGTGATGTAATACATCATGCTGTGACTTTCCAATAAGTTCTTCCAGGTTCCACCCAATCATCTTGGCTGCCGCTGGATTAACAAAGGTGGTTTTGCCCTCTAAATCCAAACCGTATATCCCCTCTCCTGCCGTGTTCAGTATCATTTCATTCTGTTTACGGAGAGATTCTAACGAAATTTCTGCTCTTCTACGGACAATTGCAGTAATGATAATTTCACCGATTATCTTAATAAGTGAGATGGCTTCTTCCGACCATGTTCTTTCAGTACGAACGGAGTCAAGTCCAAGAAATCCAACAAGTATGTCAGCATAAATTATCGGAATGACAATGAGCGATTGAATGCTCTGATCCTCTAGAATCTCTTTCTCAGAACTTGCTTCAGGAGGTAAATCAGCAACACGGGGAATTTGGATGTTCTCAAAATTGTTGAGTTTCTCCATCCACCATGGAAGGGTTTCAACAGGAATATCCTGCAGATTGGCTCTTTGGGGTTCTATACCGTCGGCACACCATTCATGGGTATTGCTCATTGTTGTCATGTCATCAGAGAAAAGGAATACATAACTTCGGTCTATATTTAGAAACTCACCCACTACCTTGAGTGCTTGGTTTATTCCGTTATCTGTTTCTTCGGAAGATAGATTGATAAAACTGCTTGATATTTGTGATGTGAGACTTTCAAGCTTAATGCGGAATTGTAGTGACTTTTCTGCAAGCTTACGCTCAGTGATGTCTTCTAATGCCTTAATATATTCAGTCTGGCCTGTTTTGTCTACTACCATTGCTGAGGTCATGGAACCCCAGAATTCCGAACCATCTTTACGCCTGAATTGTAGTTCCAAGCCTTTCGCCAAACCTTCGTTAGCCAGTTTTACAAATCGTTCTCTATCTTTTGGATAGCAATAAAGAGCTTCAGCGGGTGTATCCATAAATTCTTTTTTCGAATTGTACCCAAATATCTTCAACATGACTGCATTGACTTCCTGAATATCCCCTTCAGCAGTACTTACCGAAATCCCGATCGGAACGTTTTCTATCAAGTCTCTTATTCTTTTTTCTGATTCTTTAAGCGCCGCCTCTGACTTTTCTCGTTTGTCAAATTGTTTATGATATAAATATTTTGATTCAATAGCCTCTGCCATGCGTAACCGAGCTGCTAATGTCTTTTGAATTGAAATTGCCAGTGCTACTGAAAACAGCACCCCAAAAAGTAATACTAAGTCATCAGCAATGCTTGTGTACGCTGATCCAAACTCATGTATATGTTCTAATTCATGAACATGGAGAGCCTGCCAAATTGAAATGGTGAATGTCAAACATGCTATTAACAGAAGAAGTGGAAACCAACGAGGCAAATTAGACAAGGACGCCTTACCCAAATCCAATGATAAAAAGGTGTACCCAGATCCAATAACTATGAATCCAGCCGCCGTATGTACGGCCATCCTTGTTAGTTTACCCCAGCCATACACAGCCTCCATATTCAAGAAATAGCCAGTAAAAGCCACCAGTCCCAACCCGAAAATCAAGGCTCCGATAATACCAATGGTGGGAATTGTGTTCCGTTTACGCTCAAATAAAACATGATATAAAGCAACAAATCCAGTTAGGGTAAAACATAAAGCAGTGTTTGGTGCCATCCGTCCTGGGGAAGAAGTCTGAACAGTTATATAGTGTTCCATGAAGAGTTGATCGAGGAATAGATCAATCCCGAAAACATATTCCAGCAAGGTAACCAGTCCGATTAAAAACACTGCTGATCCAACCCCGGCCGAGACTTTTTTGTGTCTGGTATTCAGAAAAAGGAGTGCCACACCACTCAGAAAAAAGCCGAGAGCAGTATTGTATTGCATAGGAACAAAGGCGGGATTGATTTGAATTAAACTTGTATTGTGGGTATACCAACCAAGCAGAACCAGCACACCAAGCAAGAGGGAAACCAAGCCTGAGATTATAACAAGCGGTGAAAAGCCAATCTTGAATTTGCCAACTATTCTCTTGAATGACTCTCGCATAATCCCCCTGTCATATCTCAACTCAGATATCTTCCTATCTAAGTGAGATTACTATGACTTAGTGTTTAAATGCTAAGATGAAGTAAGTTTCCCAACATTGACAAAATACGCAAAAATTCCACCTCATTTTATCTATAATTGATATAATTTATTCAATCCGTGAAATTTAACAACCCATATTATGATGGTTCGTAGGGATCGGTGTAATGTGACGGTTATACTCACATTAGAGCTAATCTGTATTCACATCATCGTGAATTCATATCAGTCTACCATCGTCTACTGGCGGGTTGAAATATCTGGAAGGTACTTCCTTACCACACTTTTATATTTATCATGATAGTTCCAAATATCTTTGCAATTAGCCCGTGGATAATCCTGGTGAGATCAATAAAAACATCGCATCCAGTGCAGATGGCATGTCATCTAATCCCTGTAACCGCCTGGGAGGGTGTTTCAGGGATATGTTTTGCACTAAATCTTTCTGTTATTTAAAGCCGATCGCGGTTCTTCCACTCAGGATACTCAGCTTCTCCCCGTGGTGATAGCGTATAGATCCCTTTACCTAGACGATCAAACCAGCCATACACATTATCATACAGAATGGTACGTGTTTTCGGTTCGGTCAATGTATCAGCGATAATCGAAGCTTTGGTTTCACCATGTTTATGCAAATAGTCGGCAATGGCCAGTGCCTTCTGTCGATAGGCAGTCATGATACCCCGCTGCATACTGCTGCCACCCATATTTGGATCACCAACACGATGCTGAAATTCTCCGAGCAATTTACGGGTCTGCTTTTTTATCTGTCGTGGTTTGTATTCACCCGGATCACACAATACATCAACATTGCCTATCCGTGCCTGAGGATCAATCACCAATAGACCGATGCCCAGCATTCGCAGCAACTTAACAATCCTTTTACGCTGTTTTTTCAATACGCTGATCCCTTTGGGAACACCAATATAGACGGTGTCTGTCATTTTCAGGCGATCAACAGCTTGTAATAATACCGTAAGGTTAAGTGATAACTTGAGCTCCACCACTACAATTGCTTCTTCCCCACGTACGGCGACAACATCGCAGTTTTGTACTTCACTTTTTACTTCATAGCCCTGTTGAACCAGATAGTCTTTTAGCGGAGGGTAAAGATCAACTTCTCTCATATTCTGTGAAAGTAACCCGGGAGCTGGAAACTAGCGAATGAGAAATCTCTTGTCGTAATATTTTGGCTATTGCTTTGGTCAAAAAAGCCCCAGACATAGGTCCAGGGCTTTCATTGCTAGCTGTGGTTCATCCTATTTTAAATAAACCATCTTGATGGTCTTCTTGTAGTCACCGGCAACGATCCGACAAAAATAGAGTCCTGAACTGGCTGGATCTCCATGCATGTCTGTTCCATTCCAGCGAATCTGATACCAACCGGCCGTCTGTCTTCCGGCAATCAGCGTATTGATCTCTCGACCATTTATGTCATAGAGAATCACAGACACTTCAGCTTCATCGGGCAATCCATACTTGATATTTGTGTAAGGATTAAATGGATTTGGATAGTTCTGATAAAGCATGAACTGGGTGGGCAACGCAACATCATCTGCAACAGATACTGCCGCAATTTCCATGAGTACCGGAACAACAATCTCTGCTTGCGTCGGGTCATTATGCTCAATCACAATATTCGCCTCATAACGGTCATCTAGATTTACAAGAGCATTAAAATCAACAGCTAATGCAAGATCAGCCCCGGCTTGAACCACACCCGTGCTTACAGGAATCATCAACCAGCGCATGATAGGTGCATCTGAGCGAATCCAACGCACTCCACCATTAAAGTATCCATGGTTGCCATTCGGGCTCATATCCAGGACTTCTGTGCCCGTGCCTTCGTTCAATGGCCAATATCCAGCCAATCCTTCCTCATCTCCAGTCAGTTCAGCATTCATACCAGCCTGAATATCTTCCTGACTCCTGGCGTAGTTCCAGAGACGGACTTCATCATATATCCCCGGGAAAGTACCACTACCATACGATGGACATTCCTCATATGCAGAATAACTGAAGTTGAGTGAGGAATAATTTGGTAAAATACTACCACTACCATGTTCACCATATCCATGATCCGCTGGCACCTCCACACCATTAAAATACATCTTTGCCTGAGAGGTCTGAGCATCATAGGTACAGGTAAGGAAGGTCCATTCTCCAATAGGTAAGAATACACTACTCAAGTAGCGCATGGGATTTCCTGCCGTTCCTACATCCCAGGAAATACTGCGGTCATCTTCCATCATAATGTCATAACCATCGTGGACACAGCAAGTCCACCCTTTATACAGAATAGATCGATAGTTATTATTTCCATCACAATCAGGATCTTCTGAAAGATAAAGCCACATGGAAACCGTGATTCCATCTACTGGATTTAGACTTTCGCTATTATTAATGTTCACAGACCCATCTATACCATTTAATTCCAAGCCATATTGATCATTCACAGCTTGTGAATGATCGTCAACTACCACATGGTAATTGAGAGAACTTGCACCAGTATTGGAGATGGTGACGTACTGGGTGTTCGTTTCACCATAATTCAATTCAACTGACAATTGATCAGGAGCAACCTGAATAACAGGTGGTTCAATTCCATAACCACGGACTGGTATTTCAAGAAGACCCTCATCTGGATCATCTGAATCAATAGTTATCAGCCCTGAATAAGTAGCGACTTCACTGGCCACAAAACTGATCCGTAACGTATCTGTTTCATTGTAGCTTATGGCATGCTTTGGTGTTGATATGGTAAATGCACTATTGTCAGAAGTCACACTATTAAGACGCAAACTATCCGTTCCCGTATTGCTAATAATAATGTTCCTATAGGTATCATTCCCAATGAATACCTCTCCATAATCAAGGGAATCCTGTCCGCCGGTGTATGATATACTCACCTGGTGAAAATCATTCCCTGAACCGACCCCCACATTCGGACTGTTAGCAACACTTACAATGAGGACACCATCATACAAATATCTATTTAGGTCTTCCGCAGGGATCAGAAATTCCTGAGTACTGAAATTATTAGTAGTTGGATTAATTGTGCCCACGAACGCATCCTCAATGTAAATATCAGCGTATTCACTTGTACTGTTGAAATCACCATCGACACCCACCGTTAAAAGAGCATCTTCAGTAGCATGAAAATTAAAATGTGGTGAAAGATGATGTTCTGTTACTGCGTTATACTCAAACCAATGTATGAGACTGGTCTCTTCATAAACGGACAGAGCATACTCTATGTCGGGTATACCAGTCACATTTAAATGCAGCGGAATATGTTCTTCTGATGCAAATGGATCATTAGTTCGAACGATAAGATCGCCGTGATAATCACCTCCAAACATGTCTGTAGCATCAAATGTAAGCTCCAGATTTGTGGTACTATCCACTGGGAGAGTACCAGCACTTTCAGACAAAAAGAGCCATTGTGGTTCCACGTCGGTTCTGGTGTATGAAAATCCACCACCACCCATACTCGTCCAACTGTGAAACATCAGATCATAGTACTTATCCTCTGAAATGAGGTGGAGTGATAGAGGTTGTCCCACCTGCGAGGGCGGTGGATATACTGCATCTCGCCAGACGCTGTAGTCCGATGGTTCTAGATCAGCAGACAGACCGTAAGACCACTCGGTGTCTCTTGGGGAGTCGTAATTATAATCACTTTCAGATTTTATATTAAAAAGACCTTGATCATCAGCTCTGGTAATCCAAACCTTCTCAGTTATACGATCCTGATTTTCAGGTAGTGTCCAGTCAACATAGTCTTCCTTGGCAAACATAACAGTGCCAGCACCAATTCCATCTAACTCGATCTCCCAGAACAGTTCACTTCCCCCAGTATTTGAAAAAGTAAGGGTCTGGATCTCACTTTCATTAGTAAATAACTCTGCATAAAACGTGTCAGGATCGTGAATAAATATGGGAGCTTCGACCCCAGTGCCCATTAGGTAAAGAATGTGGGCCCCATCATCAGGGTCATTTGAGTTAAAAGTAAGGGATCCAGAGTAACTTCCTAAAGAAGGAGGTGTAAAAGTGATGGAAAAGACTTCTTTGTCTCCAGGATCAACTCCCGCATAAGCCGGGCTTACTCCAAATTCTATTGGATCAATCACCGTGCTAAAGATCAGCAGGTCATCAGACCCATTGTTAAACACCTCAAGCGGCAAGGTGTGGGGCACATCCAAAAATGCTTCACCAAAGTCAAGCGTGTCTACTGCAACCAGGATATTTGGTGCTCCTGTGACATCCAAATGTACAGGAACATCAATCTCTGGCATGTCGGGGTCATTACTTGAAATGAGCAAGGAGCCTCTATAATCACCACCAATCATCCCCTCAGCGTCATAGGTAACGACAATTTCTTCATTCTCACCAGCTGGAATTGTGCCGATTGGTGGTATTGCGGTAATCCAAGGTATTCCTAAAACATATACTGCAAAACTATCATCTGGAGCTAGGTCACTACCCTCATTATTTGTCTCATTTAAATAGACGAGAAAATTAATGGCCTTGGGATTTTGGAGAAGTTCTAATGATCCACCTATAATAGCGGTCTGAGTATTGTCTTCAATCACGAGAGTACTTAATTCACCAATCTTGAGAAAATCATTGGAAAACTCGTCCCATGCCAGGACACCAGTCATATTGTTCTCACCCGGGAAGTTGATTATCGCATTATCAATACCCAATATATTGTCATCAAAATCTGTTCCTGTGGAGGAATCCTGATCTGCATCAATAAGGACATAAAAGAATACATCACTGGAATAACTCCATGGTTGATACGATTCGATCTTAAATAGCAATTCCTCAGAAGTGGTGGTTCCATAAACATATTGGATATCGACATTCACAAAGTTTTCATCCGGGTCGGTGATTAGTAACTCCCAAGATTGCGGAACCACCGTCGTATTTAGATTTTCTTTCCCGGAGTCGCTCAATTCCGTATCAACTGTTGGTTGACCTTGGTCAACGATCTGCGGAATCAGGTTATCCTTACCTGAGAAACTGATCCTTTGTGCTGAGGCATTATCTTCTAATAGTTTCAGCCTTCCCTCTGAAAAGGAAGTAGTCCCGTTACCCATATCCAATACTTCAGCGATCTCGTAGTTAAGATCACTATCACCTGCGTTGGAGATGGTGAAGGACTCCATACTGGAATTTCCCGAAAAAATAGCATGGCTAAGGGAATCAACAGAAAGGGATATGTCCGGAGGTAGAATTCCATGCCCAACCAGACTCAAAGTGTCTGCCGGTAGCAAAGGATCACTACTTAAAAATGTCAGTTCGCCCACAAATGGACCAACTCCAGTTGGGGCAAATGAAACATTAACTATTTGTCTCTCTCCTGCTCCAACCTGAAAACTTGTTAAATCTACAGTATAAGCAGTATTATCAGAGCTCAAATTACTGACATCAATGGTGGCATCCCCAATATTGGAGAATTCCAGGATCAGTGTGTCAGCGTAACTTACATAGACAGGTCCAAAATCTAAGCTGCTGGTCGAGGTAGTTAGAGAGGGTGCTTCAAATACTGCCTGATGGAACTCAGTTTGAAGGGCATAAATCCCTCCTCCACCATCGGAGACCCATAAATCCCCTGCCTCTCCATACACTGACTGTGCATAGCCACCTGTATTGAAGTAACCAACCTCTTGTGGATTATATGGATTTCCGCAATCAATAATCCTGACTCCATCCCACGGGCTGATCACGTATGCATATCTACCAGAAGCAAACACATCCCTTGCTTGAATTCCCACCTCAAATGAACTTATTAGGAAAGGGTTCACTGGATCACTGATATCAAGAATCTTTAACAAGCCAAGATAACGGTCTGCCACATAGGCAAAATTACCTGATACACCGACAGCGAAGGCATAATCAAATTCTAAATTTTCACCTACAAGATAAGGCGCATAAGGGTCCTGAATATTTATAACAAAGAACCCGCCGTATCGGTTGGCCTGGTAGGCATATGATCCAGATACGAATGTAGAACCCGGTCCCCCAGGGAGACCATCCACATTCCCCATTTCAAATGGATTCATAGGATCACTCACATCCCAAATGGTAAGGTCTGGGTAGCCACCTATATAGAGAAGATTCCCAACGCTGAAGATAGAGTAGGCAGTTAGTCCATATATCGTATTGATGATTTGAGGTGTCTCTGGTGTGCTAACGTCAATAATTTGTATATCACCACCAGTGATTGCATAAACATAATTTCCACTACCATGAATGGCTCTAGGGGCTTCTATTTCAATGGTTGTTAGTAAGACAGGATCATTAGGTGTAGTGATATTGAAGACACCAATCCCTTTTTCAGCGAGCGATGCGTAGGCGTAACCTCCAGCATAATAGATTTCGCCACTATAGCTGCCTGTGCCATATTCACCGATATATACAAAATTTGGTGAACTCGAGATATCCCACATCTCCAATCCGTAATTAGATGTAGCTATATAAATTGTATCTCCTTTGATGTGGAAGGCATCTGCATATCCATCATGAGTCCCTAGAGAAACAGGTGCGCTAGCATCAGTTATGTCAAATATTTCCACACCTCCCCATAATTCAGCTACATATGCGTGAGTACCAATAGACCCCATCCAGTAGGCTGGCCCTGGAGTTAGAATATTTCCGAGATCAATTGGGTTCGCCGGATCACTTACATTCACTACACGAATACCTGCATCAAATTCAGGCAGATAGGCAATAGAATCGACAACATGCACATGCCAGGAACCATAGTTAGAAGGTGAGAAACCTAACTCAATTGGATTACTTGGGTCTGCAACATCGAGAATATATAGACCAATCTTACTGGCCGCATAGGCTATGCTACCAACAACTTGCGTGTATTCGAAGCCCGATTCCAGGGCAGGTAAGAAAGTACTTACGAGACTGATATTATTTGGATCTGTAATATCAACGATCCGTAAGCCATCTATATCATTCCCTACGTAGGCAAAATCACCAAAGACTGAGACATCCCAGCATTGACCGGGAAAAGAGATTGAATCAACAACAATTGGATTACTGACATCACTAATATCGACGACCTTTAAACCATCACTCCAATTAGCAATATAGGCAAAGGTGCTATCCACATAGATGGTACTGACAACGCTCTCTGTTAGGAGTTCACTCATCTGCTGCATAGTGTGTACATTCAGAATTTCCACGACTGTACCATTGCCAATACAGACATAGTCATCAAATGCATAGGCGGTTGGGCAATATCCATAGGGATATCGACCTACAAGATCAACCCCATCAGAGTCATATTCCGCCAGGAGTTGAAATGAACCGACTGTAAGTAATAAAATAAGTACAAACGTTTTGATAAAAGTGTTTGAAGCCTTCATGATTTTCCCCTTTATATAGGTTCTATATACTAGAAAATACCAGAGAGAGCGAAGATTGAGTCCGAAGTGTTGGAGCTACAATAAGATTTAGAGACAGTGGCTAATATAAGCCAAGTATTGTTATTAGCAAATTATCGTAAAATACACATTAGTTTATCACATAATATCAGCGATATTAATATTTTTTAGTGCTTTGATACACAGTCACTTAGAGACTACTAGTTAATCTATATTCTATTACGATAAAGAGGTCTTTAATCTCTGGGATTGATGTGTGAGGATTAAGGATAGTACCAAATATTGTTCCTATCAGGTTTGTTTGCAAGGATCATGTTTTTGCTTATCTACACCATTTACAGGTATTAACAAGTGCACCTTCTTTATCCGTGCAAATAATGCATCTTTGGCATATACTTTCTGCATTCTCCTACTCTCATGACTGAACGTCAGACTTATGGATTGGCTATAGACAAGCGCTAGAGAGATTTTTCACTTTGGTGCGAGATTTGGATATATAAGCTTGGGAAGAGAGGGATTGAATGGAAGCTAATCAGACTAAAACCGAGCCAAGTCAAAATGGGAAACTTGTGCTCATTGTCGATGACAAACCAGAGATTCTGAAGATAACTTCGGCAGTTCTCACCCATTACGGTTACACAACAGTTGAAGCAAAAGATGGATACGAAGCAAAGACCTTGTTTGAAAGTTTCCCCATCGATCTGGTAGTTACTGATATTTACATGCCATTAATGGATGGTCTTACTCTCATTGGAGAGCTAAAGCTAGAAGATCCTGACGCTCGTATTATTGCAATGTCTGGCAATTCAGGCATACACTACCCAGAGTGTATGGAATGGGCTAAAGCTTTGGGTGCTTCGTTTTTCTTGGAAAAGCCTTTTGAAATAACACAACTAATTGATATGGTGGAGATTGTCCTGCATGAATCAGGAAATCATTTCCATAATGCATGATCATGAAAAAGCTATTACATACCATTACGAATTTATATGTCTGCTTTTTTGCGTCAATGAATATGTATCTGTGTTATCGCCAGAAAGCCCCAGGAAACCCACCCACTTTGACATACCTACTTAATGAGGTAGAAGTTTTCTTATTTTAGTAAGGTAATTCTTTGAAGCTGGCTATGGTTGCCAGAAGTTATTTGTACAAGGTACATACCAGAAGCTTGTCGATTACCGTAAGCATCCGCTCCATCCCATTGAAAAGGATGATCACCTGAACCGTGATAGCCATCTGTGCTGGCCAACTAGTCTACCCTAATTGCTTATATGATTTTACCGAGAGCCTATCTGACCAGAATCATACGTTTAACTTCCACAAAGTTCTGAGTCTGAATGCGTAAAAGGTAAATACCCGCACTCATCGGTCTACCTGATTCATCCAGTCCATACCAGCGGACGTCATACCAACCAGCTTCTTGCACCTCGCTCACGAGAGTTGATACTTCTCTACCAAGAATATCATAAATAACGAGCGAAATTTGAGCATCTTCAGGTAATCCGTAATGTATCGTTGTTGAAGGATTAAAGGGGTTGGGGTAATTGTCATTCAATTCAAAAGTAGTTGGGATTAACTCTCCCACTGTAATGAAACCATTGGTCAAATCATGATATACTTTTTCACCTTGATAATTAACATCTGCGAGACGATAACTATAGGTCTTACCCCCCTTAATTTCTTCATCCATAAAGCTATAGTTTGTTCGTTTGGTTGAGCTACCCTTACCTTCCATGGAGGAGTGAGTTAGAAAGCTCCCAATCTCTTGCCAATTTTCATCTTCGGATTCTTGACGTTCCAAGATGAATCCCAAATTCTCAATCTCAGACTCAGTAATCCATTCAAGCTTGATTGTGTTCTTTTCCTGTCTCGCTGCGAATAAAGAGAGCTCTACAGGGAGAGAGTTATCACCGGTTGAGCCCAGCAATAGAAAATCACCAGCTTCAGTTGGGTCATAAGTATCTGAACTCACGGTGGAGTCTGAATAGGCTGAATTTCCAAGATTGAAATATTCACCAGTCTGGGTAGTGGATCTGGCTACCACTAACGTTGCCGGAGTTTGTACACTATCATCAGCACCAAAAGTAATCTTGGCAGAGGCAACATTCCCCACGGTTCCAGAAGTGACCGATGTCTCGTAATATCGAATAAGAGAAATGGCATTAAGTGTGAGTGTATTTCCACCGGTTGCAGCATTAAAGAGCTCTGCTTTCATGACCTGCGAGCCTGAGCTGGAAAGACTGATATCCAGGGGACGATAGCTTGCGTCCTTACCTAATGGGAAGGTCTTATTGATAGTTCCGGATGCTGGCCAGGTGTTGGACATGGGGCCATTCACAAAACTTGAATCGGAACCACCAGAGATGCTTGAGCTGCTACCCATGGTTAACAGGTTGGTATCAGTTGTGGTTAGTAAGCCATCTGTCATGGTGAGGGTGCCATTTACTGTGATGGCCTGACCCAAAGAAAGATCTGTACTTTTATTTACGATCAGGTTACCAAAACTGCTGGGGCGACTGGAGCTCACTGTTTGAGCTGTGCTGCTATTGAATTCATAGGTAGAGGCTGCATTGAAACTGAAAGCATTCACCGTGTAAGTGTCAGCATCGAGATAGGCATCTTTGAAATGGCCATTCGTTCCCATAGTGAAGGTCCCATCCACCTGAAAATGATCTGCATGGTTTGCACCATCATCAGAAATGACTGTGCCGGAAGTTAGGGTGAAATTATTACCAACAACAATACCCCGACCAGTGGCGTTGGCGAAAATAAATTCATCGCCAGGGTTACCATTCAGAGTCAGGTTCCATACTTCAACATCATAATTACTAGTAATAGCGACAAGATCTGCTGTTCCATCTAAGGAAGCATCCATGACCACAGTACCACCAGTGACCGTCCAATTATCAGCACTATTCTTAAAATTATTCCCTACAGTGAGAACAAAAGTACCACTCATTGTACCGGTAACATTATTATCAGAGAAGAAACAATCACTAGCTACATCAATGGCCCCACCAGAAAGAGATATTGTCCCTTTTGCATCGACGGCTCCGCCTCTTTTCCAGGAACCTGCAATATCCAGAGTACCACCGGCAATATCTACAGTACTACCTGACTCTGTCTGAAAATTGCCTCCAATATTTACTGTGCCACCATTTAAATCGAAAAGACCAAGACTGTATACACTAATATCTTTATCAGAAGCAGTGGTAATCGTTCCGGCATCTACAAGTAAGATCCCTGTGACGTCAATATCATCTGCAGGTGTTAGGACTGAAGATCCACTTAAGGCCACTTTTCCACCGGATGGGATAGTGAGTAAACCCCCAATATCTACTGAACCGCCATTCACATCTAAAAAGCCACCACTGTTTACAATGATATTCATGCCTGATGCTGTGGTGATACTTCCGGAATCAAGTTGCAAGGTATCCTCTATAGTAAGATCACCAGCGGTAGTTAATGAAGCAGTACCGCCCATCGTAACCTGCGCGCTATTGGAAACAGTGAGCGCACCACTAATTGCTAGCAATCCTCCATTCAAATCAAGCAATCCACCGCTATTGATACTAAAATCTGTGCCTGATGCTGTTGATACAGTTCCAGCATCGATCTGCAGGGTTCCGGATAGAGACACATCATTGCTTGGGTCCAGTGTACCACTGGTACTGATGGTCACCATCGCGCCACTTGCAATTGTGAGGTTGATACAGGAGGCTGCTTCATTGATATCAGGATAATTACTCAAACTTCCAGGAATGATCACATTGTCAGAGGATGATGGTACACCCACATCCCAGTTAGCAGCCGTGGCCCAATCTGTATCAGTTGATCCATCCCAGGTGTAGTTAATGGCAAAATTTCCACTGGTCGCCAGAAGTAATAATTCGCCGGCTTCTGTTGGATCAAAAGTATTTGAGGTCACCGTGTTTGCAGTATTGGCTGACATACCCAGAGATACGTATGTTCCGGTTAAAGTTGTGGACTGACCCACCAGAAGTTCACTTGAGTTTGAGACATTGTCATCATCTCCATAAGTGATCTTAGCGGTGGCCACACTACCAATGGTTCCCGTGGTCACGCTGGTCTGGTAATAACGAACCGTTGAGATGTCACCTAGACTGCCCTTGCTCCCACCAGCATCAGCATTAAAAAGTTCTGCTTTCATCACTTGAGAAGCGGAGCTGGAGAGACTGATATCCAGAGGACGATAAGTTGCATCCTTGCCCAGCGGGAAGGTCTTGTTGATAGAACCTGAGGCCGGCCAGGTACTGGACATGGGACCATTCACGAAGCTGACATCGGATCCGCCGGAAACACTTGAAGTACTTCCCAGAGTTAAAAGATTCGTGCTAGTGCTTGTCAGGATTCCGTCTGTCAGGGTCAAGTCACCATTGACTGTAATAGCCTGAGCTAAGCTAACACCACTTGAATTATTCATAGTCAGATTACCATAGCTGGCAGAACGACTGGAACCCAGGGCTTGAGCAGTTGTACTATTTAATTCGTATGTAGAAGCTGCATTAAAACTGAAAGCATTCACGGTGTAGGTATCGCCATCCAGATAAGCATCTTTGAAATGACCATCCGCTCCCATAATGAAGGTGCCATCTACCTGAAAGTGATCGGAGTGATTGCTGCCATTGTGGGTGATGACGGTTCCAGAGGTCAGTGTGAAGTCATTCCGGACAATAATTCCAAGATCATCGAGATTAGATAGGTCGAACACATCCGTAGGGGTGGACGAATTAATAGTCAGATTCCAGACCTCAACATCATAACTAGTATTGGAGCGAAAAATAGTTGCTCCCCCATCAAAAGAGGCATCCATGGCCAGTGTACCTCCGGTGACCGTCCAGTTGTTAGTATTGTTTTTAAAATTATTACCAACAGTCAAAACAAAAGAGCCACTCATGATACCGGTGAGGTTAGAGCCGTCAAAGAAACAGCTATTTGCTACATCAATGGTTCCACCGGATAGAGTGATCGTTCCTCGGGCGTTGGTCTCATCATTTCTCGACCAGGAGCCAGTAATATCAAATGTTCCGCTCGAAATATCCGTCGTACTTCCAGCCTCGGTATTAAAGTCTCCGCCCACAGTTACATCCCCACCATTCAGATCAAAAACACCACCGCTGTTTATGGTCATGGACATTCCGGAGGCCGTTGTAAGGGTTCCCGCATCTATTTGCAAGGTTCCTGTGATATCGATTTGATCGTCTGTTGTCAGAGTTGAGGTCCCACTTGTATTTACTGTGCCACCAGAGGCGATAGTTAGAGCACCGCCATCATCAAGGGTGCCGCCATTTAGGTCAATGAAACCACCATTGTCGACAAAAATATTCACACCTGAACTTGTGATAACTGTTCCGGCATCTATGCGTAAAGTATCGGAGACACTAATGCTATCTGAAGTCGTAAGGGCAGCAGTTCCACCCACAGTCACTTTACCACCACTTGATATGGCCAGACCTCCGCCGGCATAAAACGTCCCGGCATTGAGGTCAAGTAGTCCGCTGCTGTTTACAAGAATATCTTTCCCTGAAGCGATCGTTACCGTTCCAGCATCCACCTGCAGGGTTCCTGTTAATGAAACATCACTACTGGGCGAGAGCGTTCCACCTGAGCTGAGAGTTATCATACCACCGCTCTCAATGGTCAGGTTAATACAGACGGCAGCTTCATTGATATCAGGATAGTTGGAGAGACTGCCGGGAATGATGACGTTTTCAGCTAAAGAAGGGACACCTACATCCCAGTTTGATGCAGTTGCCCAATCCGTATCAGTGGCACCGGTCCAGGTATAGTTGGCAGCAAAATTTCCGCTGGTCGCTAATAGTAAGAACTCCCCCGCTTCCGTTGGATCAAAAGCATTTGAGGTAACTGTTGAGGCTGTATTGGCTGACATACCCAGACTAACATAGGTTCCTGTGAGCGTTGTGGACTGTCCCACTAGCAGTTCACTGGTGTTGGTGACATTGTCGTCACCACCAAAGGTGAGCTTGGCTGTGGCCACACTTCCAATGGTGCCAGTGGTCACGCTGGTCTGGTAATATCGAACCGTTGAGATATCACCCAGACTACCTTTACTACCACCGGCATCTGCGTTAAAGAGTTCCGCCATCATGACCTGAGAGCCAGCAGTTGAAAGACTGATATCCAGAGGACGATAAGTTGCGTCTTTTCCGAGAGGGAAGGTCTTGTTGATGGATCCGGAGGCTGGCCAGGTATTGGACAGGGGTCCATTCACAAAACTTGAAACTGAACCACCAGAAACGCTCGATGCACTTCCCATGGTGAGTAAATTAGTGTTGGTTGTGGTGAGGAGACCACTGGTTAGGGTCAGAGCCCCGTTGACAGTGATAGCCTGTCCTAGGGAAACACCACTTGAATTATTTATGATCAGGTTGCCATAGCTGGCAGAACGACTGGAACCCAGAGTTTGAGCAGTTATACTGTTTAATTCATAGGTGCTTGATGCATTGAAGCTGAAAGTATTGACCGTGTAGGTGTCCGCATCGAGATAAGCGTCTTTAAAATGACCATCAGCACCCATGCTGAAGGTGCCATCCACCTGAAAGTGATCGGAGTGATTGATTTCATTATCGATAATGACTGTTCCAGAAGTCAGAGTGAAGTTATTTCCAATAATGACACCATTCCCGGTGAAGTTAGCGAAGAGAACTTCATGGGCAGGATCGGCGGTATTGATGGTCAGATTCCAAACTTCTAAGTCCACTGCAGCGTCAGTGGTATAAAATTTCGATGCAGTATCATAAGAGCCATCCATAACCACAGTCCCACCAGTAACTGTCCAATCATCAGTAGTATTTCTAAAAATATTTCCTACAGTTAGAACAAAAGTACCGCTCATGGTGCCAGTGATTCCAGTGGAGGCAAACGAGCAGTTTTTACCTACATCGATGGTACCAGCAGAAAGCGTGATAGTCCCAGCAGCCGTGTAGGAGGACGCTCTATTCCATGAAATACCAATGTCCAGCGTACCACCGGAGATATCCGTTGTACTTCCGATTTCTGTACGAAAATTTGCACTAGCATTGACGGTACCACCATTCAGATCAAAGCTCCCGCCATTCAGAACATTGATATTCATGCCTACTGCCGTGGTCAAAGTCCCGGCATCAACTTTCAAAGTACCGGTGATATCGATATCACCTGCAACGGTAAGAGCAGCACTCGTACTAATAGTTACTGTTGCTCCGCTGGCAATTGCCAGGCTGAGGGCGCTAGCAGTTTCATTTACGTCTGGGTAATTGCTGAGACTCCCGGGAACGATAACATCATCGGTAATTGTGGGTACACCGGCATCCCAGTTAGCGGATGTGGCCCAGTCTGTATCGGTGGAACCATCCCAGGTAATGGTAGCTGCAAAAACATTCGAGACGAATGTCAATATAATGATGATTGATATGGTCTTTAATCGATGCAACATATAACCTTTAATATATATGGTATCTCATGCTCCGTAAGGGTTTTGGGAGATTCTTAACTCTCCTGGTGACAAAAATCACAAGGTAATTATTACCTTGTGATTGAGGGGTGCTGTGTGTTCTATCTCTATAGATTTCCTATATATAGTCAAAGACTATGCCGTGAATGACATCAAGACATATCATATTGTATATATTACTTTTATCAACTTATTTTAAGTAACAGGAAATACGGCTTATGCAACAATTGCATGACATAGTTTGCACAAAATGTCAGAATTATATGACAATTTATATCATCTAATATTTGATAATCATATCGTTGTTTGAGCAGTATTCATAAATGGAATGTTTTATGGATATGTTCAATTGGAAATTGCTTTCTAAAGCAACAAACTATTTAACGAGAACTATCCGTTTGACATCTACAAATTTCTGAGAGTGGATACATAGGAGGTAGATACAGCACTTGATGACCCAATATTTATATCTGAGCTATAACTCGCTTGAGCTTATTCCTCACCTTCGCAGCAATAGCCGTCACACCAGAGTTATTGGTCGCTCCTATAGTTACTATGGGATCCACAACTGAGACAACTGTCTTCCCAGCATCGTTGACGTAAACGATACTGTTGCATGGAAGCATGAGACCTATTTGCTCCTCGATTGATAGGGCGTTTTGAGCGAAACTAGGATTGCAGGCGCCCAAGATCTTGTAGGGTTTAATATCTGCGTCAAGTTTGTTTTTTAGGGTTTTCTGTAAATCGATCTCAGTTAATACACCAAATCCTTCTTTTTGAAGTTCCTGTATTAACCGTTCGATGGCTTGTTCGTAATCATAATCGACTACTTTACTAATTCCGTAATTGAGTGATTTAATGTTTCCCCCTGAATGATCGAACGATATAATGCTTATCTAAGAAGTGTGATGCGCTGAATCTGACTATTAGCACCAGAGCTTAAACGAACGAGATAAACTCCAGAACTCTGAGGAGTGCCACTAAAATCCATTCCATCCCATTGAAAAGGATGATCACCAGAACCATGATAACCCTCTGTGATGGTTCTAACCAGTCTCCCCTGCATATCATAGATTCTTAACTCAATGACTGCTGCTTCTTTCAGGTTGAAACTAAGGTTTACCAGTGGATTGAAAGGATTTGGGAAAGCTGGTGATAAGCTGATACTTTCAGGGATCTGGAAATCATTATCATCTCTAACGGTAACACTGATGATGTCATGATAGGTGATGTTGCTGACATAATCTACATCAGCTAAGCGATAGGAGTAGGTCTCGCCTACTTCAACAGCTTCATCAACAAAGTTATATGTGGTCTGTCTGGTAGTTGAACCTTGTCCCAGTAAAGCTTCGTCTGTAATAAATGAGGTGATCTCTTCCCAATCGGTGGCTGAGCCAGAAGAAGCCCGTTCAATGATGAAATCTTGATTCTCGATCTCAGATTCAGTGACCCATTTCAGGTCAACTGTAGCGTTTAATGAAGTGGCTTCCCACAGTCCTAATTCAACGGGAAGACTAACATCACCCGAGACAATATTGGTAAAAGCATTGACCGCCTTATTTGCAGTGAAAGCTCCACTTGCTACTGTCGCGCCTGCAGTATTGGTCGTCGTTGCTGTTCCAGATATATTATAAACGACATAGTATCTGACTGATAAGGCAGTCGTGACGCTCTCCGAGGCACCAAGTGTAATATTGGCAGTACCTCCTGAGAAAGTACTTGAACCAATTGAGGCGTCTGTTCCGCCCCCATCCCAAGTACCATTGCCAGAATCTTTGTGTATCTGCACTGAAGATATGTCAATGTCAGCTGCAGTCCCCGTAAGTGTAATAGTTACTGCACTCCAGGTTGCTGACAGTTTAGTTGTCTGAAGCTGAAAGTAAACCATTCCAACATCAGTAGCACCCTGTCCGGTATTAGTAGGAATCAAGGTGGCTCCGGTAACATTAATTTGTGTAGGTGCAGCCCGAAGAAGGCCAATGCTTAAGCTAAATAATAGCAGGAAGAGTGATATCTTGTTAGATGTTACCCTTTTATTTGTGATCTTCCCCAAGGAAAGCCTTATTCCTGTTAACTCAATCACTTAAATCTTTACCCTCTCTCGTTTTCGCACACATTATAATTGGCACCTTCTTCTCTACAAGACTATTTATCTCACGATTGATAAATGTCACAGGGGCCTTTCCTGGCCACATTTTCTTTAGATACATTTAGGTAGTAATAGTTACTATATATTTAAATGCTCTTTAATAATTTTATGGGAAATGCTTGTTTGCTTTTAGATTTAAGTGTACAATATTCACTGGTATAGTCAGGATAGTCCAATATGGATATGAAATTCTTTTAGCTGTGTTTGCTGGAAGAAACCTGATAAGTAGAAAGCCACCTTAGGTGGTATTGTTTAAGAGAGAGGTACAAATGGCTGATCAACTAGTCAACGGCGTGGTCAAATGGTTTAACGATTCAAAAGGCTACGGCTTTATTCAGCAGGAAGATGGTCCGGATGTTTTTGTTCATTTTCGTAACATCAACGGTGAGGGTCGTCGCACTCTCGCTGAAGGGCAAAACGTTACTTTCAATGTCACACAGGGCGAAAAAGGTCCACAGGCAGAAAACGTTACTGCTGTTTAATTCTTTTAAAGAATTAAAATTAAGCGCTGGTCTCACCTGAGTACCGGCGCTTTTTTTATTAATCAATACACTGCAGCGTATTGATTAATAACCGCCTCGTAGCCCAGGGGGCGAAGACGGGTTGATCCAACTCTCCAAAAACTGACTTCCCGAAAACCGTTGAAACGGTTAACTCTTTTTAGAGAATCCCTTGTCACCCAACTGAAGTTGGGTGCTAGCAAGAAAGTGCATGCACTTTTGACTCCAGTCAACCCGCGGGAGTTTATTTTGATTCATAATTCATCATTACTCACCCTCACTCCAACATATTTCCATACCCAGCCACGAATGACCAGACTATATTTCGTAACAATAGTTATGATAAGGATATTCTATGCGCTCCATAAATCCAGCCACTGAAACATTTATTAAGTCCTATGAACCACATTCCAATGACGAGGTCTTATCAATTATTAACAAGACCCATACTGCGTGGCATATCTGGAAACAAACAGATTTTAAAACCCGAAGCACACTTATGCATCGAGTAGCTCAGGTTTTACGGGAAAATAAAGAGGACTATGCACGGCTGATGTCGCTTGAAATGGGCAAGGTCATTTCCGGGGCTCGAGCAGAGATTGAAAAATGTGCCTGGGTTTGTGACTATTATGCTGAGAATGCCGAATCCTTTCTGGCAGATGAAATTGTTGAGACCAATGCATCCAGAAGTCTCATTACCTACGAACCTATTGGTATTGTTTTAGCCGTCATGCCCTGGAATTTTCCATTCTGGCAGGTATTCAGGTTTGCTGCACCCGCTCTTATGGCAGGTAATGTCTGTCTTCTTAAACACGCCTCAAATGTCCCGGGCTGTGCACTAGCAATTGAGGATATTTTCCGAAAGGCAGGGTTCTCTGAGAATTTGTTCAGCACCCTGATGATTCCCGCCTCAGAGGTAAGACCTGTAATTGAACATAAGCACATCAGGGCAGTCACCTTGACCGGCAGCGAATCTGCCGGTAGACAGATTGCCTCCATCGCTGGTCATGCCCTTAAAAAGACTGTTTTGGAGTTAGGTGGTTCAGATCCATATATCGTACTCGAGGATGCGAATATTGATGTTTGCGTAGAAGTCGCAGCTGAATCACGTATGATCAATACGGGACAAAGTTGTATTGCGGCTAAACGATTTATAGTAGTCGAATCCATCCGTGCAGAGTTCGAGGAAAAACAATGCCTAATAATGAAAAATATGCGAATTGGTGACCCACTGGATGAATCGACCCAGGTTGGGCCAATGGCTCGCCTGGACCTAAGAGATGAATTAAATGCCCAGGTACAATCCACCTTGACCGATGGTGGCCGTCTGCTTCTTGGCGGGAAACCTATTGATCGCCCCGGAGCATTTTATGAACCCACCGTAATAACAGATGTAAAACTGGGGATGACTCTATATCATGAAGAGACTTTTGGACCGGTCTCTGCCATTATTCCTGTGAAAAATGCTGAGGAGGCCATTCATGTGGCAAATGACTCAGACTTTGGTCTGGGTGGTTCACTGTGGACGCAAGATTTGGTAAAAGGTGAAGCCATGGCCAGACGGATTGAGAGTGGAGCAGTATTTATTAACGGAATGACAGCTTCTGATCCCCGACTGCCTTTTGGTGGTGTTAAACAGTCAGGGTATGGACGAGAATTATCATATTATGGTATCAGAGAATTTATGAATATTAAGTCAATCTGGATCGCTTAAAAGTAATATTTATCCCTCCTGCAATTCCGTTCTTGTTTATCTTCTAGTTTCAAATTATTTATGATGGAAATAATAGTTTAGCTGGAGGAGCTGATGGCCGTAACTGATGTCTCAAATCTTAAAGATTTTGGAGATTCCACAGAGTATAAGCGTGATTTAGGCTTAATAGAGGCAGTCTCCATTGTCATCGGCAGGATTATCGGCTCCGGCATTTTTCGAACACCGGCACCCATTATGGCGTTGGTAGGGTGTACCTCCCTATTCGGACTTGTATGGGTCTTGGGTGGAGTAGTTACCATATTTGGCGCTGTGGTCTATGCCGAATTGGCTGCGATGATGCCTCGATCTGGGGGACCTTATGTGTATCTGAAAATGGCTTATGGACCTTTTTGGGCATTCCTCCGCGGCTGGGCCATGTTCTTTGTCTCTGAGACAGCCTCCATTGCAGCAGTGGCATTGATATTCGGAGAATACTTGAATGCCCTATGGAAGGTCGCTTTCCAAAACTCCTTCAGTCAAATCACACTCTATTTTGTAGCACTAGCTACCATCTGGCTACTTACGGCCATCAACCTTTTTGGTGTTAGCCTGAGTGGTAAGATTCAGAACCTTTTTGGTGCTATCAAGGTGGTTGCTATTGGAGGAATCATCGGCGTCAGTTTCACAAGTTGGTCAACCGGTTCCTGGAGTAATTTTTCCAGTCCAATGTTCCCTGAATCCTTTGATGGTTCAACATTCCTGGCCGTCGGAGCTGCTCTACGTTATGCTTTCTTTGCTTTTAGTGGATGGGAAGGCGCTACCTACATCGCTGAAGAAGTCAAGAATCCTCGAAAAAATCTCCCCCTCTCGCTGTTTATCGGTATTGCGGGCGTCATGGTCCTGTATCTAGGGGCAAATGCAGCTTACATTTTCCAGATTCCAGCTGGTGAGATAGCCAATTCAAAATGGGTAGCCACCGATGCTATGGAAGTTGCACTTGGTGCAACAGGAGGTATTCTCATCTCAGTGGCCGTCATGTTCAATACCTTCGGTAATGTGAGTACTCAGATTCTTTGCAAAGCAAGAGCATGGCAATCCATGGCGCGTGACGGTATGTTCTTTAAGAAATTTGCAGTACTAAGCAAAAAGCATAAGACACCAAACAACGCCTTGATCGGCCAGGGTCTTTGGGCAACAGTCCTGCTCACATTTGCTGTATCTGCTGCAAATTCATATGAAACCATTATTGATTTCTTTTCAGCCACGAGTACAGTATTCAACCTTGCTGTCTTCGCCTCGATCTATGTATTACGGAAAAAGTATCCAGATGTGAAGCGACCCTATAAAGCCTGGCTTTATCCCTGGAGCTTGATCATTGTTTTCGTCATCTACTCAGTATTCTTTGTGATAACCTTGATGACGACCCTGATCCCCTCACTCATCGGACTAGGATTGACAAGTACCGGGTCGATATATTACTACTTCTTCATTTATAAACGGGGTGTTGTAACATAATAAAATATTGAGTAATTCTCATTCTAATGATATGCATACAGATTATTAAACTTATACTATCCGACTATGTTATTTAGTAAACGAGCCTATGACAGAAGATAAGAAGCTCCCAGAACAGGGAGCCCTAATGCACCGTGAACTAGCTGAACTGCTAAGCTCTTCCGAATCTTTAGCTGCATTTTCTGAGGGCATCTTAAATATCTTGCTTCATGACCTCCAGATTCCACAAAAAGCTCTCGTTATCTATGATACGAATAAAGGGATCGTCACATTTCCCTATTCATCTGAGCTCAAGGAAAGCACAAAACCCCAAGCTTATAACGATATTAATTCTCCACTTAAGATGGTCTTGGAGAATAATAGACCCCTACTTGTTGAACAGGGCGACTATCTTCGGTTTTGTCAAAATAGAGCTGTTGTAGATAAAGTGCCCGTGATTTGGGCAGGCTGCCCTATTCTTAAGGACGACCAAGCCCTTGGAGCAATCATCCTGTCCGCTGATGACCAGAAGAGTGTGAAGACAATTAGGGAATGGGATAGCACACTGACGAATTTCTGCCATATCCTGACTCCATATCTAGAGACCGAAATAAACTATGAAGCACTAAGAGGCAGCGAAACAAAATTCAGGCACATGGCTGAATCCTCAATTGATGTCACTTTTCAGATCACCCTTAATGGCTACTTGAGTTACATCAGTTCGAATGTCAAAACCCTATTTGGGGTGGAGCCTACCTTCCTCATCGGCAAGAATTATCAATCTTTTTCGCACCGTAGTCAACTTAAAAAGATCGAAAAGGCTTTAAGGGCTATTAGCACGGGTAAAACTGTACTTAATTTAGCTATAACTATCAAGGATACTTCCGGATCAATTACGCCTATCGAAATCAATGGTACTCCCATATACAAAGATGGAGCTGTTATTGGCGCCCAAGGAACTTTGAGAGATATTAGTGAACGGCATCAAGCTCAACAGGAAATTGAGCGACTTTCATTTTTCCCCATGACCAACCCCATGCCTGTAGTGGAAATTGATCTCAGTGGCACCCCGAGCTATATCAACCCTGCTGGAATCCAGTTACTTGACCGTATGAATTTAGATATGTCCCAAGTGTCTCAAATTCTGCCTCCAACATTCAAGCAGGATATTAATGATGCATTGAACAATAAAGGCACGATTCCCTCTCGCGAGGTTGAGTTAGCCGGTTTTTACTTATTGTGGTCAGGCTTTTTTCTCGATAATCAGAACTTGCTGCATTATTATGGTACTGATATTACAACACTTAAGAACACAGAAACTGAATTAATAGCTGCTCAAAAGACCGCGGTAAAAAACGAACAGGTTAAGACTCTCTTCCTGGCAAATATGAGCCATGAAATTCGTACACCACTAAATTCAATTTTAGGTTTCTCAGAACTCATCGAAGAAGAAGTTAAAGATAAGTATGACACAGACCTGCAAGCGTACTTTGATATTATTAGAGTCAGTGGAAAACGACTATGGCAAACAGTTCATGAAATTTTGGATATTTCTCAGATAGAGACTGGAACTTTTGTATTAAAGATCGAAACAATTGATGTAACAAAAATTCTAAAAGAGCTGTCCGCTACATTTACAGCTGCTGCTCAGGAAAAGGGCATAGAGTTAAAAGTCAATATTCCCAGTAAAGCATTAAGAATTGCAGCAGACGAATATTGTGCAACTCAAGCTCTCTCAAATCTTCTGGACAATGCTATTAAATACACCAACGAAGGAATTGTAGAGGTTAATGCTGAGCTAACAGGAGATTCTGTTTTGGTTCAGATCAAAGATACTGGGATTGGCATGTCGACTGATTACCAGGAGCAAATGTTTAAGGCCTTTTCACAAGAAAGCACTGGGTACACAAAGCATTTTCAGGGTGTTGGACTTGGTTTAGCCCTGGCACATCGGTATCTCAAATTAATTAAAAGCAACATTGAACTAGACAGCACCCAAAATGTTGGCAGTACCTTTAATATAACCTTTCCTATCAACGCAGATACTCCAGCATTTCAACTGGACTCCAAAGTGACAGCAAGTCCAGAGATCACAGATATCCCTTCACGATCCTCAGATGTTCCTATAAGCATACTTATAGTGGAGGATGATCCCAATTCCCGGAAATTAGCTGAGCTCACACTCCGCAAAGATTTTACTCTCCATTTTGCCGAATCAGTTGTCGAAGCTAAAGACGAGTTATTGTCAAATGATATACAACTAATATTATTAGATTTATCACTTAGAGGTGATGAAGACGGCCTTGATTTAGCCAGATATATTAGAAGTGGGAAAGAGTTATCTACAATACCTATTATCGCACTCACAGCACATGCTTTCACCTCAGATAGAGACCGTTGTATGGAAGCCGGCTGCAATGAGTTTCTCACCAAACCGTTTCGCAGAACTGATCTGTTAGAGATGATCTACAGCCTGGTTAAATGATTCCATTAGGGGATTGATTATGATCAATTGGAAGAAAACAATGCTCATCAGATATTTTGGATTAACCAAAATTCCTATGATCTTATTCGCGCGGCCCCATGTACATACGCTAGATTCACATCAATGTGACATCGGAATTCCACTTAGGCGACGGACCATGAATCACCTCAAGAGCATGTATATCGGGGTATTGATACTCGGAGCTGACCTTGCTGCGGGCTTACTGGCAATGGATATGATTAGTAAAAGTGATCGTAAACTAAGCTTAGTCTTCAAGGATGTTCAAGCTGATTTTTTAAAGCGCGTTGATGGACATGCTAGATTTATCTGCAATGATGGTCCAAAAATAGCGGAATTAATTCAAAAAGTTATTGAGACGGGAGAACGTCAGGATGAAACCTTGACAATTCTCGTTACTGTGCCAGGTACTTATGGTGATGAGGTATTAGCGAATATTTCACTAACCCTATCCTTAAAAGAAAAAGATCAGGCTTAGCGATCAGACTGATTCTGCTTCCCAGCAAGAATCTCATTTACCTCTGATTGAGAGTTCAAGAGTTCTATCGTGCGCAGTACAACAGGATCATAGTTAAGTGATGCTGCCACCCTGGCCCCATTTCCCCCGATAATACTGGCCACTTCTGATTCAAGACCTCTTAATATTTGCTGCTTACTCGTTTGCATTTCGAGTTGCTGCTGAAGTAGTTCTAAATCAAGTAGCTGAGACTGAAGTTTTTCCATTTCTGGAAATATTGAGCTACTTGAATCAATAAGCCCATCTCCCCTCTCAATCCAGCGCTGAAATTCAGTTTTAGGGAATTGATCCTCTTCCACCATCCAATGATAGAAACTATCAACTTCTGTATCTGAAAATTTGATGGGTAGTGTCATTCCAGGATGGGCTGCTCCGTACTGCAGGGCATACTTGAAGAACAACCTATTTCTCCACAACTCTCGTTCAAGATTGCTTATGGAGTAGTCATCCACTTCAATATCTGGCTGGACACCTACCCCAGATCCAAATTTACGATTATTATCTGAGTAATAATCACCCACTTCTAACTCCTGAAGGTCTTCGTAAATGATATTTTTAGCTATATCACGTTTCTGAATCAATCTCCCACTGGGTAAATAGTACTTTGCAGTTGTCAGCTTCAACCGAGTCTCTGGTGTCATGCGAGTCACTGTCTGAACCAAACCTTTTCCAAAGGTTGACTCCCCAATAATGACTGCACGATCATAGTCTTGAAGAATTCCCGATAATATCTCTGAAGCTGAAGCCGATCCACCATCTACCAGGACTGCTATAGGTAAATTCCTAGGTACTATAGGTGCTCGCCGTGCGAAATACTTCTTATTGGACTGTTTGACTCTCCCACGGGTTTCAAGCAATAAATCATCAGCTTCAATAAATAGGTCTGCACTCATTAACGCCGCACTGAGCAAACCGCCTGGATTTCCTCTCAAGTCCAAAATCAAGGACTTCATATGTACAGCACCCAATTTTCGAACGGCTCGTTCTAAATCTTCCCCTGAATACTTGGTAAAATTTGATAGCTTTATATAGCCTGTATTCTCTTTTAAGAGTCCAGAATAGGAGATATCCGGTACTTTGATCAGCTCTCGCTCAATACTGAAGGAGATTGGCTCTGGTTCTCCAGCTCGTTTGATCAGGAAAATAACCAAAGAGCCCTGCTTGCCCCTGATCGCCCTTGATGCATCATCAAGACTCAAGGTTCGACTCCAGACGGAATCGATCTTTATAATACGGTCTCCAGCTTGAATACCGACTCGATCAGCAGGAGTGCCATCCATAGGAGTTACAACGATGAGGGAATCATTCATTCGGCCAAGGTGAATCCCGACGCCTCCATATTCACCTCTGGTGATATCGTCTAAACGATGAGAATTCCCCTTAAATACGTGTTGTGAATAAGGATCCAGTTCGTGGAGCATACCGTCAATGGCAGCATTCGATAGTTTTTGAGGATCGATTTCGGCAACATAGCGATTCAATATGGTCTGATAGACCTTTTTGATGGACCTTTCCCCGTCTAGTCTCTCACCATTTGTTTGCGAAAGAAGAGACAATGAAGTCAGCCCTAAAATCAGGGCGATCTGCACGATATTGCGTATCAGGTTCACGCTAATCCTGGACTTCTAATAGTTGCTTCACTTTCGAGCTGACTATTTCCTTGAGGGATTCAATACTTTCACGGCCATCTAGCACGAGAAAACGATGAGGCTCATTTCGAGCTAGTTCCAGATACCCATTTCTAGTTCTTTGCTTAAACTCAGCATTCTCCGCTTCAAGCCTGTCCAACTCTCTGGTGTCCATACGATCCTCGGCTGTCTCCAAAGGAGTATCCACCAGAATGGTCAGATCAGGACCCACATCACCGATAGCTACATCAGCAACCTTTTGAATACTCTCCAATGAAAGATCCCGGCCATATCCCTGATATGCAATGGTGCTATCAACAAAGCGATCTAGCAGGACTATCTCACCTCTCTCCAGAGCTGGTTTTACTTTTTCAGTGATCAATTGATTACGGCTTGAGAAATAAAGCAGCATTTCCGTAACAGGACTCATCTCAGTATGCTCTTTATCCAGTAATATTTTTCTGATCTCTTCAGAGATCTTTGTTCCACCTGGCTCTCGGAAGAGATGGACCACATACCCACCATCTAAGAGATCATGATATAGCATCTGACATTGAGTAGACTTGCCAGAGCCATCGATCCCTTCAAAACTTATAAATAGTGGCCGTGATGTTTTCATTTTTTGTTCTTCGCCAATTGAATCATTATCCAAAGATAGTCATAATAGCTTAAAGCTGCTAAAAACCATGCTAATAGAATTACAAATAAGTAGGCTCTCTCTCCAGGCCATGCTCCCAGCAAAGTAAAAAGGAAGATGATACCCATACGATCCCACCTCAGAAAATAGAGTCTGGGAATATTAATCGCCATCAAATCATATTTCATTTGAAGATTGGTGAGCAAGTATAAGCCTGACATACCCACTAAAGCCGCAAAACCGGTCCAAATATGTCCTTCTATCCACATATGGAGGGTTAGACCTAGGATGAGGGGGATTTCCTCGATAAAGTGTTTAAATCGACTGCTGGGGACACTACGATCGACAAAAAGGTGCAATCGAACCTGATCAAGAAACAACCAGATGCCAATAAACACAGCGGATATAAAATATGCTCCCACGAGCAAGGAAAGAATGGAAAAGGCCAGAATGCTAAACCGTATTTTATTTAAACCATTACTATCCAATGAGGAGTTATCAATCTTTGCAATTGTGAAATTGAGTAGCTTTTTTAATAGATTCTGAGCAAAGTTTGGATAATTAAAATCATCCCTCGCGTATTCAAATGCATTTCCGGATGTCATGACCTATTCCCTTCGATAATAATAACCACTTCACCTTTTATGCTACGAGTGTCCAACTGTTCCCTGATCTCTGACACAGAGCCTCTAATAAATTCTTCAAACTTCTTCGTGATCTCTCTAGCAACAACCACTTTTCGATCGCCCATGTGCTCAGCAATATCCTTCAGGGTCTTTCCCACGCGGTGAGGCGATTCATACAGGATAATTGTTCTTGGATCTTCAGCCAGCAATTTCAGCCGAGTTTGGCGCCCTTTTTTTCTAGGTAAAAAGGCCTCAAAGCTAAATCTATCTGAGGGTAAGCCAGCAGCGACCATAGCAGCTAGCATAGCTGAAGCACCGGGAATGGGAACCACATCTATACCCTGTTCAATAGCTGCTCGCACAAGAAAAAAGCCTGGATCACTTACCAGAGGTGTTCCAGCATCTGTGATCAGAGCAATATCATCACCCCGTTCTAGTTTCCTAAGAATCCCTGGGGTTGCGTGAACCTTGTTGTGATCATGGTATGACAACATAGGAGTCTTTATTTCATAATGCTTAAGCAAAACCCCAGATACCCGGGTATCCTCTGCTGCAATCAGACCCACATTCTTCAGGGTGTCTACTGCCCGAAAGGTGAAATCACCTAAGTTTCCAATGGGTGTAGAGACAATATATAGTTTCCCGGCTTCTATTTTAAATCCTTGATCTATTCCTCAATCTAGAGATCGAAGGAAATACCCTGTGCCAGCGGTAGATCTTTACTCCAGTTGATGGTATTTGTCTGGCGACGCATGTAGGCTTTCCATGAATCTGACCCAGATTCGCGACCACCACCCGTTTCTTTCTCTCCACCAAAAGCACCACCAATTTCAGCACCTGATGTACCAATATTGATATTCGCAATGCCACAATCCGATCCCACATGTGAAAGGAACCGTTCAGCATGCTGCATATTCATGGTAAACATGGATGATGAAAGTCCCTGAGGAACACCATTATGAAGCTCAATCGCTTCATCAATAGTCTTAAATGGGATAATATATAGAATGGGTGCAAAAGTCTCTTTTTGGATGATCTCCCAATGGTTTTCGCCAATCACAACAGTTGGCTCCACAAAGAACCCTGCTTTATCTTTCAAGGCTTTACCACCAGTAAGTACCTTACCTCCGGCCTTATTGATCTCAACCATGGCTTCTTCATATTCAGCTACAGAACCTGCATCTACCAACGGCCCCATCAGTGTCCCCTCTTCAAGAGGATTACCGATACGAACTTGTTTATAGGCTTTAACCAGGCGCTCAATAAATTTATCCATAATATTTTCCTGGATGATGATTCGTCGAGTTGATGTACATCGCTGTCCCGCGGTTCCTACAGCACCAAATACAGTTGCGGGAATAGCTAGGTCCAGATCAGCAGTATCATCAATAATGATGGCGTTGTTACCACCTAATTCCAAAATAGTTTTTCCAAATCTTTTGGCAACAACCTCGCCCACGTGGCGACCCATAGGGGTTGATCCAGTGAAGGAGATCAGAGGAACTCGCTTATCATTGACCATTCTCTCACCAATAGTGGAGCCACGACCAATCACGAGATTAAAGATTGCTTTATAGCCATTTTCTTCTAGAACTTGGTTACAGATATTTTGTACAGCTACTGCACATAGTGGGACGTTTGATGATGGCTTCCAAACCGAAATATCACCGGCAATTGCTGCGAGGAATGAGTTCCAAGCCCAAACGGCTACTGGAAAGTTGAACGCCGAGATAACGCCCACAATACCCAAAGGATGGTACTGATCATACATTCTGTGCTGAAAACGCTCTGAATGCATGGTGCTTCCATAAAGCATACGTGATTGACCAACAGCGAAATCTGCGATGTCGATCATTTCCTGAACTTCACCATCGCCTTCCTGCTTGATCTTACCCATTTCCAATGCAACCAGACTACCTAAAGCATCCTTCTTCTCTCGAAGAGCAACACCCATTTTCCGAACTAACTCTCCACGAACAGGTGCGGGAACCTGACGCCACTCCTTGAATGCAATTTCAGATTCAGTCATGACCTTTTCGTAATCATCCACGCCACATTGAAAGACACTACCGATCAGTTCGCCTGTTGCAGGGTTGTATGATTTTAATACATCATCACCACCCGTTGCCAACCATTCACTGCCACCAACACTGGCTCCGGCGTTAAACTCTTCAATACCTAATTCTTTTAGAAAATCCATATTTACCTCTTTACTATTTATTCAATTTCGTTTGTTTCATATTGATTAATAGGAATCATAGCTCCCTAAATGCTCACCACTTTTTCCTTAAAGCTTATACCTTCAGACTTTAACTCTTCTAATACCGGTTCATAGATAATTGGATCTACTGGGATGCGAACACCGGTTAATTTAATCTTTCCCTGAAGAATGAGTTTAGCTGTTATGGCCAGGGGCAAAGAAACAGTCCGTGCCATCGAACTCGCACCCTCGGGGATACCATAATCAACAAGGGTCGATGTTATAGATTCTTCATGATCAGGGAAACTGGCTTTAAAACGATGCTCCAAAGCTACCATATCCCGTTCACCTGGCGCATAAGCCATGGTCTCACTCATTAACGTTGCCAATATATCGATGACCGTTGTAGTTCCAAAGTTCTGTAATTCTTCCGAAAATAGACCCAACCAATCCAGAGCCTGAATGACCTGATCATTTTCAGCCACTTCTAGTTTCTTCGCTACTTCAGTACGGATTTTATCAGGATCTAAATCATTAACTCTGGCCAGAATGTTTGCATAACTAGTTTCACCAAAATCAACGGGTGAGTTATCCAGCAAATGCAAGGTATTGAAGGCCAGGATATACTTATGCCATCCCGGATATCTTAGTGTTCCTCTTAGCAAATATTCTACATGATCTAAGCCATAGGTCGCTTGGTAGGCAGTGGAATCACGATTTGGGTAGGCTTCAAATTCACGGTCCACGATGGTCATTGGGGTTGTGGAATGGAACAATCGGGCTGCAGGGATTTCTTTCATTGCCCCGTTTTCAATGTAGCGGGCTGAACTTTTCCCTGCCATGAGGACTCCCTTAGGACTCCATGAAAATTTATATCCAAACGGGTTGTTATTTGCTTCAGGAGCAGGAATGCCACCACAAACTGAAACAAATTCTTTAACTTTGCCACCACGGGCACGAACATTGTGAATGATTTTCATGGCCGACATATGATCAAGGCCTGGATCCAAACCCATCTCGCATAGAAAGAGAAGTCCCTTTTCACGTGCTTCAGCATCCAGCGAACGCATTTCCTCAGAAACATAGGATGCATTGATCATCGATTTGTTGGACTCAAGACAATGTTTTGCAACCAATGTGTGCAAGGTGTATGGGAGTAAAGATACTACCAGATCAGATTTAGATACAAGTTGGTGGAGTTGCTCAGTGTTATTTACATCAAGGGATGTTGCTTCACCACGTGGATTGTTCTTTATCGCCTTTGTAGCATTCTCCTGAAGAATATCAGCAACGGTAAGTGTGTAGGTCGTGTGTAAAAAAAGGTAGTCTATAATTGGCTGCGAGACAAGCCCAGCCCCTAGAATAAGTACGTTTTTTGTCATTTGAATTTGCTATGCCTTTAAAAAAGTATTTAAATATTCAAATTTAGGCGTCAACTGTCCACGGTGAGCAATCACAGCTTTCTTCACCTCATCTGGTAGATCTAGCTCTTCAAATGCCTTTGAATAGTCACAGATCCCCATAGCGGGAATAAATGGTAACAAAGCTTCACCAAAAGCTTCTGATGCTTCACGAGGTAGCTCAGCTGGCAAATTGTCAACAGCCATCACAACCGGTCCCACACCCTCAAATCCAAATTTTTTATCCCCCGACTCCAAATCATATACATAGGATGGATCTGAACTATAAGTGGCTCCAACATTAAACTGAATGGAACCATCAATATCACAGGTAATATCTCCGACTACCGACAGTGAAGGTTCAGTCAGGTAATGAGCTTTAATCTCATCAATGCTAATCAGCCTGGGGCAATCCGTATTCCAGAAAATGCAGTTAATGAGAATATTTAATCGGTTGATATAGGTATTAAATTTTGATTGGTATTTTTCAGGGTGACTGAAATAATCCTGCAATTCAAACACTGCGCTGGCATCTCGAGGTTCAAACATGTCTTCTTCTTTGAACACTACTTTAAGAATCTTTCCTTGGTAAATAGAAAGATCATTTTCGAGGAGATCATCCGCTGATATTTCAACTAGAGGTAAAATATCTAATATGTGCTGTGCCCCTTTTGACACATTCCCATAACCTGTAACTCCGATAACCAGAGGTGGTTTATCAGCCATCCAGGCAGTTAGTTCAGGTCCCACTTCTTCAATAGCTATTTCAATATCAGCAAGATCTTTGTACTCTTTTGCCTGCATGATCTTCAGAAAGGGACTATCAATTCCCTGGGCTTTGAGTCTCTGGCCATAAGACCATAGAGAATTCACCGAACCTGCTAAGCCAGCATGCCTTCCAAAGAAAACTAGGCGCCGATCTAGGTGATCACTTATGAGTTCATAATCAATCAACGTGGCACCCACATCAAGAACATGTTGTAGCAAGGGCATATTGTAATCTTGCCCCTTTATTGTGTGAGAAAAGAAAATGTAGGCTTGGTTACTATGAATATTTTCTATTTTAATCTCTTTAACCGCTACCACCAGATTTGCAGCCGAAAGAACTGAAGACATCTCAATATCTATTGAGGAGAACTCATCATCTTTGAATGCACGTTGATTTGAAGGTGAAACAATGAATGAAACTTGCGGGTTTTCTGATTGTAATTTCTGAATTTGTGCAGGGATTAGAGGGATCCGTCCCTCTCCAGATTTGTGCTCAGAAATGATTCCAATTTTGACAGTCATCAGCACTAAAATCCTATCTTTAAAATTGCGAGTATTTGTTAGCGATGCAATATAGTTTAGAGTCTATGATTCTCAAGACTAATGCGAGGGAATTTCGTATTCAGGAGGGCTTTCTAGCTATTCCTACGATACTGGTTAAAAGTGAGTGCGGAGTTACCTAATCCAATCAATTAAGCTTTCACTGACATGCTCTGTTTGGGTAAGATTAGTCTCTGTTTTGGTCTGTAAATCCACAATGAAAATATCATAATGATTATTCCCCTCTGGGAATGCCCTGAGTGTCATTAAATACCTCCCATCAGGTGAAAGTCTAGCTTGGCGGGATACGGTTTCCAATATCACTTGTGATTCACGAGTCTTAGGGTCATAAAGTGAGTAGACGCGAGTACCAGTGTTATCATTTATTTTCTGCGAATATAATAATTGTCCAGTTCCGCTCCACTGCTCCACGAAAATATTCTGATTGGCCAGGTGCTCTTCCTTCTCCTCCGATTCAAGATCATACAGGATGGAGAGCGATAATTGTCCACCACCAGCCATATCGAGCCCTTTTGATACTTTCCTATAATGGATTTTGTTGCCTTCAGGTGATATTAATGGCCAGAGATGTTTCTCACCCCCACGATTCTCATTGACCAAGCTAAACTTTCCGTCCATCAGCTGGTAAATGTTACTGGCACCGGGATATTGGCTTAAATCATGAGCAGGAAGTGTCAAGTAAAAGTCTGAATTTCTTCCATAGCTAGGCCAGGCACCACTGGCAATTTCTGTAACAAGCTCATCTTGAGCCCTCCACTTCCCATTCACTTGTTGCAGGGGTCCGAGAAGGTGGAGTTGTCGGTTACCTCCTCCGGCATCAATGAGGAAACTGATATAATTTCCATCCAAAGATAACTGGGGTGTAAGGATAATTTCATTTTGGCTTACACAATTATAAAGTACGGAAAGAGTCCCACCATCCATAACGACTATAGCATCATTCCCTCCTATCGTAGATATGTAGGCCTGTTTGCCATAATTATTTATGGCTTCAGATTCGGTATTGGGAGCTGCTAATCCCATGACACACCACATGCTAATAAAAATGACGATCCTCAAAAAATACACCTCTATTCTGTAATACTTATTGTTCGGTTATTTACTGGGTTGATTGATACGAATCCAGTCCTTTAATCTCTGTTCAAGCCATTCTGGCTCCAGCTCGCTGTTCGGATACTTCCCTGCGACAATTCGTTGACGACAAGCTTCAAAAAGGATGACTGCTGTAGCTACTGAGACATTCAGACTCTCTACCATACCAAACATGGGGATCTGAATATTTTTATCAGCTAAACTTGTCATTTCAGAGGAAACTCCCCGTTTCTCATTTCCAAAAATAATAGCTGATGGTTCAGTCCAATCAATATCATGGATAGAGATTGCATCCTCTGTCAAATTTGTTGTGTACAGCTTGAAACCCTTAGATCTAAGATTCTCAGCTAATACCTGCGGATCATCATAACGTGTTTGGCTTACCCATTTCTCTCCTGAAGCTGTAACTTTTGGGTGAAGAGTTGGGAAGGATTCGCGAGTGTACAAGAGCTGAACTTCATCAATACCTACTGCATCTGCAGAGCGAAATATTGCAGCTACATTGTGGGGATCGTGGATATTCTCAATAACAAGAGTCAAGTCCAACTGACGTTGAGCCGAAACTCGATTCAGTGTCTCCAGTCTGCTCTCAGAAACCATGTCCAAGAATTGTTGCTGAGAATGTAATTTAGTCAATGTAAGCTATTTTAATTTTACCGCTGTTCCATATGCCATAACTTCAGCCGTCCCCTGCATGACCATGGCAGTTGAGAATCTCACACTAACAATTGCATCCGCTCCAAGGTCAGCAGCTTTCTGCTGCATTCGCTCTACTGCCTGATTCCGTGCATGAGCCATCATCTCTGTATACTCTGGTAATTCACCTCCGACTAAAGTGCGTAGCATGGCCACGATATCACGCCCGATATTCCGGGCTCGAATTGTACTTCCAGTAGCTACTCCTAAATGCTCAGTAATCTCTTTCCCTGCTACCAACTCTGTCGTATACCAATCTACCATTTTTCTCTCCTGAAGGTTTCGTCTGCTTTCATCTTTTTCTTCTGCCGTAAAACATAAATCAGTCCTACCAAAGCTAAGATGATCATACCTGTATACAAAAATTACTCCTAATTTGAAGATGATGTATCCAACATATGAGCACAGGACTAGTCATTCACTTCTTCGCCCAACTTCTTCAGAAGTTTAAGTGTGTAAATTCCTGCATCATGCTTATCAGCCCAAACAAACTGGATAGCGTAGTGACCTACCCAATGAAACGATACGAGTTCGTAGGTTTTTTCATTTTTTAGGAGTGGGATACCAAAGGTCTTGTTCCCAAAAAGATCACTTTCCCCTGAACAATTAGCACAAGGGCAGCTATCCCTTAATTTATGGAAGTCGATCAGAGCTTCATCGCCGTCATCCCAGCGAATCGCAACTCCAACCGGCAAATTTACTATATCTGTAATTTTCATTAAGATTCCTTTCGGCGAAATATAAACCGAACCAATAGACTTTCAGACTAGAAGATTTTGGAATTGAGAATTAGAAAGTAGAAAGTAGAAAGTAGAAAGTAGAAAGTAGAAAGTAGAAAGTGGAAAGTGGAAAGTGGAAAGTGGAAAAATATTTCTTGTTAATTCTGATTGAATCAATGACAATACGTTACGGTTCACAAATATTCCCAACCAATAGAAAGAAGCAACTAATATGAAAGATATTTCGTCTTACGATGTATACATTTTAGCTGAGCAATTATCCGATCATGTATGGCATTTGTACGACACATGGGATAGAAAAGCACAAAGCACAATGGGCTATCAGATAATCAGGTCTGCGGATAGTATTGCAGCCAATCTAGCTGAAGGTTTTGGTAGCTTTTCATTCGCTGACCGAAAACGGTTTTACAGGTATTCACGGGGCTCTTTTGAAGAGACAAAAGCATGGCTCAGCAAAGCACATCGTCGGAAACTACTTCCGCCTGGAGAGTCTATGATACTAAAAGCTATTATAGATGAGTTAGGTCCAAAATTGAATTCGTTTATTAATAATACTAAAGAACGTTAATGATATCGCTCAAATTTCAAATTCTCAAATTCTCAAATTTCAAAAAAAAGCCCCAGGAATAACCTGAGGCTTGATTTGATTTTAATTTTCTATCTTTATTCTGTGTGCTCCTCAATGTATGCGGCTTCACGTTTTCCTTCTTCTTCATCAACAAACTTGAAGAGAACTGCACCGATAACGAAGAGCAGGACAACGGAGCCAATACCCCAACGAGAGGCTATCTGACCAATTGCCTCGAGCTGCTCAGGCGTATTGGCCAGTGGACCGAGGGTACCCTTGATGGTCAAGCCAACAACACCGATCAGGAGTGGTCCTAAAATAGCAGCAAACTTGCCTAGCATATTATAGAACCCATAGAATTCACCCTCTTGTCCCTTGGGAATCAGACGTGAGTAGTAGGAACGACTCAGGGCTTGAATACCGCCCTGGACCAAGCCAATGGCAATAGCCAAAGCGTAGAACTCAATAGGTTTGGTCATTAAAACACCATAAAAGGTGATTATCATGTATGCAAATATGGCAAGATATATAGCCTTTTTTACTCCCCATTTTTCACCTAAACGGCCAAATACAATTGCGGCAGGAAATCCAACAAATTGGGTAATGAGTAGAGCAATGATCAAAGAGTTTGAATCAAACCCAATGGACATACCGTAATCAACTGCCATTCTGATGATGGTATCGACTCCATCGATATAAAACCAATATGCTGCCAAAAATAAAGAAACGGTCTTTAAATGTCTAATCTTCTTCCAAGTATCTAAATACTGATTGAAACCAGCCTTAATCAGAGCTATTCCGCTCGGACCACCAGACTCTTTCTTCTCCTCTACCCAGAAAATGGTAAATAGTGTAAAGGCACCCCACCATAAGGCCACTGAAATAAAGGAGTAGCGAACTGCTTCTCCTGCGCCAGCGAGTCCAAACTTCTCAGGCATAAGTGTCATGGCAACATTCACAGCGAAGAGTAAACCACCGCCAAGATATCCCATTCCAAATCCTAGACCAGATACACGGTCGATTTCATCTTCGCCAGCGACACTGGGAAGTAAGGCATCGTAAAAAATATTAGCCCCTGAAAAACCAATGATACCCATGACATAAACAAAAATGGCCATGGCCCAGTCGCCCTGCTCAACCAAAAAGAGTCCAGCAGTCATTAATGCACCCAGATAGGCAAAAAAGATCAAGAATTTCTTCTTGGCAGACCCTTTATCTGCAATAGCTCCCAAGATTGGAGCCATCAAAGCCACGATCAAACTAGCGATGGAGTTGGCAACTCCCAGCTGTGCAGTACTGACATTAACATCTGCCCCTGCACTCCAGTAGTCCTTAAAAAATATGGGGAAAAAACCAGCCATTACGGTTGTGGCAAACGCAGAGTTAGCCCAATCGTACATTGCCCAGCCCCAGATTTGTTTTTTCTTATTGTCCATGGAATATCCTCCGTATCAATAGTTTAAACTACTCCTGCTTGCAGGATTATTTCTAATTGTTAAAACTGAGTGGTAAAGACTTCAAGGCCAATATAGGCTGATCAGGTGATATGCGAAGGAATTTCTTAGTGTGATGCTGACCAGGTGACAAATCAAATTGCCACCTGATCGATATATTTAGTAGAATTAACCTGGACTGGGTTCTGCTTCTTTTTTCTTCCCAAACCCAGAATCAATTTTAATGAAGTATAAGGCGATGAAACTTGGGATCGTACACAAGATCACATAGACAAAGAAATGTTGATACCCGAGCATTTCCTGAATCCAGCCACTCATCATTCCTGGAATCATCATCCCAAGCGCCATAAATCCAGTAGTTAAGGCAAAATGAGCCGTTTCATGTTTCCCTTGTCCCGCTACGTATAGCATATAGAGCATATATCCTGTAAATCCGAACCCATATCCAAACTGTTCGATGGCGATCATGGAGTTGATGACATATAGATTTGATGGCATGGTGTAGGACATGTAGATGTAGACTGTATTGGGTAGGTTAATGCCTAGGGCCATCCACCAGATCCATTTTTTCAATCCGTGACGAGAAGCCAAAAAGCCACCCAGGATTCCACCCACAAGTAAGGCGACTAGACCGACGGTTCCATAAGCAAAACTCTTCTCCGTCAAGGAAAGAGCCAAGCCACCATTCTCTCTCCCATCAAGTAAAAAGGGAGAAGCCATCTTTGTCAGCTGAGCCTCTGAGAAACGGTATAGTAGCATAAATAGTACGGATGCAACAATCCCCTCTTTCTTAAAAAAGGATGAGAATATTTCGAGATAGGATGTGGTTTCAGCCTTAGGGTCATGCTCTATGTCCCGTAGCGGACGGGGAAGAATAAATCTATGGTATAGTGCAAAAATAATGAATAAGACACCCAGGAAAGCGATGGATACTGACCATCCAAAGGGAATATCTCCGGCTTTAGCGACAAATTGTGATCCTGCTGATTCAGTGAGGTTGCCTCTGACCTTAATCGTTTGGATTTGTGGGATATCCCAATTTGTTTTGTCAAACTCCATAACTCCGGAAGTGGATAAGGCAATATCCTGGCTGCCTTTCTTCTGACCGAAGTGCATAACTACTTTTTCTTCTGGTACTGCTGACAGCACAAAATAAACATTTGTTGAATCTAGATCAGAGCCCTTGACAGGAAGTGGAACATTAATGTCTTTCGGAAAGACTAAAATTTCAGCTTCACCACCGGTATTATCGGGAATAACGATATCGGTCCCGGTAATTTGTAGTCCAAGCTCAGAGGCAGGAACAGCGTTCACCTCAACCGAGACTGAATCCAAGCCAGTTCGGTCAATAATGACTCCTGTGATAATTCCCAGCAGTCCCAGACCGGCAATCATGGCCAAACGATAAAATGTAGAACGAATTCCCGTGAAAAATGCCTGGTCATGCTGACTCAAACCCAGTATGTAGAATCCATCCGCTGCAATATCATGTGTGGAAGATGAAAAAGCCATGCCCCACAGAAAGAATAAGGTCATGGGAAACCACCAAGGCAGATGTAGTGACAACGAGACAGCAAAAAACATTAGTGCCAGAGCTAACTGCATCCACACAATCCAATTCCGTTTGGTAGAATACATGTCTACAAATGGACTCCAGAGTGGTTTGATAACCCATGGGAGATAGAGAAGCCCTGTCCAAAAGGCCAGAGTTGAGTTAGGAATACCTAAGGTTTTGTACATATCACTGGCAACGAACATCACTATGATATAGGGAATACCTTCTGCAAAGTACAGGGACGGGATCCAGGACCAGGGTGTTCTGAGTTTGGTTTCTTGAGATCGAGACATTGTTTATTCCTTCTTCTCTCTGCTATTCGTATATAAAATATTGTTGACGAGTCTTATCAAATTGCTCTAACTCTTGCTGATATACTTGAATTATTTCACTGGCAGTATTGCCTGCATCTATCATTTCACGCAGATAGGTGCCACCCCATAGTCTATCCGGTCCACGACTAGATCGCCAGGCAAACTTTTCGGGGTATTGATCTCTTACAATGACTAGAAAATGAATGAGGAACTCGACTGGTTTGAATAAGCTGGCATCAGTCACGGTAACTTTGACGCCATTGACCTCTTCATCTTTGTAGATAGGATTCATGGATACACCGGGCATGTCAACAGGTGTATATTTTTTAGGTTCAACGCTGAAGCCTTCTAGGCCAGTCTGAATAAGTTTTCTTGAGACAAGGGCTCCATCCATATAAGGTGTCCCAATGAGTTCAAAAGGTTGCACTGTTCCTCGTCCCTCGGAAATTTTAACCCCTTCCAGTAAGCAAAGGCCTGGATAGGTTAGTGCCTCGTTGATATTTCGCATATTAGGTGATGGTGGGATCCAGGTAAGATCGGTCTGGTTCCAAATCTGATCACCTGACCAGCCTTCACATTCAACAACATGAAGTTCAAGCGAATCAAGACCTGCAATCATATTTTCACCGATGATCATTCGAGCTAACTCACCCACTGTGAGTCCGTATCGAATCGGTATCTCGTATCGACCGACAAAACTCTCAAACCCTGAGTCTAATACATTTCCACCAATAGCTCTACCAATCGGATTTGGACGATCCAGAATCATAACAGGCAAATCATGTTTTGCACCTGCTTCCAATACATACCCCATGGTTGATATATAAGTATAGAACCTCGCACCAACATCTTGGATGTCAAAGATCAGGATGTCCAACCCTTCTAACATTTCTTGATTGGGTTCCCGGTTCGCACCATAAAGGCTGTAGATCGGCGCCTGTGTCTTGGGATCGATTCCACCAGGGATAGCATCTCCTGCCTGGGCATCGCCACGGAAGCCGTGTTCAGGGGCAAATATTGCCTTTAGGTTGATGGTTTCTGTAGCGTATAACAAATCAACGAGGTGCTCACCCTCTTTACTAAGGGCCGTATGGTTGGTGATCACGCCTACGTTGAGCCCAAGTAAGGGTTCAAAACCAATTTGCTTTAATACATCTAATCCGGTATAAACTTTTTGAAGCTCTTGGATGGGCTGTAGATGACCATATTGTTCTAGTTGCTCCGCGTGTGGACCTGGGTGATCTTTTGGCCCAACTCCTGCACAAGCCCATATCAACAATGGGAAAATATATACAATAGCTCTTGAACGATAAAATTTCATAAAATCTCCTATTTGAGATAGGTAATGCTCTGAGTCAGGGTTTCCTGTTCACTTGCAAGCTGTAGAAAATAGACCCCCGAACTTATGATGTTATTAAAAGCGTGTATGGTAAAATTGTTTTCTCCGACTGCCATTTGCTTCCGTGAGTTGTAAAGCTCCTGTCCTTTGATATTTAGAATCCGAATAGTTAACTCCGTGGATTCCTTACTATGGATAACCAGCTTGAACACAGTATTAAATGGATTAGGATAAATACTGGAGACGGTAAACATCTGAGGTATTGATGGATTCTCTTCAATAGCCAAAGATTCTTCCAAATAATTAAGGACTTTCCCCATGAGTATATTTCTATTCGACTCCGGATATATTGCTTCAAATCCTACTCCCAGATAAACAATGCCTCCCAGCGCCGTGCTCGTGCCGAATGAACCCATGTATTGGATTCCAGCACCACCTTTAGAAGCATAGTCTGCCCCAGAGTAACTAAAATTTGATACTGCGCCATCATAAGGTTTAATACCATCAGGATAATCAACATTATAGGTTCCCATGGTTCCATCGTCGAAGGTAATGTTGGTTAGTCCAGAAAATATTCCCCCAACTGATCCATTCATTGAATAGCTTTGCGCATCATCATCAGCGAAATCCGCCTTGAGATAGTTACGATAGAATTCGATATCAGTACTGGTTCCACTTGCGACAAGATCATAACCAATTTCAGATCCGGAAATTAAAATACGCCCACCCTGCTCCAGATATTCTTTAATCTTTTGCTGCTCAGTGGGTGAAAAAGAAACTGTGCCTGTCCCCTCTTCGCCGCTAATCCAATCAACTATGTCATAATCGGAAAGAGTGATTGTCCCTGACTCAACTGCATCATTACTTGCTGCATCAAAATTGTAGCCATTAGCATATACAGCAGAACCATGCTCGATTATATAATCAAAATTGTTTACCGTTCCTGATGTGCGTTCAAAACCCTGAACGATAAGAACCTTGGGGTCGCTTATATTACGTACAACTGTACCCAGCACCTCTGAATAGCTACTGCTCCCGAATGAGTTCGTGTTCCTGATCTTTATAAATAGCAGCTGATCTGCCACCTGATTTTCTAAAATTATTTCTGGTGACGATGAGCTATCAGTGAGAGAAAAGTTTATGCCATCTGCGCTGGTGAAAACTTCATATTTTTCAGTATACGCTGAAACAGCACATTGAACTTTTACTTTACCCGCTCCCAGGTTTTGAGTTGTAAAATATTTTGATACCAGTGGAGGCGTAGTACCACCAAATGCGTCATTTAAACCACCCCAGATTTCAGACCGTCCACCATCATAACCTAGAGCCCAGATTCCAATGCCTTTGATACCAGCACTTTTTGCGTAGTTGTATTTTGCAGCTAAACTCAGACTATCATCATACCAGGTTTGCCGAAGTTCTCCATTATTTGAATTGTACCAGGCAGCCGGAGCTGTAAAGTTGTATTGCTTGCCATAGATTTGTGCATTTGCTTCTGCTGAGGAATATACAACCGAGGAGCTGCTACCGGCAATCGTGGCTGCACCCATATCAGTACTGGTAACTGCCCAACTCCGACCATACCACGGTAATCCCAGAATGAGTTGAGAACCATCTTGTCCTGTGTCAGAAAGATAATCCTCGATTGTTCTGCGAATGTGCCAGCTAGTGAACCCACTATTGAGTGGAGAAATTGGTCCGGCGGTTGTGCTACCACTCCAATGGTAACCATAAGCCATGATCATCAGACCATCACAGTTATCTGACAAATAATTATAATCATAAGCACTTGACCAGTCCACAGAAGGCATGGCAATACTGACTTCTGAGTTAGGAAGCTGATCATGGAAAGCTTGGGTCAAATCGTGAATAAATGTGTTGAAATTTGTCTTGGCATAGCTTGGCACAAACTCAAAATCAATATTTACGCCGTCCGCATTTCCCTGAATGACTCTTGAAAGAAGGTTGTCAATTGCGGTCTGCCGATATATGGCATTACCCAGGAGTGCACCAATAGCATCATTGTCAAAAAGGGTTACCGTCACAATAACTTTGACTCCATGACTGTGTGCCAGATTTACCAAATCAGTGACTGGCCAACCATTGGAATCAGTGATATTTCCTGTAGAATTCATCTCCAACCCGAACCAGGCTATATGGGTTAACAAGTCATAATTATAATTTCGGTATGATGTGCCATTCCAATATGGATGATAGCCAAAGACGACATGACTAGGACCACTGGACTGCTTTCGCATGACTAGATCCTGGCTCTTGATCATGTGCCCTGACCCCTGATCTACTTTGACATTTCCATATTGCCTCAGTTGTTCGGCATGCGGTCGGTAATTTATGTCCTGCCCAACTATAACTGAGAGAGATAGAACAATGGCAATACTAATACGAAAGACCATAAGAGCTGCTTCCTGAACTATCCTAAGAGTGTGTCTAGTTATAAAGTAGATATTTCTGCCTTAACTCATCAAAATCCATAAGGTCTTGTTGCCATTCCTGCTGCATTACAAGAGGATCCTTACCAGCTTGGATATCTTTTTGAATCTTATCAGTACCCATCACTTTTGCGAACATGCTCCAACGTCCCTCGTTTTTGAAAAGATCGATCTCAGGATATAATTCTTGATGAACTGACATGAGGAGTAAACCGGTGATGTATGGCGAATATAAATCTCTATCAGTGACATGAACCTGAACACCACCACACGTCTGGCCCTTGTGACGACCATAGTAAGGTTTAAAAAAGGTAGGTCGATAAATGACACCCTCACCTGCTAGCGCTTGTAGGGCGTTGGCATACTCATGTGGATTTTTTATCCAGGGACCACCTACTAATTCAAAGGGGACGGTTGTTCCAACTCCTTCGGAAAGCATTCCCAATTCACCATAAGTACCAGTAGCTATCATCGGTAGTATCGTGCTGGCGTCAGGAACATGCGGAGAGGTTGGCACCCATGGCAGGCCTGTATCTTCAAACCACATATCACGAGTCCAACCCTGCATCTTGACCACTTCCAAATCACAATTGATATTGTATTCTGTATTGAAAAATAAGGCGAGTTCTCCAATGGTCATTCCATGTCGATAAGGGATTGGGTAAAGCCCGACAAAACTTGAAAATTTTGGATCCAGAATGTTTCCTTCAAGTCTGATTCCATTGATAGGATTTGGACGATCAAGGACAATTACTTTTTTACCCGCTGTTTTTGCGGCTCGCATTAAATATGCCATAGAATTAATGTAAGTGTACGACCGTATTCCAATATCTTGAATATCAAACAAAACAACATCAAGGTCAGCAATCAACTCTGCAATCTGATCTGGTTTTTTTCTGTAAGTAGTCAGAGATTTAATCCCGGAATTGGCATCAACCTCGCTACCAATAGCATCTCCGGCATTTTCTGCTCCAAATAGACCATGCTCTGGAGACAGTAGTAATTGCAGATCAATCTCTTCTTTCAGAAGGTCAACACCATGGACGAGATCTCTATTGATACAGGTTTGGTTGGCCAGCAAGCCATACTTTAAACTATCATTTGAATGATCATTATGGAGGAATACTTCCAGGCCTGACATAAATGTCCCATCCTGGAATTTTTCAGCCACAATCATGGGCACTTTTTGAGGTGTAACTGGAACTGTAGGCTTCACGCATGAAACGACAAGCGTTAGAAGTGGAAGAATCATAAAAATACGTTGAACTTGATTTTTCATTTTAATATTTTGCATAATGACAACTCCGGGTTATTGACGTAAAGTATGTTTGTTAAAACATTTTACCAACACTATTCGCTTCTGTGAACAGGAATTGGAATATAAATAATCCTGCGTGGTCTATAGTTGGGTGAATTTAACTCCAGGGTAATAATGTGCCAGAATGTCTTTGTAGTTGATATTGTCTAAGGCCATGCCAAGCGCACCCATCTGGCAAAGTCCGGCACCATGTCCCCATCCAGCACCCTTCAAGTAGATATGGTCATCTTGTTTGAGAGTCCCTTCATTTTTTATCACAAACGCTGCAGAGTAAAGAAATGAATCGCTAAACATCTGCCTGATCTTGTATTCTGACACAAGCTTATACTCAGCAATATTACCTTGCTCATCAACACCATCTAGATACAGGTAAATGATACGTGCACTGGGTCCGCGTTCCATAATTCGGATATTGTCAAGAACTTGCCACGACAAACCGGTATATTTCTTTAGATTGGATAGAATAGTTTTCTTGTCAATTTTTTGTTCCCAGCGGTAATAACTGCCGGATTCATCAACTTTCCCAAGCATCCCAGAAAGGTTAACTGATTCGAACCGCTTTGAAGAACAATATGCCTGGTCGTATGCCCAGTAGGTCTCAAAATCATCAACTGCCTGACCATCCAACTGTACCGGACCGTCCCATAGAGGAACCAGATAGGGAACTTTGTCGCCGCCCCAAACAGTTTCATATGATTCGACCATTCCCCCACAGCTCTTGGAATAGCGTGCATCAATCACTTGAGAATTATAGGTTAAGACTTCACCCTTGGTCTCTACAGCAGCTTTAAGCGAATGTGGTGTTAAGAAGCTTGTCCCTTGGTACCGCTGGCAACAATCATCATTACACACATCATATCCTTCAGCCAAATGCTTAGCTTCAGCCAATGCCAAAACCCAACACCGGGCAACCACAGTTTGAGCGGCCAACAAATTAGCAGGTGCTTCAGCACCCATCTCAGATGTCGCTACACAAGCAACATAAGCCTCAACATTTACGTGATTTATAAGTTTAAATGAGCCTTCCTCAACTGACAACAATAATTGACCTGGGAAATCAACAGCAATGTGCTTTTCCCAATGAAATCCTCGACCTGCAATAACTGAATCTATGTGTACACCGTAGCTTGTTTCTAATGATTCAACTTCGTCTGCAGATGTAAGTGAGAGTTGAGAGACAACCAGGGGATTCTCCCAGCCTGAGACCAGAATCTTATCACCTTCAATACTCAATTCTAGAGATTGAGTTGTTCCAAGATGACCGATATCAGAAACGACCTCTAGTTCTGAGGTCCAGGATAAAGAAAGTTTTGTGATTTTGTCCTCAGGTAGAATGATTCCTACCCGAATACGATCACTGTTCAATCCAGTTGAGATAGGCATCTACACCGGCTCCTAATGCAGGAGCATGTCTAAGTTCAGAATGGAGTATCAGATCATCGCGAAGACGATTTGTTTTGGTCAAGTATAGTGCTTTAATATCTGCAGGAAGATCAGATCCATGGATCATTCGACCCAATTTCTCATTGACAGGATCAAGAAGCAGGGGCTCAAAATTTTTGAATTCCCAAATATCACCCAATCTTTGGCCAATAACGATCCGTTGAAAGACTTTACCCAGATAATCATGTTCTGTTTCAAGAGCATTATCTTTACCCTGGAGAATAGTTTCTGGAGCTCCAACAGCTAATGTTCTAATTCTATGATATAGTAATTCTGAAAGTGCCTGTGCAATTTTTTCCACAACCTGAACGGCTTGATCTTCACCTTCAAGGGCGCGATCATATATTTGCCATGGGAAAATCTCAGCCTCATCCAACTCGCTTTGAGTCTGGTTGGTCAATTTTCCATACTGTGTCTGAATACCTCTCGCGGACAAGAGGTTCTCATAGCTGTCCTCATCATTTGCCATCATCTCCCAAGTCTTAGCGATCCAGGATTTACAGCTATCGAATGGTACATTTTGCCCATCAAGTAACATGGCATCAGCAATACCAGTACCCACTCCAAAATAGTATGCGGAGTCAACTCCACGCATACCCCCATCGTCACCCCAGCGTTCGCCAAGACCGCAATAGTCAGCATCACTTCCTATTGCATGAATGGCACTCAGGTTTTTGAATCCTTCTGCCTTTAATAGTTTTTCCAGTTTGGTCAGAAAATCAGGCATTCTCGGTCCATTAGCCATGGCGGAGATACCTTTTTTATTCTTGGTCTTTAAGCCAGGTAGTCCAACACCGATGATGACATCTTCGTTAACATTCTTACCCAGGATAGTACGAATAGCTTTTGTAAAACTTTCCAATACTGCTTTTTCCTGCGCGATTTCATTGGCTGTTTGCTTAACCTTAGTTCCGGCATTGTGTTCTTTTAATTGTCTGGAAAGTACAATGGGTTTAAAGTTTTGCTTAAACAAATCAGAACTATTATAGGTCACTTCAATAAATGGTTTTAATGCAACAAAGCGCATTGGGTTTGTTAGTATATCAACTTTATGGACTAGAACCTTTGAGGCTCCTCCATCAACACCAATTAGCGTAATATCATCCATTGGCCACCTCATTCATGATCTGTCGTCTATAAATTGACTCTTTTCTCATCTCATCCTTTGCATTGTTATTGAGATCGACGGTATACTTATCAATATTGTGATCAGTACCACCCCCATGTCTTATCACCTTGTATACTGGTTCCCAAACTCGACCAATGCGATGATGCTCACTCATGCGGGTTACGAAATCGTAATCTTCACCATAGTTTCTTGCATAAGGAGATGTGTTCATATCGAGGAACCCCATATCTCTTGCTAATTCTACATAGAAAGAACGGGGTGCTCCAGCACCATTTATACGAAGTAAATTATTGCGACCATTTTCTTCAGTCCACTCATCGTGTGTTACCACTGGAATAGATTCCATACGATGAATCTCGTTGGTCTCTTCATCCTTTTGATACACCTCATAGGAACCAATGACCATACCGATCTTATCGTCAGACTCATACACTGCAGCAATGGCTTCAACGGCGCCAATGGTTAGCTGGTCATCTGAATCCAACTGAACATAATATTTACCTTTGGCAATATTTAGTCCTGCATTTAAGCAGAGACCAATATTGTTAATGTCCAACACTAGCAATCGAACAGCTGGTTTACTATCATCATATTTATTACCACCAGGCATGTATGCTTTGACAGCTGGAATCGTTGGATCGCTTTCACCACCGTTGACTACTACAATAATTTCAACATCCTGAGCAGTCTGGATTAGGATAGATTCTATGGCAGCGCCAATAAATTCAGGCCTGTTATTCACAGGAATGATCACACTGGCGGTAAGTTCATAGTCTTTGTTCGCATAAGGTACTGATGAATAGAATGCACCAGGTGCAAGATAGGCTCCGATCCGTTTGAGATGGTCAGTGGCAATCTGCTCAAGTTCCAATTGCGACTCTTTACTCGCCATGAGGTAGTCAAATACATTTTGTTCACCAACGGCTTTAAAAATACGATATGGAGTTCCAGAATAGCGATTGGAAATATGCACCAGTTCACCCACTTCGCTTAGACGTAATCTTAATTCATAAAAGAAATGAGATTTTGTTTGTTCAGATAGTGGTAACACCTGTTTTACCTTGTTCAGGTTTATTACCCATGCTTTTCCATAATCTGCATTGTCTCTTACTCTTCCAATATGATGATCCAAGAGGTGTTCATCACTTAGTGTGCCTTTGTCATCAACTTCATAATCAGCATAGATCATAGACCAATCATCTGAAACTTCAGCCACAAGGTCATAAAGTTCTACAGCGCTATTTTTAAATTCAATTTTCTCACTTTGACCATCTATCAGTAATAATTTCTCGCCTTTGTAACTTAATAAGCGATCAGATAATGCTTTTGCAGTCAAGTCTGATTGTTTAAGTATGTCAATTTTAGATTCAGGAAAAGACTTTTTGTATTTATCAATAGTGTGGGCATTATCGCCACTGATCACCAGTATATTCAAGATAGAACTCCTTTAGCAATCTACATCTCAAAGGAAGCGTTTATTCAATTGGATCAGAGTTAATGCTTCATTGGCTCTGACGTAGCGATGGAGTTAATAAATAATTAAGGAAATTCAACCCTTTTTTTAATAAAGAACCTGACAGAGATACTCATATAACTATATATGATAAAATGAGTTATGAACGATTGAAGGGTCTAATACAACGAGGAGGGGTTGGTATTTCTAGTTCTTGATGTAGCTTCGTCTTACTCGTTTAGCAATAGCACAACAGATATCATAGGTAATCGTATTCAAAATCTTTGCAATAGAAGCCACTTTAACAGGAGTAGATTCACCCCCAATTACGGAGAAGTAACTTCCCATCGGCGGTTCATCGTTTTCTAGATCGATCATAATATGATCCATAGTAACTGTTCCCACTACCGGGTAATCTTTGCCCTGGAAACTCACCACACCTCGATTGGTTAATGCCCTGTTATAACCATCGGCGTAGCCCATTCGCAGTGTACCAATATTTGTGTCTACTGCCGCCTGCCATTTCTCAGCGTAACTCACTGATTCACCAGCGCTAATTCGTTCTACTCTTACCAGGGGTGCTTTCACCTCCATTGCAGGCCTCAGGTATTCCTGATTCTTCCCTCTGTATGTTGTGTCATACCCATAGAGCCCAATTCCCAGCCTAATAGCGTCATAGTGGTCAGCATTCTCATGTAGGGCGCCCGCACTACTAGATAAATGAATCATGCCCTTAAATCCCAATTCTCTGATCTTAAGCGTAAATTTGCGAAACATGTCTACTTGTCTCTCATAGCGATCCGCAGATTCAGTATCCGATGAGGATAAATGGCTATATACGCCCTGAATATCCAATGCAGTATTATGGTCAGATATCAAGGATATGGCCTGCTCAATACTCATACCTAGCCGGTTCATCCCTGTATTTACATTGAGGTGTACTTTTAGATCGGAGTACTCAGATGCGGACAGTGAGGCTGCATGTTCCATTGATTCAATACTCACAATGGCATTTTCAGGCAATTCTGAAAGTTCGTTTGCAAAGACTCGACTAAAGATGAGAATTGATATATCAGGTAGAGCAGCTGCTAATTCCTGTGCTTCTTCAAGCGTTGCTACAGCAAATAGATTGGTATTAAACTCCTTGTGGAGATGTTTGGTTACTTCTATGACCCCATGACCGTATGCGTTAGCCTTAATAACTGGAATAATTTGTTTCGATCCCACCCTGGAACTAAAATATTTGTAATTACTGGCAATAGAATCCAATGATATATGACAAATTGTTTCCATGATCAGAATCTCCTGAAAAAAAAGGGCGTGATAAATCACGCCCTTTCAAATTGATCTAGTGCAAAGAGTGTTTAGTTAACGGAACTCTTTAGACCTTTACCAGCTTTAAAACGAGGAACGTTCATTGCAGGAACATTGATCGGATCGCCTGTACGAGGGTTACGAGCAACTCTAGCTGCACGAGCTGATACATCAAAAGTACCGAAGCCAACAAGAGCAAGTTTATTGCCAGATTTTAGAGAATCTGTTACAGCGCCTGTGAATGCACCAAGTGCTTTCTCGGCCTGAACTTTAGAGATACCTGCATCATCAGCAATCTTTGCAATCAATTCAGCTTTGTTCATAGTGTTTCCTCCTTGTTGTTTGTATTAGTATTTAATTTTGTTCTTTTAGCTTGAGTTAATCCAGACTGGATTGACTCAAGTGGGCTTAAACCCTTATCCACCTTAGGATAACGTCAAAAAGGTAAGGGGTCAGTTTTGAAAGTCAAGCAGTTATTAAGCATTATTTTTACTATGTTCTGACGCTAAATATTGCTTCAAATCATCAAAATTCTGAAAAACTTCTGTCGTACATCCAACAATCCAGGAGGATACTTTTTCAAGTGGCATCCCTAAAACCAGATACACTGGGAGATTGTGCTCATAAGCTAAGGTGAGCTCCCCATGTGTACCGCCTCCTTGAATGACATGCTCATCCCAGAGACAAATAACGGCTTCACATTTTTTTAGTAATTGGTGTACATCTCGATCGATAATTTTTTTAATAACCCCCATAAACCGCTGAGTATCAGTGACTTTCCACTCTCTGAAGTTTGTTTTCTCCTCTTCGGTTAGAAAATCCTGCTCATGAAGTGAAGGATCAAATACATCCCAGCCAATTTCGGAAGTGAGGAATTCAGTTACTTCCCTTCTCCAGCCTGTACCACCATCAGGAGCTGCTTCAATAGCCCCAGCCAAGTATACTTTCAACTGTCCCCATCCAAGTGGAAAAAGGTTGCTGACAGCCAAAGTAAGAACGTCGTCTCAATCAAACAGATTAATAAATATCCATAATCTATGATACCATGGAGAAAGGCGATATCCAATCCTGTCATCCAATTGTATGGAGGCAAGTAGAAGGCGATTTCAGGTAAATTATCTAGTGGTGCACCCTTAATCAGAAACAAACCACTGATCATCATTATTGGTAATAATCCAACATATAAGAACTTACCAAGACTATCAACATGGTTTGCAAGCAAACCAATGATCTTACTAATAGCTATTATTTGAAGCGCTCCAAGCAGTACAAAAACGGCACTTGCTTGAAAATTTATCTTTGAAAATGACATCTCAGTCAGAAACGTAAGGATTGCCCATACAACAAATAAGTGCATAAGACTCTTGGTCAAACTTATGAAAGATTGAGCAATAAAAAATGCAGGTTGTCGATGAAAGCGGCCCATTTCATATAAACTGGCCATGCCGTTACTTCTCTGTGTCTCCCAGTAAAAACGTGCGGTTGTTTCGTAGATCGTTATGAGAAGCGTCAGTAGTAGTGAGTCTAACACCAAGGCCGGAATTATTAGAGATAACTCCCCTGCAGGTAAGAAAGTCTTGTACGGCAGGAAGAACATGAAGAAAAAGACCAAACCGGTTACCATAGGCATGAGACCCACAGTAATGAATTGCCGCCTGTATATAATTGTTTCACGATGCCAGAGCGCAGCGAATATGTTACTCATGTATTGCCTCCGCTTCCACCATACGCTTAAATATATCAGCTAAGGATGGATTTCTAGGCGCGGCTTGCACTAATCTATCACTAAATAATGAAGTAATGGACTCAGGATTTACATCCCTCTCGGTGATAATTTCATAATGTTTACCTTGAACTGAATAGGAAATAACATCTGATGAAGCATCCAGAATATTGAAATCACGTTCATGTGTTTCGGAAAGCGTTATATCCAAAATTCGTTCTTCCTGCTCTGTCTCTTTTAGCTCTCTCAAAGTACCATCTGCCACCACTCGTCCATCATCAAGAATAGAAATACGATCGGCAATACGTTCAACTTGATCAATATTACTGGAAACGAATACTGTTGTGAACCTCAGTTTCTGTTCACGTAGAAATGTTTCCATCAGATCCTTACAACCCAGATCCAGAGAAGCCGTCGGCTCGTCCAGTAGAAGAATAGATGGATTATGTAATACGGCTCGGATAAACTCCATCTTTCTTCGTGTACCATAGCTTACCTCACGAGGAAATGCATGGAGTTCGTTGATAACATCAAACCGTGATACAAAGCCGGAGATTCGATTAAGAAGATCAGTCTCATCTATCCCATGGAGTTTACCTTGTAACACTAGATTCTCCATAAGCGTAAGCGATTCCTCAAACCTGCTATCTTGCGACATATAGCCAATCTGTTGTCGAATCTGATTTTGCCTGGCTCCCAGATTCAAGCCATTGATATATCCAGAACCTAAATCCGGAGCACTCAGAGTAGCAATTACCCTGAGGAGAGTTGATTTTCCAGACCCGGTCGTACCTATCACGGCATGGATGTGTCCCTTCTCAACTCCAAGCGTCACATTGTTCAGTGCTGCTTTATCACCATATTTTTTTATGACGTTTCTGAGCGTAATTGAAACCGCCATAGTCAGCTATTCTCCATCCCAAGCACTATCCTTTATATCAACTAACTGTCTTTTTTTCACCCTTGATAGTCCAAACAACCAGCAAGACGATCATTATTAGTAAAACCCAAATTGATGCATAACTATAGGTAGAAGTTCCATAAGTGATCAAATCTGTAAAACGACCAATCAATAATGAGATACGACCCATTACAGCGAACCCAAATGAAGCGCCAAAACTGATCATTAGGAAGTAGATACCAACACGAGTCACTTTCCCAAAATGACCTGAATGCTCCTTGGAAAAATAGAAATACAGTAAACCGGTTATGGTTCCAACGAGAATGATCAGGTTATTGAATACGCTTACTCCAGTGAGACTGAACCAGGGCATGTCAACAAATGATACTGCGCTTCCCTTGATCTGTCCCAGGACATTGGAGTTTAAGAAAGCATAAGCTCTCAGACCGGCTGCCATACCTACTGTATATGCGATTCCCAGTCGGGCTAGCCAGCTTAATTTTGATGATACACTAAGCAGCATCATGATTCCCAGGGCAAAGGGCAAGAGATAAAGAAAGTGCGGATCATGTCCATGCCCTTTATCTATTCCCCCATCTGGGAATACACTGGGCAATACAAACCCAAAGATGTTATAGATACCATACCATGCTTTCATCAAGAAACCTGAGATCTCTCCCTCTGGTATTGGCCAGAGACGACCAAACAAGTTGGGTTGAACCTGAGTCCAAAAAGCCATGGTCATCCAGTAACCAGCTGAGACACCAACAAAGACATGCTCAGCAATTTTGTAAAAGGGGTTATCTTTATATAGGTATGAAAAGATACCTAAGGTTAAAAAGACTGCTACCCATGCCCCAAATATTTCAGAACCGTTCATTTCACAGCCTCCTAATATTTCTTGGAACGTCTACGTTCAACAAAGAACGAGATGTTTCCAAATATGATGAATCCAACAATGACAAGGTGAGCAACAGACTGTGCATCCATACCACTGGTACCAATACCCGCCTGACCAATGAGAGATTCGTACTCTGCCGCACCTGGCATTCCACCCAGGATTCCCTGGATCTGTCCAGACTGAACATAAGGCATAACCTCATTTACTTGAATCGAGGTCGTTCCAGTACTCATAGTTATTCCAACTGGATCAGCTGCATACTGGACCCATTCAACGGTTCCAGGATATCCAGCAGATGCTGAGAATAGGAAATCAAAGTCAGCCACTTGGTTTACATCCACCATCATCGGTATATCGTCAAGAAAATCACCCCGTGAATCCACGGTATATACCTTGCGGATATTACTGACTAGACCCTTGATAATAGCCTCTGCACCTGGTCTATATCCCAGCAGGACATAGTCTTCGCCATATACCTTATTGTACTGATTATCTGCAACCTGTTCGAGAGCTTCCATGGCCATGAACTGGCCATCAGGCCACAAGCAAGTGATGTACACCTTGACATCTTTTTGAAACAGATGACGAAGGAGGGCAACTGCCATGGGGTGAATTTCAGGTTTTGTACTGGGGCCATATTCAAATGAAACCAGAGCCTTATCTCCCGCTTCCAGTTTTTCCACAGTATTATACACATCTTGAGATGAGGAGGTTGGCCGGATAGGCAACCCTAATGGAAAAAAGAGAGGTAAGATGACTACCAAGGCAATCACTATAAAGATATAACGTCTATCAAGACTACCGGCGCGAACAATAAAATCTAAGAATTTTTCCATGATCACTCTCCGATATACGATTTTTCAATTCCAAGGATATAGCGAATAGACGTGGCAAAGATACCAAGACCAATACCGATCATGATAGCTCTTGCTCCTGCTACATTTGGATTATTATAGATCCAGTCCTGCAAGACAGGTAAGTAGAATATCGCAGGTTGATCAACCGGCCAACCCATGATAAATCCGGCGATGGTCACGAGAAGAACACCACCCACAACTGACGCCAGTGTATAGGTTCTATTCTTAAACCATGTATTTACTCCAGCACTCAAAGCCAGAACAACGATATACAAAATGAACCAAGCTGAGATATGTCCACCGATAGGCACACGACCCAACATAATAATTATACCTGAGATCAAGAGCAGCGTGGCTTCAAAATTACGAATCTTGAATGCTCGATAAGAAGCTGATGCTACAAAGAAAGCCAACAAGGCAAACATAGTCGCAGACAAAGGGGTAAAGATAAATCTGAACATCCAGTTAAATAGTGAGCCTCTAGTGGAGATGTGAGACCCCCATTCTGTGGCCCGCATATTCGCAGTTCCGCCAGCGGCATTGATCTGCTCAACAACATTATCAGCGCCAGATTTAGTGAAATATGGCGTATCAATGATGTAAGTGTCCCCTTCAGGCATAGCAATGAGGATGTTCTCGGCACTCTTCTCATCTAGATTAATCTCACTTGCCAAAACAGTAGCTACTTTAGCGGGATCATCGTACTGACTTATTTCCACATTATAGGAGCCTAATAGAATAAAACCGGCAGTGAATGAGAAGGTAAACCCTAAAATTGCCAGCGCAGCATAAGGCCAGCCCTTCTGTTTCCTGATAACCTTGATAGCCTGCATTTTAAGCAAGTTTAGCGCACCTAGAAACATGGCAAAACTTGCGAGGATGTCAAACCACTGAGTTGCATCATCATCAACAAAGGATTTAATGTGAGGTTCGTCTACAAACCAGCCAAACAAGGTTAGAAAACCGATTGTGGCGGCGATAGCTATTGGTAATTGTCGTTTCATAAACATGATCTATCTCCTACTGGACCGTCAGATAAGCCAGGAAGTCCCAAGAGGTCCAACCCAGATCATGAAAAAAGTTAAAAATCGTGCCCAGAATCATAACACCAATGGCAAGTATCTTCAGATAATCCTGACCCTTGACTCCACCAATCAATTCTGGTTCCTGTGATAAATAAGCACTGGCAGCAAAAAATTCTTCTCCAATCAGCGTATAATCACAAGCTGTAACAAAGAAAGGGATCTGGGAAGGAGAAGCTGTACCAGCTATCTGGATGGCACCAATTGAATTTCCGGTCTCAGCTAAAAGTAGGGATTCTGCATAGAATTTACCCATATATAGACAAGCAGCAGGTTCTTCACGGAGCATGATACCGTTAACACCGGCAGCATAGGCAAACTGGTCATCAGTCAAATAGTGCACCATGTCATCATGGAAAAGATCAGGACGACCCTCCATTAGATATGATTCACGACAAGACTCACGAGCAGCCTTCATAACAATTGCACGAGAAACAGGTACATTGAGACTGGTCTCATAGCGAGCAGTCATTTTTGCAACATGTCCAAGTACAACAACACCTGCAACTGTCTCCACCTGATCCATATCCATAATTCCCGGGACGTAAAGTACCGGTTTTCCCATTTCGGTGGAACGTCCAACAGCTTCTTCCACGGCTTTTAGACCAGGAATACTACGCAGGATTATCTCTTCACCCCTTTTCGCCATGCGCGTTGAATAGATCAATACGCCTCCAACGATCAGGATTGACCAAAACATGACTCCCCGTTCCGTGACAAAAAATGGATGTCCCGCAACCCAGTAGATCATGAATAGGACGAAGATGATACCGGCAACAGACCAGAATTGTTTATCTTTCACTGTGCTTCTCCGTTTGCTTGTTTTTACTTTCTTCTTCAAATTGCTCAAGTCTGGCAATCAGTCTTTCGACATTTTGCGGGTCTTCGAACAATTCTGCAGCCCGATAGTAGCCATCAGCTTTAATAAATGCGCTCACTATGGGGCCAAAAAATATCATGGTATGACTGCCTAACAAAGCTAAAGGTTTGACCATTTCCAGGGCAAATACCGCAGGTGTGATAAAACCTGTGTCATATATTCTTTTTGCGATTCGTTCGATAAATGCCTGATCCTCTTGGGATAAGGCATCCTCGACCAAGGCGTCTTCCGTCTTAATCAGTTTCCACCATCTCCAGGTTGGCCCGCGGGATGGTCATCACATTGTCATCAATTTTTATCTCAGCGACCCGAACCATGGTCTCAGATTCCATCTTCTGCAATTCAGGAGGTAGAGATACTACGGTTCCGATACGACCAAAGTAAGGAGCCCGGATAACACGAACCAAACTACCGGCTTGTATACCTTCGTTTATCTGAACGGCATGAGCATCACCCTTGAGATCTTCTTTATTAAGAGGAATTACTATTTCAGGGCGTATAACACCTGCTCGAATCTGGGTTGCTCCATTAATGGATGTAAATTTGCCATCATGCTTCTTGAGAAGATCGAAGGTCCGTGATCCCATCCTGATCTCACCATATCCCTCAGTGAGAACCAGAGAGGTTACAAGATCCTCAGAGCCGGTAATGGCAACACCAAGGGTATACCCCAGAATCTCTTCTAGATCAAAATAATTGAATCCACCTACAACCACACCTGCTACTTTCATACTAAGGGCTTTTTTATAGGCTTTCAGACTCAAGAATGAACCTCCAACCAATATTTTCCCTGCATGCTCAGGTTTTATCAAATCCTCAGTGAGTTCATCTTCCCGTGTTTCGGTAACAACAACCAGTTCTCCCCTACTTTCACCACCAATACCAAAGATCCCTTGAATGAAAACGGCCTCGGCTTCGATAACCACGCCTTCTTCAGCATATACTTTGGATATGGTACCACGGATATAAGCATCGACTTCCACGGGGATAGGCGCATCGCGCAGAACAACTTGTCCTGTAATAGGAGAAATAGATTCAACGGTACAATCAATGGGTGAAGTGCAGCTCGACTTGAAAAATCCAAACAGACCCTTTGTCTCGGCAAGCATCTCACCTTTAGCGCAAGTAGCACCGGGTTGTTTGATCATCACTTCTTTCACATCAGTAGGATCAATGTTTAAAAGATTTGCTACATTGATCATTTGCACGTTTCCAGGGAGATGTGTACGTGCGACAATATCATCAGGGGTGACTGTAGCATTTAGGTCAACGACCACCTCACCTTTGAGAGGAAGGATCCTGTCTTTTTCAACCTTTGTTTCGTGTAGGACTTTAAGTCCGGGGGTATATGAATGAGCCATTATTAGTTTCCTCCCAACATGTCAGTATCAGGATATTCATTGGTTGCTTTAGACCATTTATTCAGGTTCTCGATCCTTTGAGCTTTTTCTGTGCTGAGTTCAAAGGGTCGTCCGCGTCCATCTAGGATCAATCCCACAGTGCCGCCAAAAACTTCAGTCTCAAGCGCTTCACCCTTATCTTTTCCCATAGTCATGTTTTTAGCTGGCGTAAGCTTAGCTTTGATAGCTTGATATGATGCCGGGATGACGATGAGCTCACCCGTCCTTAGTTCAACTGTTTTAACTCCTTCACCGGGAATATCAAATTCAGCGGTTAACATCACAGCGCCCGGTTTCGGTTTGCCAGCTGGTGCGATACAGGTACCAAGACGAATTAGACAATCTTTCTCAAATACTTCGACAGCTGCTTTTCTAGCGCTCTCAGCCATTTCATCATTTTCAATATTGGCCATCACACCCAATTGTGGCATCATAAAAATAGAATCAACTGCAAGCTGAGTAATACCCTCTGGTACAAAGGCGTCAATCATCATCCGCATGGCTTGCTCTCTACGTGGAGCATGTGATAGCACACCACCAGAACCGACCAGTAGATCCAATTCCATCATATCTACCAATGTTTCACCGGAGCCAGATTGATCGAAAGCATCTGAAATCGTGCGTTCTTGCTGTACACCCTTTAGACTTACTGCAAAAGATTTATGCTGGATAAATGAGAGCCGTAAAGCTTCACGGGCAATAGCCTGTTCAATGATCAGTTCTTCCAGCGATTGCGGCACAGTTGTAGGACGAATCATCTTGTTACCAATACGATTCGTCAATTCTCCTTCATCGATATCAATGGGAACCCAGCGAAGAACATTCTCAAGGCCTGCTTCGGCCAGCACGTTGCATACTGAATAGCTCATACCCAGGTTGGCACTTACTGTGCGGTTGAACTGACCTTGAAAGACGGAAAAGATATCCGTGGTAGCACCACCAATATCAACACCAACTACGGAGATATTCTCTTGTCGGGCAACCATTTCTATCAGTGAACCGACTGCACCAGGGGTAGGCATGATGGGGGCATCGGTCCAGGTCATCAATTTTTTATAACCAGGTGCCTGGGCCATGACATGCTCCATAAATAGATCATGGATCTTGTCTCTGGCAGGTCCCAGATTCTCAATCTCGAGTACAGGGCGGATATTTTCAATGATATCCAGATCAGTGATCTCACCCAGAGTTTCTTCAATATTCTTTTGCGCCTTATCATTACCTGCATAGATGACAGGTAATTTATAGTTTTGACCCAATCTTGGTTTGGGATTTGCCGCGGCCAATACTTCTGCCAACTCAACAACGTGAGAAACAGTTCCACCATTGATACCACCTGATAGTAGGATCATATCCGGACGAAGCTGTCTGATGCGCTCAATCTTCTGATGTGGAAGTCTACCATCATTAGATGCTAGCACATCCATCACGATGGATCCTGCACCCAATGCAGCACGTTCAGCACTCTCTCCAGTCATTGCCTTCACAACACCGGCGACCATCATTTGGAGACCACCACCTGCAGATGAAGTAGATACATATACATCAACACCCGTATTTTTATCTTTCATAGGGTGGATGATCTGATCACCATCTAAAATTTTCAATCCTGAAAGTTCTTCCACTTCCATGATAGCGTTCAATACACCCTTTGTCACATCTTCAAATGGGGCTTCAACTGTGGTTGGAGCCTCTCCCCTTGTTTTCAGACGATATCCCTCATCAGTCAGTTCGATAAGGATAGCTTTGGTTGTGGTAGATCCGCAATCCGTAGCAAGAATCGTTTTAAGTTCTTTACCAGCCACTATTTATGTCCTTCACTTTTAACTTTATGGCACATACAATCATATCACGTCTTTGCGAGTCCTGCATTTTTGCAGGTTCGAAGCAATCTCATGTTTGAGATCGCCGCAGTCGTCCCTCCTTCGCGAAGACGAGGAAGGTAAGTTTTTATTCATGCTATAGTATGACATCCGTATACTATTATTGTTTAAGGCGAGGATCGAGGGCATCTCGTAGTCCCTCACCAACAAGATTATAAACAGTCACAGTAATAAAAATTGCCAGCCCGGGAAATGTGGTCAACCACCAACCCGTTGGAAGCGTTGCTCGAGCACTACTTAATAATGAGCCCCAGGTCGCCTGCTCCGGTGGAGCACCGAATCCCAGAAAACTGAGACCTGATTCGATTAGAATGGCAGCCGCAACACCAAAGGTGGCAGTTACTAAAACAGGCGTCAATGTATTGGGTAAAACATGCCTGAATATTGTCCTAAAGTCATTGTAACCCAGCGCTTTAGCTGCAACTACATAATCTTCATTCTTAACCTTTAAAAATTCACCTCGTGTGAAGCGAGCTACTCCAGTCCAGCCAGTAAACCCAAGAATAATCATGATATTCAGAATAGACTGTGTTTCTGTGACGGCAACGATGGTGATTATAAGAAACATTCGTGGGAAAGTAATCATGATCTCTATCATGCGTTGTATAATGATGTCAATGATTCCTCCATAAAACCCAGCCAGGGCTCCGAGAATAACGCCAATGACCAGATAAATGGCTACAGCAACAAATCCAACCAGGAGACTGACACGCGTCCCATGGATCATTTGAGAAAGCACATCGCGTCCCAGTTCATCGGTTCCGAATATATGGGATAGACTAGGCGGCTGTAATTTTACCTTCAAATTATATTCAGTTGAAGAATAGGGAATGACTGGGTAAATAGCCCAATCCCCTTCTTCATATTTATCTTCAAGTATCTTGAATTGCTGACTTTTGAAAACATCCTGCCAATTCATCCCAAGCAAGTTGACTCCATACTCTCGAAATATGGGAAAATAGGTTTTGCCTCCATATCGCATGACAATGGGTTTATCATTGGCCAAGAAATCACCAAAGATAAAAATGAAAAGTAGAACATAAATAACATGTAGTGAGATTACCGCCAGCTTGTTTTTCTTGAACTGAGAAGAAACAATCTGAGAGTACGTACGTGCAGGGGCCAATTGACTCATTATCTTTTCTCCTCAAATGTGATTCGAGGATCAACCACTGCGTACAGAAGATCAGAGAGTAAAATACCGAACAGGGTTAACATGGCGCTGATCGTAGTGACAGCCATAATGATGGGATAATCTCTAAATAATACTGCGTTGAAACTTAACTGCCCCATACCAGGTATAGAGAAAATAGATTCAATAATGATGGAACCTGATATTGCCAGTGGCAACAGGTTAGCCAACATAGTGATAATAGGAATTAATGAATTACGCAGGGCATGCTTGTAGGTAACCACACGTTCGCTTAATCCTTTGGCCCGAGCCGTTCTGATGTAATCCTGACGAATCACCTCCAGCATTGAACCGCGCATGTATCTGGATAATGCTGAGAAACTACCATAAGTCCAAATAATTAGAGGTAAAGCAACATGGTGAAGCAGATCCGTAAATTGCCCCCAAGCACTTAGCTCTTCATAACCTACGCTATGCAAACCAGAGACGGGAAAAATATCAAGAAAATCACCCCCGCCGAGGAAAACAATGGCCATGGTTGCCACCCAGAAACTGGGGAGTGAATACAGAATAAATAGAATCACCGTGGTGACCTTATCCCCTATTGTGTACTGATGTGTGGCAGAATATATACCCAAGGGTATGGCAATCAGATAGGCCAGGAAAAATGACGTGAAGGTAAAGATTAAGGAAACAGGCACACTATCTTTGATGTGATCCCATACCGGACGGTTATCTTTGATCGAATTTCCAAACTCCAGGGTCATCATATTAACCAGCCAGCGTGGGTACTGTGCTTCTGTAAAGATCATTTTGAATTTTTCTAAACCTGAATACTGGTAAGAATCTTTTGCAGCGCTTCTGGCAACACCAGTGGAGTCCGTTCCACCATACCACCAGTTTTGAATATACTCCAATTGCTTATCAAGACTCATTTCAGTACTAATACTGAGTTTTTGTTTGATAGTCAGAATTTCAAGGACAACCAATGTTTCGTCCGGGTTTAGAGAATTGCTTTCGAGTAAGCTTACAAGAAATGGGACGGCAACCTCATCAGCCTGTTTAACGGGTTCAACGATATCATCATATTCACGGCCACTTAAGGGCTTTCCGGCCTCGAGATAGCTAACAACTTCGTCCCAATTTTCTTCATAATTGAATATCGTAAAATTGAGCATGAGCGGTTTATCCAGCCCATAAATCTCTCTGGTTTGTTCAATGACTTGTTTGGCCAGATTCTGATCAGAGGACATTCCACTCTGTTGATTACCCATTTTAAAAGCAGTTGGGTCACCGGGCGCCATTTTAATAATAATGAAAGTAATAATAGATATTCCAAGCAGGGTTGGAAAAATGAGTAAGATACGTTTAAGGAAGTAGCGCCACATTATAATGTACTCCCCATTGTAGACGTTCCTCTCCACCAACTATACAATTTGTATCCTGGACGAATAGGGATCCACTTTACACCATGAAATTCTTTCAAATAAGCTCCTGGATCACGTTGGTAAAACATAAAGGTGTAGGGTTGTTCTTCATGCAATATCTCCTGAAGTCGGAAATACATAGCATTTCGCTTTTCCTTATCCATCACGAAACGGGCTGTTGCTATGATAGAGTCTGCTTCAGCATGACGAAATCCAATATAGTTTGAGCCTCGATCACCAATATTATCTGAGTGCCATATTTGATATGGGTCCATTTCCAGACCACCTATCCACAACAGAGAAACTACGTCGAATTGTCTGTCTCTTAGGTTTTCTACGTATACTGACCATTCCAACTGACGAATATTGACGACAATCCCCACCTTACGAAGATCTTCTTTCAACATAAGTGCCATGTATCGTGAACTTGTAGATCCTGAGGAGACAGAAAAAGTAAAATTGAAAGGGACCCCATCTTTATCACGAATACCATCCCCATCGTGATCTATCCAACCAGCCTCTTCAATGAGTTCTACTGCTCGGATGGGATCATATGGCCAGCGTTTAATATTATGATTGTATTGTTCACCATAGATGTAGAACGGGCCAATGGTAGGAATACCCATATCATAGGCGATATACTTGTTGTAAGCCTCCCTATCGATGAGCATGGTCATGGCCTGTCGTACCCTTTTATCATTGAAATAGGGTTTATCATTATTCCAACCGATATAGCTATACGCAGGTACAGTATATGAAACCTTTTGATACCTCTCGGCAAAATCTGCAGTGTTTGTTTGCGTAAAATATTGAACTGCTCGCATACGAGGAACAAAATCAACATCTCCTGCCTTCAGTGCCGTAAGACTGGCCGTAGCATCTGAGATAACCTTGACAATAATTTTATCCAGATAAGCTCCGTCAGTAGAATAGCCGGGGATAAAGACTGAATCAGCTCCCCAATAATTGTCATTCCTGGACATTGACATATAATCACCAGTATACCATTTATCAAAAAGCCAGGGACCTGAGCCAATAATTGGATCAGCATCTTCACCGACAGGTCTTCCCTGAGGATTCAAATTAAAGGACTCAGCAAATTCTTTGATGGCTGCTTCTTCACGAGTTACTCCAGGATCGAGTAAATCTTCAACAGAATATCGATCCATTAGACCTTCCGGATCCCAGACGTGTTTAGGTAAGATATGGAAGCCGCCAAGAATCTCCTGATTTCTGAAGTAGGTTTCAGAGCTACTAATATGAAAAATGAAGTCGCCGCTTGTACTTGCACTTATCACCTTGGAAAAAGAACTACGCATAGGGGCGGCATCTACAAACGGATTGAGAAGTGCCTTTATGGAAAACAATACATCATCTGCCGTAAGTTGTTGACCATCATGCCAATACACGTTTTCTCTAATCTTAAATGTAAAGGTAAAACCATCTTCGCTTACCACAAAAGATTCTGCAACTAGAGGTCTATCGTAGGTCCAAGTCTCATAGTTATAATCCAACAGTGTTTCGTATATATAATCTAGAAATCGTGTTGCAGCAGCGGAGGTCGAGGTAAAGGAATTCAAGTGCTCAGGTTCAGCAGATTGTACCATGACAAGGGTTCCACCCTTTTCAGGGGTCAGACCTGTTTCACTGGTCTCAAATATGGTTTCATCATCGGCCAACTCAACCCTGACACCACCAGCATCTCCTAATTCATCCTCCACCAGAACTTCTTCACTCCGAACACCTAGATTGCCGTAAATAATCAGCAGGACTAGAATGGTGAATTGGATGATAAAGGATTTTTTCATTTATAAACCTACAATATGAATTAAGTAAATATAGCTAAGGGGTGCAGCAAAGAGAATTGAGTCCAGACGGTCCCAGGCTCCACCATGTCCAGGTAACAAATTCGATGAGTCTTTAACCCCAACATCTCTCTTAACTAAGGACTCGGCAAAATCACCAAGTTGGCCAGCTACACCAGCTATCAAACCAAGTACGAGGGCATCGAAATAATTAAGTCCCGGTAACCAACCAGCTTTAACAATTAGGAATAAAGCTATTATCGAACCTATAAGCCCTGCAATGGACCCTTCCCAACTTTTATTGGGACTAACACGTGGAAATATCTTGTGCTTACCAATGGCAGAACCAATAAAATAGGCCAGAGTATCACAGGCCCAGACGCCAATAAACACAGTTAGGACCGCATAGCCACCTATATGTCCACCTGTACCATCAAAACCAAGTTGCTGGAGCTTGATGAAATAGGACATGGCTAATGAAACAAATACCGATGCAAAGAATGTCAGAGAAATATTTTCCAGAACATGATTCTTTTTACGAAACATTTCCCAGACAAGAAGTAGAAGTGTCCCAGCCACCAATATATGGCTCTGATACGCGCCACTTGAGAATAATTGATCCCAAACCAGACCCAAATAAAGAGGAAATCCAAGATAGATATTTGGCTCCGTACCATTTGCTCTGGTGATTTTAAACATCTCTCCCAGAATGAGAATTCCCGCAATGGTAAAAAATATCATGAATAGATCGTAGGAGTAGAGCGTAAGTGCGATGAGGCTAGGAATGCCAATTATTGTTACAGGTGCGCGTTTTATGATATTTTTTGTGAGCATATTTAAGCGTCGAAACTATTGGCGAAGGCCCATATCACCAACACCTTTTCGGTAAACGGCAAGAAAAGAACTTTTTCTTTAATTTTCTACTTATCCTTCTGATTTTGTTTCGATCGCTGAGAACGTTTGGATTCTTTTTCTTTAGATTCCTCATCCTCTTGCTCTTCATCCAGATCAGGGGTCTCTTCCCTGGGTGGTCTTTTGGAGATATTTTCTGCCGTAATAAGATCCAGATGCATTTTTGCAGAGAGGGTTAAAGGCTCATCTGGGAACTCCTGAATCATGTATTTGTAGGCCTCTATACTCGCATCCTTGTCGTAGAGGAAATGATTATTCAACAAAGCATAGTTGAAGCTAGCCTTAACTCTGATAGAAGGTGAAACAGTTTGGTCTGCTCTTAGCTTGAGGTAGGCCGAACTGGCGTCTTTATAAAGCCCAGCCTCATACTTTTGAGCAATCTCCTGGAGACGAGCAAGTCCATGGTCATCAGAACCAGCAATCTCTGCTCCTCCCGAATTACCCTGAATCAGCTTATAATATTCTGGATATTCATCCTGAATATGCGAAAGTATCGCATCGGCAGCTACTTGATCGCCTTCAACAGTCCCTAAGGCATAATACTGCATATATGCTGCCTGCCTTTTTAAACTGGAATCTCTAGTACTAGACTCAAGGTCTTTTAAAACCTCTAGTGTAGTATCCACTCTGGAAAACTCAAAAAGCATATATTCCGCCATAGAGTATCGATTTTCATCTATTCCATCCAGGAAGCGTACAGAATCTTCCGGACTCACATCAACAGGCTCAATAGCTTCTACTGCAGCTGGCTCTTTTTCAACCTTCTTCTTTTTTGCAGCGGGTTTAACAGCACTAGGGAGATCACTTTCAGCTTCTGCGCCACCACGTCCCCTGGATCGACTACTTCTCCCTGCCCGCTGAGAAGGCTTACTTTCCTTCTTCTTAACTATGGGAGGTAATCCGGCAAGCTGTCGCTGATAATTGACATGATCACTTTGGATTTTGATATATCGTTCTATTTGCTTTAAGCGTTGGTTGGCAAGTTTGACAAACGGTGACCTCACAGACTGAACTTTGACTTCCTTGAAGGCTTCATGAGCACTTTGATAATCTAGCTTGTTAATAAGATATAGTTCACCAAGTACAAAACTCGCCTCCGCAGCTATGGCTTGGCGACTATAGTTTTCAATGATTGCCCGTAAATTTGTTTCAGCGTTTTCCAACTTATCAATGGTAATATAGAGCTTTCCTAATTCGACCTCCAACTGGCCTCGGATTTCAACAAACTTGTCGCTCAGTAGCATATCCTGAATCATTTCTACTGCTTCAGCATCTAGATTCAATGCTTTAAGCATGCTGGTCTGCCGGATAATTGCATCAACCTTCATGGACTCCGAGGGCTTATAGCGATTGACTGACTTGTAAGCTGCCAATGCACCTTCATAGTCTTCCTGATTTTCACGCATCTTACCAACTTGAAACTGAGCTTTAGCCTTTGTGAGTCCATCAGGAGAAGTATCAATAACTCTAACTAGATATGCCTCAGCTAGCTCTATGCTATCCTGCTGAACCGCAATCTCACCCATCATTAGGAGCGCATCAGCCTTAAGACTGCGTGAAGAGCTCCCATTGATCACACGAGTAGCTTCATGGCGAGCCATGGCTATATCCCCAACCTTTAGAAGACAGCGCCCAATCCAAAGTGGGACCTCATTTGCAAATGGAGAGGAACCATATTCTAAAGCCAAAAGCTCAAAATGCTTCTGGGAAATCAGATAGTCCCCTTTATAGTAATATGCTCTGGCAATTAGGAATTGTGCATCATCCCTGTATTTACTGTCGGGATATTTTTGCAGGAGTTTCTTGGATTTTTCAATGGCTTTGGAATAAAGTGTTAGCTCCTCTTTACTCACCTGGTCCAATTGATTTTCATGCGTAACTTTTTGAGCTTCAGCAAAATACTGTTCAGCATTATAGAAGGTGTTGTAATAAGCACAGGAACTCAACATGATCAGTACCAGGCTAAGTAAAATAAATTTATGATAACGCCGCATAAAATTCCTCATATAATTTCGGTAAAGCCTTTCCTGCAGGTTCCCTCAAACTCAAATCAGCATTGGCACTAAAGGGCGTTGCTTCTGGATTAATTTCAATCACATAAGCTCCACTTTGTTGTGCCTCAAAAGGCAGTTGAGCAGCTGGATATACTTGTGAAGAAGTTCCAACAGCAATCAGAATGTCACATTGACGAGCTGCACTAAAAGCCTCACTCAATGTACTGACAGGTAAGGATTCTCCAAACCAAACTACTGCAGGCCTGTGTAATCCCCCACACTCGCAATAACTCAGGTTACTTCTTCCCATGATGTTACTTTTTGTCTCTGCGCCGCACTTAAAACACTTCTGCTGATGAATATTTCCATGCAATTCAAGGATTTGACTATTTCCTGCCCGGGCATGTAGCCCGTCAACATTCTGGGTTATAACCACTGAATTAGAAAATAGTTTCTGGAAATGCGTAATCGCCATATGACCTAAATTTGGTTCTGCCTCTACTGCCTTCTTGCGGCGAGCAGCATACCACTCAAGTACCAGCTCTGGATCCGCCTTGAATCCTTCGGGACTTGCCAATTTCATGGGGTCATACTTCGACCAGTATCCATCAAGTTCACGAAAGGTTGAAAGACCACTCTCCGCAGATATTCCGGCACCGGTAAAAAAGACGAGCTGACTTTGCTTACCAAACCTTTTATGGGGTATGTCGTATCTAAGCATATCTAAGAATATAGTTTATGTGTCTCTCATTCAAAAGTTCCGCATTCATACATCCTTCATAGTCTTATAACTTTTGCAAATAGTGATTGGGCTCTATGACCGCTCTCTCGAGGTGGATTGCTAAAAACAATTTGCTCTTTACAGTGATAATTATTGAAATGGCAAATCATAGGATTATACTGGTTCAAGTCAGTAACTACTTGAATGGAGTACCCAAATGAAACACCTCTTTATTGTCACGCTCAGTATGATCCTCTTGCATTGTTCAGTCCCCATGCAATCAAAACAAGCTACGATTAGTGAAGCCGAATTACTGGAACATATCTCATTTTTAGCCTCTGATGAGCTGGAAGGTCGTAAACCTGGTACTCCCCAGGCAGATCAAGCTGCCCAATATATCTCTGACCATTTTAAGCAATTGGGTTTTAAACCAATGGGCGATGAAGGATTTCAATATTTTGATGTCATCACTTCCGTAAGCCTGGGCGAAAACAACTCTTTTAAGGCAAACGATATCACTGCCATACCTGGTGAAGACTATACACCAACCGCTTTTTCAATCAGCTCTAGCCTTGATGCTCCATTAGTTTTTGTTGGATATGGATTCCAGATTGAGAATGACTCCATTCAATGGAACGACTACGAAGGGATTGACACGGATGGCAAATGGGCCATGATCCTCCGTGGAACTCCTGATAATGAGGGTACGGGCGAAAAATATGGTCAAAATGCCACGCTGAGACATAAGCTGCTGACTGCTCGTGATAATGGAGCAGCAGGCGTAATCTTTGTCAGTGGTGAAAAATTTGAGAAGAAAGATGAACTGATTGATTTAAGAATCGAACGTAATTTTTCTCAAGCTGCTCTCCCCGTCATCAATACAAAACGATCACTATCGGATAAACTATTAGCAGCATCAGGGAAAACTATTCATGATCTAGAAGCCCAAGTTGATGAACAACTCATTCCCGGCAGTTTTGCACTGGATATCAAATTAGCTGTCACAATCGAGGTTCTTCAAAATGAGGTCACCACTCAAAATGTGATTGCCCAGCTGGAAGGCTCAGATCCAGTACTAAAAGATGAATTCATAGTGGTGGGTGGCCATTATGACCATTTGGGTTGGGGTGGAAAAGGATCTGGCTCCAGAAGACCGGATACCAATGCAGTTCACAATGGTGCTGATGACAATGCCTCCGGTGTTGCAGCTGTCTTAGAGATTGCTGAAAAACTTGCACTAAACAAGACTGCACCAAGACGGAGTATCCTTTTTATGGCTTTTGGTGCCGAAGAAATGGGTCTTTTAGGATCAAAATATTTCACTTCAAACCCATTGATCGATATTAAAAATGTCAAGCACATGTTCAATCTTGACATGGTTGGCCGTCTAAACCCAGAGTCAAAAGCATTGACGGTTGGTGGTAGCGGTACTGCAAAAGGTATTGAAACCTATCTCAGTGAAAAAGCGGCAGGAAGAGATTTTAATCTATCTATGACACCCGCCGGCTATGGACCTTCAGATCATGCCTCCTTCTATATCGAAGATGTGCCTGTCCTTTTCTTCTTTACTGGAATTACTGAAGAATACCACACCCCAGCCGATGATGTGGAAACGATTAATTTTGCCGGTGAAAAGGTCATCGCAGAATTTGCCTATGATCTGATCTACGATATTGCCTCCATGGATGAATCATTTGAATTTCAGGAAGCTGGACCCAAAGGTCCTCCCAAAGGTGGAAAAAGAGGTAAAGTTAAGATGGGTATCATTCCTGACTTTGCTGCAGCCAATGCAAACGGATTCCTGCTGGGTGGCATCGTACCTGGTGGACCAGCCGCTATAGCCGGTATGAAAAAGGGTGATGTTATGATCTCTCTCGAAGGTCGCTCAGTCAAGAATGTTTACGATTACATGGGCCGTATGGCAGATGTAAAACCAGGCGATCGCATCTCAGTTGAAGTGATGCGTGGCGATGAAAAGTTGATTCTTATCGTCCAGCTATAATACACTAGTCTTCGCGAGGGAAGCATGACTGCGGCGATCTCAAATTCGAGATTGCTTCGTCGACATTCTCCTCGCAAAGACATAATAACAAAATTACAGGAACACTATGTCAAACAACACCAAGCAACAAGCCACCCTCCTATGGGTCCTCGCAGTCATTGTCACTCTATCATCCGTGGTTTACCAAAGGAAAACAGGTCCGACCTATCCAGTTACTGGAGAATTAGAGTTTAATGGAGAGATAGTGTCCTACCATTTCCCCCGTTCCCAGAACACTGGTGAGAATGCTGAGATTGTATTGACAAGCAACGATCCTTCTATTTCCGCTGAAGTCACCTGGAAACGATTCAAAAGTCACGACCAATGGCAAAAGATGCCTTTTACGGCAATGGATGGTGCTCTAAAGGCTGAGCTTCCTTCACAACCACCGGCTGGCAAAATCACATATGGTGTCACGCTTATATCCGCATCTGGAGAAACAATTGGGATAACAGAGGAAGCCATTATCATTCGCTTCAAGGGAGCGGTTCCTGCCCACATTCTCATTCCCCACATTCTTTTCATGTTCTCAGCCATGTTGATGGCGACCCGAACCGGTCTTGCAGCTTACGTTGAGAGTCCATTTGCCCTGAGATATACCCTTCTCACTGGTTTATTCCTTATGATGGGCGGTCTGGTTCTTGGACCCATTGTTCAGAAATACGCATTTGATGCCTATTGGACAGGCTGGCCATGGGGTCATGACTTAACGGATAATAAAACAGCTGTGGCATTTTTGGCCTGGGTAGCTGCATACTGGAGACATCGGAAAACTGAGAATGCCAAGGTTTGGATCATCGCCGCAGCGTTTATCACGCTAGCTGTTTATCTCATCCCTCATAGTGCTCTAGGTTCAGAGTTAGATTATACCCAGATGGAGCAATAACGACCCAGCGTTTGGGCGGTTTCCGGAAAATTTATTCAAGAAAATAGACTCATTTTAGTGAGTCCGCTTGTTCCCCCGCAATATGCGGGGTAAGCTTTTGCTATACGCTATTTCCAGAAATATTGGCAATCGTTTTGTAACAAGCCTTTCTAATCTGAACTTCTCTTTCCATGTTCATCATCTCTTGGCTCATCTTATTCATCGTATATCCAATTGTAACATTATTTTTAGGGTCTGAAATTATGAAACTACCCCCAGCGCCAAACCCACCAAAAGCCATTCGATTATCTGAAAAATCATGTTTCAATGTGGGTTTCATAAAACCGGCATGAAACAAAAAAGAATCCTGCTTTAGGACAATATCCCCAGTCCCATTCTTAGGTGGTTCTGGGTATTTAGTCAAGTAAGCTAACGTCTTATTGCCAAGAAATAATGGATGATTAGGGTTTGTCAAACCTTCAAATAATGATGCTAATGATTTTGCATTACCAATTCCCCCGCCAGAGCCAAACTCTAATTGAAGAACTTCCTTTTTATTAAAGTTTGCATGATTACTAACAAATGAAGGGTTTATCATAGATTTAAAAGTCAGGGACCAGGGGTTAAAAAACTCTTTGACAAATAAGAATGGCATAGAAAAGAGCCCTTTTATTTTTGAGAAGGGTTTGAGGGTTGCAATCTGTGACATATCATAATCATCACCAATTCCTACTCTAACTTCTCCTATAATATTGGGTAATAACTCTTCTTCAATAAATTCTTTAAGTCTTCTTTTTTGAGGATCGATTTTTGATAGCAAAGCACTAATATACCATCCGATAGTCCAAGTATGATAACCTTGATAATCTCCCGGGTTCCACTGTGGTTTTTGCTCAGCAATAATTCTTTCTAATAAATCTCGATTCCTGATACTATCAAGATCTAATTTTTTATCAATTGCCGAGAGTCCTGCTCTGTGTTGTAATAACTGACCGATTGTGATATTAGTTTTTCCATTGATGGTAAAATCAGTCCAATAATCACTGACTTTATCATCGTAATCGAAAAGGCCTCTACTATGACAAATCGCTAAACAACTTGCTGCAATGACTTTGGTGGTTGAGAAAAATGGAACAACTGTATTTTCATCCCATAGCTCCTTTCCCTCCAAATCTTTATAACCCGCCCAAATGTCAATGACTAATTCGTGGTGATGGTATACACACAACGAAGCACCAATTTCATCATTGTGGCTGAAATTATCAGAAAAAGCCTCAGCAATTAATGAATAATTTGGGTCTATATATCCTCTGATTTCCATAGTAACCTTGCTATTATTTTGTCAATGTCAATCCAAGTAAGCTCATATCTTAATTACGTACGCGTATAACGTACCGCGCTTGAGCGGCTACCTGACGATCTATCCATTTGCATTTTCGGTGTATCCTTGTAAACCATTATCCTCAACCAAGTCTCAGTTTTGAGTCCACTCTGAGCAACTTGTTATGTGTTTCAACAGACTCAAAGAAGTCCACTATTGACTCTTTGGGTGGTCTCCATTTCTAAAGTGACAGGTTCATAATCAAATAGGTCTCGTAATATTTTGTGATCTTTTGGAACATTATCAGCTAAATCAGATGGAAAATTATTTAGCATTTTTAGGCTTTTATACAAAAATCTTACAAATGGGGTAAAGGGTAAAAGGCAAAATGATACTATATTTATTACTGATAATGGTATTGCCACATGTTTGATAGTTTTTCCACTGATAGATGAAATTCTTTCTGCCGCTTCCGGGAAGGTAAATGCTTCTGGTCCAGTCAGTTTTAATCGTTGTCCGCTTAAATCATCCCGTAAAGCTGCTTGCGCTGTAATTTCTCCAACATCATCAGCAGAAATGCATGGAATAGCATTCTGTCCTCCACCTGGTACAGCCATTTTACCGTTCCGGATAAATGCAAAGAATATTTCAAATGCTGGAGCATCACCTAGTATTGTCCAATTAAAGTCAGATTTGGATATTTGGTTTTCAATCTCGATTTTAATTTCACCAAATTCAGGTATTTTTAAATCGTTTAACAGCTGTTCTCTCATTTCATACCCAGACATGTAGATCAGCCTTGAAATATTTAATCTTTTTGCCTCGGCCATGATTGCGATCACAGCATCATGTTCAATCTGTTTCATCTTTCGAATTAGTTTGTTACTCATCGCGGCAAGACAAATGATAATTGTGCTGACATTTTGCAAAGAATTAACTATTGTTTGATGATTTGTGACATCGCCCTGAAATATATCAACATTTTCTCCAAGAATTTCTGTCGCCTTGTCCTGGTTGCGACTTACAACTCTGACAGCTTCACCTTTTTGAATGAGTTTTTGGACTACCTTTCGTCCATAATATCCTGTCCCCCCATAAACGATGATAATGTTACTTTTGGTACTCATAAATAGTTCTCCCAACTTCTATACACATAACGACCCTGCATTGCTACTGCGAGGCAGTGTTCGCTGATTATGATATTTTTACTACTCAACCGCCGAGTCTGTAGCATGCGCCTGTAACCCATGCTATGAGTCACTCATTTTAGTCACTGACATACTTGTAAACTTCGCCTTGGTAGCTAACCGCCCAACCATGATTCTCATCAAGAAACATCATATTCGCGGGGTAGAACTGCTCAGGAACATCCTGAGACAAGAAAGAATGTCCACCATCCGATGTTTTATAGACATAGTGGGCACCGGCGACCCACCCAAGCTTTGAGTCAACAAATGAGGCACTTGTTAGTCCAAAACCCTCAGTTTCGAGCATTGATGATTCAGTCCAGGACAAACCAGCATTAGAGGTGGAGAGTACAGGATAATTATTAATCATCATCCCTCCTGTACCGTTTATTAATGAGATGAATCCATGATTCTCATCAGGAAAGCTTACTCCTGCGATTCCGAAATTGGTGGGAACCTGAATATCCAGAGAATCCCATGTCATTCCACCGTCAAAAGTTCGGAATAGTTTACCACGAATGTGGTATTGAATGCTTTCATCGAATGCGAATAGCTCTGATCCGGCAAATGGGTGCTTAAATGATAGCTCCCAAGAGTCGCCAGCATCGGTTGTCTTCAGGATGGAGCCGTCATTATTACTCAGCCATCCAACATTTTCAGTAGCGAATGCAATGCGGACAAATATTCCATCACTGGAGTCTCCGGTCATTAGGACATCCCAGGAATTACCACCATCCATTGTCCTCAATAGCGTCGCATTGCTACCACAGATCCAAGCTCGTGATCCAGTTACCGAGGCAATATCCCATAATTTTGAGCTAACTCCGGTAGGTTGGAAATGCCAAGAGTTGCCCCCATCGTCTGACTTAAACACACTTCCGCTGTCACCAACAATCCAACCTGAACTGGTATTAGCGAAGTGGATTTGTCGATAAGTCAAATCGTCACTCTGGCTTCGAGATAAAATCCAGACACCGGACTCTTCTGGTTCACTGCACCCCATGATGAGAAGAATCATAAGAATTATTTGGATGTATGGTTTCATTGATATTCCCCCTGTGAATATTAAAAGACATCCTAACTGTGGTTATACGGACCCGCTTGACACTCCGCAATATGATCCAAGCTGTGCCGTTTTAACGTAAACGATATGAAACCCATCAACTCCGAAACCCGATACCTCTATCACCCTCACAATTATGCCACAAAATGGAGATCCTTCGATCCTTCGACTTCGCTCAGGACAGGCTTGCTTAGGATGACTAACCCAAGTTTCTAGTTTCAAACTCAATATCTACCAATACCGCTCCAAATGAACCTGACCCGGTGATTTCTTACTATGTTCGGCAAAACCTTCCAGAGCTAGCGTATCTACCATAGTATCGATCATACTTGGATTTCCGCACAGGAAGATGTGTGTATTTTCTGGTGTTGGATCCAGATCTGCTTTGGTATGGATAACCTTATTTTCCCATAGCTGCTGAATATAACCGGATTCGCCTCCCCAGGGAATATGCTCGCCATCTGGACGGGTTATTGCCGGGATGTATGTGAAATTCTTACAGACATTGGCGATGGTATTCAACTCAGAACGATAACCCAAATCCCAACTGTGACGTGCTCCGTGAACAATGACATACTTGCGATCCGCATTACAAGGAAGGTCATCCCTCAACATACTCATGTATGGCGCAAGGCCAGTACCTGTCCCTAACAAAATTATGTTAGAATCAGGCTCAACCATATCCAAGGTGAACATGCCTGAATATTTCTTGGACAGGAAGATCTTATCTCCTGGATTTAGTGCATAAATCCTTGGTGTGAGAGCACCTGAGGCCACCATGGTGATATAAAATTCAATGTATTCCTTAGTCACAGATGAAGATGAAACAGAATAGGCCCGTCGAATCAGTTTCGTTGGATCTTTTAAAGGCTCTTCTTTATCAGCATACTCATGCCGTTGGGCAGTTCCAGGTAATCCCAAAACTGTAAATTGACCTGATTTAAAATCGGGTAATTCCCAGCCCTCAGGGACAACCCGAAGAATGATCAATCCCGGTGAGACTTCTATTTTCTGTGAAACAACCGCATTTAGTTGCAAATCTGGCATGTGTGCTAATTCCTTTTCTTAATTAATCTGGTTTTGCTTCAATAATTTGGTGAGTTGGATCGCATTCTGAGTGGCCTGTCCCCGCGCATGATTATTGAATGAAATATAGGTCGTCTTAGCTTGCTTTGCCATATCTGATATTCTGGGGATCCATTCCTCCAACTCTTCCTGAGTATACTCATAGTCAAATCGACTTACATTGTCCCCCTTCCACCAATTTTCTTGATTTCGGCCGTGGAATCTGAGATAAGCAATGGATGAGGTAACCTGTTGATACTGAGGCATTCCCCCTTTGACCTCCGGTGAATCTAGCATGCTGATTCCCCAGGCTCTTTGCTGTAGCTCATGGAAAACTGAATCGCGGATCCAGTCCGGATTCCTGAATTCCACCACTAGGGGTAAACTGGACATATCTTCCAATAGGTTTAATAAATATTTTCTATTCTCAGCTGTGTATTTGAAAGAATATGGAAATTGTAGCAAAACGGTGGCTAACTGATCTCCCTTTTGTAACACATCTACTGCTCGAATGAAATCTTCTCTGGCAGCAGGTTGCTGCAAACGATCGTGGGTCAAGGATTTGTGACCCTTGATGGCATATTGGAGTGGATGTTGCAGAAAAGTCTCCATTTGCTGCTCTTGGGGCATACGGTAGTAGCTAAAATTGAGCTCGCAAAAGCTGAAGTTTTGAGCATAGAACTCCAGCCATTTCTCCTTGGAAAGTTCAGGTGGATAAAAGTTACCAATCCAGTCAGGATATGAAAAACCCGAGGTGCCAACCATGATTGAACTCTTTTTAACGGTCGTCATTTCTCTGATATATCCCCTCAGAAGCTCTATTTGATCATACAGGGTAATATCGTTATGAAAAGAGAGCTCACCACTGAAAAATATGGAATCCAGAATGTTGGATACCATCCACAGATAAATTGTTATGGGTGATGCACCCGTGCGGTTCCCGTGATGTCCCTCACAATCCGGGACTAAATAATCACCCTAAGCTGGTCTTTTTTGCACTAAAGATAGTTTGCATTACTGCCTGTATTTATTATTGTTATAAGCTACTATTTCAGTTTTTATTTTGGCAATACCCGAAAGACAAATAAGGAAAGCCCCTGTATATAAGTAAATTATTCTATAGGAAATAATGGTCGCAGGTTAGATTCTGTGGCAATACGATGGGTTTTTCTTTGGGAAGAACCCTATTTATTTTAATAGAATATCCTGTATTTTCAGGATTTAAGTAGGTAAAGACAAATTTAAATGCCGAGGACCAGATGATTCTAAAATCGACAAAACGCAACCTTATAATTTTATCAACAATGCTGGCAGTATTCAGCCTGTCTAGCTGTGATTTATTGGAAGAACCGCAGATTCCAACCTGGACCAATTCCATTGAATTTCCACTGATTTCTACCAGTGTGAATTTAGATGTACTAAGGGATAAGGATAACATCCGCACCCAACTTTACGAAAATGGTGACTCTATTTTCGCTTACGCTGATACCACGGTCATGGACACGCAAGCCGTTACTGACCAGCTCACTTTCGAGGACATTAATAAGGCTTTTTCACAGTCAGTTGACGATGTGAACGTGGCCGGATCTTCAATTATCCAAGCCACAGGATTTGATCCTGTGGGAGTCGATCCAATCCAAGAAAATGTAAACTCTGTCTTGGGTCCAATTGAACTATCAGATATTCCAGAAGATTCAACTGATCCCGTATTACTAAATGAAGTAGTCAGTGATGTGAATAGTATTCCAGATGGGCAGAAAGCCGTGATTGATAGTACTGGACTGGATCCCGTTGAAAAACCTTTCACATTCAGTGATTTTCAATCTGCATCTTTCTCAGGCGGTGTTTTAGATATTACTATAAACAACAACATGGTAATTGCCCTGGGAAATCCCATTAACATAGTACTTAAAGATGGGGCTACACCGATCGTTGGCGCTACAGTTGTGTGGACACCCCTATTGCCAGCGGAACAAGTTCAACAAAGCCTCTAAATCTTACCGGCTTAACACTACCTAGCAATATCATCGTTGAAGTAACCGGTTCTTCAATCGGTTCCAACGGTGATTCAATCATAGTGGATGCTGCTGCCAAGACCTCTAGCTTCGACATCGTTATTGCAGGTAGAAATTTACAGGTAAGTGAAGCCACAGCGAAAGTCCCCTCACAAACAATTGATGAGCTAGGTAGTATTACACTAGCAGCATCCGAAAATAAAGTCCAAGAGGCTCTCATTTCAGAAGGTACTCTAGCCATAACAGTAGACAATCAGATGGCAGTTGCCTCAAAACTGGTTCTAACAATCGCATCCTTGCAAGATGCCAATGGAGATGCATTTATCGACTCTGTTGATCTACCCGGCGGAACTTTAACACCTGCTACATTTCCCATAGCTGGATATTACATGGTTATGGATTTAGCGACTCAAGTTGTTGAATACTCTTATCAGGTGAGAACGATTGACACTGGTGACAATTATGTAACATTGAATGAGACTGATCAAATTGATGTGACCATCTCACTCTATGGAACGACCGTATCAGATCAGATTATGTTTTCTGAGATTACCGGAGAAATTGAGTCCCAGCTAGTCAATAATGATGGAGATATTGAGATTTCTTCTGACTCAAAAATACTTAGTGCAACAATCAGCTCTGGTTCTATTGACATTTCAATAGATAATCAAATTAACAAACCTGACTTTGCCGGATTACCGACACTCATACTGACTATTCCTGAAATTTTAGATGGTCCGGGAGGTTCAGCCTTAATCCGTACAAAATTATTGGAACCTGGAATTAATCTTATTCCAATCGATTTAAGTGACCATTATTTGACTTTTCCTGATACCAGCATACAGATTCTGACCTACACTACAGAAGTAAGTACACCTACAGGTCAACTCGGCAAGTATGGTCTAACTGATTCTATCATTACCAATATTGACGTTGGTGAATTGAATTTCTCTTCGGTAACGGGATATTTTACTCAAGATGCTATGGTCGATTCTAACCAGATCGTGATAGACAACGAAACAAAACTGACCAAGGCCATCCTGGAAACCGGTGATCTTATGCTTACTATGGAAAACAGGATCGGTGTATTAGCAAATGTAGAATTCCAGATCGATGAGTTTAAGCGTAAAACGGATGGTCAATCCCTACAGATGACTCTGCCTTTGAGTGCTGCCACTACCCCGCAGATTACAACAATTGACTTATCTGACTACAATCTTGAGTTCGCAACAGCCAATCCTGGTGAAGATCAGGCTATTAATTATGTGTCTAAGGTCGCCCTTCCTGCAGATCAACAAATGACCCTGAGTTTTGGTGACTCTATCAACATCAATGTCGATATTACAAATTTGGAAATGGCCAGTGTTGCCGGTATTATTGCGCTTGATACTTTAGTTATTGAACCTGATACAGTCTCCATTGAGATGCCCGAAGAAGTTGCGGATCTCCTTTTTGAACAGGTCACTATTGATATTGAGTTTAACAATATGTTTGATGTTCCAATTGAACTTACTTTAGATCTCTTCGGTAGAGATTCACTGGGTAACGATACTGCTACACCGATTCATATAGTGCAAGACCTGGCTGCAAACGATTTTGTCCGGATTGATGCTGCTGATCTGATTAATAGTAAACCAGATTTTATCATTTCCAGTGGTCAAGCCCTCATTGGTGGTGGTGTGCTAGAAAGCCAGATTGCAAAGGGTCAGGAAATGACCCCAGTTATGTATATCAATGTTCCCCTTTCACTGATTATTGATGATCCACCATTTATTGATATCGATGTAACCAGTCAAGATGTGCTGTTCCCAGAAGATGAACCATATAGTCTTGACGAACTCACTCTTACCACAACAGTTATCAATCAATTTGAATTTGGTGCTACCGTGGTTGTCCTAGCCAGCGATGATAGCCTGACTTTTGATAGTCTCACAATTGCAGCAGGATTAGCTAAAGTACCTGACACGCTTCTAACATTTGAACTTAGCCCTAAAGAGAATGCTGATCTTATGTTAGATGCTATACCGCGGACGACCATCCTGTCCAGCGATAAGTTTGCCTTATTTGAACAAGATATTTTTATTAAACCAGAGATTCAGTTGTTAGGTAACACGGATGGTACTCCATCACGTTTCTTTACTACTGATTCACTCACATTGAAAGTCTGGGGTGCTGCTTCCTATACCATTGTTGGCGACCAATTGACCGAGGATGGAGGTGCAGAATGAGAACGCTAATGACTTTCGTAATGGTATTGGTTTTAGCCAATTTCCTTGTAGCACAGGTAGATAGCACCAGTGTTGATACAACTGAAGCGCCTATGGAAGAAAATATCGTACAACCTGTGGAAGCTGCAGTTGAAGATACTGTCACACAAGCTGCTGAAGTTGCAGTCGAAGACACTATCACACAACCTGCTGAATTAGCAGTAGGAGACAGTACAACCGAGATGGTCAGCCAGGATACTATGGCCCAGGAATTGGAAGAGACCTTCGAAGATCTCTACGCCCAGCCTGAATTACCTCCCATCAGAGTTGTAGGACTGATCAACGAAGGACCTCTCAATTTTTGGTCCAATGATGACCTTGCGAATCTGGGTTTTTCCGGCATGGAAAATCTCAGCGTTGAGGATCCGTATTTAATCGCGGCCAAGGCCAATGATTGTCTTGATATCGTCTGTCACCTCCTAGCGACTGACAGTAGTCATGCTGATTACGTTGTCATCAGCTCCAATGATTCTTCAGATGTCCAGGTCTATGAGATCACGACCCGGGCCATGGTTATCACAGCGGCTCCTGACAAGGTTGCTGAAGCTTTTGGAGCCTATCTTCGAGGTGAAGGCCTATCTCCAGAACCTGAGCTGGCAACGACTCCTGAACCAGCGATCGAAGCACCTCCTGAAATGGCAGCTGCCACAACTAGTGTGATCAAATTGAGACAGCACAGATCAATGGATGCCCTTTTTAGTAATCCGGCGAATCTGGCACGTGAATTTGAATCATTCACAACCTGGAATATCATTCCTGATTTTGGTGTAAATATTCATAATTCACTGCTCACTCCAGGCTGGTACAAAGATTGGTTCACAACTGGTATTCATCTGAAAGGTGCAACTAAAGATGATTATTTATCTACCCTAGTTGATCAGGAACTGGCATTAAATATTGTACCTGAGTTTCAAACCTTGTTTGGCTTTAGGATTGGTAGATATGGGTTTAACACATCTGTCACTTCTCCCATAAAAATGGTGCTCCCTGGAAATCTTCTAGCACTACCCATGCAGGACATTTCTCTAAATAACCCAATTGACAATAGTGATATAGAAGTAGAAGCAATCCCGATGGCACTTAAAACGAGCCTATCCTATGCTCACCCACTCTCAACACCATACGGCGATGTGAAAGTTGGAGCCAATCTGAATCTGTATAAAGCAGCTGGTTATATGCGGATGATCAGTGATGAATTTGTCGTCACACTAAACCAGGACTCTGTTTTCATAAATGCTTCTGGTGAAAGCTGGGCCACTGTTGCAGGCATTGATGGACATATTGATAGTCTAGTTACAGATGATTTTGATGCGGGTCAAACTATGTCAGAGTTGACCATGGGAATTGATATAGGAGCGATCATGGATCTGAGTGATCAACTCGGTCAAGATGTTGAAGTCCAATTGTCGCTTAGTAATATTGGTGCAAAATATAAGTGGACAGGTGTTACACATGAGACTTGGACCTATACTGTGGCTACAACCGCAGATAGTGTTGAGCAGCACCAGATCTCAGAATCTGAAGTAATTGGCGACGATGAAGAACTTGAGGTCAATATCCCAACTGTTCTGAAGCTTCATGCTATCTATCAGCCCTTCCCCACTTTATTGGTTGGTGCCGGAATCGAAAAGGCATTTACTGATGAAGCCAGATTGGGCTACAGTCCTGATTTTGGATTCTCATTCCAATTGAACTACTATCCAGCCAAATGGTTTGATATCAGCTACTATATGCAACCACGTTTTGGTGACCTCGCCCATACCTTTGGGAGTGGCTTCCATTTTGGTTTTCTGGATGCCGGTTTAACAATGTCCTTCATTAATGGCATAAACTCAAATGCCAAGGGAATTGGATTCGGATTACAGAGTAACTTGCATTTCTAAACTTGAATAGAAATTAGATATAAAAAAGCCCTGACAGAATTGTCAGGGCTTTTTTTATGGAGTCTGCAATGGATCAGATTATGGACGTTCTGGACGACCTTGACTTCTACTTCCTTTTCGATCTTTCATATACTGGCGTAAGTCTTTTCTAAATCTTGCCTCAAAACCAATGTATAACAACTGCTGCTCAGGGCTGAGGTATTTGGGCAGAGACTGGATAAACTCCTGTTTGATCATATGCACTTGTTTCTGCTTATCCGTATATTGCTGAATCAGTTTATTTACCTCTTTTTGTGAAATGTTCTTCTGCTTGCGTAATTTTTGACCCTCAATAGATAAGCTCTCAAGCTCCTTTTGGATACCACGTAGTTTCCGCTCGTGTATCTGTACCTGTGGTAAGAATGTCATCGTTTGTTCTTCAGTAAGCTCCAACACTTCAGTAAGTTTCCAAATTCGCACAGCATCCATATCCCGTGGTGGCTGTGCAAGGAGAGTAGTTCCCCAGAATGTGACAATAATTAGAAGTAAGATTGATTTTCGCATATTATGCCTCCTTTAAAAAGCTCATGAAAGCTTCTAGGTCATTTTCACCCAATATTTCATCCATTTCATCGATATAGGAAGTGGATCCGTCATTGATCAGATAATCCACACTTTGATCATAAAGATCCTGGTCCATGCTCTCGATTAATTCCTCGTTGTCAACTTCAGTCCATGAATTCTCCCAACCGGCTATGAATAACTCTCCACCTGGTAGTACTTGATCAGAGCCATCATTGGGCATTATTACATACATCATAATGAGAAGTAGCATGGCAATCGGACTTGAATAGATCGCTTTACGACGCGTAGACCTGCGACGTATCTTGCGATGTGTGTTATCCAAAATAGATTCAATATCTAATTCAACATTTGAATCAGAACGATTCTCTTTCATCATGTTATTAAACTTATCCATTTTCCCCAACCTGCACTTTCATAAATGCCTCTATTCGTTTCTTACCTTCGTGAAAATGTACTTTTGCAGAGTTAACTGAGCACCCGATTGCTTCTGATATTTCAGCAAACGGCAGATCTTGATATATTCTGGCAATCACCACTGACTTTTGTCTTGGAGTCAGCGTTACCAAGCTTTTCTCCAACATTTCTGAATGATAGCTTAGTTCGGTATCTTTAACTGGATCTGACCCCGAGACCAATGTTTTCATATCCTCGAGCACGGTATAGGTCCATCTTTTTCTACGTTTGAGATGTGAGTAGCTCAGGTTAATTGCGATTCTATAGATCCAGGTTTTAACAGTCGACTTACTCTTAAACTGATGACTCTTTTCCCACACTCTAACAAAAGTGTCCTGTAAGATATCTTGAGCATCTTCAACATTTGAGACCATTTGCAGGATAAAATTATTAAGAGCAGGTGAATGAATCCTGATAAGTTGATCAAATGCCCGAGCATCCCGGTTTTGTACCTTTTCAAAAAGCGATTTGTCTGCATCGTTTGTCATTACTGGTGGGTTAGATAGGGTTTTCTGCGAAAAGGTTAAGATTGATGAGTTTATAATCTTTCTCGCGCCAGTCTTCGCTGTCCCAGCTACGCCAGGCAGGCGGGCGAGCCTTACGAAATGCTTTTATTGTCATCTCTAGTGGATACAAATTAATTATCGAATATCCAGATCAATGAAAGATAGCGAAATCTGGATGCTGGTGATTGATTCTCCATACTGGTAAATTGTGATTCCCACGAGGTATCTACATACTGTGACCAAATTCCATCCTGCATAATGTTGCTATCGCTAAAAGCGAAGATGACCGTGCTAACCTGACCTGAGATTGTATAATTCAATTGATGATTATACGATATATTGTTAATTGCAGAGGATGATGCTATAGATAATGTTTCCGGATCAAGATTTCCAAGCTGAGGTTCTTTCACATGCCGTCCCCAAAGTTTGAGGTGACCAAATAGCGCTTTGTCAAATAGAAAGAATTCTTGATCAAACTGCCAATGATATTGCTCTCTAGTCCAAACCCAATCTTGGGTCTCGCTAAGGTTGGATGCTCCAATTTCAAATTGCATCATCCAGGGGAAAGTGAATCTCAGTTCCGTATGTAAGCCTTTGCTCATCCCAGAATCTTGATCAGCTTGCCAACCTCCTGTATTCAAGGACACCCACTCTGTTGATATGCGAGTTTGGAAATGATGTACATTACTCACTCGATATTCTGGGCTCCAGCTCCGCTCAAATACCATATTTCTAGTTTGATACTGCAGTTGAAATGGTCCGTATTTAAATTGGGCATCTGCCACGGGTAACCATTTGGAGTTTCCCAGATTCCTCATACCTAGATCAACAGATACGTGCGGAGTTTTGTAGCCAGGTAACATCATTTCCAGAAAGTATTTAGACCTGAGATATCCACCAACCTGGTTTGATCTGCCCCCGAATTTGAATTGCATAGGTTCCCAATCCCATAACCTGACGGAAGTACCCCAAAATGCCAACGCACTTAGAGATCGCTCCTCGCCCCCTGCCCAATCCCACAGACCTCCTTGAACCCAGGCAAATAGTTCAGAACCCACTATCAATGAGTCATAACTTTTCCAATGCAGACTGCCATCCCAGCGATCTGAATTCACCTGAAGCGCATCATTGTAGTCCCAATCCAATAGGGTATCCAACTCAAACATATACAGGGGATTGATGAGGTGTGTATAGCCCATCTCTAGTCTAAGCGAATGATGCTTCAATTCACTTTCCAACTGCAATCTATGGCGTTGCTCATCATATTGTGTCACTGCTATAAATCGTTGATGAGACCTCAATTTTGATGTCCACCCATAGCGGGTCGATTCACCCAGACTATTGTGATACCACAGAGTAAAATCATTAAAATCTGCATCACCCTGTTTATAATTCACCAAAAGAGAAGCAGCAGTCGTATCCGCTGGGGACGTTAACGCAGGATGGATTTTTGACCATAGCGACAGCTCTCTATCAAGGGGAAGCCAACCTTGTCTATCAGTATTCAGGATGCCTCCACTGATCGGGTTGATCGTGGTAAGATCTTGCCAACTATCCATGATAATACCATCAATTCCAAAGGGCCGAGAGTATTGTAAATGACCCCATGAGCCCGATACAGACCCGAAATCAGGGACAGCACTTTGGATAGTCCCGGGATGATCCAATTGACCAAACAGGTTGAGAGTCGTAAGCATTAAAATAAGTAAAATTATACGCTTCAAGCCAAATCTCGATTCAGCCCATGCATGAGTAGTTGTCTATTAACCAGGTCTATCAATCCAGGCGCAAAGAGCACAAAAAGAATCGTATTAGAGACCATGTGCATGATAAAATAGACGAGACCAGTTGTCATACTTCCCCAAAGGGTGCCCTCGGTCAAGCCCGTGCTTAATGGAAAACTCAGTGTGGTAAGGATATCGTAAAATAGGGTTAAGAGAAAACCAATGAGCCCCATAAGAATTGACCTCAGCAAGGAGTTTGGTATGGAGTTGATCCGATTTGCAAATAGGCCTCCAATCATCCCACTAAGCCCAACACTGAATATCTGGAATACATAAAGTATGGGAAAGCCCAAACCTGAGCCAATAGGGTTTAACGCCGAAAAGATTGCTTCACCAATGGCTGCAGCAATAAAGCCTTTTTGCGGTCCCATGATAACGCCACCGAGAAAAGCGACCAAAATGACCAACTCAATATTGGGAATGAACACAAAAACAACACCTACAGTTGCTATAAGACCAATCCATAAGGCAATCAGGGCCAGTCTACGATACTCGACTACCGACATGCCATTTTCATGATCAGGAGCTTTAGTCTTCTTCAAGATCACCCTTCAGTAGCGGGACTCTAAAATAATTAAACCTGTTGGTCCATGGACCCGATTCATTGTCTTTTTCCAATGCTTCTGCCATCATGTTCATTTTAGCATCCATCTCATCAATTTGATGCAAGAGTAATGCCTCAGGAAATTTTGGCTGTTTGGGAGATTGCCATTCATACTTGCCCTGATGGGAGAGGATCATATGTTCAACTTTTAGCTGTAACTCTTTTGGGAATCCATCAATCTCTGATATTTCATCTCTCACTATATCTCTTCCCAGAACTATATGACCTAATAATTTTCCAGAATCAGTGTATCCCGGTTTTTGGGCAGGATTCAGTTCAACGATCTTACCAATGTCATGTAACAAGATACCTGTCAGTAATAGGTCTTGATCCAGGGAGTAGTGTTTTGCCAATCCCACACCAAGTTTGGCCATGGAAAGGACATGTTCCAGAAAACCTCCCAGCCAGGCATGATGTAATTTCATGGATGCCGGATGTTGTTTGATCACATCCGAATGCTCTTTATAAATGTTGCTGATCAGGGTCTGAAGATGTGAATTGTTCATTCCCTTGATTATTTTAGCCAGAGATTTCCACATCTGCTCCACATTGGATTTACTTGCCGGAATGAGCTTGGCCAATTTAAAGCCGTATTCTGCATGTTTTTTTGAAGAGGCTCTGGCAATGTCTTCTACCTCCAGTTGAAGTCGTTCAGCATATTCACTTACGCGCCCTTTTACGACAACTGCGTCACCCTCTTCAAATGATTTTTCAAAGGCGGGGACATCCTCCCAGACTTTGGCCTCAATGGTGCCAGTATTGTCCTGAAGTTGTAATTGCAGGTAGGGGTGATTGTTGCGAGTGCTTCTCAGATGTTTTTCACGGACTAGGAAAAAGCCCTGAATACGTGTATTCTTTTTAAAATTCTTAATCTGTGTAATTTTTGCCTTCATGGTCGCAACACCCTTCTTGCTTTTAGCGTTCACAGTTTAATCCATAACCAGTCAACAGACAAATTCATATCGTCGATTGAACTCAAAATAGATTTATGATCCGGGATTTGATTTTCTGGACGTATTGTATGCTACGATATGCTTGTACTAATTACAAGTTGAAATATTGAAGTCCCTGGCTCTTATACCAATTGCATTTCCAAATGCGCGTTATGTGTCTTCGCGAGCAACGCGCGGCGATCTCTGGCCTCTATGACCAAAGAGTTGGAGATTGCCACGTCTCTACGATCCTCGCAAAGACGAACACCAACGATATGCCGGCATGACCCGGACCATGCTGTTTGAAGTGAATTTGGTATTATCCCCTCAAGAGACTGATCTTTTAGTGCGAATTAATTCCGTCGATGAACGATTCATAATCTTCTTGATGATTCAGGTTTTTTATGGGGGTCTCGCCCTGCATGGGATAATAATAAACAGGGCATCTTTTCAAAGCTCGGTGAATCGCCCTTTCATCATTGTTTAAAGCTTCTCGAAAAATGGGAATACAGGCCCTATCATAAAAGGCGAAGAGGGGCTCCTGCTTCCCATCTACACAGACAGGAATCACGGCAGACGAATGCGGTAAATGCGTCTGCATCTTTTTTACCAATTCTATATCAAACTGGGGTATATCAACTGCAATGACAAAGTTATGCTCTGTTGTAGATGCGGATAGCACTGATGTTAAGCCCTCTAACGGACCCTTTCCCTCATTCTCATCTTTAACTACAGGCAAATTAAGATATTCCAATTTCTCGGGGTCATTGGCTGAAATAATGATCTTGGGGAAATATTTTTTTAATACGCGTACCTGTCTTTCAAGCAAGTTCTCATTCTTTACTTTAAGAAAACGCTTATCCTCACCCATCCGCTTGGCACTACCACCAGCCAGAATGATTGCCGTACAAGTTTCAAATAAAGAGTTGTCTACCATACGCTAATCCTTAGAAGTCTCAAGTAATGCAGCCTCTAGATCGGAGAGCTTAGTGAGCGGTTGTTGACAGGCATAATTCTCGCAAATATACACGGTCAGATCATCTTTAATAGCCTTTTGATAGTTCAGGAAACTCGAGATACTGACAATCTGCTCAAAGCCGTGGTTTGGTCGATAAAGCGTCACTTTGAAAGGATCATAATGTTTCCTCAAAACAGAGTTAGCCCGGATTAGATCTTTTCTGTCACCGGCGATGACAATTTCTTTCGAACCGGTAGCCTGAACCTGCACACTCTGTAACAAGGCAGAGAATCCACGTGGGGCTTGCTTCACTTGCTTCGAGAATAAGGCACCTATCTGAGATGAGTAAGCTTCCCAGCCGGGGTTTTCTGATATCCTGCCCAAATAATAAAGATTCATAGCTGCCACCGAATTCCCTGATGGAAGGGCACCATCATAGATCTCTTTTTGTCTGACAAGTAGATCATCATCACCGGAAGATGAGAAGAAAAAGCCTCCCTGCTCTTTGTCCCAGAAGTGATTAATTTGTGTCCCTTGCAAATTGAGTGCGACCTGTAAATATTCAGGATCAAAACTGACTTCATAATAGTGTCGAAGCCCTTGGATCACGTAACTATAGTCATCCACAAAACCGGAGATGGTAGCTTCTTTCTGCTCCTGCATATGCAACAAAGTCCCCTCATCAGTAAGCATATTTTTGATGAGAAAGTCAGCCAGTTCTCCTGCTAGTACGGCATAGTTTTTATCTCCAGTTGCCTTAGCAGCTTTAGATAATGCAGTTAGGATCAGACCATTCCAGTCACAGAGGATCTTATTATCAAGCCCTGGGTGAATTCTCAATTCTCTGACTTGGTATAGCTCCTGCCTGATCTTGCTCCAGATTTGATCTGCGTGTAGCTCCAGGAATGCCTTCTCAGATTTCAAGTGGAAGATATTTTCACCAGATGCTTGACCACTTGCTTCATCGTGAAAATTGCCACTGCGTACTAGACTAAAAGAGTCAGCTAAATCTTTAAGTCCATCCTGTCCAATGAGCTCCCGTAGCTCATCCCATTCCCAGACATAGAATTTACCCTCAACACCCTCACTATCAGCATCTTCAGCAGAATAGTAACCCCCATTGGGAGCTTTCAACTTGTCAGTAATATATTGGATAATTTCATCCATAGTTTGACGAAAGAGTTGGTCGCCGCTGATTTCCCATGCTTCCGTGTATGCCATGAGCAGTGTTGCCTGATCATATAACATTTTCTCAAAATGTGGGACGTGCCACTCCGCATCGGTACTATACCGATGGAATCCAAATCCTATTTGATCATAGATTCCTCCAAGACGCATTTTCCTAAGAGTATGAAGTGCCATATCGGTATAGCGACTGTTGCCTGTTCGGTATCCTTCTCTAAGTAGAAAGAGAAGGTTGTGTGGAGACGGAAATTTGGGTGCAGTACCAAATCCGCCTTCTCTAGGATCATAAGCGTTTAAAAAATCAGCGGCGGCGGTATTCAATATATCAGGACCCAGTGTACTACCAGATTCGACTTGATTCCGCTGCTTAAGCAAATCCATGATCTGGTCCATGGCTTGATTCACTTCAGTTTCCTGGGTATTCCAGGCAGAGGTGATTCGGGGTAAGAGGTCAAGCATCCCAACCCGACCTTGCTGAGAGTTCTTTGGGAAATAAGTTCCTGCGAAGAAGGGACGTTTATCGGGTCCCATGATAATCGTGAGCGGCCATCCTCCCCTTCCAATCAATGATGTTGCTGCAGTCATATAGAATTGATCTATATCAGGTCGTTCTTCTCTATCAACCTTTATGCAAATGAAGTTTTCATTCAAGAGTTTGGCGACTTCTTCATCCTCGAAGGACTCATGAGCCATGACGTGACACCAGTGACAAGTTGAATATCCGATTGAAAGAAAGATCGGTTTATTTTCACGTGTGGCTATTTCAAACGCCTCGTCTCCCCAAGGATACCAATTGACCGGGTTATGGGCATGTTGCAGTAAATATGGACTTTTTGAGTGAATAAGTTGATTGGTGTATTTGTGTGATTGGTTCATAGACTCTCCATTGCAGGTGAAGATAAAAATCAGTAGGCTAAGTGGTAGAAGTACCCGATAAGAACTTGTTATTTGAATCGCAGGTAGCCGCATGAATGCAATATATGTTTGAGTTTCACTTTCGCGATGATTATTGTCATCTTTGTCATCGATCATACATATGAGAATTTTAAATGCTGCTGAAACAGCACCCTTGCGTGTTTATATCGGACAGTAGTTCAAAATATTTCTTTCTGCTCATTTCAGCGGAATCTCAAACCATCTCCCTTCGATATACTCAGGACAGCGGCTTCCAAGGAGCTTATCAGAATATCCCAATTTTTGGCAAAACCTTTGCACAAAGCACGAAATCCATAAATGTTTATCCGTGCAAATCTGGCTGCCCGGTGTAGCTCGAAGAGCGTAGAGGGGTGTTAATCCATGGCTAAGAACAACATATCTTGGAAGGGTGTGTCTAATATTAGCTTCTTATCCAGTACTCTTGCAACCACATGTGTGTCAAACTATATTGGGCGGCTTTTTTTACCGCCAATGATGAGAGCGGAGACTGATAAGTATACAATTTGATTGATTTACGCATAATGCGATCAGAAGGAGTAAGACAATGGGTGTGATGAATAAAATGCGGGACAATATGGCTGGGATCATGATCTTTCTGGTCGTTGTGTTCGTACTGACGATGAGTGTCGGTGGTTTGGTCGGAGGTGCCGATATCACGGATCTACTCGGCGGTAACCAACCCAATGCATTTACTCTGGTTAATGGTGAGGAAATGAGTCGCGAGACTTTCATGCGCTCCCTGCAAAACGAACGTGATAACATCCGAGAGAGAAATGGTGTTGAACCGACTGAAGATCAGATGCTGCAGCTCACAGATCAGGTATGGGAAACTATGGTTACTCAAATGTTGATCCAGCAGGCAGTTAACGAGCAGGATCTCACAATCTCCCCTGAGGAGGTTCGCTACTTCTTTACTGAGAACATTCATCCCAGTGTTCGTCAATATTTTGTAAATGAAAATGGACAGTTCGATTACAACGCATACCAGAATGCTGTTGGCTCACCCGAGGCAGCCAGTTTCTTTGCAGCAATGCGGCAGCAGGTTTCAGCCATTGTACCTGTAGAAAAATTACAGCAGAAAGTCATCGCAGGCGCACAGGTATCTAGTGCAGAAGTTCGTTCCGAGTACATGCGTTCAAACATCGATTATAGTTTTGATTACATGCTGGTGAAATCAGCCTTATGGAAAGATACGGAAGTTGAGACTTCAGATGATGCATTAAAAACCTATTACAATGAGAATATTGCTGATTACCAACAAGACGAAACTCGTACACTGAAAATTATTTCTAAAGAGATCAAGACCACCGCCTCTGATTCAACACGGGCATATAATTTGATCAACGACGTTAAAGCAGAAATTCTTGCGGGAGCAAGTTTTGAATCTATGGCTCAAATTCATTCAGATGGCCCCTCTTCAACCAACGGTGGTTACTTAGGTTGGTTTGGTAGAGGCAAGATGACTCCACCCTTTGAAGTTGCAGCATTTGATGCAACTGTTGGTGAAGTGGTTGGTCCAATCGAAACCCAATTTGGACTTCACTTGATCAAAGTTGAGGCAACACGTAATGAGGGTGAAGCAGAAGTTGAAGCACGGCATATCCTGGTTGAAGTTCGCCCCAGTGAAACGACACGTGATCAAATTAGAAGAGAACTCAAGAATCTTGAGTTTTTAGCTGATGAGATCGGTTTTGATAAAGCAGCGGATTCATTAGGAATGATACCCAAGGTCTCTAATAAACTACAGCAAAAAGATACCTTTGTCTCTGGTGTTGGATCGTTTCAATCCGCAGTACGCTATGCCTATCTATCTGACCTTGGTAGCCACAGCCGAGTTATGCAGAACGAAAATAATTTTGCCATTTTCTCATTATCAGAAATCAACCCAGAAGGTGATCTCCCCTTTGACCAGGCAAAAGCTTCTATCAGTCGCAAGCTGATCAATGATTCGAAATTAAGTAAAGCTGCAGAGGCGATGGGGAATCTCCTCCCAGAAATTAATTCAAACGCGAACTGGGCTTCTATCGCTCTTGAAGACCGTGATGGAATTGTTTTCAAAGAGATCAAAGATGCTAAAGCAAATGTAAGCACAAGCGGTCTTGGTAAATACCCACAGATCTTCGGTTTTCTTGAAAATGTCCGCGTTGGTAGTATTTCATCTGTAATCAAAACAACCCGTGGCGCAGCAGTTGTCCGTCTGGTTTCAAAAAGTGATGTAAATGAAGCTGATTACGATATGCAGTACAATGAACTGTATAAGACCTTGACTCAGACTCGTCAAAACGATGCCTGGAATCAGTACTTAATATCACTCAGGGATGATGCTGAAATCGTTGATAACCGTCTCCGACTCCTTTAACATTTTAGTCTAGATTAACTCACTGTCAATTTCCGGTAGTGAGTTAATTCATGGACAAATAAGCCTTTATATTTCATCCTCAATTATTAGGTTGTGATACTTGTATACGTAGGAGGTACTAATGGCCAGGTCCAAACTGATAATTTTGATATTAATCGGCATATTTGTTGTCATGCAGCTGATTCCACTCAACCAAGAAAATCCACCTGTTGTTCAAGAAGCTGAGTTACCTTCAGACGTTAATGATATTCTCACAGAATCATGTTTTGACTGCCATTCAAATACCACAAAATGGCCCTGGTATAGTAGGATTGCACCAGGCTCATTCCTGATCACCCGTGATGTAATAGTGGGTCGCGAACATTTGAATTTCTCAGATTTTTCGAGTTTTGATGCCCACGACAGTAGTGATATTGCAGACGAGATCATTGAAGTACTTGAAGATGGTGAGATGCCTATTCTACCCTATTTACTGCTGCATCCAGACGCTAGTTTAACTGATAGTGAAACTGGCGTTCTAATCAAATGGGCAGAATCACTGTATCCTAAATAACGTTTATTTTTATAATTAATATAAAGGTCTAAAAGAGGGAAAGATGGATATAGCAACCGTTGCTGGTTTAATATTTGGTTTATTTCTGGTCTTTTTTGGTATGTCAGAACCTGGAACTTTTACTCCCCCAGAAACTTTTTTCAACCTCAGGGGATTGGCTATTGTGCTGGGTGGGACTTTGGCAGCAACTCTGGTGAATTACCCAATTAAGAATGTCATTGGCATGCTAAAAGTCTCACTTCAAGCATTCTTTAATAAGGGTTCAAGCACTCACATGCAGATCATTGATGAGATGGCAACGTACTCAGAGCAAGCCAGAAAGAAAGGTTTGCCCTCACTGGAGAATATCCTGGATGGGATGGATAACCATTATATGCAGATGGGTCTTGAAAATGCTATCCTGGAACGGGATCCTAAGAAACTGGAGAATTTTCTTGAGAATGAGTTAAACTCCATGATTGACCGACACAGCAGTGGACAGGAGATCTTCTATAATATGGGGTCATATGCGCCTGCCTTTGGTTTATTGGGAACCGTTATGGGCTTGATTCTCATGATGACCCAACAGGCTTCTACTTCATCGGTGGATAGCTATGCCACAGGTGCTGAAGACTCTATGGCAGCCCTACTCGGTGGAATGGGAATCGCCTTGGTTACCACTTTTTATGGTGTGCTACTCGCAAACCTTTTATTCATACCCATTGCAGGTAAACTTAAAACCCGTACTGATGAAGAGGTTCACACTCTAAATATCATCAAAGCAGGTATTCTCAGTATCCACTCAAAAGAGCATCCACTTATTATGCGGGAAAAATTGCTTACTTTTGTAGATAAAGACACTCGAAAAGCGGCGAGAAAAGCTTCCGAATAACCAACAATGTCAAAGACATCCCTCACTGCGGAGCGAGCTTCAAATGGATGGAAAGTTACCTATAGTAGTTTTCTGACCGGTCTTTTAGCGTTTTTCCTCTTACTCATTTATAAAGCTGAGCATGACACTGAATCTACATTCAAATTTGCAGATCAGATGAAAGATATCGTCTATAAACAAGTAGTTGGAGAGAAACAAAAACGTAAGCTGGATTGGCTGTATGTAGAACATGCTGGTTCAAAGGGTATTAAATTATTGATACCATCAGAAATTGGGAATCAGACATTTTTCCAATCAGGCGACGATAAAATTGATAACAACTTTATTGATTATTTAAGTACAGTTGCTGATATAGTCAGTGGTTTGGCCCTGGAAAAGATTCCTTCCCGTTATTCAGACGTCTATCTCCGATTAGAAGGAATGGGAAAGACGGTAAAGATCAACGTTCGTATTGAGGGGCATTCGGATGCTGTTCCTTTGGGACGATCTTCTAATTTCAGAGATAATTGGGATCTATCAACGGCTCGCGCTCACCAGGTTATGCAATTTTTTGTATCAGAGACACCCATACCTGAATCATTTTTCTCAATTTCTGGCTATGGGCCCTTCCATCCCTTAGTTGAAGTAAATCGTTACGCTGAAAACCGGCGCGTTGAGATCTATCTTGATATTCAAATGATTGAAATAGAGAACGGCATCCATGTCTAACGAGATGAAAAAAATTATTAACCAGGCCCGGACAAGCTGGGTTTTGTCATATGGCGATATGGTTACACTGCTCATCACTTTTTTCATCATGATGATTTCTGTTAATGCCGGCCAGATCAATAAAATTCATGGCTGGGTAAGTGATCGACTAGATGACTCTGCTATAGAAGTTCAAGAGGCAATGGATGAGGCTGGGATACAGGAAATCTCAATTAGTAGAAATTCCAAGGGAGTACAGATTACTCTAAACGATCCAAGACTTTTTGAGGTTGCCTCGGCTCAACCGCGACAAAACTACCTTTATCAACTGGATGCTGTCGCCAGTTCTATCCAAAATCTAAGTATTTTTCATCTGCAAGAAACTGAACACAAAAACTTCTTAAGAGAAATTGAATCGTCAGGTTTGCAGTGGTTAGCGGAAATTCGCATTGAGGGTCATACTGATGACATGCGTTTAACTGAAAATGCCCAATACCGAGATAATTGGGAATTAAGTGCAGCCCGAGCCCAGTCGATCATGCTTCAATTGCAAGAGCGAACTGGTTTGCCGGCTTCAATTTTTGCCATCGGTGGATTTGGTGAGTTTCAGCCTATCGGTGATAATAATGATCAAGCAGGCCGAGAGTTAAATCGTCGTGTAGAGATCTACATTGGCGCCTCCCTGGTTAAGACCCTTTAAATACTATTACCTTGATTTAGATTTCAACTTTCCACAATCATTTCTCTTTACTGTGATGATATTCTATTTATTATTTGCCCTTAACAAAAGCGGAACTTTGAGACCGCCATTACGTATAGGAATGAATGAATAAACTTATTTATATACTGCTATTCTCAACCATAGTACTCGGGATGGAGACCAAGATAATTGAAAAAAGCAAGACGAGTATTACTCTCCAGCTCAATATTCCAGAACCCAAGTTGGCGACTTACGAATACTCAGATCAGCTCATTGAACTTCCCCGCTGGTCAAATGCTCAATTGAACTATGATGTTGTAGACGAACAGGTAGAGCCCCTATTTAGAATTCCCATACTATTACCACCTTCTGGTGAAATGCCTGAAATCCAAATAATTGATTCAGAATCCATCCATGATCGTAGATTTTTAAATTCAGATATTCCACATAAGTCACTGAAACAAGAATACAAATTAGCTGACTCGCAAACCAGACAATGGGTTGATGTAAATGCTGCGGAAAATTTCCGAAACTTCAAGACGGGTCAAGTTGTTGTTTCGCCTTATGCTGTGGAGGGTCAACGATTAACACAAGTGACCCTTCGTTTGATTTTTCCTCAAAATAAATTCTATGGTGCCACAAAGGACACTGATCTAATACAGTCTTTCGTAAATGCAAATATGGCCTCAAATTGGTCAATGTCATATGCAAAATTGCTGGCCAAACCAAGTGCAACACTCCCTACAGGACAATGGTTTCGGTTTCCCGTAGATAAGATGGGGATCCATCGCATCAACGTGGCTTCTTTTGGATCAGAGTTGCCAGATTCAAATCCTCACACCTGGCAACTCTATGCTCCATATTATGAAGGCCGGTCTCTCCCTTACACTCTCAGCAACCAAGAACCCACTCCAGACAATTTGAAATTGATTAGCATGAGCTACAGCAACCTGAGTGGGAATAGTTTTTCTGGTGCCGATGAGCTCATCTTTTTTGCTCAAGCTCTCAATGGTGACTTTAAAGGCAATAATTTCACCCATCTCTATGGACAGCAGCGATACTATTGGCTCTGCATCCCAGACGATGGTTTCTTGGTCGGAAATGAAATTACGGTACTACCAAGCTCAGCCCAAACAGCGACAACTACATTAAATAGTTATGAGAAGCGGATGTATCATGAGTCTGAGCTATTAAATCAACTCCATTCAGGAGAAAGCTGGGTAGGCGAGAAACTCACTGGGACTTCAGATCAATTTTCTCTGTTTTTCTCTGATGATAACCTTGATCAGAGGTCTAATTCTGAGATTAAAGTAAATGCCCGGGTTGTTATGGATTATAATAGTGGAAGTACTACAGATAGAGTAGATATAGAGATCAATGGGATTTCCATGAAACCGAGTCAAGTATATTCATCATTATATAAACATATCGCTGTGAACGGAACTGCCAGTGAGACACTATTACGTGAAGTGAGTGAAGGCAGTAACTCGATTCGATTGAATTATACAGGTCGCTCAGAAAGCGCTATTGCCTATGTGGATAGCTTCAGGATGTCCTACGGTCGATATCTTGCACCCTCTAGTGAGTATCTGTTTGGTACAGTTACTCTGACTGACTCCATTAGCAGATTAGATTTCAGGAACACTTCTACTGCTTTTCGAGTCTGGGATATTTCTGATCCAACTGATGTGATTGAGTGGTCATTAGAGAATCAGAGTTTTACTCTTGAAGCTACAGGAAAAAGGGAGATCATTGGATTCTCACCTGACCAGGTACTCGAGGTCAATCTTGATCTAGTATCCGATATGGGTAGGCCAACATTGCGTATTTCTAATTACCATGCTGAATATATTATCATCACTCCTGAAATCCTTCTGGAAGAAGCAGAAAGGATTAAGAAGTTACGCGAGGAACAAGTTTCACCGGAGCATCAACTGGTCGTTAAGATCGCGCTCATTGAAGATATTTATAAAGAGTTCTCTGCAGGGACCCAAGACCCGGCCGCTATCAAACATTTTTTACATTCAGTCTACTTTTCCACAGACATTCCCGAGTTGAGGTACGTCCTGCTTATGGGTGATACTGATTTTGATTATCGAAACATAACCGGGCAAAGTAAAATGCTCATTCCGACGTATCAGAAGGATAATGTGAGTGACGTAAGCTCATTCGCCACCGATGATAGGTTCACATATCTGGCAGATGGAATTTATGATACTACACCGGATGTTGCCATCGGTCGCCTACCAGCACAAGATTTAGATCAGATGAAGATCATGGTCGATAAGATAGTTGCCTATGAAACGGATCCGGAACCTGGTATTTGGCGCAATACCATTACCTTGGTGGCTGACGATCCTTTGCGACCAAGAACTTATATTGAAAGAGAACATATCCTTGACACTGAGGCTTTGGCGGAACTTTTACCAAAGAGTATGTATAAAGACAAATTGTATCTTACTGAGTATCCCGAGATTCAAGATCCTAATTCACCCTACATCAAAAAACCACATGCACGAGATGATTTGATTAAAAAATTATACAATGGAACCCTACTCGTTAATTACCTGGGTCATGGTTCACCAAATGTATGGGCTCAGGAAAATGTTTTTACTGCTGCTGATCTTGGACAGGTTAAAACCGGGATGCGTATCCCCTTCTGGGTTGCAGGCACCTGCGATTGGGCAAAATATGATGATATCGGGGTAAGCTGTGTGCCAGAAGAACTTCTGCGCATGGAAAAAAACGGTGCCATTGGGGTCCTTTCACCCACAAGGAAAACATTTGCTTCTCTTAATGAGATCATAATCTCTGATTTTTTTGAATTTCTTTTCCCAGATGGCAATGGGAGTAGGTCTATCCCAATGGGCGATGCTATCATGTTGGCAAAAAGTATCACCCGAGGTGGGAAAGATAATAATGAGAAGTATGTATTACTATCTGACCCGGCACTTAGGCTAGCAGCACCTTCAAGGAAAGGTCAGATCCATTCCATAACACCTTCTTCCCCACAAGCCTTGGTTAATGTGGAATATTCTGGGTCAACAGATACAAGCTTGTCTGCAGGGGCTCAAGCAGCAGTTACTGTATTTGACACGCCTACCCCTGTCACACGTCGGTTTGCACTTAACAACGGGACCGATGCTTATAGTACCATCTCATATGTACTTCCTGGGAAACGAATATTTCGAGGATTAATATCCATTGATGATCGTACATTTTCTGGAGACTTTACTGTTCCTAAAGATATTAAATACAGTAGTACTGGTGGCATTCTGAATGTCCAATATTGGGATGATTCAGGATTAGATGGTAGCATTTTCATCGACACATTAAAATTCATCGGCACAGACTCGACCTCGCTGGATGATTCAGGTCCTGAGATTCTATTTCTCTCTGACAATATGGTCCTTCTAAATGGGGATCACTTCTCGGCCAATGAAGCCTTGGAAGTAGAGCTTAAGGACCCACAGGGAATCAATCTTGCCGGTGTAGCCGGACACGGGATTACGCTTGCTGTTGATGAGGAATGGGAAAATGCCATTGATGTAACCGAGCTTTTTGAATACGATCTGGATCACTCAGACATTGGCAGGCTATCAACCTACCTTTCTGAGATTCCACCTGGTGAACACCTGGTGTCTATCAAAGCCTGGGACAGTCAGAATAATCCAAAAGATGCCAGTCTTCGACTGACCTTTTTTGGTGCAGACGACTTTCGTGTATATGATCTCTTTAATTTTCCAAACCCTATGGTGGAGTCGACTGATATAACATTCATGTTGTCACATTCAGCCGATGTAGCCGTTAGCATTTATTCCTTAGCTGGAAGAATGATCTATCGTGAAGACATTGGGTATAGCCCTCAAGGATTTAATTCGGCCCCCTGGAACGGTAGAGATCAATTTGGTAATCAGCTGGCAAATGGAGTTTACATTCTTGTAGTTGATGCAAGTAATGGCGATTTCGATGAACCTACCCAAACTTTGCAAAAAGTGGTAATTGCTCGTTAAATGAATTTCATTAAGCTGGTCCTTGCTAGTGCTTCACCAAGACGTAAAACACTATTAAAGCAAATTGGCCTATCATTCACAGTCCACCCAAGTACCATTCCGGAACCACCTTATACAGGCAGTAATCCTTCAAAGTACGCACAGGATCTAGCCTCTTTAAAAGCAGCTGAGGTAGCGATACAATTCCCTGATGCAATGGTAATCGGCGCTGACACCATCGTTGTAGTCGGTGACAAAGTCCTGGGAAAGCCGGAAGATGGGCAAGCAGCCACGGATATGTTAAATATGTTATCTGGAAAGATGCATCAAGTGATTACAGGATATAGCATTCAGTGTAAAAACTTAAATATCATGGAAAATCAGCATGTTATGACAGTGGTAAATTTTCGGCCCCTGTCCCCTGATGAGATCGGCCACTATATCGCAACAGGGAATCCTTTTGATAAAGCCGGTGCATATGGGATTCAGGATTACTCAGGCATTTTCGTTGACCGAATTGAAGGTTGTTTTTACAATGTTGTAGGCTTGCCTTTATCAGATTTTAGCTCAAAACTAAGTGACACCTTATCTCAACATAAGCTTCATATAGACTAATTCATTACGCTTGTTCTCCCCTTGTGATCTATAAAGTCGTATCCATAGAAAAGATTCATATCTGATTTCTGTGGTCTTGATTTACAGGGAAAAATACTTAAACTCCTCAGCAACAAAGAAATAGGAGCTCAAGTGGCATTTCACGAAGACTTAAGAAACCATCGCCTCAAAAAAGGTTTGATTTTAGAAGAAATCTCTGAAGATACTAAGATCAACGTTAGAATTTTACAGGCACTCGAACAGGGAGACTATCATATACTTCCAGTTTCTTATATCCGTCTTTTTTTGAAAGCCTACGCTCTGGCTATTGATTATCCAGTTGAAGACATATTACGTGGTTTAGAAAACGAGCTTAAACTCACTGGTGAACAAGGGATTCCTGCGAACATGGCTACTGATTTGTCCCCAGCAGTAGATATGAGTGGTGCGACAGTCTCAAATGCCCACAACAATATCCTCCAGGCGAGTAAGGGATCACAGAATAATGCAATGCGTCTTATTATAGGTATTGCTGTCCTGCTCATCGTTATCATTTTTGGTAAAACTTTATTGAAGCCAAATACATCCAATATGCAATCATACAAGAAACCTGTTCTCCCTGAGATGAACCTGAGCCAAAGCTTGGATTCCATGATGATCGCTGATTCTGAATTGATGGCGGGAGATAACAGTCTGAAAATTACCTCTCTAGATTTTCTTTCAATTATTGTCCACTCTGGATCTACGAGTCGTGATACAATTCTCCAATCACCTGGTGAGGACTATTCTTTAGTCTTGACCGACTCGCTCGAGCTCAAGCTTTACCCAAGTGAAGCCGCATTACTTTCCATTCAACAAGATACACTTCCTGGCTCTCCTTTTAGTAATGCATGGTTAATTCTTGCGATGGATTCCACAGGGGCACATTTACGCACCTACCCTACGCTCTAGTCAAAACTTCCAAATAAGACCTATTGGTTCATTCTCTCATGGGTATTTAACCCACGCGAGTCACTTCTTGATTTCAATCTAGGAATGGCATTGCCTTAATATCCTCTATAACTTATTGTTATTTCATATTTTATGCGCTACTACGCTAACTACTCTTTAAGCATTTCCCCGTAATAGCAACAAACACTTTTCCCACTATCCATGTAATATTCTCTCTTTTTTTCTTGATTAGTGGGTAACGCTACCTATCTTATGGGTAATAGTGGGTAATTATCCCTACTACTTATAAAAGCTGAAACGGGAAATGGGAACTAAAACATTTACAGGTGAATTTCGCTATTCAATTGATTCTAAGGGTCGAGTGAATATTCCTGCGAAATTCAGAAAGGCGCTTCCGGACACCAGTGAGGATACCTTTGTAATAACCAGAGGATTAGACGAGAACATCATTGTCTACTCATTGGACAAGTGGCGGCAAAAAGAGGAAGAATTACTGAAGCTTTCTTCCATCAAGCCTGAACATCGCGCTTTCAAGCGACAGGCTACACGCTTTGCCACTCCCCTTAAATTTGATACTCAAGGACGTGTTGCAATACCAGTGAATCTTTTGCAGCATGCAGGTATCGAAAAAGATGTCGTGATCATTGGTATGATAGATGAGATCGAGATCTGGGATCCGAAGACACTAACGCGCTATGAAGAATCTGAGTTCCAACTTGATGCTGAGGATATTGAAGCCATTGACAATTATACCAGATCATCTTGAGTCAGGTAAACCAGACACAATTTCGTCACATACCAGTTTTGGTGGGCGAAGTCTGCTCCCTGCTTATCAACGATCTATCCGGTACATACGTAGATGGCACCTTCGGTCTCGGTGGACACACAAAAGCTCTATCTTCTCTCCTAAATGTTGATGCACAACTGATTGGAATTGATCAAGATCAATCTGCTCTAACACAATTCTCTCCCACATCCGTCCAGCAAAATTTGCACCTCGTGTGTACGAATTTTGAAAATTTAGTTCAGGTACTTGAAGATCTGAAAGTCAACCAAGTCCACGGCATCTTACTGGATCTGGGACTTAACTCTTTCTCTCTTGATGATCCAGAAAGAGGATTCGCTTTTAGTCTTCACGGACCCCTTGATATGAGATTTGACAGATCTAATAGCCGAACGGCCGAGACTGTCATCAATGAGTATTCAGAAGAAGAACTCGCTGATGTCATCTTTCACTTCGGAGAGGAAAGGAATAGCCGCAGAATCGCGCGAAGAATTGTGGAATTGAGAACAAAAAAAAGATTAACACAAAGTGATGAGCTTAGAGAAGCTGTCGTTAAAAGCGTTCATCCTCGTTTTCGAACCAAATCTTTGGCGAGAGTGTTTCAGGCTTTCCGGATCGAGGTCAATCGTGAAATGGATGTTCTCTCTTCAATACTGGATGCGGCAATTCAAGTATTGGAACCAGGTGGCAGGATTGCCGTCATTAGTTATCATTCTCTTGAAGACCGAATGGTCAAAGAACACTTTAGAAATCTATCTCAGGATATTCCAAAACAACCTGGTATGCTTGACCATGAGGTAAAAATTCCCCTGCTAAAAAGAATTACGAAGAAACCTGTAATAGCTACTCAGGCTGAAATCGATGACAACCCCCGCGCTCGGAGTGCCAAGCTTCGCGTTGCAGAGAGGACAAGTCATGCGGCGGAATGAGACTCGTAACGAAATCCTGAAGACCATCCTCTACATTGGTATGATTCCAGTCGTGGCAGGATTCCTCTTTCTATATGTATGGCTAGGTGAAGAAGTTAGAGCCAGTGCAGTAAAACTTAATGAGTTGAAAGCTCATGAAATAAAGCTGCGGGGAGAGTACAATCTGGTACAGGGAGAACGAAATCGTCTTCATCGACCTGACAACCTATCAAAACTCGCTCGTGAAAGACTGGGATTGATTCAGCCAGATCCCGAACCTCGCAAGATCAGGGTCAATCTAAAATGAGCATGACCTACAATAAATTCCGAGGACGTTATATCATTGTCGTCATTGGCTCCATCGCGCTATGGGCGGTATTGGTCGTTCGCATGTTTTATATCCAGGTAGTAGATGCAGCAGAGTTAGGCTCTGCCATCGAATCACGATTTGAGGACAAAATCTCTATTTCTCCCCTCAGGGGAAACTTTTTTGATCGAAATGGGAAAAAATTAACAGACAATATTGAACATTTTACTTTTGCCGCTCATCCCAATAAGGTTAAAGACAAAGATGCTGTGGCCAGACTCTTCAGTAAGAACTTCAACAAGTCGAAAAAGCATTATCTAAAGCGATTAAACTCGAAAAAATCTTTTGTATACCTCGAGCGCAATGTCACACCCCAGCTTGGCCGAGAGTTGAGTCAATCACCATTGCCAGTGGGAGTCCAGGTTAAATCAGAAGTGAGCCGCTACTATCCCTACGGAGATATAGCCGCTCCCCTTATTGGCTGTGTTGGAACGGATCAACATGGATTATCTGGACTAGAGTCTCACTATGACCACCAACTGGCCGGTCTGAACGGTTGGAGAGAACTTGGCTCAGATGGAAGAGGAAATACCCGCATCAGAGGTGGATTTAGAGAACAGAAAGCCATTAATGGTGATGATTGTCTCCTGACAATTGATATCGATCTACAGGTTATCATTGAAGAAGAGTTGCAAGCAGCCATCGAAAAGCATAATGCTGACAGAGCTATGGCAGTGCTGGTTGATCCTCAAAGTGGCGAGGTCCTAGCCTTAGCTAACCTGCCAGGATTTAATCCAAATGTACGCTCTGAGTTTAAGCAAGCAGCACTTACCTCCCACCCCATCATGTCCTCATTCGAACCGGGGTCTACCTTTAAGGTCGTGGGTGCAACCGCGCTACTTGAGGCCAACAAGGTTCATCCAATGGATATATTTTTCTGTGAAAATGGGAATTTTTCCATACATGGAATAGAGATTAAAGACTGGCGCTCATTCGAGAATTTAACCTTCTCTGAAGTCATCCAGAATTCATCCAACATTGGAACTATTAAGGCTGTGGAGGAGCTTGAATCCTCTCAACTCTTTTCTACGGCAAGGAAATTTGGGTTCAGTGAGAAGAGTGGTATCCAATTCCCTTATGAAAATGGTGGCTCCTTAAAGAATAATAAATATTGGTCCTCAGTATCAAAGTCCGAAATAGCTATTGGCTATGAAGTAGCTGTAACCAGCCTGCAATTAGCTATGGCCTATTCAGCAATTGGCAATGGTGGTGTTCTATTAAAACCCCAACTCATTAAATCTTTTATGACTCCTGATGGCTTTGAGCAGGAAGTTGATCAAATGGATGCTATTCGCAGAGTAGCTTCTGAAAATACCATGAGCACACTTTCAAATATTCTTGAGAATGCCGTTTCAAAGGGCACTGGTTCCAAAGCGTTTCTGCCAAATCTGAAGATCGCCGGAAAGACGGGAACTGCTAAGAAATGGAAAGATGGTAAATATGTCAGCGAGTACATGGCATCATTTGCCAGCTTCTATCCCTCTGATGATCCTGACTACACTTTAATCGTAGTCGTAGATACTCCAAGGAGACAAGGTTACACCGGCGGAATGGTTGCAGCTCCAGTGGCAAAAGAGATCTACAGAAGAATTTATAATCTCAGGGGTCACAACTCTGAGCCATATTTGCAGGCTTCGGCACCGGCTGAGTCTGGTCAGTTCAAACCTATACCAAACTTGGCTCCAAAAGGACAACTATTAAGCTCAAATATTCCTGTCATGAAGGCACATGCCGGACAACTCGACATGCCTGAACTTAAGGGAATGAGTATGAAGATGAGCCTGTCTGGCCTCTACGCAATGGGATTAAGACCAGTCGTTCATGGAAGTGGTCGGGTCATACGTCAAGTGCCAGCGGCGGGAAAATCACTTAAAGCTGGCCAAACAGTCGAAGTCTTTCTAGGTGACTGATGCAATTATCTAACACCATAGAGAAGCTTCCAGAGATCATCAATATAATTGGTGATATGGATATCGAAATTTCTAGTATGACCTATGATTCAAGGAAGTCAACCCCAGGTTCCCTTTTCGTAGCCATTCGTGGGCTTAAATCTGACGGACACAAATTTATTGAAAAGGCTGTATCGCAGGGTGCCACAGCTCTGGTATATGACAGAGAAGATATCTCTGTACCGGAAAACGTATCGTCAGTGCTGGTCCAGGACTCGCGGAAAGCTCTCTCCTTTCTTGCTGCTAATTATTTCAATCATCCAGAGCAAAAACTGGCCCTGATCGGCATCACGGGAACGAACGGAAAAACCACAAGTAACTACTTTTTACAGCACCTACTTAGTTCTGCGGGATTACCTACGGCAAGAGTAGGAACTACAGGCGCAGCTTTTAAGGGTGTTGAAGTCGATCTAATACACACAACCCCAGAATCAAGTGACCTCTATGAATTGCTCAATGCATTTGTAGAAGAGGGGGCAAATACAGCCACACTTGAAGTGTCTTCCCATGCCTTGGACCAGCGAAGAGTTGATGGTCTCGATTTTCGCATCGGTATATTTTCAAATCTTTCTCAGGACCATCTGGATTATCATAATTCTCTGGAAGAATACCTGAAAGCTAAGCAACTATTATTCAAAAATCTCAGCTCAAACTCTATCGCTATCATTAATGCAGACGATGCAAGTGCTGAAAGCATTATCGAGGGTTGTGAGGCTAAGATTATTCGCTACGGCTACAACTCCGCAGCTGATTACCAGATTCTAAGTCATACAGTAAATGATGATGGCCTAGAAGTAAATATCAATACCCCCAATGGATCTCTGTTGGTACAGACAAACACTGTCGGTGACTTTAATGTTTATAATCTAGTAAGTGCTCTTTCAGCAGCATTGGAATTGGGATGCGATGCTAAAAAGCTTCTCACGGCTTCACGCAATCTCCCTGCTGTACCGGGAAGACTGGAAAAGATGGTCAATCGTGCACCCTTTCAAGTCTTTGTGGACTATGCACACACACCAGATGCCATGGAAACTGTTCTCAATACGCTCTCAGAGGCCTATCCAGATAACAAATTGATCTCTGTCTTTGGCTGTGGTGGTGATCGAGACCAAACAAAGCGCCCCATCATGGGCGATATTGCTACTCGCATCTCAACCTCTGCTATTATTACTGATGATAATCCTCGGACTGAGTCCTCTATGGATATCATCAATGCCATTGCAGTCGGATGTGCAGGTCGCAGTAATTACAAAATTATCCAAGATCGTAGTTCTGCTGTCTTAGCAGCCTTAGATCAAGCTAGTAAAGGTGATATAGTCGCTATTCTTGGAAAAGGACATGAGCCTTACCAGGAAATCATGGGTGAACGAAAGCCCTATAGTGATATGAATGTAGTAGATCAATACATGGAGCAGCATGGCTATTCAGCATAATACCATCCAATCGCTCCCTGATATAACAATTAAGGGAGAGTTTAGCTCTCCTATCATCAGTGCCAGCATCGATACTCGGACTTTAAGTCGTGGCGAATTGTTCGTCGCATTTAATGGAGCCCAGGTGGACGGTCATGATTTTATAACAAATGCCATTTCCCGTGGCGCTTCAGCGATCATGGCCTCCACTCTCTGGGACGGATGTGAAACTTGGGACGCTTCCATCCCACTCATTATGACTAAAGATCCTGCTAAAACCCTGGCCGATCTGGCAACAGCACATAGAATGTCCTTTAACATTCCCCTGATTGCCATCACTGGGACAAACGGTAAGACCACCACCAAGAATTTGTTATCCCATATACTCAGTAAGAAATTTAGCGTTCTTTACACGAAAGGTAATTTCAATAACCATATTGGTTTACCTCTCACTCTACTGCAGATGAATGAATCGCATGATATTGCTGTAATTGAGATGGGTGCTAGTCAACAAGGTGATATTGAGTACCTCTGTAACATTGCACGACCAACTCAAGGTTTGATCACAAACGTGAGTATGGCTCACACCGAATTCTTTCATGATCTGGATACAATCCAACTTACTAAAGGCGAGCTATTCCAATACTTAAGCGCCAATAATGGACAGCTTTTCATCAATGAAGATGATCCAAGAATCCGGGCACTGGCTCACTCCTATTCTGATTACATCAGTTTTGGGTTTCACAAAGACACTGAGTCTTCCTATTCGATGACAGGCCCTGATCAGTCGGGCTGTTATGATCTACATTTTCATGATCTGGATGCTCACCTCCGACATCCGGGCAAAGCATTGGCTCTGAATGCAGCCGCCGCAGTTACCATTGCCTCCCATAACAATATCGAGCCAGCCTTGACACAGGAAGCTTTACAAGATTACCCTGGTGAAAAAGGTCGGATGCAGCATGTCATTCTTAACGGGGTTCATTTCTATAATGATGCCTATAATGCGAATCCAGCCAGTGCACTTGCCGGTCTCGAGACCATGGCCGAAATGGGTGAAAGTACTCGGAAGATCCTGGTTTTTGCTGATATGCTGGAATTAGGAGATCAAAGTCAAGAACTGCATCTGTCCATGGCCGAGCATATGCTAAAAGCGGGTTTTGATTACATCATTTTATTGGGTCTAGAAGTCATGATTATTGCAAAATATCTTGAGCACCAGGAGTTTAAGTCATTTTACCACAATGTTGAGAAGTCTGCCGCCATTCAACGATTCCTAAAACAAGTAATGGTAGGAGACCTTGTTTATCTCAAAGGTTCACGAAGTATGCAATTGGAAGATTTTTTAACTGCCTATAAGGAAAGTAACTAATGCTGTATCATTTATTGCTCCCCCTTCAAGAGTATTTCTCAGCGCTGAATGTCTTCCGCTACATCTCATTCCGTTCAGCAAGTGCAGCTATCACAGCGGTTCTTTTTTCGCTCATAGTGGGTCCATGGATCATACGTAAATTACGTGAAAAACAAATTGGCGAAACCATCCGAACTGATGGACCAAAAACCCACAGCGCCAAAGCAGGTACGCCAACCATGGGTGGCATTATCATTATTGGAGCTATTCTGATACCCACCTTATTATTCGGCAGGCTTGATAACATCTATATCCAAATGATGATAGTATCCACAGTCTGGATGGGAATAGTTGGTTTCATCGATGACTATTTAAAAGCGATTAAAAAGTCCAAACGTGGTCTCATTGCTCGTTATAAGCTCTTGGGACAGATCACTCTAGGTCTGGTTCTTGGCTTCGTTATGGTACTTCATCCTGAGTTCGAAGGAGTACGTACTGCTACAACCATGCCCTTCATCAAAGACCTGGTTATCGATTTTAAATCTTGGTGGATTTACATCCCGTTTGTGATCTTTGTTGTCACAGCAACCTCAAATTCAGTAAACCTTAGTGATGGCCTGGATGGCCTGGCTGTTGGATTAATGGCCATTGCCGCCTTAGTGTTTGCAGGTATCGCCTACATCACAGGTAGAGCAGATTTCAGTCAATATTTAAATATTATCTATCTCCCTGGTGCAGGAGAGCTCACTGTCTTCTGTGCGGCACTTATTGGTGCTTCAATGGGTTTTCTCTGGTTTAATGCCCGACCTGCAGAGGTCTTTATGGGCGATACCGGATCATTGGCCTTAGGAGCCGCACTTGGAGCAGTGGCTGTTATGCTCAAAAAGGAGTTCTTACTCCCTTTTGCAGCCGGCGTGTTCATTCTTGAATCTGTTTCCGTGATCATTCAAGTACGCTACTTCAAATACACCAAGAATAAATACGGGGAAGGTCGCCGTCTATTACGTATGGCACCGATCCATCATCATTTTGAGCTCAAGGGCTGGGATGAGAATAAAATTGTGATCCGTTTCTGGATCATTGGGATCCTGTTCGCATTTCTAACCTTCACAACCTTTAAGATCAGGTAATTGTGGACATATCAAGAATAGAAAATGCTAAAGTAACTATCCTGGGTAGCCAACGCTCGGCTATGGGTGCAGCTCAACTTCTGAGCCATTTTGGGGCAAAAATCCTGGTGAGTGAACTCAGCACCGATCACTTCACAGCTGAAAAACGTAAGATTCTGGCTGAGATTGGTGCTGAATTTGAGTTTGGATATCATTCTGAAGATGTACTTAATTGTGACTTTGTAGTTGTCAGTCCAGGAATCCCTGAAAATGTTGAAATCATTAGTAAAATTCGGGCCAAAGACATTCCCATCTATTCTGAGATAGAGGTCACTTCCTGGTTTATTACCGCCCCAATTATTGCTGTGACTGGATCCAATGGCAAGACGACCACAGTCAATTTGATTCACCACCTCCTCAAAACAGCAGGATATGATAGCTATTTAGGCGGAAATGTAGGTGTCGCTGCTTCTGAGGTATATCTGAAGAGTCTCAAAGACGAGCCAAAAAAGCCTATTTTTGTTTTAGAAGTCAGTAGCTTCCAACTAGATAATATTGATAGCTTCAAACCAGAAGTAGCCGCTATTCTTAATCTTAGTCCGGATCATCTAGACCGCTATCCCAGCCTGAATGCCTATTATGAATCAAAATTGGGAATATTTAAAAATATGGACAGCGGTACGGTAGCAGTGATCAATCAAGACGATGCAGAATTGATGCAGAGACCTATCGTAGCAGAGAATGTTCGCCAATTCGCAGTGAATAGTCAAAATGGTGCTGATGCGATGCTGGCTGAAGGAATGCTGGGAACCATGCGCAACAATGATTGGCAGCCTATCCTATCCGCAAAAGTCCTCCCAATACCGGGTCGTCACAATTTTAGCAATGCATTGGCTGCCGTTGCATCAGTTATGGACTTTATCGATGATCCTAAAGTACTGGCTCAAGGTTTAATGACCTTCTCAGCAGTTCCCCATCGGATTGAATATGTAGGGAAAGTGAATGGTATTCGTTGTTATAACGACTCTAAAGCAACTAACATTGCTTCCACCCTGGTCGCTATTGATAGTTTCTCACAGCCGCTATGGCTTATTCTGGGTGGTAAAGATAAGGGTGGAGATTTTACTACCTTGATCCCTCTACTTGAAGGTCAATCCAGAGAGGTGTTACTGGTAGGTGACGCTGCCCAATCGATTGAGACACAAGTAGGTCATTCCTTATCCGTTCAAAATCTTGAAACCATAGAGGCTGCCATTAATTATTGCCTTGAAAATGGTAATGAAGGGGATGTATTACTTCTTTCTCCTGCCTGTGCCAGTTTTGATCAATTTAAAGATTACGAAGCACGTGGTGATCACTTCCGGTCTATCGTTAGAGCTCAGAAGGGATGGACAGGTTGAAACGCTTCCATCTAGATAAGGTTCTTTTTACTATAGTAATCATTCTTTTTGTAGCTGGATCCGTAGTTATGTACTCTGCTTCTACCTCACAGAACCCTGATTCCGCACACTATTTAAAGCGTCATATGCTCAACGGTAGTATTGCTATCATGCTGGGAATGATCTTCACCAGATTTCCTCATCAATATTTCCGTTCATTACGATTTATCATTCTTGTAGGTATCTACTCACTTCTGATAGGTGTCCTTGTTTACAATAAGCTCCAGGGTAATACTCATCCTGCCCGCTGGTTGTACGTTGGTGGGTTTAGTCTTCAGGTAGCTGATTTTGTGCGATTGGCCATGATCATCTTTCTTGCAGATTTTCTGCATCGCAAACAACACGTCTTAAACGATTTTAAAGCGAGTATCTTGCCAGCATTTATCCTGGTTGCTTCAGTCGTAGCACTGATTGCAATACAACCAGACCTTTCCTCAGCACTCATGATCATGATGCTCTCATTGATCCTTTTTTACCTTGGCAATGTTCAGATAAGCCATATCTCTGCCTTTCTCTCACTAGGATCTATCACTGCATTAGTCTACGCCTGGAGTAATAGGTATATGTGGTTGAGGATCAAAACATTCCTGAGTGATAATGTGGATGTTGCTAATGAGGGATTCCAGGTACACCACTCTCTTATGGGACTTGCCCATGGTGGCCTTGGAGGCGTTGGATTGGGAAATAGCTACGTAAAAGATCTCTTTCTACCTGAACCTCATACTGATTTTGTATTCAGCATTCTGGGGGAGGAATTTGGATTTATTGGATCATTCATTTTTCTCTTTCTCTACCTCCTCTTGTTTCTGAGAGGTCTTCGCATTGCCCGTAACTCTACAGATCTATTCAGTATGTTACTAGCAATTGGGATCAGTTTTTCTCTCTTCAGCTTTGCCATGGTAAACATTGGCGTGGTTACTGGGTTCTTACCTGTAACGGGACTCCCATTGCCACTTATCTCGTATGGTGGTTCAAATTTACTCATCACTGCAATCATGCTGGGGATTCTGTTCAACATATCCTCGAATAATGAATCTGGGAAAGTCTTATCATCAGAAAGGATGTTGAATCTTGAATTCTAATCCTAAGCTAACTACCCTCCGTGTTGCTCTAGCCGGCGGTGGAACTGGTGGACATATTATGCCAGCTCTAGCCATTGCTGAGGAGCTAAAAATAGCAGTTTCCAAACATAGTGTCTTCTCTGATGTAGAGTTCCTTTTCTATGGTAGTGATTACGGTATGGAAAATAAACTCATCCCCGAATCTGGTTACACATTGGAAACCTTACCTATAAGAGGCTTATCCCGCTCATTTTCAATCAAGGGGCTTAAAAATAATTTACTTCTACCTGGCAGATTAGCTGTTTCAATAAACCGAGCCAATAGATCACTCCGAACATTTAATCCACATATACTTGTGGGTACAGGTGGTTATGCCAGCGCCATACCGGTTCGTCAAGCTCTACGAAACAATATTCCAGTAGCCCTGCAGGAACAAAATTCTTATCCAGGACTGGTAACCCGACTTTTTGCAACGAAAGCAAGTCGAGTTTTTCTCACCTACGAAGATGCACGCCAGCATATGCAAGGCGGCAACATACAAATCACTGGTAACCCCATCCGTCAGCTATCAACCGCTGTTAGCAAGGAGTTAGCAGCCGAGACCTTTGGTCTAAAGCCAGATCTCCCCACCCTATTTATTCTTGGTGGATCACAAGGCGCAAGAGCCATCAATCATCATTTTGTTAAAAAAGCCAGCCTCTATTTGGAAAAATTGGAGATGCAGATCTTATGGCAAACAGGCAAAGCAGATTTTGAGTTCTGTCAAAGGCATGTAGGTAGTAATCCTCGGATCAAATTAATGCCATTTATTAAAGAAATGGATCATGCCTATTCCATGGCAGATCTAATGGTTTGTCGAGCAGGAGCCATGACTTTAACTGAGATCAATCACTATAGTTTGCCCTCAATCCTCATTCCTCTCCCATCTGCAGCGGGCAACCACCAAGAATTTAACGCCCGGAGTCAAGAAACTGCCGGAGCAGCCAAAGTTCTTCTCGAACCTGAATTGGCTGAAGGTGCTTTTTTACCTCTTCTGACTGATGTCTTTACGAATCGTGAAAAAATTATTGATATGGCGAAAGCCTCTGGCGCTTTAAGAAAGCCAAATGCCGCCAGAGAAATCTGTAAAAGCATTATTGAGATCGTGAGTACCTGTGCTTAGCTCAGCAAAAATAGTACACTTCGTTGGCATCGGCGGAATCGGTATGAGTGCCTTAGCTTTGCTACTTCAACAGCAGGGAAAAACGGTATCCGGTTCAGATCAAATGGATAGCACATTATTGAACTCCTTACGAGCAGCTGGAATTAAAATTCATTTGGATCACTCTACAGATCACGTTCAAGATGTAGATCTCCTGGTGTATTCAAGTGCGGTGAAACCCGACAATCCAGAACGTAGGTATGCAGAGTCAAATAATATCCCCGAGATACGACGGGCCGAATTATTAGGTCAGATTGCCAGTGCTTACCAAAATACAATAGCCATAGCTGGCACCCATGGTAAGACAACTACAACAGGTCTGTGTGGCCAAATCCTTGTGGCTGCTGGTTTAGACCCAAGCATTCTCGTTGGTGGTATACTTCCAAATTTCAATTCGAATCTTCGCTTGGGTACGCATGATAACATCGTCCTTGAAGCAGATGAATATGATCGCTCCTTCCTTGCCCTTCAACCCACTCATATCATTGTGACCACACTCGAAGCTGATCATCTCGATATCTATAAAGACTTGCAAGATGTGAGAGACACATTTTTAGAATTCATCTCAAAACTACATCAGGATGATACATTGGTGATGCAGGGAGATGATGAAGAATTGCATAGCTTAGCTAAGCGAAGTCCTGTTCCAGCCATCACTTATGGAAAGTCTGAGGGGACCGATTATCGAGCAGTTGAAATTCAGATCAATGCATTTAATAGTGATTTTAAAGTTTCTTACAATGGTGAGATTCTAGGTGAGATCACCCTGAGTATGCCAGGCGACCATAATATTATGAATGCACTTGGTGCATGTGCTCTGTCCCATCAGATGGGAATAGAGTTTAAGGATATTAAGGCCGGTCTGGAATCTTTCCGCGGGGTTGAGCGACGCTTCCAACAGCGAGCCAATATCAATGGCGTTCTCTTCATCGATGACTATGCACATCATCCTTCTGAAATTGCAGCAACTCTTGACGCGGCGAAAAGCGGATGGTCAGATTCACGTATCATCGCTGTTTTCCAGCCCCACCTGTACTCACGGACACAAGATTTTGCCAAAGAATTTGCACAAGCCCTGGAAATGGCAGATATAGCCATCGTCACAGATATTTATCCAGCCCGTGAAAAGGCAATTCCAGGAGTGACATCAGGCTTAATATTGAATTCCAGTGAGAAAATAATACATCAACCAAATATTTCGGATGTTCACGCGTTTCTCAAACCCAAACTTCAGTCAGGCGATCTGTTGATCACACTTGGCGCTGGGGACATTTGGAAACTTCACAATCTTTTTATTGAGGATGAGAACTAGATGCCCAAGAGCAACATCTATACTATTCCTTCTCAAAGCTGGCTTTTTATGGCAGCCTTCATGTTCAGTATCCTGGCCTTAGGTGGAATAAGCTTGAGCTACGCTAATTTTTTAAGGACTGACGTCATTGACTCAATCAATCTCTATGGTCAGAGAACCATGAGCCAGGAGCGGGTTAAAAGTTTAACTGAGCCCTATCTTGGTAAACCGCTACAGGCTCTTGATCTAAGAAAAATTCAAGATAGCTTTTTGGAATACCCTTTGATCAGAAGCGCAAAGGTTACACGTCATTATCCAAACACATTGGATATCTATCTATATGATGTTCTTCCTGTGGCTTACATCGCCATTGAAAGCATTATGACTCTGGATGATAAGTCTACCCTGCTACCTCTCCCTGACAAGGGAATGCTCTATAATCTTCCCATCATCACAGGGATCAAGACTGATCCTCAATCGGTCCATATCGGTGAAGTGATGGCTGATGAGACCGTAAAAGTCCTGGTGAACTTTCTCAAAGTACTTCGGAAAGAACATCAGAATATTTATTTAGATATCTCAGAAATATCCTATGACCGCCGGGGAATCAAATTGATTTCAGCTACTCATGGTACAAATGTCTTGCTTGGCAATGAAGATGATGCCGTTATGAGTAGTAGAATCCTGGCAAACTTCATAGCAGATGAATCGGACTCAGGGATTATTAGTCCCTATCAATATATCGATCTACGATACGATCGTCAGGTTATCGTAAAGGAGCGAAAATAATAATGAATAGTCGTGGTGTATACATTGGCCTGGATATTGGCACATCTAAAGTTTGCGCAATTGCTGCTGAGCAAGATCACGAAGATACACTCAAGATCGTAGGGGTAAGTAGTTCACCCTCTACAGGATTACGACGCGGTACTATTGTCGACATCGAAGCAACCTCCAATGCAATTCGCACAGTTCTTGATGAAATCGAGGTAAGTGCAGGGATCAAAGCCCAGCACGTAACTGTGGGAATAGCTGGAGAACATATTTACAGTTTGAATGCAACTGGTGTAATTGGGATTGCTGATCTCAGTAAAAGAAGTGGTGGCAAAGAGCTTGAAATCACTGAAGATGATGTGGATCGTGTGATTGAATCAGCCAAAGCTGTGGGTCTCCCCAATGGCCGTCAAATAATTCATGTTATCCCCCAGCAATTTGCTGTAGATGATGAGGCTGGATTGCGAAATCCAATCGGGATGAATGGTCGTCGTCTAGAAGCTCAGGTTCATCTGGTAACTTCTGCCACGACGAGTACTAAGAATATCATTTCAACCGTGCGGCATGCAGGTTGTCAGGTAAAAGATTTTGTTCTGGAACCTATCGCTTCCGCCCAGTCAGTATTAACAGAAGACGAGAAACAGGTCGGAGTCGGCCTTATCGATATCGGTGCCGGGACAACTGACGCTATCGTCTTATCCAAATTTGGAGTTGAACATACCGTTTCACTCCCCTTCGGTGGAAACCAGGTCACTACAGACATCGCCGGAATCTTGCGAATCACTGAAGAGCAGGCTGATGAGCTCAAGCTCAAATATGGTCACTGTTATACGGAGATCGCGGCTGCGGACAAAGTTTTTGATGTCAAAGGTGTTGGCGGTCGACAGGATCGTAATCTCAATGAAGTTGAATTTTCCATGTATATCGAAGCCAGAATGGATGAAACCCTTAAGATGGTGAAATCCAATCTTAAAGAGAGCGGTATGCTGAAACACCTCAACTCAGGGATAGTCCTGACTGGTGGTGGATCGAAAATTCCAGGAATTATTCCCCTGACAGAGCGCGTTTTTGGTTTGCCTGTGAGATTAGGGAGTCCAATTGGCTTTAATGATACAACAGAAATGATTGATGGTCCAGAATATGCCACAGCCACAGGGCTGATAGCACATGCTGCAAAATATCAGTCTGATGATGCAAATCGGTTTGACCAAAGCAGTATTTCAGGGGCATTTAACAGTATAAAAGAATTTTTTAAAAATAATTTTTAAAAACGAACAAATCCAAAACGGAGGATCAAACCATGTTATTTGAATTTGACAGTCTAAAAGAACAGAAAGCACGTATACGCGTCATCGGTGTCGGTGGTGCCGGAAGTAATGCTATCGATCGAATGGTAGATTCTGCACTTTCTGGTGTAGAGTTCATAGCAGTCAACACAGATGCTCAGGCTCTTGAACACAGTAAGGCAGATGTAAAAATTCAGGTAGGCAAGACCATTACAAAGGGTCTTGGTGCCGGCGCAAAACTGCATGTTGGTGAGGCCGCTGCAGAAGAAGATGCACAATCCATTGCTGCTGCCCTAGACGGCTCAGATCTGGTATTCATCACAGCTGGTATGGGTGGTGGTACTGGTACTGGCGCAGCCCCTGTAGTCGCACGTATCTCTAAAGAGATCGGTGCGTTGACTATCGGTATCGTTACCACTCCTTTCCGCTTTGAGGGTCCACCCAGAGCAAAGCGTGGAAAAGAAGGTGTAGAGAAGTTACGTGAACATCTTGATACACTCATCGTTATCCCAAATCAAAGACTACTCTCCATTGTAGACAAAAGCACCAGTATGGTTGATGCCTTTTTGGAAGCTGATTCAGTGCTACATCAGGCAACCAGAGGAATATCCGACCTTATCAATGTCCATGGCCTGATCAACCTTGATTATGCTGATGTCAAAACGGTCATGGAAGGTATGGGTGATGCTATTATGGGTACTGGCATGGCTTCAGGTGAGGAACGCGCTGTATTGGCCGCTCAGACCGCTATTTCATCACCTTTATTGGATGAAACCAATATTAAGGGCGCTCAGGGACTTTTGATCAACATTACTGGTGGTCCAAGTATGACTTTGGCTGAGGTAGATGAAGCCTCCAATCTCATTTTTGAAGAGGTTGGCGAGCAAGCAAATATAATCCTTGGTGCCGTTATTGATGAAAGTATGGTTGATGAAATGCGGGTTACCGTCATTGCAACCGGTTTTCGCAAAGACAATGATATGCGCTTTGATCATAACGAGACTCAACCTGCCAGAGTATATCGTCCAAATCCACCCATTGCAGAAGCCAAAGAAGTGGAAGAGATTGTGATCGAAACACCCCTTCCAGACTTTGCTGAACCCATTGTGGCAGCTCGATTAGATGCATTGGACAATAGAGAGAAAATGGAATCTCCTGCTTTTGAACGGCAACAGGAGAAACAGGACCAGGATGCAATCATGCATTTCAGTGATGACCTCTCAGTCCCAACATACATACGTCGTCAGGACACAATGAACCTGTAGCGACTAAAATATCCGTGAAGGATAATGCCCGGTAGTCGGGCAGGACAAACAACCTCCGTTTCACACTAGCCCTATTCCCCTGGGAATAGGGCTTTGTCTTTTTTATACCTTAATCAATAATTTTATGCAGGCAATTTCATTAGCCCCGGGTTTTAACCCGGGGCTAATGAAATTATAGAGAAAAGGTGCAAACCGTTTAAACGGTTTTACCGTACCTGTTTACACAAAAAACCCCCGACTAAAGTCAGGGGTTAATGAGAACAAACTATGTTGTGCATATATTATAAAGATTACGAAACTTCGACTCCGCTCAGGGTGACGAGTTCTTTTTTCTTGAGGTCAAAAAGAACTTTGCGCTCTTGGCGAACTTCGCGGTTAAACGATTTTACAGCTCGCTGATCACCTTGCGAATAGAGTTTCCAATATGATCAATGCCTTCAGCCGTGATAGTAAGTGCCGGAGCTAATCTTACAGTCGTCTTATGCGTCTCTTTTGCATAAATACCATTTTCTAGCAGTTTGATCGATACTTTATGTCCATCTAAACCAGGTTTATCGAACATTTCAAAGGCTGTGAGAAGACCTGAGCCTCTACCCTCTTTGATCTTATCGGGAAATTCCTGGCGAATACTTTCAAAATGACCCAAGAGGCGCTCGCCCATTGTCCTGGCATTCTCAGTGAGGTTTTCATCTACCAATGATTTTATGGCAAAAATAGCAGTTACCGAAGCCAAGGGAAACCCACCAAAGGTCGACCCCTCAGAGCCTGGTGTCAGAACATCGATAACATCCTTACGACCAGCTACAAAAGAAACAGGCATAATACCGCCGCCTGCAGCTTTTCCACAGGCCATGAGATCAGGTTTAACGCCATAGAGTTGATGGGCAAAGTCTGCTCCTGTACGTCCGAAACCTGTCTGGACTTCATCAACGCAGTAAAGGACATTGTACTCTTTACACAATTCAGCCACCCGTGGGTGATAATCAGCATCCGGCAAGATCACGCCAGCTTCACCCTGGATGGGTTCAACGATGAATGAAGCAATCTTGTCACCTTTTTCTTTGAATAAGGCTTCCAGGGCATCAGCATCATTAAAGGGCACGATTTCAATTCCTGGTAAGAAAGGACCAAAATCTTCTTTAGCAGCTGGATCGGTAGATGCAGAAACAGCAAACAGGGAACGTCCGTGAAAATTCTCAGCAGCTACGACAATAATAGCCTCATTCGCAGGAATTCCTTTTACCCGATAACCCCAGCGACGCGATAACTTCGCCATGAGTTCCGGTGCCTCTACACCCGCAACTTTTGGAACCACCTTATCCATTTTGGTAAAAGCAGTAACCGTCATTAAGAAGGCTGCCATGTATTTGTGACGGATAGAGCGAGGAACGGTGGGAATTTTTTCATCCTGGAGATGGGCCACTACTGCATCGACAATGGTCTTATTCAATTGGCCCTGATTCACAGCAGAATAACAACACAGACCGTCCAACAATTCTTCTTCGATATAAGCTTTGACACCTTCTGGATCAGGTTTACGGCAGATCAGTGTAGAACTGTCCTGAACATGACTCACAACAACATCTTCCAATGGTGAATAATTCTGACCACCCTTTGCCAGCTCAATTGCTTCATGTTCTGCTGGACTTAAGTCACCAATACGAATTCCATCGATAGTGAGATCATCACCATACCCGGAAATATTTATATCGCCCATCTAACTCATCTCCTATATTTTTTATAGCATCCCAATGCTAACCAACGCCTGTTTGCTCACCGCGTAAGCGTCTGCAATCTAATTCAGGCTTCAGCGCTTACAAATACTGGTGTTTCTCCGAGCCAGTATTTTCCAATTCTCAAATTATAATGGCAACATGTGAGCCAATGACGGCGATGATCACAGATTATTTATTTATGTCATCAATGCCAGGATAGCAAAAACATCAATACCCCATAACATAGGTGATATCTCATCTGATTTTCCATTGAGAACTTTGATAAATGTCCAGCTTAAAAATCCCCAAATAATTCCTTGAGTAATACTGAAGGTCAGCGGGATAAGCAACATGGCAATGAATGCTGGAATGGCATTGTCCATCTGACTCCAGGTGATTTTTTTAACTGGTTTCATCATAAATACACCAACGAGGACCAAAGCCGGTGCGGTTGCTATGGAAGGAATTACGGACAATAATGGAGATAGGAACATGAAGGGCAGAAAGAGGATCCCAGCTACCACTGCTGTTAATCCAGATCGTCCACCTTCTTCAATCCCTGTAGCTGATTCAATGTAACTGGTTCCAGAACTGGTCCCCATTAATCCTGATATGGTGGTAGAAAAGCCATCAACAATAAGCGATTGTTTAATATTGCGTGGTTCACCGTCTTCCCCCTTTAGATCGCCTGCTTCCGCCACTCCAACAAATGTTGAGATACTATCAAACATATCCGTAAATAGAAAAGCAAAGATCACAGGTACCATCGTAAACTTTAAAGCTCCCACAAGATCCAGCGCAAATAGCAGTGAAAAATCGGGTGCAGAAAAAACACCCTTAAAACTGACCAATGTGGCAGTGCCAAAATTGATGGTGCTTGCATCACCCCACCATCTCCCAATCGGTATGGCCAAAATAGTTGTTGCTAAAATTCCCACAATAAGTGCTCCCTTAAATCGAGCCACAACAAGAACCGATGTGATTAAAAGACCAGCCAGAAATGTTAGTACTGAAGGTGTCAGCTCACCCATGCCGACGAGTGTGGCTGGGTTAGCCACGATGAAATTTGCGTTCTTAAAGCCAATAAAGGTGATGAACAGTCCAATCCCAGCCGCAATCGCATATCTAAGCTGATGTGGAATCGCTTTAACGATCATGGTTCGGATATTAAAGATAGAGAGCAAGAGGAAAACAATACCTGAAAGGAATACAGCACCTAAAGCTGTCTCCCATGGAATTCCCATTCCCAAGACGATGCCAAAAGTAAAAAAGGCATTAATCCCCATACCAGGAGCTAATAGAATAGGGTTATTAGCATAGATTCCCATGGCGATGGAGCTGAAGGCACTCACCAGCACTGTGGCAGTTAGTACTGCTGGAAAGGACATCCCTGTGGCAGTTAGAATCGCAGGATTAACAACAATAATGTACATGGTGGCAAGAAAACTGGTAATGCCGGCTATAATCTCTGTGCGCACATCGGTCCCCAATTCTCTCAATCGAAATATCCTAAGCATGCTCTCCCTTTCTATCTTTTTGTTGTCTAGTCCCTTAGTTTAATATGATTTGTTACCTAGACAAACCATGGATCAATCGGCATTGATTTATTATGAGATTTTCCAAACTACCTTAAATATTTATTAGTTGCTACCCACAGACAAGGATGCACATTTCAGGTTTCGATCGACTCTCATTATTTATACATTGTAGGCCAAATCATATGACGATAAATACCAAACTTATTCATACATAAGCACTAGAGAGAGGAACCAGACAACAATGTCACTTTTCAAATTAACCACCATTACTCAGGCTGAATCACTAAAGGGTCAGGACGCTTTTATTTTCGGCTTATTCTCAGATACAGCCCTTACTCCTGAATTTCAAAAGAATCATCCCAAGCTGACCAGCCAATTGTCAATCGCTATGGAGAATGGTGAATTCAAAGCCAAGCTTAATCAGAGCATGGTCATGTACAGTCCAGATTGCGAAACAGCAAAACGCTACATCGCCATCGGTCTTGGTGAATCCTCAAAATACACATCCGACTCCCTCCGTCAAGCTGCAGCAACAGCCGGAAAACTCGTATTGGGTTTAAAGAGTAAGGATATCGCCATTGAATTTATGGGCGAGGAAATGTTAGAGACCAGTGATGCTCAGGCTTTGGCTGAAGGTCTCGTAATGGGTAGCTACCAGTTTCTAAACTATAAAAAACCCGAAGATTCCTATGCTGGTATTGAAAATGTCATCGCATTGAGTAAGGCAGATATTGCAAATCCTCTAAACTATGGCATGCAGATCTCTGAAGCCGTTATTCTAACACGCGATCTGGGAAATCACCCTTCCAATATTGCCACACCAACATTCTTAGCTGACACAGCCGAAACAATTGCCAAAGCAGGTGACATGAAACTCACTGTTTTTGAGCGTGAGGATTTTGAAAAATTGGGCTTCGGTGGTATCCAAGGAGTCGCACAGGGTTCAGATGTCCCACCAAAATTTATTATCATGGAATACATGGGTGGTGGAGAAGGATCAAAAACCCTTGGTTTAGTTGGCAAAGGTCTGACTTTTGATTCAGGTGGTATCTCAATCAAACCTTCCGCAGGCATGGATGAGATGAAATTTGACATGCTCGGTGGGGCTGCTGTCTTGGGTATTATGTCAGCAGTCGCTTCCATCAAGCCGAAATTGAATGTCATTGCGATTGTTCCTTCCACTGAAAATATGCTCGGAGGAGAAGCCTACAAACCTGGCGATATCTTGACTGCCTACAATGGTAAAACTATTGAAATCCTGAATACTGATGCTGAGGGTCGTCTTATTTTGGCTGATGGTCTATCATATATCTCCAAACACTATAAATTAGATGGTCTGGTGGACTTTGCGACACTAACAGGGGCAGTTGTTGTTGCTTTGGGTCACAGATATAGCGGTTTGTTGACTAATGATCAAGATTTTGCAGATGAATTGATCAATGTTGGCAAAAAATCTCAAGATAGAGTTTGGCAACTACCCCTTGATGATGAATATGCAGAAGACATAAAATCAAAAATTGCCGATGTAAAGAATACTGGAGCAGGTCGTTCAGCAGGTACAATTTCTGCTGGGGCTTTCCTGAGAGAATTTGTGGGTGAAGATATTCCCTGGTGTCATGTTGATATCGCTGGTTCTGGTTGGTTGACAAAAGGTCGGTCCTACCTCCCTGACGGCCCTTCAGGTGCTGGTGTAAGACTTATTATGGAACTCATTCAAACCTGGAGCAAATAATATGAAAACTTATCGTCTGGCTGTTGATGGTATGGGTGGAGATCATGCCCCCAAGGCCATTGTTGAAGGTGTTTGTCAAGCAGCTACAGCTGGCGATTTACATATTTTACTCACGGGTGACGAAAAGATATTAGAACGTGAATTAGAAGCCTTTCCAAAAGTTCGAAAATATATTGAAATCATCCACGCTCCTCAGTCTATTCCCATGGATGCAAAGCCTAAGGAAATATTTGACAAGTATCCTGAATCATCTATGATCAAAGCAGCTGAGATAGTAGCAACCGGTCAAGCTGAGGCACTGATATCAGCAGGTAATACTGGGGCCCTTATCCTTGCTAGCGCCCAAACCATTCCACGAATTAAGGGAGTACACAGAACTGCGCTGGCGGCTGTTTACCCGACACAGAACCAATTAAATCGAGAAGATATCTTCTCTCTAATTTTAGATATTGGAGCCAATATCACAGTGGATCGTGATCACATGATTCATTTCGCACTTATGGGAAACGCATATTCCCAGAAAGTCACAGGCGTAGAAAAACCATTGGTTGGTTTACTCAATATGGGATCTGAGAACAATAAGGGTGGTCCCAAATATATTGAAGTGAACCGGATTCTCGAATACTTACCCCAAATCAATTTCAAAGGTAACATCGAGGGAAGTGACTTGATGAAGGGAGTTGTCGATGTGGTGGTTACAGAAGGTTTCCCAGGCAATATAGCTATCAAGACCATAGAGGGTGTTGCCGAAACAGCTATGGGTTTAGGTAAACTTGCATTCCAGAAGAAGCTTATCTGGAAGTTGGGCATGATCATGCTTTCTGGAGGTATCAGGAAAGTTAAAAAAATAAGTGATTATCAGGAATATGGTGGTGCACCTATCCTTGGTCTGGAAAAGTTGGTCCTGAAGTGTCATGGACGATCCACTCCCAGAGCCATTGACAATGCGATCAAACTAGCAGTAAAATGTATTCGGGATGATTTAGTCGAGAATATGAAAGAATCCATCAACGCATTTGAACAAGAATTTACGAGACCAGATTATGACCATATAACTGGTTTCAATGATTAAGATCAAATTTCCGTTATTTGAAATAATTATTGTTATCGGAAACCTCCTACTTAAAATTGTTTGATCAGCAGGTATGAGGATTTATCGCAATATGCGAAACACATTAATCGTTCATTTTTTATTAGTTATCATGTTCACTGGCGTGATATATCCCAGTACGCAAAAACCTGATGAAGAGTCTACGTTGGTGTCCTACGCCCAAGATATCTATCGCCAGAATGGTGTGAATATGGCTCGGAATGCATTTGACCTGATACAAATTAAAGGTCAAGATAGGATATTTTACATTAAACTGCTGAGTAGGACTTCAACACTTTCAGATGACCTACTACAAGCGTTTTTAGTTGGTGGGGCAATATCACAGCATGCACGCCTCCCCATTGATCTGATCATTATTGACGTGGAATTAGAGTTCAGTCAGAAACCTAAAATGATTTTACAGGCTAGTGGTCAATGCTGTGAAAATTTGTATAATACCAGGATGACTACTGAAGCTTTCACTGAAGGTTGTTTGAAAATTAAATAATGCTTATAGTTATTATACTAAAATACGAAAAAGGAGAATAGAATGTTAAAGAAAACTATGTTGTTTATGAGTTCAATGTTTCTCATGGCATCATCCGTCTTTGCTGCAAACCCATTTGAGGTATCAATTTGGGAGCGTTATGCTGAAGGTTTAGGTTGGGCAGTTGTTGCTTCCCTGGGCTTTTCCGTGGGTGTAGCTATTGCGTTAAAAGTATTCGATTGGTTCTCATCTGATATCGATGAATGGGAAGAGATCAAAAAAGGTAACTGGTCCGTTGCTATGATTTTTGTCGCACTGATCGTAATGATTGGTCTCCTTGTACACAAAGTGATCTAAGGCTTAAGATTCGAGTAGAAATAAAAAAGGCGAGTAAATCTCGCCTTTTTTATTCGAACTTACTTTTTAATACTTCCTGTTCTTCAAGCAATTTAAGGTAATCTTCCTCCAAACCCGCTTTCTTGTCCAGAGCAGCCTGGATCTTTTCGTATTCGCTGGCTAGCGATCCATCATTTAGAATCTTATCCTGGTCTGCAATATCATCTTCACATTGCAAAATTAAAACTGGCAGCTTTTTCAATCGATTTGACAGTTTTTTTCTTTCAGCATAATTATTTCCAGCAGCTCTGTTCTCGATTGGCGCTTGTTCCGGCTGGATTGTAGGTGTATCCTGCTTCTCCTGCTGTTTACGCCAAAGGTAATAATCATAATTGCCAGGATAGATTGTGATACCACCCCCGTTTACTTCAATTATTGTATTGGTAACCGAGTTCAGGAAATGGCGATCATGGGAGATACAGACCATGCTGCCAGTAAAACTACTTATTGCCTCCTGAACAACATCTCTGGCTTGCACATCAAGGTGATTTGTAGGCTCATCCAATAAGATCAAATGAGATGGTGTTGCCAACATCTTTGCCAAAGCCAAACGTGATATCTCACCCCCGCTTAACACCTTCAGTTGTTTTTCGATGGTATCTCCTGAAAATAGAAAACTACCCAAATAGGTCCGAACCTCGTTGATCGTCCATTTTGGGTTTTCATGTGAGATCAACTCGTAGATCGTTTTATGAAGTGGCAGGGACTCAAATTGATGCTGGGCAAAATAGGCTGAATTGACTTCACTCCCCCAGTTCAATTGTCCCTTAGTAAGCGTCTCAACCTGAGCTAACATTTTGAGTAAAGTTGATTTACCTGCACCATTTGGACCAACCAGTCCGATTTTTTGACCCCGCTCCACTATCAAGTTTAGATCTTGAAAGACATGAACCGTATCATAAGATTTAGATGTTCCAATGAATTCAGCCAAGATTCGACTTGATCGACCAGGTTGTGGGATTCTAACGGAAAGTCGTTTGTGGTCACCCTCAGGTAACGATATTCTCTCTAATTTTTCCAAAACCTTGACACGGCTTTGCACTTGACTGGCTTTGCTATCCTTATATCGAAATCTCTCAATAAATCTTTCGGTTTCTGCTATTAACTTCTGTTGATTTTTGTAGGCAGCAATCTGCTGTTCATTGCGCAACTGTTTTTGTTCAACATATTGGGTATAATTCCCTGAATAGTTTTGAATTTTCTTTTGATGAATCTCAGCAACCTGATTAATCGTCTTGTCCAAGAATGTCCGGTCATGACTAATGAGAACCAAAGCACCTTTCCAATCTTTTAAAAAGGTTTCAAGCCAAATTAAGGAAGCAAGGTCCAAATGGTTAGTAGGTTCATCCAGTAAAAGGATATCGGGTTGCTTAAAAAGTAATTTGGCGAGAGCGACTCGCATTCGCCAACCACCACTGAATTTCTCAAGGGACGTTAACATTTGCTCAGGGCTAAAGCCCAGGCCACCCAGTACCTTTCTCGCACGAGATTCAATGGACCAACCATCCAATCTTTCATATTCGGTCTGTAGACGGCCTAAGTTATTGAGTAGGTTCTCATTGTCAGGGTCTGAAGCAATCTGACTGGATGTGGTCTCAATCTGTTCCTCAATTGCTGCGATTTCAGGAATCTCGTTCAGGACTTCCATTAGAATGGTCTGATCAGATTCAGAATTGATTTCCTGCGGAAGGTATCCGATTGATATTTTTGAACTAATTTGAACAGATCCCTGTTCAGGCTCTTCTTCACCAACGATCATTCTCAGAAGCGTTGTTTTACCAGATCCATTCACGCCAACAAGTCCGATTCTGGAATCTCGCTTGAAAACCAGATTTAAATCTTCAAAAAGTGTCTTATTAGGATAAACTTTTGTGATATTGGTGAAATGAATCATATGCGGAAATTATATGGGAAGGGTGTATTTTCGGTCTTCTTTTTCCTCGGCTTGACTATAAATAGTGAGTACATGACCTATCATACCAACAAATTCGGAATTGGTCTCCTTCAGAATTGATTCTTGAAGTTCATCTTTTTCAGTCTTGAAAGCGATGAATTTAATCTTGATCAGTTCATGGTGTGCTAAAGCCTCGTTGATGTTCTTGATACTTTGGCTGTTGACTCCAGATTTTCCTACCAAAACCAAGGGTTTCAATGCATGAGCTTGTGATTTTAGATACTTCTTCTGTTTAGATGTAAGCATAGTCGTTGTGAGTCTCCTTAACCCTTGTCTACAATACTAGCAAATGTTGTCCTACTATGCTGGTGATTGATCTGGCGTCTTTTCACGATTCAAATAATCATTGATCAACAAATGATAGAACATCACGCCAATAGCATATAATACTGAAGTAATCAAGAATATTAGATAGTAATCCAAATCTAATTGTCGCAGTATTTGAAATATCTTTGCACTAATAAACCATGAAGCGCTCCAGATACTTGAGCTAAGTGCTGATATCAATTCCTGATTTCGCGTCCCCACATATTTCATTCCCAATTCGCTGGTTACCGGTCCTGCCATATTCATTAGGGGCTGTCTTAGTATATAGGCTCCGATAGCTATATAGACTGCCCAGGAGAAGGCGGATACCATTTGAGAAAATGCCAATAGAACTAGGAAGAAGATAGCGGTCCATTGTGGAATGAGTACAGCGACTCTGAAGCCAAAACGACGACGAATAAATGGGACAGCTAATGTTGACAGAAAAACAAGACCTGCTGTGAAGGCGCCTATTAGGCTGAATTTTCCAGAATCCATCCCAAAGACGCTGTTAAAGAAGAGATTAACAAAAGGAATGGTCAAACCGGCTCCTACAGCAATGAGTATATTTGGAACAAGCACCCGAAATATGAGCAACCAATCGTAGTCAGAACGCAATACCTTGATATTATGGAGAAAAGAGCTGGATTTTGAACGAGGTTTCGCTTCCTTGATGAAAAGTACCAGGAATATTGAAAGTGAACTCAAGGCAATGATGAACATCATGATGTGGTACTCATCGAGAATTATGACGTGACCAAAGAGATCAATCACACTCATTTTTGAGAGTCTATTGATGATCGTACCTGAGAAAATGGCGGCTAAAGACCAGGTGGAGAAGCCTAAAGAGATTGCCTCTGTAACGACGTCCTCTGACTCTGAGCGCATGATGAAGGGCAAGGAGCATACATTGAGAATCATAAAGGATATTCCCCAAGCGATAAAACCTGCGATGATCCATGAATCATATCCATTTTCAATCGTGTAAAGCAAGACTGCACTTGTCAGGGGAACAAGAATACTACTGGCAATGAAAAATGGTTTTAATGCTTTTCCTTTTATAAATATACCCAAAGGGAAGGCAAAAGTAAGTATCCCCAGGAACCGATAAGAGTTCAACTCAGCGATAACGTTGTCAGCATATCCCGATTTTCTAAGATAAATATTTAGGATGAGAATAAATGAGGCATTGACCAAATGAATTAGAAAGGATGCCGAAATAAGGAAAAGGACAGAACGTGATATTCTGCGATAACGACTCAAGATATTATTCATGATATACCTTGCTCAGATCATTCAGCGGAAAAAGCCCCGTAAATCACCTGGAGGCTTTTAAGCGCATCTTCAAGCCTTCAAACTCACAGACTTTACAGGCATACCGTCGTATCTTTACTCTAAAAACAAATCCAACAATTCTATGAGTAATGCTTCTATGGATAAGGTTGAGATCCTCTCCGCAGTCTGGACAGGCAGGCAGTTGTCCATATCTAATCACAAATTTTTGCTGAACTCGATAAATGAATAAGTTGATAGCAATCAAGATTAACGCAACACCAACTATATCAGAACCTTCTAATACTTTAAAACCTTCTATAATGCTCATAAAGATTTTATTTGCGAGGGTTCCCATGTGTTTGGAGAGATAGACTAAGCCATGATAGACTGAAACCTTTATATCCAAGTCTTCGACCAGTAGAAATACTCCCAGTAGGAATATAGCTCCAATAAGTATTTCCTGGCGAAAATCTCGGAGCATGGAAGTTTCATCTCGTTTGCTTTTACTTCGTCGTCGTTTTTTATCCGAATTCATATGTGATTTCTTTATTTAAAAATTTTTCCCTCATGCAAAAATACCACAAACAAAGGACAGGTAAACCTTATTCTTTTGTTATTGGAACATATTTTTAGCTTCCCATAATTACGGGAAGTAGATCCTGTCGCTTTTTCGATTGATTTTCTACCATATGATTCAAAAATAATTTAGCTTGCTGCCATGGATAATCAGAATTTCATCAGATCATGGCCTGCATTTTGGCTCTGGCTTAAATATCTCGACCAGAAGCTCATTGGATCACATATTCAAACCGCCTATACCTTCCGAAAATCACGTCTAGATATTCATTTCATCAACGGAGATCAAGCTTATCGACTTAGTTGGGAGAAGCAAGGGAACCAGGCTTTGCTAACATTATCCACTCAGTTTACGCTACCAAAAAAGCGTGTCAAACTCCTGGGAGAGTTTCCTCATGACGTCGAACTCGAGAATGTTCAGATCAATGCCAGCGATAGAGCACTACGACTCAATTTTTCAAAAGGGAATAGCCTCTTACTAGGTTTTTTCCCAAGCGCCTTAAATGTCTTTCACCATAGTGATGGAAATATGGTGGATAGTTTCCTGAAACAGCAGAATTCGCCCGTACTTTCAAGCACTTGGTTATCGCCCACAGACCCACTACCTGCTGATATTCCAAGGAATAAAATTTCTAAACATGATTTAAAAGAAGCCGAAGCTGGGATCCCGGTTGATCCTGTTAATTATGAAGTTTCCTTTAAGGATTTAGATGCATGTACTCGACTCACCATCCCAGAGTTTGTGATTCAGGTTCTCCGTACAAGTCCTAAGCAAAAAGCAGCACCGGCCATATCCATTCAGAAAACTGGAGCAACGGTACTTAAAAGATGGAAAAGTAAGCTGGTAAAAATTCAAAATGAACTTGAAGAAGCCAAGTCATGGCCAGAGCTGGAACTTCAGCTCCACGCGCTCCAAATTGGACTAGGTATTGATCATATCTACAGACAGGGTGAGGTGACCTTAGAGGCAGAGCTCTCACCTACAGGCAAGCCTATGGCTTTTAACGTGGATTCTAGTCTCACATTGACAGAAGCTATTGAATCAACGGCTAAAAAGATCAGGAAATTCAAGGAGAAGCTGGAAAAACTCCAAAATATTATTCCAACAATAGAGATCGATATCCAATCTTTGACTCTCCTTATAAACGACAAAGATGATGATGCTCTAACTATCTTTCTTAAAGAGAAGGGGGAAGCATTAGATCGTTCGGGCAGAAGACAAACGGAACGGAAGCCGTATAAAAAATATCTATCCCCCGGGGGATTTGATATTCTCGTTGGCAGAGGATCGTCTGACAATGATGTTTTAACATTTAAGGTTGCTAACAAGAACGATTGGTGGTTTCATGCCAGGCAAATACGTGGTTCACATGTTATTTTAAGAACCAGTAATAGAGAACCTCAACGTGCTGATATCCTCAAAGCTGCTCAACTTGCTGCAGTTAATTCTAAAGCGAAACATTCCGGTATTGTGGTTGTCCAGTACTGCCAGCGGAAACATCTGAGCAAGCCCAAGGGATCAAGCCCCGGCACAGTGCTAGTGCATCAGGAGAATACGATCACTGTAGATCTCGACCTGATTGATTGATCGGAGTCAGGTTTAAGCATCCATCAAATCAGAACTGATCTCGTCGATTAATGGCCAACCTGCCTTCGTAATTTTCAAGCGGCCATCATCAATAACGAGTTCATTTTTCCATTTCTTTAAAATAGTCTGTTTCATTTGAAGTAGATCAATACCAAATGAATGCGAGAATTCTGACAAATCCAATCCCTTTGATAAGCGTAAACGGGTGAGTATCATTTCATTACGAGCCGCTAAAGAGTCAATAGTTTCCTCTTCCTCTACCCCATACCCTGTTTCAGTCACACCTGACATGTATTTATCCAGGTCACGATAATTCCAATGTCTTCGTCCATCAAAATATGAGTGAGCTGCTGGTCCAAACCCCAAGTACTCAATACCAGTCCAGTAATTCATGTTATGCCTGCATTCATAGCCAGGTTTTGAAAAATTGGATATCTCATAATTGTCATATCCATTCTTCTCCAGCAGATCTCGACCTAGAGTATACATCCCCGTGTCAATGATATCTTCAAGCATATCGACATGGCCATTGTCCACCCAACGTTTCAGTGCTGTTCCCTCCTCAACCGTGAGAGAATAGGTTGAGATATGCTCCGGGTTCATTTCTATGAGTCGTTGTAGATCTGATTCCCAAAGCTCTCTACTCTGGCCTGGAACGGCAAATATCAGATCAGCACTTACGTTCTCAAACCCAGCCTCGCGCACATGGTGATAGCTTGCAATACTTTGTTCGACGGTGTGAATTCTACTCATAAATTTTAAAAGTTCCGGTTGAAAACTTTGCATTCCAATGCTCATTCGATTGATCCCAATGGAGTGGTAGGCTTTGAGCTTATCCAAGCTAGCTTCCCCTGGATTTATTTCCATCCCGATCTCCATGTTTTCTCCACCTGGTACTATTTGGTGAAGAGCAGCCAACACTTGTTCAATGTGATCGTGTGAGAGAAGATTTGGGGTCCCTCCTCCAAAGAAAATAGTATCTATATGATACTGGGATAGATCCAGAGTTCGCCCATAATGCCCTATCTCAGCTAGAAGTGATCGCATGTATCCTGGTATTGTTTTTTCTCTACCAACAATAGAATAGAAGTCACAGTAAGTACATTTAGCCTTGCAGAAGGGAACATGAATATAGAGTGCCAGTGGTTTGCTTATAGAAGTCATGGAGGAATCTAGCTACGAATATGAGTAATTCAATTTTTTCGGTAAAACAGATGAATAAATCTTCTACTCTTTCTCTGTTTCCTTTTGCATGGGACTAACGAGAGTTTACTTTGCGTGGCAAGATGAATGCTCACCATCCAACCTGCCCTCAGCCTGAAAATCAATTAATTTTGCTTCGTATTGAGCCATGGATGGTTGCAAGAGATCTTTTTGTTGATTCACAGATAAAAGACAAGCATTAAGAGGTTCTCCATGCAAAAATACAAAAATTGGGAAGCAATCACATTTGATGATGTTCTCCTGGTCCCGGCACAATCCGATGTTCTGCCCCATGAAGTTGATGTTGCTACTCAACTGACCAAATCTATCAAGCTTAATATTCCACTTATGTCGGCCTCTATGGATACCGTGACTGAATCACGAATGGCTATTGCCATGGCAAGAGTTGGCGGCATCGGGATAATTCACAAGAATTTAGATCCCGAACAACAAGCTCTAGAAGTGGATAAGGTCAAACGCTCACAGCATGGAGTCATCACTGACCCATTCTCCTTAACACCGCAGCATACAGTCGGCGATGCAGCTGATCTTATGGCTCGATACCATATCTCCGGTGTACCAGTCGTTGTAGATGAGAAGCTCTTAGGGATCATAACAAATAGAGACATCCGCTTTGAAGAGGATTTTAGTATACTTATCGAAGATGCTATGACGAAAGAGAACCTTATTACGGGTCACGAGTCCACAACTCTGGCAGAAGCTGGAGCCTTGATGAAGAAATACAAAATTGAGAAGCTTCCTCTTATCGATAAAGCTAATTTCCTCAAGGGTTTAATCACTATCAAGGACATTGAAAAAGCCGTTGAATATCCAAACTCTGCAACCGATAAGAGCGGCCGACTTCTAGTTGGTGCTGCTGTTGGTGCTCGATTGGAATCACTTGAAAGAGTGGAACGCCTGACCGATTCAGGTGTTGATGTTATCGTTGTAGATACTGCCCATGGTCATTCAAGCAATGTCATTAAAATTGTAAATACGATCAAATTAAAATATCCGAATGTACAAATCATTGCCGGTAATATTGCCACAGGCGAAGCAACCAAGGCTCTCATAGACGCAGGTGTTGATGCGGTAAAGGTTGGTATTGGCCCAGGTTCTATTTGTACGACGCGAATTGTAGCCGGTGTCGGAATGCCACAGATTAGTGCCATTGCGGATTGTGCTGAAGAAGCCGACAAACATGGGATTCCCATAGTAGCTGATGGTGGAGTGAAATTTTCAGGTGATATTCCGAAAGCTATTGCAGCTGGAGCCTCTGTGATCATGATTGGTGGATTACTTGCCGGGACGGATGAAAGCCCAGGTGAGAAGGAATTTTATCAGGGACGTGCTTATAAGTTGTACCGCGGGATGGGTTCCATATCAGCTATGAACGAGGGAAGTGCTGATCGATATTTCCAGGAAACCACCCAAAAGCTTGTTCCAGAAGGTATCGAGGGTAGGGTTCCTTACCGCGGAGCCACTAAGGATGTTGTTTATCAACTCATTGGAGGACTGCGATCTGGTATGGGCTACTGCGGCACACCCAATATTAAGGCTATGCGTGGAAAATCCAAGATGGTCAAGATCAGTGGTGCTGGCTTGAAAGAAAGTCATCCCCACGATGTTCAGGTTACCAAGGAAGCTCCAAATTATGGAGCAGATTTTTAATATTATGATAGTCCACTGCAAGAATTTGCATATTCAGGAGATTGCATGAAAAACACCATCGTAGTCGGTGCTCAATGGGGTGATGAAGGTAAGGGAAAACTGGTTGATGTTCTCGCTGAGCAGAGTGACCTGGTTGTTCGCTTTAATGGAGGCGGAAATGCGGGTCATACAGTCATGCATGACGGTGAAACCTATAAATTCCATTATATGCCTTCAGGTATGTTACACCACAAGACGTGCATCCTGGGAACAGGTGTCGTGATCAACCCTAAGGACCTGTTAGAGGAAATTACTTCCTTTACTGCCAGTGGACATAGTCCTGATCTAAAAATCAGCGCTCGTGCACACGTTATTTTTCCTCACCACCAAATGATAGATGCAAAAGAAGGTGGTAAGATTGGAACCACAGGACGAGGGATTGGCCCAGCATACTCACAAAAGGCTTCTCGTATCAATCTCAGAATACTGGATATCATAGCCGATGATGCTGAGGTGCGGATAAAAGCAGCCCTCCGGGATGTAAAGGAAATGCTCGTGCTGGAAGGCATATATTCTGAGACTGAGTATCAAGATTACTGCAATTCGGTACCTGTTGAATATGCCGGTTATGGGAAACTATTTAAACCTTATGTCACAGACACTGAAGATATGGTGAGAATTGCATCAAAATCTAATCAGAATGTCCTCTTTGAAGGCGCGCAGGGAACACTTCTAGATCTAAACTATGGGACCTACCCCTTTGTAACATCTAGCTCGACCCTTGCAGCGGCAGCATTCGTTGGTGGAGGAGCAATTCCAGGGGTACCTATCAGAATTCTAGGAATCACCAAGGCCTATACTACACGTGTTGGTGAAGGTCCTTTTCCCACTGAACTCCAAGGTGACGCGGCTACTGATCTCAGAGAAGCCGGGCATGAATATGGTGCAACAACAGGTCGTCCCAGACGAGTTGGGCATTTGGATCTGTATGCTCTACGGTATGCCATTCGGATATCCGGTATCCAAGAATTGGCAATGACCAAGATTGATACTCTCGCGCTGGTAAGCGGTATCAAAGCTTGTACTGCCTATAAAATTAATGGGAAAGAGATTGATTATTTTCCGGCGGATGCACCTACTTTGGAGCAAGTAGAACCCGTATATACAAATATTGACCCTATTGCGAGTTTGACAAAAGAAGAATGGTTAGAACTTCGAAATGCCACCAAGGAACAACTTCCGGACAGCATTCGTAAATACATTAAATTCATTGAGGATTTTGTCGAAATTCCTATCACTATTCTTTCCCACGGTCCAGAAAGGAATGAAACCATTGTCTTCTGATAATCTATTTAACCTCTCTCCTCTCGATGGTCGATATGCCGATGATGTCAAATATATGCGTGAGATGTTTTCTGAAAGTCGTCTCATAAGAGAACGTGTTCATGTGGAGTTGGTTTATCTAAAAGCATTTTTAAATGCAACAGACCGTAGTGACTGGTGGGAAGACGAATATTTTGCCATTTATACAGAGTTAAATCATCAAGACCTTGAATCGATCAAAGAAATTGAGAGCCGCACCAAACATGATGTTGCTGCCGTCATAGAGTTTATAAAAACTAAAGTCCCTGAAAAAGTTCGTCCATATGTGCATTTTGCTTTGACCTCAGAGGATGTCAATAACCTGGCACATGGACTTATGATCAAAGGTGCACGAGATATTCTACTTATCCATTTAAAAGATTTTATCAATGAGCTAGTTGTTCAAACTCAAAATGGTCGCAACTGTACAATGATTGGTCGAACCCATGGCGAAGTGGCCACGCCGACAACAATGGGCAAGGAATTCAGCCTTTACGCTGTACGATTTTCTCAAATGTATGCAGAGCTCAAAGCCATGAATATCCAGGGCAAGATCACGGGTGCAACAGGGAATCTAAACGCCTTTGTAGGAACATACCCAAAAGTTGATTGGTTTGCTCTTACTAAAGAGGTTGTTCAGGAACTTGGTCTGAAGCATACATTGTTCAGTCTTCAGATTATGCCAGGTGATACCTATGCTCGGATGCTAGATGCTGTGAAGCGACTGAGCGGCTTGGTTATCGACTATGATCAGAACATCTGGACCTATTTTATGTTGGGCTACTTGTATCAGAAAGCAGATGCGGATTCCATCGGTTCATCAACAATGCCACATAAGATCAATCCAATCAAATTTGAAAACTCCGAGGGCAATGCCCAGTTAGCTGAGAGTCTATTAACCTTTTTCAGTCAGAAGTTTGTAAAAACAAGACTCCAACGAGATCTAACAGATTCCACAGTAAAACGCAATATAGGCACAGCATTTGGGCACATAGCTCTATCTCTGACCTATGCCAAACGCGGTACCAACGATATCCTTATTAATAAAAAGATGATGGATGATGACTTGGCTAACAATGGTCAATTCTTTTCCGAGCTTATTCAATTAGTAGAACGGGATCAAGGTGCTTCAGATGGTTACGATCATTTGAAGAAACAAACTCGTGGCAAACGCCTATCATATGGCAAGATGGTCAGCATGATGACCCATGCAGGAATTTCTGCTAGTACAATTGAAACTTATGTAAAAGGGAAGACCGTAGAGATCAGTGATTTAGCTCTTAAGGAAGTAGCAAAACTTACTTCTTAAGCTGGTTTAAAAGCTTTAGCCTATTTTCAGGAAGTGAAGCGGGTCAAACAGGTTGAAGGGTATTTGGTAGAGCCTAAACCTCGAAGTCTACAACTACTCTTTCTGCGCCAGTAGCTCCTAATGCCTTCACGACCTGCTGGTGCTCAGGATGTTTGGAGTAAGTATCAAGTGCAGCTTGGTCTTGAAAGCCAGATATCAAGATCATATCCATGGCAAATTCTGAGTCCAAAGTATTGATTCCAACCTCGTAAAATTCAATCTCAGGTATAAGTGCAGGCAATGATTCAAGTAAGGTTTTCATCTGCTGCATTATCTCACTTTTCTCTGACTCAGGAAAATTCCAGGCAACAATATGTTTGATCATTTTCTAGCTCCCAATATCTTTCCGAAAGGTTTTTCCCGCAAATTCGATCTTGTTGATGTTGGCATAAGATGTTTCTAGTGCTTCCTTTACAGTACTGGCTTTTGAGGTCACAGTCAGCACTCTTCCGCCGCTCGTGAATGTCTTACCTTCAATTAACTGGGTACCAGCATGAAAAACTGTGGATGAGTCTACAGTGTCCAGACCAGAGATCGCTTTTCCTTTAGGGTATGATTCTGGATAGCCACCAGAGGCAAGTACAACTGTAGCACAAGATTGTTTATCCCACATAACATCCACTTCTGCTAAACGATCGTCAATAATGGCATTGAAAATCTCAAATAAGTCAGTATCAAGACGTGGCAAAATCACCTGAGTCTCAGGATCTCCAAAACGTACATTATATTCTAAAACCCTGGGTCCATCCTCCGTTAACATGATTCCACAATATAAGATTCCCTTGAAAGGTCTTCCCTCTTCTCGCATACCAGTCAGTGTTGGCTCGAGAATGTTAAAGATGCAATAATCTTCTAACTCATTGTCGTACAGCGGGTTAGGCGAGATAGCACCCATTCCCCCTGTGTTCAACCCTGTATCCCCTTCACCAATTCGTTTATAGTCCTTTGCTGAGACCATAGGAACAATTGTTTCAGCATCAACAAAACACAATAAGGATAATTCGGGACCAGTCATGAATTCCTCTATGATGATCTCATCACCGGCATCACCAAAGACACGATCCTCCATGATTTCACGGATTCCCTGTTCAGCCTCTTCAGCATTCGAAATAATAAGCACGCCTTTACCGGCGGCTAAACCATCAGCTTTGATGACGATAGGATAAACGGTATTGGATTCAAGATATTCTCGGGCAGTATTCGCATCTTGAAAGCGCTGATATTCAGCAGTGGGAATATTGTATTTTGCCAGTAGTTCCTTCGTGAACACCTTACTACCTTCCAAAATGGCTGCATTGGCGTTCGGCCCAAATATTCTAATACCTGCAACTTCGAATTGATCTACGATTCCATTCACAAGTGGTACTTCAGGACCTACAACGGTGAGTCCAATTGAGTTCTCCTTTGCGAATGCTAGGAGAGCTGGGATATCATCATCAGAAATAGCCACATTTTCTGCAACCTGTGCTGTCCCGGCATTCCCAGGAGCACAATAAATACGATCAACTTTGGAGCTCTGAGCTAACTTCCATACAATGGCATGCTCTCGACCTCCACCACCGATGACTAGAACATTCATGACTCCCCCATGACTGGTGTGTTATCCGATTTTTTTATAATTGAATGAGCGGGTAAAGCCTGTATACATCTTTCCATCTTGTTCCAAATGTGGATATACAAAATAATTCAAGGGACCAGTCCTGTGACCTTTTCCAAGTTCAAGGTCCCTACCAATAGTAAACTGGATTCGATCAGGAGGCTGAGTTCCAAATAAGAGATCCTGCTTACTCAGATCTTTCCGAGCCTCAGAGGCATCAATTGGAAACCAACCTGTTTCAGGAAGATAGAAATTCACCCAACAATGGTATCCACTGATGATTCCTTCCTCTCTATCCATTGGGACTGGGAATCCAATCTCAAAACGAGAAGGAATCTGCTCTGCGCGAGCCAAGGAGGTGAAAAGTGCGTGAAAATCAGTACAATTTCCATACTTCTCGCTACAAGCCCAGTAGGTATCTCCATTTCCCCAACCTGTTCCCACTTTCTTATACTCCATGTTACCCACTACATAATCATATATGGTGCGGGCTTTGTCCAGTGAAGCTGGCAACGACGGAGCTAGTCCGGCTCTAATACTGTCTACAAGCTCTCCTGATACTGGAACTCGCGAATTAGCGTTCAGAAAAAGCTCCTTCTCAATTTCTGTCAGAAGTGGGGTGTCTACAGATTCACGGTATTCAAGAGAGTTTGTGGGGCGGGACACGCGATATGTAATACTAATATCAACGGTATCGGATGTTCCTTCCGGTAGAATTCCGTGCCAGAATTTATTCCCATATAGATTTTCTTGTCTAAACTCACCTGGAATGTCTGACTTGAATTCCATATCCAGGATATTCTGCTGCGTGTTACTCTGGGCTATTGGTAAAAAGATGTCCAATGCTTCAGGTGTAGGGTGAACCTGAACAGAATAGGTAAATGCAAACTGACGATGTTCATCAGCCTGTTGACCCGATTCTGTTTCAAGAACTATTTGATCTTTTACGGGAAATCCGCATGAGACAAATGATCCAATTATGAGTAATAGCGCCAGGGTAATGAGTTTAGACAAGAAATATTTCATTTAGCTTTGTTCTTTTTAGTCAATTTCAACAGGGTTATCATTGATGAATGTATAACGTGCTTTCTTTTCCCATCCATCAGCTGTCTTAACCGGATTTTTATGGATTTTCTCTTCTGTAATCTTCAGTTTGCCATCCATGGGGCTTAGCCAGAAATCAAGGTCATATAATTTCCCAGACTGCCCGATAACTTCAAAGTCAGTACAGGCAAAATAGCCCTTTCCTTCAATCTTGCGAACGGGGTCATGAATTTTGACAAACTTAAGCTTCAGGTCTTCTCCTGTTTTCTCATCTTTTATCGTGAAAACGCCGTTTTCTTCACGCATTGTGATATGTGCATTCATAGCAGCTTTGATTTCTGCAGCAGTAAAAGACTGTGCAGCCTGACCACCATGCTCTTGACCTTCATGTTCTTTGCCGCCATGCTCCTGTCCACCGTGTTCTTGACCGCCATGCTCCTTGCCACCATGCTCTTGACCATCGTGTTCTTGTCCACCCTTTGCGGCATGTTTGTGCTCTGGGTTTTCGCAAGTTGTTGTATTACAAGATTCTGCTGTAGCACTGGGTTGATCATGTTTCGAACTACATGACCAAACAAGCAGGCTACTCACAATCATTATATATGCTAGTTTCTTCATTGGGTACTCCTTTAGTTAGTTTTTCATTATCTTGTTAAAGCTAATGATAGGCAATAATAGTCACCGTCTTACTCTACACAATACAAAACCGTCTGGAATTATTTACTGCCAGAAGGTTCGCAAAGAAACTTGTTAAATTTAACCTTTTTCTTCCACCGTAGATGTCTCTCCAGGCTCTACCTTACAAGCATCGGTACACGGTCCTTCGTGGTCATGTACTTTTTTTCCATCTTCCATAGGTACAACCTTACATTCATCAGTACAGGGACCTTCATGCTTATGAGCCGCTTTGCCCAACTCCATGTGATTGGTCTTGCATTCGTCAGTACACGGTCCTTCGTGATTGCATGTCATGATAGCACCTTCTTTGTGCATCGTTTTGCACTCATCAGTACAAGGTCCTTCATGATCACAGGCAACTTTTCCTGCTCTCGCATCGGCAGAACATCCTGCTTTGTCAGATTTTACACATGAAGCTGATTTACACGCACAGCCAACAAGTCCCAAACTGAGCACTAACACAGAAATCCATAAATATTTCACTAAATTCTCCATCTCTTGATATTATTAAATATTAACGTATTCAATCCATAACAATATGAGTTAATGAGTGAGGAATTCAATATGAAAACTGTGCTGTAAGTGTCGGATACCTTACAGTATCAGACATTAATGTTTAAAATGTCTGGTTCCGGTAAAGACCATTGCCATACCAAACTTATTGCAGACATCTATGGAATCTTGGTCCCTAACTGATCCCCCAGGTTGAATAATCGCTGACACACCTGCGGTATGTGCCTTTTCAACGGAATCAGAGAAAGGAAAAAAGGCATCTGATGCCAGAACTGAACCCTCTGTAGAGGTATTGCTTCGATCGAGAGCGTTATCTACCGCCCAAATACGACTGGTTTGGCCTGCCCCTACTCCCTGCGTAGCACCATCTTTTACCACAACAATGGCATTAGATTTAGCATGTTTGACAACTTTCCAAGCGAGCTTGAGATCAGCCCACTGCTGAGGAGAAGGCTTAGTATCAGTAACTACTTTTAGTTCTTCCTCAACTGATCCTTGTAGATCAGCTTCTTGGATCAACAATCCGCCATCCACCTTTTTATAGAAATACGGCTCATTGGAAACTGGAGACATAATTTCCGGAATTCGCAAAAGACGAAGATTTTTCTTTTTCTTAAGGATAGATAAAGCTTCTTCAGAATATGAAGGGGCAATAATGATCTCTAGAAATATCTTATTCATCTCTTTAGCTGTGGAGCTGTCTACTTCACCATTAAAAACAACTATCCCACCAAAAATTGAAACCGGATCGGAATTATAAGCTCGTTGATATGCCTCAAATATGCTCTTATCCGTCCCTACACCACAAGGATTAGCGTGTTTTAATGCAACTACAGTAGGTTCAGAAAATTCCCTAATCATCTCAATTGCTGCCGAGGCGTCACCAATATTATTGTATGATAACTCTTTACCGTGAAGTTGTTCAGCACCACTTAATCGTCCGTCTAAGAGTGATACTTCACGATAGAATGCTGCATTCTGATGTGGATTTTCTCCGTATCGTAAGCTCTGCTGTTTCTCATAAGTAAGCGATAATTGAGCTGGTAACTCATTATCACCCAGCTCATTAGCAAGATAGTGACTGATCAGAGTATCATATTGTGCCGTGTGGCGAAAACCTTTAAGTGCCATTTTCTTACGAAAGGCATCATTGATCTCATTTGTTTTACATTTTTCAACAAAAGTGGAATAGTCGGATGGATCTGTTAAGAGTAAAACAGAGTCAGAGTTCTTCCCTGCAGCTCGAATCAAGGTCACCCCACCGATATCGATATTCTCAATGGCATCCGCCATAGTAACGCTTGGTTTCAGGATCGTAGATTTAAACGGATATAGGTTCACGACAACCAAGTCGATCATCGGAATTCCCAATTTATCAGCCTCATCCATATGGGCTTGAATTTTTCGGTTTGCCAGGATACCACCATGAATTTTGGGTTGTAAAGTCTTAACTCTCCCACCCAAACACTCAGGAAAATCTGTGATATCACTAATACCAATCACTGGTATCTCATTGTCAGTCAATAGTTTGGCTGTTCCACCTGTCGAAATGATCTCCACACCTTCTGCATGCAGAACTTGCGCCAATTCTAAAACCCCACTTTTATCAGAAACACTGATCAATGCCCGCTTCATTTATTACTCCCTAATAATATTGGTCGTCAGTCTTCGCGAGTGACTAGAAGGAACGCGGCGATCTCCAGTCTGAGATTGCTTCGGCACTCCGTTTCTCGCAAAGACTTTATTGAAATGTACTATTTTGAACAGAATCATTTTTAATAATAACTTGTCTATCTTCTACTTTGAGCATCCCAAGAGCAAAGAGACGTACTGCTTCCGGGTATATTTTCCATTCAGCTTCTTCCATCACCCTTTGTTGAAGTGATTCAGGGGTGTCATCTGAGCTTACAGGCACTGCTTTTTGCAATATAAGTGGCCCCGCATCCACTTCAGGTGTTACAAAGTGTACACTCGCGCCAGTGATCTTGCATCCATAATCCAAGACAGCCTCGTGAACTTTAAGGCCATAATATCCAGGACCGGAGAAAGCCGGAATCAAGGCTGGATGAATATTCATCACTCGATTCTCAAAATGTGTAAAAAAGCCTGGACCAAGAATAGCCATAAATCCAGCCAACAACACCAAATCCACATCACGGGAACGTAATTCATTCGATAATGCTTCATCGAATTGCGCTCCATCTGTGTAGTTTTTGGGACTCACAACTGTAGAGGATATTCCTGCCTGCAGTGCACGTTCCAGTGCATATGCATTCTGCTTATTGGAAATGACTATTTCGATCTTAGCATCAGGAATCAAGCCGCTATCGATAGCATCCATAATTGCTTGAAGATTAGTGCCTCCCCCTGAGACCAGAGCTCCTATACGAAGCATAAACCATCTTCATCGTCTGCACGGTTCTCTATCTTACCAATTCTGAAGGCCTTAATATTCATCGTTGTGAGTGTTTCAAGAATAGCCTCATTTTGCGCTTCAGCAACGATGAGTATCATTCCAATTCCCATATTGAATGTATTAAACATCTTATCATCACTCAGACCTGAGACTGATTGAATAAGTGAGAAAATCTCTGATACCGGCCAACTGCCATTTGATACCGTTGCTTTAAAATTCTTCGGAAAAGCACGGGGAATATTCTCAATAAACCCTCCACCGGTGATATGAGCAATTCCGTGGACACTTTGGTTTTTTAACACTTCCAAAACTGGTTTGACATAAATTTTTGTTGGGGTCAGTAGTGTCTCTCCAAGCGTAGTTTCGCCAAATTGTTCATTCCACTTTTCTTCAGGAAATAACTTACGAATGAGAGAGAAACCATTGGAATGCACTCCATTCGATGCCAAACCAATGATGGTGTCCCCTGCTTGAACAGCAGAACCATCAATGAGATTTGGACGATCAACCATACCCACCGTGAAACCGGCTACATCATATTCACCTCTAGCATAGAAACCAGGCATCTCGGCAGTTTCTCCACCAACGAGGGCAGCACCACTTTGGCGGCAACCTTCTGCAATACCAGCTACAATACCTTCCACTTGCTTAGGCTCTAATTTTCCTGTTGCGATATAATCCAGAAAAAAGAGTGGACGCGCCCCTGTGCAGATTACGTCATTTACACACATGGCCACGCAATCAATTCCGATTGAATCATGCTTATTCAATGCAAAAGCCAGTTTTAATTTAGTGCCTACTCCATCTGTACCGGACACTAGAATTGGTTGGGACATTCCGGAAATGTCTGGTGCAAACATACCACCAAAGCCACCGAGACCACCCATTACCTCTGGTCCATGGGTAGATTCTACATCGTTTTTAATCCGCTGAACCGCTTCGTACCCTTTTTCAATGTCAACACCTGCATCTTTATAATCTATACTCATGGTGACTCCTCGATGGGTACAGGATATTTTCCGTCAAAACAGGCCATGCAGGTTCCAAGACTGGCATTTTTTAAACTAGCGCGAAGACCGTCATGAGAGAGATAGGTCAAACTGTCTGCACCAATCTCAATTCCAATATCCTCAACCGGTTTTTTGCTGGCAATTAATTGCTCTCTGTCGGGTGTATCAATCCCATAGTGACAAGAATATTTAACAGGAGGACTGGTAATCATTACATGTACTTCTTTGGCACCTGCTCGGCGTAGTGATTTTACAATCCTGGTGATGGTCGTTCCCCGAACGATGGAATCATCGATCATGATGACACTCTTGCCTTCAACATTCCGCCTAATGGGGGAAAGCTTAAAATTGACTCCAATTTCGCGCATGTCTTGTTTCGGACTGATAAACGTACGTCCGATGTAGGCATTGCGGTAAAACCCCTTACTGAATGGTATTCCAGATGCCTGTGAATAACCCAATGCTGCAGAGGTTCCCGAATCCGGTATATCAATAACAATATCAGCCTTTCGTCCCGTTTCTTTAAATAAACGGTGCCCCATATTCACACGTGCCTCATAAACATTGAGGCCATCGATAACTGAATCGGTACGAGCAAAATAAACGTATTCAAAAGAACAAAGGTGTGTTGATGCTACTTCAAGCTGATCCGAGTGAATACCGTTGGCATCGACTGAGACAATCTCACCAGGACGTACATCACGGATGATATCCCCTTTGATGGAGTCAATTGCACAACTCTCAGAGGCGAAGACATAGGAATCACCTCGTTTGCCCATAATCAAAGGCCGTAAGCCCATGGGATCTCTAAAAGCATACAATTTATCCGGTGTTAATAATAAGATGGAGTATCCACCCTTGATCACACCCATCGTCATTTTAATAGCTTCAGCAACATCACCGGTTTCAATAGTGTTCTTAGCGACGAGCTTAAGGATAGTCTCTGAATCAGTACTTGATTGGAAAGTAGCACCTTGAGATTCAAGTTCAGACATGAGTTCCTTGGTATTCACCAAGTTACCGTTGTGCGCCAAGGCCATTTGGCCTACTGAACTTACAATGACAACGGGTTGAGCATTTTCATAAGTGGTACCGCCCGTCGTACTATAACGCACGTGGCCAATCCCATGAATACCGCTTAGGAAGTTCAACAGTTTCGGGTCAAAGACCTCTTGGACCAATCCTTCGTCCTTATAATAATTGACCTGCTGGCCGTCACTTACTGCAATACCAGCACTTTCCTGCCCACGATGTTGAAGAGCAAAAAGTCCGTAGTAGATTAATTGAGACGTCTCAGTAGTGCCTGTGTTGTATACACCAAAGACACCACATTCCTCATTCAGTTTATCAAACATAATCTATTTGTCAGTCTTCATCATTTTGTCAAATCCTGTGTTAAAAGCATCGGCGCATTCAGTTACAGTTGTATTGATTAGGTTTTTCTCCGCATTATTAATGCTTAGCTGACCAGAATCCGTCACCCTCCCAATACTGGCAGCTTCAACACCCCTATCAGCAGCCAATTCGATAATTTTCTCTGCGGATTCAGCATTTGCAGATAAGAGGAAGCGTGTTTGACTTTCACCAAAAAGTAATGCATCAGATCGAAGCTCAAGGTCCAGAGAAATCTCAGCTCCGAGCTCGCCCTTGAGACAAGACTCAGCTAAGGCTACTGCGAACCCACCATCACCAACATCATGGGCACTTTGCACCAAACCTTGACGAATGATATTCAGAATGAACTTTTGTGCCTTAGCTTCTAATTCAAGATCCAGTTCCGGCACATCTCCAGTAACGAGACCATGGATTTGATCCAGATATTCTGAAGCACCCAGCTCATCCTTTGTTTCACCAATAAGGATGATAAAATCACCCGCTTTTTTAAATTCCAGAGTAGTTACATGGCTTAAGGATTTCACGAGACCGGTCATTCCAATAATAGGCGTTGGATAAATAGCACCAAATTCAGGAGTCTGATTGTAGAGGCTGGCATTCCCACCAATGACGGGTGTATTTAAGGCCCGGCAGGCTTCACTAATGCCTATAATAGACTGCTCCAGTTGAAAATAGACTTCTGGTGTCTCGGGATTACCAAAATTTAAACCATCGGTAATCGCGATTGGCTCTGCACCAGAAACAACCTGATTACGGGCAGATTCAGCAACAATACTTTGAGCTCCACGTCGCGGATTTAAATAACAGTAACGACCATTTGAATCCATGGTGATGCCCACAGCTTTATCTCGGTCCTTAATGCGCAGGATAGCTGCATCACTTCCCGGTTTGACGACCGTATTCATCTGCACACGATGATCATATTGCCTATATACCCATTCCTTAGAGCAAATATCTGGTGCCCCCAGAAGAGTTAGCAGGGTCTGGTTCAGGTCATCAGGAACCGTAATACTTTCATTCCTAAAACTTCTTGTTTCTGCAAGATGAGCAGGCTCTTTACCTTCCAAGACATATGTCGGAGCGTCCATGAGGGACCAAACAGGTACCTCACCAACCGTTTTACCATCTTCCAGAACGCGGTACATTCCATCATCCGTTACATGTCCGATAACCACGGCATGTAGATCCCATTTATGGAAAATCTTATTTACTTTTTCTTCCATTCCCTTTTTGACTATGAGTAGCATCCGCTCCTGGGATTCAGAGATCATGACTTCTTCAGGACGCATGGCTTCTTCACGTTTGGGCACCAAGGCTACATCAATCTCGACACCATTTCCAGCTTTGCTGGCTGTTTCAACAGATGAGGATAAGATACCGGCAGCGCCCATATCTTGAACTCCAACCACATAGTCTTCTTCAAAGACCTCCAGACAGGCTTCAATCAATAGCTTTTCCATGAAGGGATCACCGACCTGGATGGCGCCGCGATCTTCGTCATTACCCTCATCAAGATCCTTTGAAGCAAAACTGGCACCGCCCATACCATCACGACCGGTCAGGTTACCAACGATCATGAGACTGTTTCCTATGCCAGTTGCGATAGCTTTTTTGATCTCAGATTTCTTCATATAGCCAACACACATGGCATTGACCAATGGATTGCCTTTATAAGCATCGGCAAACCGCAATTCACCCCCAACAGTTGGCACACCTACACAATTTCCGTACTCACCAATTCCGTGAACTACTTCAGATATCAACCAACGCGTATGACCCGCATCTCCTGGATGTCCAAAGTGAAGCGAGTTGAGGGATGCGATGGGATAGGCGCCCATGGCCAGGATATCACGGATAATACCACCCACACCAGTAGCAGCACCCTGAAATGGCGCAATTGCAGATGGATGGTTATGGCTTTCTAATTTGAAAGTGAGCACTTCGTCATCATCGATATCCACAATTCCTGCGTTTTCGCCAGGTCCTTGAACAATACGGTCTCCCGTGGTGAGGAAATGTTTGAACAATGGTCGTGTATGTGTATAGCCACAATGTTCAGACCACATCTGGGCGTAAAGCGCCAATTCAACAGTATTTGGTTCACGCTCCATATGCGTAGTAAGTAATTCATATTCAGAGTCGGTAAGACCGGCTTTGATCCACAATTTTTCTTCCATGCCAGTTTTCTTTTCACTCATCTTATTGATCCGATCCATGTTTCATTTCAAGATGTTTCAGTATGGAGATAAATACACCCTTACCGTTCGTCAATCTCAATACTTCATCGGAGCTTCGCTCAGGGTGAGGCATCATGCCCATTACGTTTCCTGTTCGATTTATGATGCCAGCAATACTATTGAGGGAACCATTGGGGTTGGTAGCTTCACTGACTTCTCCGTCAGAATTGGCGTATCGAAAAAGAATCTGCCCATTTTTTTCCATTTCGGCAATGGTTTCAGGTTTTGCGTAATAATTTCCTTCATTGTGAGCAATGGGACAGATGATCGTCTCACCTTGCTCATATTCACTGGTAAATGGTGTTGAGTTATTGTCCACAACCAAGGTTTGATCCTGGCAAAGGAACTTGAGTCCACGATTTTGCAGAAGACTTCCTGGTAGCATCCGAGATTCAGTTAAGATCTGAAATCCGTTACAGATGCCGATTACCAAGCCACCATTAGCGGCAAACTCTTTAACAGCGGTCATGGCTGGTGATAGATGAGCAATGGCTCCGGGTCGTAAATGATCACCGTAGGAGAAGCCTCCTGGAATAATAATCGCGTCGACATCTCCAAGCTCAGTATCTTTGTGCCACAGATACTTGACTGGTTTTCCTAAGACCTTGTCAATGACATGAAAGCAATCTTCAGCGCAATTTGAACCTGGGAATAGCAGTACACCCCAGTTCATCAGACCTCCTGGATCTCAAAGCTGTATGATTCAACAACAGGATTGGCTAACATCTTGTCACACATTTTATGCACTTCAGCTTCAGCGCTTTCCTTGTCATCCGTTGTCAATTCGATCTCAAGTCGTTTTCCAACACGAACACCCTTAATGTTCTCGAAGCCGATTGACTCGAGTCCATTATGCACAGCTCTACCTTGAGGATCAAAGATTCCTTTTTTCAACATGACTGTCACGATTGCTTTCAGCATCTTACACCTTTTCTTTTATTCGTATCCTAATCAACTGAGTTTAATTTCTTATATAAATCACTGTTTTTGGATTTTAGAAAGTATTCCACTTCACGTCTGGAAATTTCTGCTACCTCTTGCTGGTAATCGTCACCACTCCCCTTTTCCACAATGAATTTCTTAATTATATCATATTTATCTTCTTGAATGGACATGAACGCGGGATCCACTTCTGGAGTGGCAGGATATGTACCTTGTTCCTGGCCCTGTTTAAGGAGTTGGGTAAATGATTCCCCAGTCTCTTTTGCTTGCTGTTTAGCCCCGTTAACTGCGGCGTACCAATCATCGTGCACAATGATGTAATAATCTCTCATCGCTTGTTTGTTAAAATTCACGATATAATTGCCACCATCAACTTCACAGATCAGAGTTGCTCTCACTGAGTCTGTATCAAGTGTATCGACAAAGACCAGATCGTCACCGTCTTTAGCAATTTCCCACTTTAAATCCCACAGAAATAGACCCATCCTGTTGAATATTCGATGTACTATAAACGAAGCTAAAATGGCTTTCACCAACGATTTTGAATACATCCCACCACCTATCCCCGATACAAGGAGGGCCTCTTGCCTTGAAATATTCCGGTCCTCAGGCTCGTATTTGGTGGTCAGATCTATAATAGGAGCGTCAAAGGTTTGCCAGGGAATCAGATCTTGTTTGAGATCCAAGTCCTGCAAATAGGCTTTTTTGCTTGAAACACTAAGTTTACTATACTTGCGGAGTATTGAAGAACCGCTGGTCACACCAAAGCGAACTATATATTCCAATGGGATAACAAACTTATCGTTCCCATAGTACTTCTCATAGTCATAGTAGTGTGAGGTCATGAAGTTGACAGAATCTGGCTTGTGAATGGTGTATTTCTTGATCAAGGTCAGGTTGCTCAGCTCCGGCGGAAAAGAGTTTGAATATAGCTTTCCATCAGCTCTATTAACCATTCCACGGTGATGAGTTTTAAGGCCAGTTGTCTTCAATTCCTCAAGGGTTTCCTTAACAATTTCCCGGTTTTTGAAATACCCTGCGCCCCAATTATTTATCAAATACTCTTCTAAATCACTCCATTCGTTGGCATCCTGCAGGGATTGATACACAAGATGACGAAATCCGGCTCTTGTAGTGTCGCTACCTTTTATGGTGAAGATTGTACCCACATCAAATACAGACCCACCTAAACTAGTCTCACTCACTAATAGTTCCGGGTTATCTACAACTGAATACAGCCTCTGGACAGAGCCATTATAATATGGATTATTCTGATCATACTTTATTGGAGTATTACTATTTGACATTTGATGTTCCTTTTCCAATATCCTATAATTGGTCTTTGCCAGGAGTGAAACGACGACGCAATCTCAGACTAGAGATCGCCGCCTTCTCTCCTTTCACTCGCGAAGACGAAAATTTAGTCTCCCTACAAATCACTTATTATACTTTTCTTGAATTTGGCGATCCTTTTCTAGAACGGCTTCTTTCATCTCAACTCTATGCTCTAGCAGTTTTGTACCAATTTCGGGATATTTTAAAGCCAGAACCTGGGCGGCAAGTAGAACAGCATTGTCGCTGGCATTTATACCGACTGTTGCCACAGGAATACCACCAGGCATTTGAACGATTGAATAGAGTGCATCTACACCGTCAAGACTCGCTCTTATAGGTAAACCAATAACAGGTTTTACTGTTAGAGCTGCGATGACTCCAGGTAAATGAGCAGCTTTCCCAGCTCCAGCTATAACTACATCAATACCTTTTTCATCCAGACTATTGATGTACTCCACAACCGCATCATGAGTACGGTGAGCAGACATAATTCTCAATTCAAATTCCAGCTCCAACTTCTCTATGATCTTGAAACCTTTATCCAGGACAGGTAAATCACTGTCACTTCCTAAAATAATTGCAATTTTAGCCACTTTTTTATTCACTCCCGTTCATTAATTAAATATGATCCATTTCGTCGGCGGTAAACACACGCTCGCAATATTGACAAGCCAATTCACGCTTGCTGGCACTTATTAACTGAAATCGAGTTTGCATAGGCTCAGCATTGGTGATACACTTTGGATTAGAACAAGAGACCAAACCCTCAATAAAGTCAGGTATTTCTACTTTGGTCTTTTGGGCAACTTTATAGTCCCTAATAATACTAACCTTTGCATCAGGAGCAATCAGAGCAATACTATTCACCTCATTCTTAGTCAACTCCCGGCCTTCAATTTTAACAATATCTTTTTTCTGCATGGCTTTGCTGGAGAAATTCATACCTAACATAACAATGTCATTTGATCTCGGTTTTAAAATAGCCAAGACTCTTTGTGCCCGACCTGCAGGAATATGGTCAATGACAGTTCCATTTTTAATTGGATCAACTTTTACTTTTAGCTCATTCATTATTTTGCCTCCCCTAGTAGGGTTGAGAGAATCGCCTGACGCATATAGACCCCATTCTCTGCCTGATCAAAATAATAAGCATATTTAGTTGTATCCACATCGGTGGTTATCTCATTCACCCTAGGTAAGGGATGCATAACTTTCATATTATCTTTCGCATTCTTTAAAAGATCAGCTGATATAATATAGGCATTCTTAACTTTCTCATATTCTTCGCGATCAGGGAAACGTTCACGCTGAATACGAGTCACATACATGATATCAACCTCATCAACAATTTTCCCGAGCTCACTGGTTTCATGGAATTTGACACCCCTGGTCCTAAGGTCATTCATGATATGCGAAGGCATATTTAATGATGAAGGCGACACAAAATAGAATTCTGGGTTAAACGGAGCCAAGGCATAAGCCAAAGAATGGACTGTTCTCCCATATTTCAGATCGCCTACAAGCGCTAATCTTAGGCTCTCTAATGTCCCCTGTGCCTTTTTAATCGAATACAGATCCAGTAATGATTGGCTGGGATGTTGGTTTGCACCATCACCGGCGTTCACCACTGGGATGTTGACCTGTTCAGAAACGTAGCGAGCAGCTCCTTCCATGGGATGGCGCATAACAATAATGTCCGAATAGCGAGCCATTACTCTAGCTGTATCAGACAAAGTTTCACCTTTCTCAACTGATGTACCGCTGGTACCTACCATACCAATAACCTCACCGCCCAAACGCTTCATCGCTGATTCAAACGACATTCTAGTTCGGGTGGATGCTTCATAAAACATGGCTGCCATGACACGCCTTGAAAGATTGATCTGACTGGGATCTTTTTCCAGTTTTGCTGCTAGTGCCAGTAATTGAACAATCTTGTCTGCACTTAAATCTCGCATAGAGATCAAGTTTTTCATTCAATAGCCCCCATCATTTAATTTTCATTTCAAATGTTTTCCATGCTTCCTGACGATAACGTCTTGCTTCACCTGCAGGATCATTGCTCGCCACAATTCCCCGCCCCACAATAATGGCGTCCGCTCCACCGTCAATTGCATCCTTGACCGTTAAATATTGTTGCCCCAGGCCATCACCTTTACTGTCCAGGTTAACTCCAGGCATGAGTAACAGTTGATCCTCAGGAATCTTATTTCTGAACCGCTTAATATCTTCAACATCTGCACCATGACCGATATAGCCACTGACACATTCCTTTCTACGTTTCCCCACTTCCAAAACTTGTCTTGTATAAGTCTCTGAGATGAGGTTCCCTTTTGCACTCATTCGGGCCAGAAGAAATCCTGATCGCGGAACTTCTAAATCACCAAAAAGTCCGTCAAGGATGGCTTCTCCCGCAATCATATGAACCGTCACATATTCTGACCAATCGGCTATTTTGTATACCCCAGATTGATATTGCTTGCGAACCGTACTCCCAATATCAGCAAATTTCCGATCTTCAAATATGAGGAAGTCATGTCTCTCGGCTAAGGCTTTAAGCCGTGGCACAAAACTTCCATTAAAATCTTTAATAATGTCGACGTGGGTTTTGACCATACAGATCTCTGATCCGGTTTGATCAAGAATTTTAAAAAAGGTTTCCGTATCTTCAACATCCAGCGAGAGCACTAAATTAGATTTCTTGCGCAGAATGGTCTCCATCAATTTTCTTGTCATGGGGGCAGTCGTTGAGGCCAGACGTTCAGAAAATTTTAATAATGGTTTTTCTACCGGCTGGTTAACAAAGGCCCTGACTTTCTGCGCCAGGCCTGTATCTAGCTTGCCTTCCACTCCCAAAACCTCCAGCATATCTTCTACGGTTATGATAGAAGTTAATTTATAGCCTTTGCTGGCCAGTATCTCAGCTCCATTGTAACTACGGTCTATGAGACAGACAAAATCAGTCACCTTAAGACCAGCCTGCTCCATACCCTCAGCTGCTTCGAATTTACTTTCACCTGTTGTAATGAGATCGTCAATGATCAGGCAGGTTTGCCCCTTCTCATAGTGTCCCTCAATTAATTTGCCTGTACCATAGGCCTTCACCTCTTTACGTTGGTAAACTAGAGGAGTATCCATTTCCACCGATACTTGGGCAGCTAATGGAAGGGCAGTATAAGGAATACCCGTTAAGACATCAAATTGCTTGTCGTTAAGCTCGACTTTTAGTAGGGATACAATATTTTTTATGATCTCAGGGTAAGAGATAATACTTCTTAAATCAATGTAGAATGGAGAAGTAGCTCCCGACTTGAGTTTAAATTCACCAAACTTAAGGGCACCAATGCGGTGTAGATCAAGAATCAATGTTTGTTTTTCATTATTCACTTAGCATTTTTCCTTTTTTATCGCAGAGAGCGCGGAGAACGCAAAGCTTTTCTTGTAGCGCTGCAATAAATATGCTTCGCGTCCTTTGCGAGCTTGGCGGTTAAACGTTTTTTGATATTTCATAATGATACTACCCGTCCGGTCTTGTCACGATGTGACACACCAAAATCTTCAAGCTTATCCAGATCCGCACCACTTACTACAGGTCCTTCCATGCAGAGTATGAAACCATGAGGATCCATGACACAGGAACCGCAGACACCTACACCACACTTCATATAGCGCTCCAGATTGACCTGAAATGGAATGTCATAGCTCTTGGCAACTTCAACTGCGGCCTTCATCATTTTCTCGGGACCGGAAATATATATCTGATCAAAGCTTTCCTCTTTGAGGACATCTAACATGACATCAACACTAGTACCATTGTGCCCTAGTGACCCGTCATCTGTGGCGATCAGAGAACGATCACATAATTCCTGAAAACCTGAAACATATAAGAGATCAGATTTGCTACGAGCACCGTTAATATTCACCAAATAATCGATATCCATATTTCTCAGAACTTTTGCCTGGAAGTAAAGAGGCGGTGTTGCAAACCCACCACCAACCATGAGTACTCGACCTGATTCCTGGTTAAATGCCGTTCCGTAAGGACCTCGGATTGAGATCAAATCCCCTACGTTCATTTCGAATAGTCGATTGGTAAAAGGGCCAATATTTTTAATTGTCATTGAAAAAGAGGTCTCAGTCACATTATGTATAGAAAAGGGTTTCTCTCCCTGTCCGAAAATAGTGAGCATGACAAATTGACCAGGCAAAGCTTTTAGCTGTGCACCAAAACTGAAAGTTCGTAACGAGGGGTTTTCTTCACGGATCGAAGCTATTGGGATAGTTTGACGATCACGTTTCAAGGTTTAATTCTCCTCGAGTATCCCAACGAGGTCAGAATAATCGGAATATCCATGAGTCTCCATGAATTGCTCCATCTCCAACCGAGTTGTTTTGAAAACATCCAGTCCCTGATCATACACTGCTGATCCAATAGCTACAGCTGAAGCCCCGGCCATCATCATTTCAACAGCATCCAAGCCATTGCTAACGCCACCAGTTCCGAGGATAGGTATATTCACTCGTTGATATACATCTCTTACCAATTTTATTGCCAAAGGTTTTATACAAGGGCCGGAAATTCCACCAAAGTTATTTCTAAGTACTGGGCGTCTGGCTATTGCATCAATCACCATCCCGTGTCCTAGCGTATTGATCATGGTAATAGCATCTGCACCCGCGGTTTCTGCCAGGGATGCCATCTCAGCGACATCGTAGGCGTTGGGTGAGAGCTTTGCTAATATTGGTTTTTTGCTTACAGCCTTTACTGCTGATACAATCTCGGTAATCTTTTCAGGAACCAAAGCGAAGGGCCGCTTGAACTCATCTTCGACATTTGGGCATGAAAGGTTAAGCTCTAGAAAATTAGCAGAGGAATGATTAACTGCCTCGGCCAATTCAGTAAAATCAGCCGCGTTACCTCCAAAGACACTCACAATGGAGACGCCATCAAATTCTTTATGAAATTTTTCTACTTCTTCAAGTCCATCATGGATACCTGGATTGGTAAGGCCCACTGAATTTATTAATCCCCCCTCGAACTCGGCAATGACTGGTCCTTCATGGCCAATACGTGGTTCCAAGCTAAGGGACTTGGTTGTGACCATTCCTGCACCATCGCTGATGATTCGTTGCAGGGAGGAAAATGAGATGCCTAAGATACCAGAGGCGAGGGTAAGAGGTGACGGAATTTTCTTACCCAGGAATTGCATTTTAGCTAATCCTGTCGCTAAAGCCGGTCACGAAATATATCGAGGATTTTTGAAGGGGTGGTAATGGTGTAATTGCCGTTATCACATCCCTAAAATAGAAAATAATATTACGAGTCAAAGGGTCGATTTTGGGTAAGGGAAAAAACTTTAATATTTTTCATCGTCTGATTAAAATTTTGTTCGAGTAAAATGATTTGACACCCCTGGGGAGACGATTATATTGCCAGTCATAAATGGGGCCTTAGCTCAGTTGGGAGAGCGCTTGACTGGCAGTCAAGAGGTCATCGGTTCGATCCCGTTAGGCTCCACAACCATTTTTACAATTCGGTAATCAATTTCACCTAACAAGGATAGGCAGATTATGCAATTTACTGTATATGTACTGGAAAGCTTCACGACACACCGACTATATATCGGGCATACAAATAATTTTCAACGAAGATTGAGGGAGCATGTTGACAATCGTGTGGCCTCTACTAAGAATCGAGGTCCCTGGTGTGTATTGAAAACTATTTATGCTGAAACTAGAACTGAAGCAGTAAATTTAGAACTTAAACTTAAACGAATGAAAAATCCTGCTAAGGTAAGATTATATCTAACAAAACATTATTGAGTTTGCTACTGGAGAGCGTCCCGACAGGTTTGTCGGGAAGGTTATCGGTTCGATCCCGTTAGGCTCCACAACTTTTTACTAAAATCTCAATATTTTTACTCTACCACTTTCCCATAGATTAGATGTCCGTACCTTTTTCCATCTACTTCAGCCACATCAGGCATATGACCCCATCTGGCGAACCCAAAATTCTCTAATATTTTGATACTGGAAACATTAATATCCAAAAGTAAGGTAAAAAGACTCCTGAAGTGAAGAGCAGAACATTGATCGATGGCATGCTGGATCATATTACTCCCGATCCCCCGCCGTCTATGACTCTCATGGACATAGTAACTGATTTCAGCTGTATGTCTTAAGGCCATTCTGCCGGGACGATAGGCACTTAAACTACACCAGCCCAAGATTCCCTGGTCACTTTCTGCTACCCATATGGGCCATGAATTCTGATTATGGTCGGCAAACCATTTCTGTCGTGATCCTACTGTTACTGGTGACAGGTCAGCCGTTGCCCCGCGTTGGGATACTGCTTGGTTGTAGATATCCACAATCGCCGGGAGATCGCTTTCAACGGCAAAGCGAATTTTCATCGAACAATCCACATTCTATACAAATAAGTAAAAATGGTATTAAGACCCACTCAATAACTCATGCAATTTAACTACTGATTTCCAATTCCGGGTTGTAGCTACCACACCGAGCTTTCTTTCAAGAAAGGTATTTGAGAGTTTTGTTTTACCATAACCATTGGGACAGTTCAAATAGACTTCCTTCCCTTTAATAATCAATTGCTCAGGTGGATGAACGTAAATCTTAATTTCTGTTACTCTCTCAGCAGTTGCTTGACCTGACAAAAAAGTGATTAAAACTTTAGTCCCCTGTGTTTCAACATCAATAGGAGCGAATGGACATTCATTTACTATTGCCTCCCACTCTAGGTAGGTTCTTAATTCAACAGGAACATGGAATTCATATTGCTTTTCAATACTGGCTTCAATCTCAGCTTTTAGCGCTTTTTTATCATCAATATTGGACTCGAATACCACGTTACCACTCTGAATGTAGGATTTAACATTCTGCATACCGAGTGATTCAAATAATGATCTTAAATCCTGCATGTTGATCTTCTTTTGTCCACTCACATTGATCCCACGGAGTATCGCTAAATACCTCATTTGTTTAAACCCTTCAAAACAAACTCTATTTATTGTTTTCAATTGCCAGCTCAAAATCTAGACGAATGCCATGGGATGACAAAAGATATTCGAGCCCTACTTTTTGATCGATAACATAACATTGATATGACACACTTTTGAAGTCATCAAGTCTATTACACTAGTATTCCCAATTTTGAGAATTACCTTCAACGCAATGCTTAAATATTGGCGAAAACTTTTAGACATATTCCGTGAATTTCACTTGGGCTGGATGCTTTTAGCAAGCTTCAGTATTATTCTTTTTTCCCTAGGTATATGGGAAATTATTGAACAACAATATTTTAAGCATCGATTAGAATCTCCTCCCTTGACTGAGATTCTCGTCCGAGGCTTTCTAATCTTTACATTGCTAGCTGGTTGGACTACCTGGATCGTCTTTCATTTCAGGAGCCAACTCATCAACCAACTCTCCACTGCAGCAGACCGCTATCGAAATATTGTAGAAAATTCGGCTGACGCAATTATCACTATCGGACTAGATAACCGTATTCAAAGTTGGAATCAGGGAGCTGAACGACTTTTTGGATGGAAAGCAATTGAAGCTATCGGGAGACCCATGGGAATGATGATCCCGGACAAACTGTTGCAGGCGGGTGAACTCTTGTGCCTGGCCTACGGCATTACAAAATCCGGTGAGGTTAAGAATTATCAAACTGAACGACTTGCCCGAGATAACAGATATATTCCTGTTAACCTTACGGAAACCGCATTGATCTTCAATGGTGAAGTTATTGGACGCTCCCAAATTATTCGAGATATTTCTGAACTTCAGACTATTGAGCATCAATTGCGTCAGTCAGATCGCTTGGCAACTGTTGGGCAATTAGCTGCGGGTGTCGCCCATGAAATTGGTAATCCTCTTACTTCTATCTCCTCACTAGTACAATTGCTAGAGCGAAGAATGAAAAAGCCTGAGCATATCTCAAAATTGGGGCGTATAAGAGTAAACATTGAACGTATTACTAAAATTGTACACGAGTTGGTGGACTTTAGCAGACCCCATGCAACTGAGGTTCAATCGGTTCAGATTAATGAGGTGATCCAAAGTGCCGTGGGACTTATGAGCTATGATAATCGTAGTCAAAAGATCAACATTGAGCTTGATTTGAATGAGGACTTGCCCAGGATAAAAGCATCCCCGGATAAATTACACCAAGTTATAGTAAACCTATTGGTAAATGCTTTTGATGCACTCAAAGAGAAAGGCGATACTATTCTCATTAGTACTTCCGAAGATCAAGTGTCTGTCAGGGTAAGAGTCCAGGACAATGGGGCCGGTATGGATTCTGAAGTCGAGGATAAAATTTTTGAACCTTTCTTTACGACCAAAGATATTGGAAAGGGAACTGGGTTGGGACTTTCTGTGAGTCATGGGATTATCAACAGCATGCAGGGGACCTTAAATGTTGAAAGTACATCCGGTGCAGGAGCAACTTTTTTAATAGAAATACCTAAGGAATATTAGCATGAATACATCGATTCTTATTGTAGATGATGAGCAAGAGATCAGAGATTCATTGTCCGAAGTGTTGACAGATGAAGACTATTTGACATACACTGCAGAAAATGGACAAGTCGCGTTGGAAATGCTTGATGATCAACATTATGATATCATCATATCCGACATAAAAATGCCAGAGCTTGATGGGGTAACACTCTTAAAAAAGGTCAAAGAACAGGCTCCAGACACCTTTGTTATTTTAATAACCTCATATGGATCCACAGAAACTGCTATTGAAGCCATGCGGCATGGTGCCATTGATTATGTATTAAAGCCACTCGACTTTGATGAGCTCATTTTAAGAATAAAAAATATTGTATTGCATCGTGATCTGCTTCGTGAGGTACGTTTTTTACGTCAAGAAGTTTCTTCCCAGTACAACTATGAGCATATTATTGGCGAGAGTGTTGCCATGAAGACCATGTATCGTCTCATTGATAAAGTAGCACCCTCCACTTCCACAGTTTTGGTTGCTGGTCGTAGTGGTACAGGTAAGGAATTAGTTGCCAGAGCAATTCATGCTCGCTCAGAACGATCACACAGACCATTTGTAGCTATAAATTGTGGCGCCATCCCTGAAACTTTATTTGAGTCGGAGTTATTTGGCTATAAAAAAGGCGCCTTCACGGGTGCGTCTAAAGATAAAGATGGTGTTTTTAAGGCTGCGGCCGGAGGAACACTATTTCTTGATGAAGTAGGTGAAATTCCTCTCCAGGTACAGGTTAAATTACTTCGCGTAATTGAAACGCGAGAGATTAAACCTCTTGGCAGCAATATTAATATACCCGTAAACGTTAGACTGATTGCAGCAACCAACCGTGATCTTATCAAGGAAGTTGAAAATGGGAACTTTAGAGAGGATTTGTATTATCGCTTAAATATTATTGAGATCTATCTACCGGCATTGTCAGAGCGTAAGGATGATATACCTTTACTCGTTAATCACTTTATCAATAAGTACAACGGTGAGCTCAAACGACGCATTATGGGCGTAGATGGCGATGCTATGAAGCGACTTATAAATTACAATTGGAAGGGCGAAGTCAGAGAGTTGGAAAACATTGTTGAACGTGCAGTATTATTAAGCGACGGTGATACAATTACAAGTGATGATTTTCCCAAGCGAGCTCAGGACACACCGGTCTCTACATATCCCGATAATCTGAAAGAGGCTAGCAGAAATTTTGAGCGAGCACATATAGTACAGATGTTAGAACGATGTGACAATGATAAAGCGAAGGTTGCTGAAATCCTTGAGATTGGCCTGAGTAGCCTGTATAGAAAAATCGATGATCTGGGAATCGAGGCTGAAACAGATTGATTTGTAACATAGATGACATCTCTGACTCAAAGAGTATGCTATTATGAGACGCAATTAAACTCATTCGCTTATAAATTTTGCGAAGATAAATAATATTTTGGAGTAACTATGTCTGAACTAAATCACAAACAAGTAATCATAATCGGATCTGGTCCTGCTGGATTAACCGCAGCCATATACGCTGCTCGCGCTAACCTGTCCCCTATCATTTTTGAGGGTGATCAACCAGGTGGTCAGTTAACTACCACGAATGATGTGGAGAACTATCCTGGATTTGAAGATGGAATTACCGGTCCTGACCTCATGGACGTCATGAGAAAACAGGCTGTCCGTTTTGGAGCTGAATCGAAATTCGAATATGTTACCAAAGTAGACTTTTCAGCCAAACCTCATCATGTCTGGGTGGGTGAAAAAGAATATACTGCTGATACAGTTATTATTGCTACAGGTGCATCAGCGAGATATTTAGGACTCCCATCTGAAGAGAAGTTAAAGGGATTTGGTGTTTCAGCCTGTGCAACGTGTGATGGCTTCTTCTATAAAGAAAAAGAAGTCTTTGTAGTGGGTGGTGGTGACTCTGCACTTGAAGAAGCTGGTTTCCTCACCAAATTTGCCTCAAAAGTCTATTTGATACATCGCCGGGATGAATTTCGAGGATCGAAGATCATGCGACAACGTGTGCTTGATAATCCAAAAATTGAAGTACTATGGAACTCGACAATTAAGGAAGTTTTAGGTGAGCCTGATCAAGGTGGTGTAACAGGAGCCATTTTGGAAGATACCATAACCGGAGAAACACGTGAACAATCCATTGATGGAATATTCATGGCCATTGGTCACACACCAAATACTAAAGTGTTTACAGAATACCTTAATACAGATGAAACTGGATATCTTATAACCAAACCAGATTCTACTGCTACAGAAGTAGAAGGTGTATTTGCTGCTGGAGATGTTAGAGACAAGGTATATCGCCAGGCAATTACAGCTGCTGGTAATGGATGCATGGCAGCCTTGGAGGCAGAAAAATATATTACAGATCTATAAAGCTGAATATTGTCGAGGGTGCTACCATAGATGATACTACTTATGTGCTGCTACTGAGATAAAACTGTCAAGCCCTAACAAATTCAAACTTTGTTTTACTATCGTATAGGCTCTATTTTTTCCTGGGAGCCTATACGATAACCTCATCTTCTTCGAGTGAGAAAATCCAGCCGCTTGCAACATTTCTGTGAGTGTTTGATGAATAAAATAACTCTGGTGATATTTGGGATGATTTCCACCTTCCCATTTCCAATTACTCAAGCGGAATTTCAAGCTATTCAAGTTGGGGACCTCCACGACTAAAATGCCTCCTGGTTTTAAAATAGTATAGATTTGTTTGAGAAATAGTATGGGGTCATTCACATGCTCGAGAACGTGCCATATCGTGATGATGTCAAACATCATTTTTTGATCTTGTACAATATTCTCAAGAGCTTCATCGATGATGCTGAGATTAAAATTATTACGCGCAAATCGTATTGCATTTTGCGATACTTCCTGCCCGATACACTCGTATCCAACCTGCTGAGCCAAGGTCAGGAAGAATCCATTCCCGCAACCTATATCCAACAAACTTCCGTTTGGTCTTAAGCTTTTAAGATATTCAACTCTTTGTCTATTAATATGATATGCTTCTCTAAGACTTGCATCCTGCGCATCACCAGCGAAAACTTCAGGCAGTTCATCATCCTCTCCCCAAAATGTTTCATAAAGCTCTGTTTCCTGAGAAGGGTTTTCCAAGTATGTGAAACCACACTCTCTGCAACGAACAATGCGAAAGTCACCAGTTCTATTTATTAAAAGTGATTCACGCCCACTACAGAGGGGGCATAAGCGTTGCGACATAACTTTTTTCCCAATCAGGTTAGACAGTTTTAGTCTCCCCACGCTTTTACCTCAACACTGCTAATTTCTGACTAGAACTAACTCCATCTTCATTATATATGTATAAAATGTAGACACCACTCCCCACTATATCCCCCTGGGAATCACGACCATCCCATTGGGCTTCATAACCTTGTACCTCATTTGTGCTGGAGGATAATTCTCTTACCATAGATCCTGATATCGTAAGAATTTTTACAGAGGAATTGTCCATTAAACCTTGAATCACAACTTTATCGTGAATATTTGGATCAAAAGGCTGCGGATAAATGTGCATTTCTGAGTAATCATCTTTTGGATCTGCAAAAGGTGTATTTAGAACAGAAATGCCCTTTTGTGTGGAAAAGTAAGTCTGGCCTGATGCCGCATCAAAAGCAACAGAATAAATCTGGTTGTCAAGTAATTCAGAGTTTCCAGTATTGTATCCAAAGCCATTGTTTATCCATCGGCCAGTACTTTGGAGAGCATGCACCCCTGAATTTGAGGATAAAAACCACCGGTTGCCTCTTTGGTCGATCTCAATAGCGGTCACGTTATAATCTGTCAACTGCCAATAGTAGTAATCATCTGCTGTTTTCGAGGTCATATAAAGGTTAGCCCAACTTTTTATTTCCAAAGAATTAAGCCATCTATCAGGGAGAGTCATACTCTGAACCCCAGAAGTTGTTAGTATCCACAAAGTATTCTGTGCATCTACTTCTAACTGCAGTATGTCATTGCTTGCCAAAGGGCTATTCGAAGTTGAAAGTAGTGAAACGTTTAGCTCCATATCTGAAGTTAATATTCCACCATGATCAATAAAATGAATGCCGCCCGTAGCTTGAATGGGTTCCCAAACCTGAGATCCCGTCCAGACATGGTCATTTTGATCAATTGTAATCGATTTTACAGACCGACTATCCAATCCGTCTTGATCGTGCTGTACGTGATACGCTTCACCATCTGAACCTAAAATAGTCAAGCTACTGCCACCCTCTTTAATCAATTTCGTAGTCACCCAGACATTGTTTTCACTGTCTACGGCCATTTGACCCGGTAAAATGAACGTTTTAGTTTGACTATCATAAGTCGCTTCTAATATATCATCATCAGCATTGTAATACTTCCCCTCGCCAAGAAGATTCTCATCCGTTCTTAATACTCCCTTTCCTTGTAAGGAGAAAAACAAATTTCCCTCTCCATCGGTGATTATGTCTTCTACAATCGCATTCCCCTTATATGCCAAGGTATCAACGATCATTGTATTCCAGTCATACAGATCAACATTAAAACTACTGGCTTGGTCGCCAGGTCTAACTGTTCTCCAACCGAGTTCGCTATGAATGCTTATACCATTCTTTGCCGCACCCACTAGCTGACCCTCAGAATTTATCACAATTCTGTTAAATTGATGATCCCTTGGTCGGTTTGCTGAAAATGTCTCATAGGATTCATTTGCCAGAAGCCCAAAATAATCAATACTACTAGCGACCCAGATTTCATCTCCGTCTAAGGCAATATGGGTTATACCGCCTAATCCCTCTAAAAGCGTACCCAAGCCAGAGCTGATATTATACTCATATATACCTGAAGAGGTTGTATACACAAATCTATCAGGAATACCTGATGCTACTCTAAGATCAAATATTGCACTATTTGCTAGAAAGACTTCAGTAAAATTAAGGAAGTCATAGTGGTAGATCCCGTCATCCAAAGCAACATACACCTTATCTCCATTGGAAATCATTCTAGTCATCTCATTGCTACCTGCTGGTATGGTAGAGATGTGCCAATTTGCAGGATCCTTTAGATTAGTGCCATCGAGTTCCACCCATAAGATATCCTCATGAGTTCTAAATATTAGTCTACTATCATGGTAAATCACATCCAGGACATCAGAGAGATCCAAATTACCCTGGTTTGGGAAATTGCTAAACTGGTCTAAGTACTCAATCTTTGAATTGCCTTTTCGGAAAAGTAAAAGCCCACCAAGCAAGTCCTCTTGATAAGTAGCGTAAACTGAATCACCAACTTGTACAAAGCTGCTGACTTCATCAACTTCTACCAATTCTATTTGACGCTTACTCTCCAATACTAGATCGTAGACCTCCACCGTAGGTCCGGGACTTCTGGAGCCAATCCAGAGGAGTGAATCAGAATCCACATATACTGCATTCACATCTAAATTGTCGGTTTGTTTGCCATTGATATCTGGAAGAAAGGTCTGTGTAGCTTTATCGAAGGATACTACGCCCCCATCGCTAGCGAGAAGAACCTTGTTTTGAAGGGGAAATATTGATCTTAGTTCAGTGAGTGTTGGTAAATTCGTCCATGTTCCCACTTGTGCTGAGACTGTGAGCGCCAACAGTAATAAAATTAACAAGCGGTATATTTTCATCATCAACAACAACCTCTATTAAATCAATAATTCTAACTATTCAGAAAATGAGTATAACCAAACACAGCTAGTTATACCTCAAAAGGGTCTACACGTTCCCCGAAATTACGGTTTTAACTCTGGCCGTTTTTCTGAATGGATTCCTAAAGCACCTATCTGCAACCCATTCTCTCCACCATTTAAACATTTGGACTGTGGATGTAGGAAATAATCACCTTCAAAAATAGGATCGGTGAAAAGATTCTGTGACTTGATCCTTTCATCATCCATTAAAAGATTATCAATATCAAAACAGTTCCATTTAACCGATGCTTTACTCTTCATAAACTTAAGATCTGAAAGAGCTGTGTTATAAAATATATTATGATCGAGTCGATCTAAGGTCCCGTTCATCAAACTCATACCTGCCTGATTATTAGCAAATGTATTATTTGAAACCTGTATTAGCCCTGAATTACTTGCCGACTTAAGAATTCCACCTGCTCTAGTCATAACATTCTGCTGAAGAGTCAATGATTGAAGATGTGGATCTAAGACATCGATACAATAGTCGTCTATCTCATCGAATCGATTTGAGAGGACCTTCACTTTGCCATAATTTCCGATTTGTATCCCTCTTTTGGTTTGGGAGATTGTGCTGAATGAAATTGATAATTCAGAGGATGCTCCCACTACAATAGATTCGTCATTATTTTTAAAGTGACTCTGGGTAACCCTGGCCTTACTTCCCTCAGACAATTTAAAACTCAAAGGGCTGTTTGTGAATGTAGATTCATTTATAGTAGCGGATCCATTCATGAGTTTTAAAGAGTAACCAAAGCTCGTATCGAAAGTACAAGACTCAAACTTTACGGAAACTTGGTTTAATAATACAGCATTTCTATTATCATTAAAATAGGCATTAGAAAGAAAATAATCATATGCCGACAATACTTCTAATGCGGAGGAAGAATTTGAGATCCATCTATCATTTCTACTCTGAATGCTCCCCATTGCAGAAAAATATGTACCGGATTGATTTCTCTCCCACTGATTCCCCAGACTACTCATATTTTCAATGGAACGGATGTCGCTCCCGATCACATTTAAATAGATTCTGTTTGAATCCAATTGGACTGTATTAACACTCTCAATAATTAATCCTGACTTGTTCTCACTAATCAGATTATTTCTAAAAGATATGCTTTTACCCCCACTAAACTCAGATGCCGATCCTGAATTAGATTTGAGGAAATTATTTTTAAACTTTATCGTATCAAATGAAGTAGCTTTTATACCCGCCCCATTATTTACCATAGTCATACCCATTACATCTGCTGTAACTAATGAATCCAAGACTAGTGCCCAATCCAAATTAGCCTGGAAAGTCGAGCCATATAGTTCAGTGTTTTCACCCCGAGTTAGCTGAATCCCATTCTCCCCATTGTGTCCAATAGATAGTCCAGACATCCTACTACTTTTTATTGTATGAAGATTAGCACCATGAGCTCCATTTCCCACTAATTCAGACTGAACCATTCTTAGTGTATCAACATTTCTCATTGAAATACCGTTCATCAGATTCCCAACAGCAGAAATATTAATCAATCCACTAATTGTCGAATGATTCTGCACGAGACCATGCCGACCATTGCCAATTAATGCAACATTGTCTAAAAGAGTATAGCCACACCTGTTAAGTCTCAAACCATCCTTAAAGGAGTCTTGAATTCTTACAGAATCCAGCCATACTTCCTCTACGGAGTTAAGATCAAGAGCTGTGCCCATAGTATTCGTCAGATGTACCTTATGTGCCTCAAACAATTTTCCACTACTCGCTTGAACAGCAGTTTCTCCCACAAGGTCAAATTGACTATCATAGATCTTAACCTTTCCACCTTCAATCCTGATTGCACCCTTTTCAAGGTTCGAGAATCGAACGTTTCGCAGTTCCAGGGATGCTGATTCACCTATATGAATGGCCCAGCTGGGAAGCTGATCAAAATCGCAATTCTCTAGAATGAGTTCCCCATGGTCTACATTTATTAAGGGAACGTCCTGTGCTGTTCCCTTGAAATTAAAATCAAGGATATGGACCCTAGCTCCTGCTGTAATCTCAAAACTGCCTTGCTCGCCACCCACCCATGTCGGTCTTTGGTTGGGACGACCATGAATACGCATATTCCTTGCGAATCGATAAAATGAGTCTTCAGTATCGCCCGTGTATTTTATGACATCTGGTAAAACCTTCAGAGTATCAAGTACGCTGACTGAGTTTGTGATGAATGGAGAATTAAACAGATTCTTTACTCTCATGCCATCGGAGCAAGAGGTAATCAGAGAAAATGAAATCAGAATCAGATATATGCATAGTACTCTAAAGTTTGAACGTTTTTGGGGTAAATATCTGTTCATAGTTTTTGCATCATCAAATGAAATGTTCTTAAGTAAATATCTCTGATTTTAATGCGGGAATGTATAGGAGTCGAACCTATCCGCCGATTCTCCACCGGCATAACAGCTTTGAAGGCTGCAGTGGCCACCGGACCACATACATTCCCATGTTAATTGATGGCAACAGGGAATGATTGAATCCCCAGAGCAGCCTCTAGCATGTCAGCTACACTTATTGCAGCAGTTTTGGTAGCATAATCACCCACCCAGATCAGATAAAGGGTTTTATTGTTACTTGGTCTTTCCTTTATCGTTGTGGAGTATCCTATAGATTCAATCTGGTCGGCCAGGCGACGAGCATTGTCATAGTTGCCGAATGCTCCAGCTTGCAAAGTATATTTCCCAACTGTCCCTTGGGTAGCCTTAGGGGCTCCCTCTCCGAGACTTCTGAGAGGTGCAGGTGAAGGGGAAGCATTTCTTCCCACAACCGTCTGTCTCGATTGCCCAGGAATACGAGTCAAGTCCAATTCTGCCGGAATATCAAAAGCTCTATCAGGGAAAAGTTTCAGAATCTCGGCAAGATCACCATAAACCCGATCCATCTGTCTAGAAGCCAACCCAGCTCTTAATGTGAGATTGACTGCATTTACGATCTCTGGATAGTCTGGATAATTTCTTATGAGTTTCAAGAAGAATTCACGACTTTGCACATACAAACCCTGTGCAAAATAATATTCACCCAGATGCATCAGCGAGCCAGCTACATATCGACTATTTTTATGATTTCTAATAATGTCTTTATATAAACCGGCTGCAATCAATGCATCTGTCTGCATGATAGCCCTTGCATAACGGACACCAGGATTTCCAGGGTAGGCATAACTCATCTCTGACAATACAATTTCAGCACTGTCCTTCTTACCGTCCTGGATAAGCTTTAGAAGACCATCAACATCCTGAGACATCAATGTTAGCGGCATACCCAATATCATACAGAATAAAACTATTGAGAATTGTCTCAAACCAACTCCACCCAACCACATTTTCCACAAATATAGCTCGGCTCATCGCTGACATCGCCACATTCTGGGCAGGTTAAGATTCGGCTTCTACGATCAGATGATACAAACTCATCTGCGGCTTGTTTGAGAGCATCCTTATGTCCCAGTTTCTCCAGGATATTAAGACGCTTTAAAATATAACTTAGATTTGTGAAATCAGGATCTTTGACGTCCTCCAACAAGGAAAGAGCATCTCTATATTCACCCTTTCTTTCAAAGTATGCCGCCAGACCAATAATAACTTCTAGGTTCTCTGGTTGTTTTTTGTGTAACCGTTGATAGAATTGTTCAACTTGCTCAAACTGGCCAAGCTCGAAATACATTTTTTCTATTTCTGAAAATACATAACTACCCGCAGTAGGATCAAGTTCAACAAATGTAGTAAAGAAATCGATTGCGTGTTTGTAGTTATTCTCTTCCTGCTTAATCTTACCTAAATGGTAATATGGCGCAGCACATTTATTATTCAACTTGCTGGCTTGCTTTAACAGTGTAATTGCTTCATCAACATTTCCAGCATTTTTCGCATCGATAGCTTCTTGAGTTTTGTATATGGCAGGAAGTAATGGATCAGCACTTCCACCTGAAGCATTTTCTTTTTGGAATGCTTTAATCGCGGAATTCCAATTTTTGCTCTTTACTGCAAAGCGATGGAGTGACTGCAACGCCCATAAGTTCTTTTTATCCTCTTTGAGCATTGCTTCAGCGTGTTTTGCTGCTTTTTCGTATTGTCCTAATGCTTCATAATCTTTAGCGAGTCGCTCGTGAGCCATCATGGTGATATCTTGACTAATATTATGACGACTTAAAACGTCTTGATGCACTCGAACAGCTGCATCAGCGTTTCCCAACTGTCTATTCAAGTCACCCACTTGCAGATATACACCTAGATTGGAAGTATCCTGATGACCGATTTCTTTAAGTAATTTTAACGCCTGTTCTTTCTCGCCTTTGAGCATATAGTTTAAAGCTTTGATCTCGAGATCATGTGAACTGGCTTTATGCTTACCTGTGAAGAATAAGAATCGAATTAATACACCAATAATAGCTAAGAATAAAACTATGAATACTAATGTGACTAGGTCCATGATAGTATTATATCCTTATGAATTTTCGGGCTTTGAACCCTCGTCTTCTTCAAGTACGGCTTGTCGGCGTTTGTCAACCTCACCCTGTAGTTTTTCCCGCTCTCTATCAATTAACTTCAAACCTTTTCGAAGTTTTAGATTTTGGCCGATGGTTATTGAAAAACCGAACAGGATACCAAGAATGACGCTGCCAAGGATGATAACATATAGTGGGATATCAGTATAGACAGCACCCATCATCTTTAATTCTACCGGGGTGGCATTTTGTGTAAATACCCATACTACAGTCAGAAGAATTGCTACCGTAATAAAAATTTTCATTTCTTTCATCTGCTACCTCAATTTACAATGCGACCAAACAGCGTAATACCCTTGGCGTCTATTACTTCAATATTGACAAGATCACCAGGTTTTTCACCCGCTTTATCAAATATAACAATTTTATTGGACCTTGTTCTACCTTGATGTTGTTTTTCTGATTTTTTTGAGTCCTTCTCAACAAGAACTTCCAAAAATTCACCTATATGATTTTGGTTTCTTAACAAGGTATGCTCTCGTTGCAAAACGATCATCCGTTCAAGTCGGTCCTGCTTCTCCGCTTCAGGAACAGTATCTTCAAATTCAGCGGCCTTGGTTCCAGGTCTGGAGGAGTATTTAAACGTAAATGCCGTATCAAAGCGGACTTGCTTCATAACATCCAGTGTTTCCTGAAAATCTGCTTCCGTTTCACCTGGGAATCCGACTATCATATCTGTGCTAATTGATAAACCGGGAATTTGTTCTCTCATTTTTTTTGCCAAACTCAGAAAGTGTTCTTTGGTGTAAGTCCGGTTCATACTTTCCAGGATTCTATTACTACCTGCTTGCAAAGGAAAATGGATATGATTACAGATTTTAGGGTTATCAGCGTGTACTTGGAGTAGATCATCATCAAAATCCTGAGGATGCGGTGATGTGTAGCGTATTCTTTCAATTCCATCAATCTTAGCCACTTCAAGTAACAACTCGGGAAATCGTTTCCCCTCATGAATGTATGAGTTCACATTTTGGCCAAGCAGTGTGACCTCCTTAAACCCCTCGCTCTGAATTTGTTTTACCTCTTCTACCACGCTCTCTATTGAACGACTACGTTCTCGTCCACGTGTGAATGGGACGATACAAAAAGTGCAGAATTTATCACAACCACGCATGATAGAAATCCAGGCGTTAATGCCTTCACGACGTGCTGGAAAAAGGTCATCATAAACCTCCATACGACTTAGTTTTGTGTCGATAAGATTTTCAGGTGCTGTTTCTTTTGGGATTAATAGTTCCGGGAGACGGCGATATGAATCTGGTCCTAGAACAATATCAACATAGGGCATATTGTCTAAAATATTTTCTTTGAGATTCTGAGCCATACAGCCAAGCACTCCGATTTTAACCTCAGGGTCTTTATCCTTAAAGACCTTAAGATTACTTAAACGAGCATGGACCTTCTCTTCAGCGTGTTCCCTGACTGAGCATGTATTCAATAGTATTAATTGAGCATCGGCTGAGGATTCAGCGCGAGTATAATTTTGTTTTTCTAATAAACCTGCCACCAATTCAGAATCATATTCGTTCATCTGACAGCCGTAGGTTTCGATAAAATATTTCTTTGAAGTATTTATGTGTTTATCTCTCTTTCAACGATATAGAAGTTCTTTCCAATTACCACGAATATATTTTTGTGCTACAGGTCCTACAAGCCTATAAAACATGGACTTTAAGTTCTTTACTTCCCCAAGATAAGTTGACCAGTGGATGTAAAACGTGCTCCCCTGTCAGGAAGGTCCGATTGTGATAGTGAATCCACTAGTTGAACAAATCGATGGGTATTATCAAGTAATGGAACACCCCAATATTTTTGTTCTGTGGAGATGATTCTGGCAGAAACCATATTCCCGTTTCGGGTGATTTCCAACTCAAGAATACCTCCAAAGCGTCTATCGGAGAGGAGATTGAAACGCCCATAGGTAGCAAAATTGGCCAGGGAATATGCGATTAGCTTTCCATTATACACTTCCATAGCTCTGGCTACATGCGGTCCATGCCCCATAACGAAATCAGCGCCTGCATCAACTATTTGATGAGTAAAATCCTGTAAATGACCACGCACTTCACCCATATAATACTCCATACTATCTGGCAGAGACATAGCCAAAAGCCCTTCTGCACCACCATGTACGGAAACAATCACAAGCTCATGCTGAGTTTTCAGTTCCTTAACAAAATGAGTAGCTGAAGATATATCTAACGAGCGGTTACAATCCCCACCACTGTGAAAAGCAACGAAAGCAACCCGTATATCCCCAACAATTCGGGTGCTATACGTTCCAGGACGACCAGACCACCCTATATCATGTTCACTCAAGATACTCTCTGTTCGCTTGACACACATTTTACCAAAATCACCCACATGATTGTTGGCTAATGATAAAAAATCAAATCCTGCATTTTTAAGGTCTATTCCATATCGTTCAGGCATTCGAAAAAGATAGCAATCCAAGGAATCAGCTTCACACTTGTCACTTGAGCCACTGTCGCATAAAGTGCCTTCCAAATTGCCAATGGTGAGATCAGCATCTAAGAGAAAGGGATTGATGTACTTCAAAATATTCCCCTTCTCCTCCGGTCTGAGAAATCCATCTGGAGTCAAGGTGCCTAACATAATGTCGCCTACAGCTCTGATTCGAATAGATCGCTCTTGCTCACGGCCATAGCTCAGGCTCACAATCGAAAGGAAGAGTAATATTTGTGCTATATATTTAATCATAAAAAAAACGCCCGGCATAACCGGACGTTTTGATAAAATTTTATTCACAGTCTTATAGTTCGTTGCCTGTCAAGAAATAGTGTCTGGGATTGACTGGTACATTATTAACTCGAACTTCATAATGTAGATGTGGTCCAGTACTTCTTCCTGTGTTCCCTGAGTAAGCGATCAATTCACCTCTTTTTACTGTGTCCCCAGGTTTCACAGTATATCTACTCAAGTGTGCATAAATTGTTCTGATCCCGTATCCGTGACTCAGAACTATAGTCTCACCATAGCCTGAATTGCCCCTACTGGATTTAACCACTCCATCAGCAGTAGCATAAACAGGAGTACCAGAAAGTACTCCAAAATCCTGTCCATGATGCATGCGACGTTTACGGGTAAATGGATCTGGACGAACCCCAAAACTTGAAGTTAAATAGCCCTTATTAACAGGAGCAATAGATGGCGTACGACGTAAACGTGTAACATCCTGGTTAAGTTTTGAATAAATTTGCTCATAGCTATTTAATTGAAGGGTTACCTCACGACCGAGACTGGCCAAATTTCCCTCAAGTGAATTAATGTTTAAATCAGTGACCGGCATCAAATCACCGTAATATCTACTAAAGTCATTGACTGCACCACCAGTACCTAGAGCTCTAACATCTTCATCAACTGAAGGTAGGTCAGCATAGATACGCAGGGCTTCATCCTGATGAACCAACTCAGTCAACTGCACTTCTGCATCATCAAGTCTGACTTTCATATCTTCCATCACACGAACCAACTCTTTATTCTGGCTCTTGAGACTTTTAACTTTTAGATCATACTGTGTGTTAGAAAAGCCAGAGAAGAGGAAAGCACCCAAGCTCATAATGGTGAGCATAGCACTAAAACCAACAGTATAAACCAATGGTTTTGAGAAGAATAACTCGTTGACGCGATTCTTCTTATCGTTAATCAGAAAAAAGCGAAATCCGTCGTCTGTATTCAAATGATTACTGATTTTCTTCCTACCTTATATCCCAATTCAAATCTCTTCTACTATGACTGTGAATTATAGTCTAGAGTGTAATTGATAACAAGCACTTTTAGCTATAAATCATTTATTTGGAATAGAATTATGATAAATGTCACCACCCACTATTCCTCGACTTCGGCTTCCCCTTCTTCGTTGGCAACTTCCTGTGCCTGAGATTCCTTCAACTCAATCACAGCATCTAGTTCTTTGATTGATTTAGTTAGGGATATATAGCTTTCGTGCTCAGTTAATTTAGCGAGTTTCGCCTTTGTCTTCAAGCTTACAACCAATTCACCTAGGCTAGCTAATGTCTTTGTACGACTGCGGTTCAGCTGATGTATATCCAATTTGATCTTGCCAAGTTTAGTCAACTCCTCAGCTTTTTCACTGGCAATCTTTCCTAATTCCTCAGCTTTTTCCATTGCTGTATTCCCAAAGTCGCGCAAACCTTTCATCATGTCATTCATTAATTTCGATGCACGATCGGATTTTGGTTCTTCTTGCTCAGTCTCTTGTTTTTCTTCAGTCATTACTTTTCCTCATCTTTCTCACTGGATTCTGTCTTGTCAAATCCATCCGTTTGAATAATAATTGTTATTCAAACAATTACCTTAGAAAATAGCACTCTTTGATGGAAGAAATACTCTTTAATTCATCCAGCAATTCTGCTCCAGGTTGGGAATCACACTTTATAAGAGAGAGTGCCATGTCCCCTTCCTGCCTTGTTAGTGAGTATTCAGCAATATTAATTCCACGATTAGCCAGCAATGTTCCAACAACACCAACCACACCAGGTACATCATCATTCAGAATAAATATCAACGGACCGTCTAATAAAACATCCACGTGAAAATGATTGACCTTAGTTAAACGTTGACCACCCTGGATATCAGTATATCCCATTAATTCCCACACAACGTTGTCTGCGGATTCTACGGCTACCGAGATAACATTTTGGACATGACTCAAATCAGGATCATGTAATGTACTCAACGAAATCCCTTTGGATTCAGCTACTGACTTGGCATTGATCAAATTGACCACGCCATCAAAACGATCCTGCATAATTCCTTCAAACGCTGAGTATAGAAGGGGTTGGATGTGTTCGGGGTCTCCATTATAGCTTAACCTGAAAGATTTAATGGCACCCTTGTGTAACGGATGTTGCAAACGACCTATCTCTTTTGTCAGCTCCAGGGAATCACTTATGGATTTAAGAATACTCATGTCAGAGATTGGAAGATTGATCGTGTTGCTCAATTTTCCTTCCAATAAATAGTCCTTTAACTGAGTAGCAACCTGCACCGCGACGTTCTCGCCTGCTTCGTAGGTACTGGCACCAAGGTGAGGTGTCAGTATGATGTTTTTAGCGCCAATTAAGGGATTATTAACCGGTGGTTCACTTGTATAAACATCAAAAGCAGCTCCTGCGATTTCATCACTCTCAAGCGCCTGGGCCAAGTCTTCCTCATTCACAAGTCCGCCTCTTGCACAATTAATGAGCATTGCAGTGGGTTTCATGCGTTTTAACTCATGAGCACTGATCAAATTTAGCGTATCCTTACTCCTTGGCAGGTGAAGGCTAATGACATCAGCGGTTTCTATTACTTCATCAAGCTCTTTAACGGTAATATCAGTAACTATGAGTTGCTCCTGAGATACATAGGGATCATATCCAATAACATTCATTTGCAAACCCAACGCACGACGTGCTACTTCTTGTCCAATCCGTCCCAGTCCAAGAATACCGAGTGTCTTTCCATTCAGCTCAGTACCTGTAAGTGCCTTACGCTCCCAAGCCCCCGCTTTTGTAGATGCATCACCCTGAGGAATGTTACGCGCTAGAGACATCATCAGTGCGACGGAATGTTCTGCGGCTGATATGGTATTACCACCAGGTGTGTTCATTACAACCACGCCATGTTCTGTAGCAGCTTTAATATCAATATTATCAACACCAACACCTGCACGTCCAATGGCTTTCAATTGGCCTGCTTTACTTATCTCTTCAGCACCAATAGTTGTTCCGCTTCGAATGATCCAGCCTTCAACATCAGGCAGGGCAACATGGATCTTCTCCAGGTCATTCCCAAGTATTTCAACGACTTCCAGACCAGCGTCTTCCAGTACAGCTTTGCCAGAAGGCGAGAGTGCATCGGTAATTAATACCTTTTTCATAATTCCCCTAGAACCTCATCTAAAACGTTTAGAACATCGTTTATATCATCCATCTGAAGGTTGCCCATATGGGCAAGTCTAAATGTTTTTCCTTTAAGATCACCATAACCACCTGAGATCAGATAATTCCGTTCTTTCATTTTACCTGCAAGCGCTATCAGGTCTATCCCTAGTTTATTATTAAAACAGGTAAGCGTATCTGATTCATAACCAGCCTGGGGAAACAATCCAAATTTTTCTGCACCCCACTCCCTGACCCTATTGGCCATGGCAGTATGACGAGCAAATCGATTCTCTAAGCCCTCTTGCTTAATGCGGTCCAATTGAGTTGATAAAGCATAGAGATGAGGGATTCCAGGTGTAATAGTAGTTTGAGATTTCTCACCCGCTTTATGCATTCTAACAAAATCAAAATAAAATCCTTTTTGAGATTCTGGAATAGAACGACTACGTTCAAGCGCAGCGTCTGAAAGAGACGTAACAGCAAATCCAGGTGGTAAACCCCAGGCTTTCTGAACACTAGCCAGTGCCATATCGATACCCCACTCATCAACTTTAATGGGGGCTCCAGCCATACCACTTACGGCATCTACCATGAGCAGAACATCTGGATAGTTTTTAACGACCTCTCCTATCTCTGCCAGTGGATTCATCACACCGGTTGAAGTTTCATTGAAGACAACCGTGACCAGATCATAATTCCCCTGAGATAGTGCTGAATCAACCTGCTCTGCAGTTGTTGCCTGGCCCCATTCGACATAAAAGATATCCTGATCCAGGCCACAGATTTTGGTAATATCGGCCTGGCGTTGTGAAAAGGCTCCACATACAAAATTAGCCACTTTCTTTTTGCTTAAATTGCGGACACCGGCTTCCATTAAGCCAGTAGCAGAACTGGTAGAAACTAATACGGACTGTTCTGTGTACAGGACTTCCTTAATTCCGCTGACAACTTTCGCTTGCAGCTCTCGATAAGCAGGTGTTCGATGACCAATGGGATATTGAGACATTGCATCGAGAATTTCCTGATCTACGTGGGTTGGTCCGGGGATAAATAACTTGGGTTTCATGGTTCTTACTCCTCCAACTCTCTGAAAACCATTCCTGTGGGCAATTTAGGGAAAAAATATGTGCTCTTCTGAGGGAGACGTAATCCGCGTCCACCAATCTCAAAAAGAATATTATTGTCGGGGTAATTCATGATCCAACCAATTTGGCTGCCGGTGCGTAAGGCTTCCCAGAAATCATCAACATCACGGTGATATTCAATGTGGCGATGATGCTGGATATCATCATCAGTCAATTTGAGAATATCCTTCAAGATGATTTCCTCTAAAATGACCGTATCCATTTCAGCCAAAAGTGGGTCTTCCAAGCGATGTCTTAAATCATTGTATGCTGAATCTTTCAATCTGAGACTGACAGGTACACCTTCTTCATTGGACATGATCATCACACGGTGGTCATGCCCTAATTCAATATCATCGGCATCCATAGCCTCTATATCGAAATGTGACATTAATTTGTCCATGAGAATCTGATAGGAAAAGTCTGGCATTCCCCTGAGTGTTCTATGCGTAGGGTAAACTTTTAAGCCTGTATCCTGGGAACAAGCAAAGTAGCCCATAACATAATTGGCATCTATTTCTGAGATTCCGGTTTCTTTCAATTGTTGGTTCTGATACTGAGTTAAGGTTTCGTACCGATGGTGACCATCGGCGATAAATACCGGTTTATCCTCCATCAACTCCTGAACTTCTGCTATTACATCTTCATCTTCGATGAGATAGCAGATATTCTCAACACCTGTATCCTCATTCTTGCCAACCAAGGTGGCTACGGCCTTTGGCACCGCCTCGTCAAGTCGCTTAATAATTTTATTTTCAGCATCTTGATAAGTAAAAAATATTTGCGAAAAATTGGTCTTGGTTGTTGCTGTTAGACGCAGCCTGTCTTTGATCGGACCTTTATGAGTACGCTCATGAGCTCTCACCGTGTCGGCGCCGTATGGGCCAATAGGCATCAAGGCGATAAAGCCTTTTCTAAGGTGCCGTTCCCCATCTGGGCCAACAAAAAATTGATGCAAGAAAAACAACCCAGGTTGTTCTCGTTTTAGTAGAGTACCATCCTCATGCCACTGTTTGAGCAGGTTTCGAGCACCTTCATAGAAATCATCCTCAAAGTAATCACCTTCTTTCTCGTCCCCCAGAATGAGTCGCGAACTGTTATAGCGTGACCTGGAAAGCAAGAAACGTCTTTCTTCAGGGCATATCACATCATAGGGAGGGGCAATTACATCGGAAAGATTCGGGAATTTTTCGGGGTTATAGATCGTTCCACAGAACGGAAGAATGGACATTTAGTCACCTCTATTGAATTATCGCCGATATCATCGCAAAAAAGTTAGACGGGCAAAAGAGGAACACAATAACCCATTTATTGTTTTGCCTATTATCTGTAAAATAGTCGACCATATATCGCCTTTTCGTCTTAATAATTCCACTTAAATGGAAAGGTAGTTTGTACTACCGAAGTTTATTATCTACCCATTTTTGTTGAATGTCCTTTTTAAACATACGGGTTAGTCTCGCTAAATCAAACTGATCAAATCATTTCATCCATGATGCCTCCTGGATATATTCGCGCCATGAATATTGTCGCTATTACACCGAATACTCCAGCAGCAGCTCTGGGGATACAAGTTGGAGATGAGTTGCTTTCGATTAATGATCGAAAAATATCTGATGAGATAGACTACGAATTCTATTCTGCAGATGAATCTCTACATATTCAACTCAAGAGAAGCGGTATTGACTTTTCCGTCGATATAAATAAAGGTCTGGATGAGGAGTTGGGTATCGTCATCAACCCAATGTCAATTCGCGCCTGTGCCAACAATTGTGTTTTCTGTTTTGCTCACCAAAATCCACCGGGTGTCAGGGAAGCATTAAATTTTAAAGATGGGGATTTCAGGTTCAGCTTCCTACACGGGCATTATATCACCATGACCAATATGGGACCCAAACAGCTGGAACGTGTTGTAGAACAACAGTTGAGTCCCCTGTACATAAGTGTTCATGTCACGGATGCAGATCTACGCAGGAAAATGCTGCTCTACGGTAAGGATGACAATGTCCTTGATAAGCTACAATTTTTAACCGAGAACAATATTGAGCTGCATACTCAGATCGTACTCTGCCCAGGTTGGAATGATGGTGAAATACTACTTAAAACGCTCAGGGACTTGACACAGTTTGCACCAAGGGTAAAATCAGTCTCAATAGTTCCGGTTGGGATTACTAAATACCGTGAGGATCTGCCGACCCTGACTTCTTATACCAAAGAAACTGCCCAAGAATTCATCGCATGGTTCCAAAGCTATGAAGCTGAGTTCAGCGTCGCTGAGATCGATCGCTTCGTATATCTCAGTGATGAATTCTTTATTTTGGCTGAAGCGGCTATCCCAGGTAATGATTACTACGGTGAGTTTTCCATGGTTGAAAATGGTGTGGGTCAATGCCGAGATTTTTTTAATCGTTTTCATGCCAGCAAACAAATGCTCCCTAGTACGTTGATGAAACCAACCCGCTTGGTCTTCGCAACTGGGACGTTAGGCTTGCCATTTCTGAGTGATACAATCGGCGAAACCCTTGGCGGTATCAATAATCTTGACTACGAACTAGTTGCAATCCGAAATGAATGGCTAGGGGCTGATCTGGTAACTGTTACCGGACTCGTATCGGCCAGGGATGCAATCACTCAGCTAAAAGCTGTGGAAAGGGCTGATGCCATTTATCTTTCCTACCGCATGTTTAGCGAGGAAGGCATTACACTTGATGATCACACACGCGAATATATTGAAAATAAATTGGGGATACCTGTGTATATCCACCACGAAGACTTTCTGGAGATATTAAGCCCATGGGTATGAGATTGCCGGTGGTTGCCATTGTTGGGCGACCCAATGTTGGAAAATCCACATTATTTAATCGTATTGTTGGTAAACGTATATCTATTGTCCATGCACAGGAAGGTGTCACTCGTGATCGTGTGGCCATGGAAACTGATTGGGCCGGACACGATTTCTTTCTGGTAGACACGGGTGGCTACATTCCACAAAGTGTTGATGTCATCGATAAAGAAGTTCGAAAACAAGCGATAACTGCTATTGATGAGGCAGATGTCATCTTAATGATGGTTGACACCGTGGTAGGTATTACCTGGGAAGATGAAGAGATTGTAAAACGAGCTCGTAGATCAAAAAAGCCCCTCATTCTCATAGCAAATAAAGCGGACAACAATGAGCTTGAGAATCAAAGCCATGTTTTCTACCAATTGGGACTAGGTGAGGTTTTTCCAGTTAGCGCCCTTAATGGTCGAAGCGTGGGAGATGTTCTTGATAAAGTTGTTTCCTCCTTCGGGGAGATCAAAATTGATGAAGAAGTGGATGAAAACACCATTCGTTTTGCTATCGTTGGGATGCCAAATTCTGGTAAATCCAGTCTCACCAATGCTCTTTTGGGGGTAGATAGGCAAATTGTAACAGATATCCCTGGAACAACTCGAGATTCAATTAACACAACCTTCAACTATTTTGATCAAGCCTATGAAATGATCGACACAGCCGGTTTGAGACGTAAAGCGAAGGTCAATGATACCATTGAGTACTATAGCTCAATCCGAACACAGCAGGCAATTAAAAGCGCCCATGTAGTGATTGTCCTTATTGATGCTGAAAAAGGCTTTGTTTCACATGATGCTCGGGTCATGGAAGAAGTCATTGCAGCTGGTAAGGGCTTGGTGGTAGGTGTGAACAAGTGGGATCTCATTAAAAAGTCGACTAACACAATGAGAGATGTCAAACAAGGTATGGTAGATGATATGTATGCGTTACGTCACTACCCTATCCAATTTATCTCAACCCTGGATAGAAGGCGAATTTTCAAGTTAGTGGATCTTGTGAAGCAAATTCATGGGGAACAACAGAAACGGATTCAGACTCGACAGCTTAATCTGTTCCTTGAAGATGTAGTGGCCAGATTACAACCCGCTTCTCCACATGGGAAAGAAATAAAATTGAACTATTGCTCCCAGGTAGCCATAGAACCTCCTGTGATCGTAATCTTTACAAACCACCCGGACCTCATTAAAACTGCCTATAAGCGGTATCTGGAGAATCGGTTTAGAGAAATATTTGGTTTTGAAGGCGTTCCTATTCGAATTGCCTTCAGGAAAAAGTAATCCATGGCTCGTGCTCTATTATTAATTCTCTTGGTATCAAACCTTTTGGGGCAGGAAATAAAGGCTATTAAATGTGGCTTTACACATCGCCCACCAGCCAAGATCAGTGCAAAAACTATTGTGGGACGAGGGTTTGACTATCTGGAAGAATCAGTATTGAGTCCTAGTGAGCATTTTCGAATCCATTTTACACGCAGCGATATTCACGCCGTAGTTGGCGCCAGTACAGTTGGCACACCTGATTTTATCCTTGAGGCTGGAATTGCTGCGGATTCAATTTACACTGTATTGGTAAGCGAACTTGGGTTTCAACCGCCCATACCAGATAATGGGGTTGATGGTAGTGAGTTGGACATCTACATCGTAGACATGAAGACCAATCATGGAAACTACTATGGCTTAACCACCTTTGATCAGAATTACTCAACGCCCTATACCGGTGTTTCAACTTATCTTGAAGTTGACAATTCATACGATGAATCTTTTTATTCAACGAGTGGTCTAGAAGCCCTCCGCGTTACTATTGCCCATGAGTTTTTCCATATGGTTCAATTACGATATTCTCACCCCTTTCAACCGTATGCTTCAAATGCATACTGGTATGAGATTTCCAGTACCTGGGTAGAAGAAAAATGCTATCCGGATATTGATGATTACCATGCATACACAAACTACAATTTGAATCAGGTAATTTTTCCAAACCTGGATGATGGTTCCTTTAGTTATACTTACAGCTATGGACATGCATTATTTGGCCAGGTCCTCGATACCGAGTATGGTACTCAAGCTGGAAAGCACATCATGCTAGATATTTGGGAAAATCTGGATGCCCGGGAAGCAACTGCCAATCTTGAACAAGTTTTAAACTCATCCCCCTGGTATTCAAGCTTGGCTGATGCCTTGGGAAAATATGCACTCTACAATGTCTTTACAGGATCGAGAGCTATTGAGGGATCATACTATGCTGATGCCCCTGAACTATCAGAGATTCGAACATCTGAAAATATTCTCCCACAAAGTTTCCTGATGCCATTTACATTTATGCTTGAACCCATGCAAACCAGCTATGAGAAGTTTTCCATACAATCCCCCAGCGACATCTTTGTGAGAGGGGATAATCTTGGCCAAGATCAACGTGCCTATCTGACATATTTCAGCTCAGAAGATGGTGCATCCTTAAAATCTGCTCTTGGTGACCCCTGGGTCCCTTGCTATGAAACAGATATATTGGACTATCTTGTTATTCCTATGGTAAACGGTGATCGAGATGCTAGCATAAATTTTGATTTGGAGTTTGGGAGTTCTTTAGAGTATAAAAACGCAATTCAGATTATCTGGCCAAACCCTATTCTGTTAGCCAGTGATCAACTCAAACTAAATTTGATGTTGAGTACTGCAGGCACCATCAAACTCAAGGTTTATAACATTCTTGGTCAAATTATTCATGAACAGAGCCAGCATAGCCCTGAGGGAATTCACACAATTGAGCTAACCCTCCCATACGCCATACAATCAGGAATTTATTTTGTTCAACTGATTGCAGGCCAATCGACACATTCAAGAAAAGTGACAATTCTTAAGTGACGGAAACTCCCTACTTTCAACCTGTTGGCACTTGTCAGCACCAGGCCAAGATTAAAGCATCTCGGTTTATCGCCGACGTTTTTCCTATTCATTCTGAGCAAGAAGCTCAAGATCATTTATCCAGTATAAAAAAGCGTGAATACACTGCCAACCACCATTGTTTTGCTTGGCGAATTGGTGTGGGAGATGATGAACTCTGGAGAGTCAGCGATGACGGAGAACCGGCAGGCACAGGTGGAATGCCAATGTATCAGGTGCTACAGGGAGCAAACCTGACCAATGTTCTGGCAGTAGTAACTCGTTATTTTGGGGGCACAAAGCTGGGAAAGGGTGGTCTCATGCGAGCCTATGGTGGCACCCTACACGAAGCTTTACCATTGCTCAAAAAGAAGGAATTTATTCCACTGGTTTCTCTCGTCTGTGAATGTGATTTTGAGCATGCAAATCTCGTCTACAGGCTGGTTGAAAACTATGGTGCTACCTTACGAGATCAAGACTATGGTGATAAAGTCTTCATTACATTAGACATAAAAAAGAGTAGGGCTGATAAATTTGCATGGGAGTTACATGAACTCTCTAACGGGATCATTAAAGCAGAACAAGTGAATAAAGGTTAACAATGCCTGGAACATCACTATTAAATACTGATTCTCACACACACTGGATGTCTGAAGCCTTCCGCGAGGCTGAGAAAGCCTACGCCAGGAAGGAAGTTCCTGTAGGTGCAGTTGTCGTGCATAATAATCACATTATTGGTCGTGGGTACAATCAACGTGAGGCTTTGAATGATCCAACAGCCCATGCTGAGATAATAGCCATTACAGCAGCAGCAAACTATCTCGAAGATTGGCGATTAAAGGATACTACTTTGTATGTGACTCTAGAGCCTTGCCCCATGTGTGCCGGTGCTATACTCAATGCTCGTATTCCAAAGATTGTATTTGGTGTGGATGATCATGATCATGGCGGATGTGGTGGCGCAGTGCAATTATGTTCGGGACAATATTTAAATCACAAAGTTGAAATCATGGGCGGTATTCTAGAAGAGAAGTGCAAAGGTATTCTAGATAGTTTTTTTCGAGAGAGTCGATCTAAATAATAATTGGTACCAGAAGTTGTACCCCGAAATGTGAATTTTATATTCACGAGTCTTTGAAAAATGGAGAGGTGGCAGAGTCCGGTTGAATGCACTGCACTCGAAATGCAGCATACCTTAGGGTATCGGGGGTTCGAATCCCTCCCTCTCCGCACTCGCCAAATCAATTAGTAGACTAAATACTACTATCCGTACTCTGTTTCTTAATCTGTTCTAAAGCACCCTTTTTTACCCTGATCTCAACCTTGAGGTGATCCTCCTCATATTGAATATCTAAAACTTCTGCAGATCTATGCAAAGAGGCTAAAAACTTTTGTTGGGAGTGCTCCAACCGCAATGTTTCCACAACATAGTCTCCCCTGCGGATATTGATGATAGCCTCTTCCAATTGACCTACATTGATCTGTCTCGTGGCAGAGACTGGAACAGCCTGCTCATGATCCTTTTTGGCGCTTGCTAATATCTGTTGATCCGTCACTAAATCAATTTTATTAAAAACCGTTAGGGTTTCCTGCTCTGAAACCCCCAGATCCATAAGGACTTCATTTACCGTATCGAGATGTCTCTCATATTGAGGAGAACTAAGGTCAATGACTTTCAAAATAAGGTCAGCGTGTCTTACCTCTTGAAGTGTACTTTTAAATGAGGCAACCAAGTGATGAGGAAGTTTGTGAATAAATCCAACTGTATCACTCAATAATATCTCATGCTCACCCATGTCAACTTTTCGTACAGTTGTATCCAGGGTAGCAAAAAGTTTATCTTCGACTAAGACGTCAGCATCTGAAAGTAGATTCATCAATGATGACTTGCCGGCATTGGTATACCCCACCAAAGCAACCTTGAACATTTCATCACGACTTTTCCGACGAGTATTCCGTTGTTTTTCAATCTTTGTTAATTCGGATTTAAGGAGAGAAATACGATTGCGGATAAGGCGTCTGTCAACCTCGATCTGGGTCTCTCCCATACCTCCACGAGTTCCTGTACCTCCTCGTTGCCTTTCCAGGTGTGTCCAGGCTCGAGTCAATCTAGGAAGTAAGTATTGTAGTTGGGCCAGCTCCACTTGAGTCTTTGATTCTTTACTGCTGGCATGCCGGACAAAAATATCCAGAATGAGACTACTCCGGTCTATGATGCGGGCCTTTTCAATCTCCTTCTGCAAATTTTTTGTCTGGGCAGGAGTGAGTTCATCATCAAAGATCACCATATCCACTTTCAAGATTTTGACGGTGTTGACAATTTCTTGAGTTTTACCCTTGCCAACATATAGAGCAGCGTGAATTTTACTTCTTTTTTGGATGATCTCACCGACAACTTCTGCGCCCGCTGTTTTAGCTAACATGGCAAGTTCCTCCAGGTTTTCCTCTACCTCTGTGAGTGTTTGCGACCCATGAACCACACCAACCAGGAGGGCTTTTTCTTTCTTTGCATTTGTCTCAATCATTTTGCCGCCACGTTGATTTGATTCTTGATAAATAGGTCTCCGACATCCATAACAAAAGTAGGATGATTAAAATAATTGGCCACAGGGCTGTACCTACTCTTTCTTCCATGATCTGCTTCATTAATGAGTTTCGGTCTTCATGGACTGCAATGTCTGTATCATCAAAATTATAATCCACCAAGTGTGCCCTGGCCTCATGCGGAGTAATATTGACTGCAATCGGTTTCAAGACTTGCCGTTCACCCATAAATCTATACACACCCGGAATGTCAGTATTGGTATAGTGTATGACAAAGTTGGAGTCCGGTTGCTGATAATCAACCGTTCCATCAGGTCGCTGTAGACTAAAGAGTGTTTTACCACCCTTCTGTGCCGATGGATAAAAACGTAATGTATCACCAACCTCCATATTATTTGGATCCCGGCTACCTTCCATTGATTGGAATTGACAAAGCTCCAGGATTAGCGGTGGAAATGACCCTAAAAGGGGCAAATTGTTTGCCTCAATAGCAAAATCTGTATTAAACCAGACCACCCGTCCTTTTTGTAGATATTTTACACCTAAGAACGGCTGTTCATCAAAATATCTGATCCACGTTTCGTCTAATTCACCACTAGAGATATTATATCGCCTATACACTTTTAATCGACCTTTTGTGATTACCTCACCAAGTGGTGTGGTCTTGATATTTTGCCTAGCTGTAGTGGTGTAAAAAAGACCAAAGGGAAGTTGATTGTTTTCTTGAGTCATCCCATCCTTAAACCCTAGCAACTCCTGCATATTAGGTCCACCACTGCCAAATAGAATTAATTGTCCCCCATTTGAAATAAATGTCTCTAACTGTCTCCAACTATACCCAGCCAACTTGCTGGCATCATCGACGATGATTGTGCCAGCCCTATTAATATTCAACTCATCAATGCTTCCATAGTCCAAGAGTCTAAGATCTAAATTCACATTCGTCTCTTGCATAGATGATTTGATGATGTTCCAATAATCAGGAGAATTATTGGATGAAATGATCTGAACAGGAATATCACTATCGGCTGACAATACAAAGTACCTGACATTATTGAAAGAGTACTCATCCTCTCTAAACTCCAGTACACCTTCCTGTGGTCCTGGTTCAGTCACTCGAGTACTTAATTCAACAAAGTGGTCTTCAGAGGTGACAATAGTTTGGTTCACTCGTCTGTCATTGACTGAAAACTCCAGTGACATCGTCAGATCCTTCGAATTATTGCCCAGTTCAACACCAACCGAGTATAGATCATCCTTCAACAGTGATCTGGGGGGAAGTTTTATGGAAAATAGACCCACATCATCTTTAATCGATTCCCATAAAACATATTTCTTCCAGTCCGGGAGGAGCGACAATGCTTCATTTACGTCTTGTCCATCCCCAATCCACAAAATAGACTTTCTTCTATATTGAGGGAGATCCAGCTGTTTCGATAATTTTTCTCCAAAATCTCCAGAATATATGGCTGAATAGCCTGATATGACCGCATCATTGTTACTTTTAATCTCTAGGTCACTCACTCCACAAAAGTATACCTTGGTCCCTTTTTCCTCAACATTTTGGCCAAACTCTTTTAGCCATTCATCATTTTGAGAGTCAAAGTTCTCACTATTAGAAGCTGTATTGTCCAGGATGATAAGCAGAAGATCAACCGCCTCAGTATTAAATCCAAATCCATCTCCTGTTTCAAGATTTGGACGAGCGAAGGCAAGAATGATTAACAGGATCATCAGAGTACGTATTATTAATAATATCAGCTGTTTAATATTGAATTTGCGAAGAGAATCTTGTTCAAGCTGTTTTAAGAATATAAGTGATGGAAAATCAATCTGTTTGCTTTTTTGTTTAGCCAAAAGATGAATAATCACCGGCAGTGAGATAAGCGAAAGAAACCAGAGATAATGCGGACTGAGAAAAGTCATAAGCCCAGGACTACTTAGATTAGGGTTGCGATACTGAGCAGAGAACCGGATAAAAGTGGTATCAGGAAGTTGTCATCAAGTTTCATCGGAAATGCTTCAGCAATCGTCAGAATCCCTGCGACAAGCACATTCACCACAATAGTTTCTGGAGAGAAAAAGAATAGGATCAAAATACTGCTTACAAAAAAACTAAAACTACCTTCCATGGATTTTGCCAGGAACTTATGCTTACCGAAAGGGATACCCACCAAGGCAGCAAGGGTATCCGAAATGGAAAGAATCAGCAGTGAAGGCACTGCAATTTGCTTTGGGAATAAAAAGATAGTCAACACTGCGCCCGTGAATACGTAAGTCGCACCAGTCAGATTTTTTTGTTCGTGATCCCTGATGGCTGCGCCAAATACTTTTAGGAATAGCCCTTTAGCAGTAGGAAAACGAAGCCTCAAGTATTCTGTAGCCAGGAAGCCCAGGGAAAGGAAAATGACACCCTTTAGCATGATCCCTCTATCGAGTATAAACCAATAAAGTAAGGGTATAACCGCACTGGTTAAATGAATAGCCTTTCTCACCAACTCATGGGGTCGAATTGCAGCTAAAGTCATCTAATTCTGAATAATATTTTTGAGTAACTGTCCATAATTTTCAGCAGGTGATGCGGATTTATTGAATACAGCTGAACCTGCCACAAATCGATCAATCCCGATATTCGCAAGCGTGGGAATAGTGTCAAGATTGATACCGCCATCAATTTCAAGCAGAATACCATGCTTCTTCAGCTCATGTAATATTTCTGGAAGTTGATTCAGCACAGCAGGAATGAAAGATTGCCCACCAAATCCTGGATAAACTGACATTATGAGGACTTGCTCTATTTGGGACATGTAGGGCTCAATAATTGAAATATTCTCATCAGGATTGATAACCAGGCCAGCTTTTGCTCCCAAATCATGAATGTGACTTATTGTGTTCTCAAGCACCGGACAGGTCGATGGATGGACCAACACAATATCTGCCCCTGCCTTAATAAAATCTTCCAGGTATTTATCGGGTTCAGAGATCATCAGATGGGCTTCAAGAATCATATCTGTCATTTTCCTCACAGCCTTTACAACCATGGGTCCAAAACTCAGATTTGGGACATAATGTCCATCCATTACATCTAGATGCAATACCTGACAACCTGCTTCATCAACAGATCTCACCTGCTCCCCCAGATGATTAAAATCTGCAGACAGAATGGAGGGCGAGATTTGAGGTATGTTTTCCAAGATTATTAGAAACCGTCTGTTACGAGTAGATCTACAGAAATATCTCTCTCTCGGGGAAAAATCTTTCCAGAATCGATTGATTGTCTCACAACGGTGTTATATAAAAGTTCGGAACTTTCAGTATATTTAATATCGCCAACAGAGAATCCTGCTTTTTGAAGGGTGCGTATCGCTTCATCAAGACTTTTATTAAGAATATCCGGCATGGTTTTCTTGAGATTTCTTTTTCCCAAACTGACGGTTAATTCGATTGAATCTCCTGGAGCAACCGGTAAGCCCGCATAAACAGATTGATCCATTACAACGGTTTTTTCAAAAAGATCTGATGAATCGGTAAACACATTGGTGAGAATTAGGCCGAGACGATCGAGAGCAATGGTAGCTTGTCTTTCCGTAATGGCCACAAGGTCAGGCATTTCAAGCTTAGCAGGTGGTAAGCTAATCGTCAATTGGATTTGTCGATTTTCCTTAACCATCTGACCCGCTTCTGGATGCTGATCCATAATGAAGCCACTGGGAATATCCCTTCTGAAAATAGTGTCTTTAACGGCCCACTTCAATTTGCGGTCTTTAAGGATATTATCAGCTTGTTTCAAGTCTGTATGGGTGAGACTGGGTACTCTAATTTCGTCATTCCAATTCACATACAAGGGCAATATGATATTATTAAACAATAGGGCTATGAGTAATCCCAGAGCAGCGAATATGAGGGCGTAGTCTCTAAATACTTTCATCGTTTTTTCTTATTTTTACTGCAAACATTCCATCTATTTCATGTTTCCAAGGTAATGTAGCCAAGGCACCTCTTTCATCAATATATGGTTTAAGCTTTTCATCTTTGATGGCTTCAATCTCAGCACTATCCAATTGTTCGATGATAGCGTCAATTAGTTCCCAATTTTCCTCTGGTTCCAGAGTACAGGTGGCATATATAAGTATTCCTCCCGGCAATACTGACCTCCAACTATTCATGAGAATCTTTGTCTGGATCTCTGCTAATGACTCTATGTCAGATTCTTGTCTTTTCCAACGGGCATCGGGTCGCCGATTTAGCACCCCCGTGCCTGAACAGGGAACATCGAGTAGTATCTTATTACCTTCTGGTACTACCTCTACCGCAGCATCCAATTGTTTTATGGAGATTTGCTTTAGGTCTAAACGCTCAACAGCTTGTTTAACTTTAGTCAATCTTGAGCTACTGGCATCACAGGCTACAATTGGTGTGCTTCCCTGACTTAGTTCAGAGATGTATGCCATTTTTCCGCCAGGTGCGGCACAAACATCCACAACGACCTCATTGGGTTGAGGGTCTATTAGATAAGCCACAATTCCCGCAGCAAGATTCTGGTAGGAAAACCAGCCATCTCGAAATTCTGCAGTATACAATAAAGCACCTGAATTCTCAACTTGGTAGAAACTTTCAAGTATACTGGATCTTTCATATGGGATTTGTGCCTTATCCAGATATGCCTCAAATGCCTTCTGCTCAACCTTTAGAGGATTTCTTCTGATCCACATTTGGGGTGATTGATTATTATGACTACAGAGTGCCACAACATCATCTTGAGTATATCGGGAAACCCATCTTTCCAACATCCACTCTGGATGAGAAGTCTCAACAGAGAGTTTTCTCTGTTCTGAATCTATTGCCGACACAATCATGTCCAAATCAGAGGACTGAACCTGCCTCAAGACTGCATTGATCAGTCCAATTGCTTTAATTTGACCAACCTTTTTACCAAGGTTCACCGTTTCATTAATAGCAGCATGATCAGCGGTATGCATAAATTTGAGTTGAAAAGTTCCCATCCTTAATAGAACTTTTACAGCATGCTGTGCTTTTCGATAACGCCCTTTGAATGAGGCTTCAATGAAAGCGTCCAGTTGGAGTTTCATTCTGGTAATACCATAGACCATCTCCATGGTCCAGCGTTTTTCCTGAATAGAAAGTAAGCTCCCTGCTAAGGTATCGCTGAGAAGATCGTCTATAGGTCGAGAACTATTTCGCTCAGCATTGAGAAGTGTTCTGAAGACTAGTTCGCGTGGGTTATTTGCCAAAGTGGTCCCCAACTTGTAAGGGATTACCCCTTAAATACGAAGCTACATCCATGGCTTTTTTACTTTCAGGTTGAACCCGATGAATTATCAAGGAACCCTGTCCACAGGCTACCGCGAAGGAATCAGTTGAAACACTCACCACTTCGCCGGGTTCACCTTTCATATCACTCAGGTCGGAGGATAATATTTTTAGACGGATACCATCTCTGAAAGTAAAAGCACCCGGTCTAGGGCAAAATGCTCTCACGCGGTTATGGCACTGTGTATTATTTTCTACAAAATTCAGAAGTTGTGTCTCTGTGGTAACTTTTGGGGCTGGTGTTGCAATGGAATTATCCTGCTCAAATTCGTCAATGTCTCCTGCTGCAATAAGATCAACTGTCTCAAGTACCAATTCTGCACCTACTCCACACAATTTCGTATAGAGAGTTTCAAGGTTGTCAACAGATTCGATAGCTATCTTTTTCTGGGATATTACATTTCCTGTGTCCACCCTACGTTTTAAGAAAAACGTGGTCACACCCGTTTCTTTATCTCCATTTAAAAGTGCCCAATGAATGGGAGCAGCTCCACGATACTTTGGTAATAATGAAGCATGAAGGTTAAAGGATCCAAACTTTGGTATGGTGTAAACAGACTCAGGTAGGATCTGAAAAGCGACAACTATAATGATATCTGGCTTATAACTCTGGAGATCCTGAATAAACTGAGATGATTTCAAATCATCTGGCTGGAGAATCGTTAAGTTGAGGTCTTCTGCCGCAGTCTTTACTGCAGAGGCTCTGACTCGCAGTCCTCTTCCCTGAGGTTTATCAGGGACTGTGACCACTGCTTCAATATGATGGTGACTCTGGGCTAGAAGTTGAAGGGATGGAACTGCAAAATCCGGAGTTCCCATGAAAATGATTTTGAGTGCTGGACTGGAATTCATAATCAAAACACAATAGCTATGTTATACACTATTTGAGAGGACTACAATTCATAATTCTCAGATTCTTCGACTTCTATCTCCCCACTGGCGATCTTCTTCAAGGTCTTTTTCAAAAGGGAACGCTTAAGTGAACTCAAATGATCGATAAATAGGGTCTTTTCCAAATGGTCATATTCATGCTGAATAACCCGGGCTAAAAATCCCCCGATCTCTTCATCATATGCTTTTCCCTCTATATCCTGATATCGCATCCTGATAGTAGTGGGTCTGGTAACAACTTCTCGAATCGTGGGAAGACTCAAACAACCCTCTTCGAATTCATCAGTTTCATCACCGAAGGCATAAATTTTGGGATTAACAAAGACACGCTTTTTTTCATCATCTTCAAGTGGAGAAAGATCAACAATAAAGAGTCTTATAGATTTGTCTATTTGGGGGGCTGCAAGACCAATTCCTTCTGCAGCATACATCGTTTCAAACATATTGGAAACTACCTCTTTTAAAGAGGTGTCAAACTCATTGATTTCCTTTGTCTCTCGACGAAGGACCTCTTTCCCATATGTTTGAATATCATAGATCATTGCTACTTGGTTTTGACCGTCGAAACTGCACTTCTGCTAACATGCAGTTTTGTATCTGTTCCCGTTTTGATCAAAAGGATATCATTGTCTTTCATCCCTTCAATGGTACCATGAATACCACCTGAGGTAATAATGTGATCGCCCTTCTTCAGTTCAGTTCTCATTTTCTCAGACTCTTTTTGACGTTTTGTCTGTGGTCTGATTAGTAAAAAATAGAAAACACCAAACATCAAAATAATTGGAAGAAAACTTAAGATGGGGTTACCACCTTCTCCCCCGGAGGGTGCTGACATCAATAAAATATTCGCATACATAATTAGCTTAAAACTCCTTAATTTTTAAAAACCAAGCCAATCTAAGCGGGTTCCTGCTTTTTGCACACCTTTATACTTGGCTAATATTAAAATCAGCAACAATTTCTATAGAAATTCCAGGCATTCCTCCCACCAGGAAGCGAAACTACGGGTTTTCCTGACAATGGCATCGCTGCTGCATTTTGCGGGTGCAATAGCGATGGTGGTCTCGATCCTCTTGTAACGGACTCCCATTTCAACCCAGAGCGTTTCAATAGGTGATGAAGCTCTACTGGCAATAGATGCTGCCGCTCCAAAGGCGAAACCAATATCCTCATTTTCGCTATTCCTGTGCCCTCTGATGGAGATTTTAAGGGTCCGCCCATACATGATATCATCTACGACTGAAGCTGACATAAGTGCAGGAGCAGTTCTATTTCTCGCAAAATACTTTTCCACTGTTGATTGGATGTGAGCATCTTGGATTTGAGCAATACTCAATAATGGGAAAAGAATGATAATCAATATTACTCTGATGTTTAACTTTTGCATGGGTGAATCCTTCTATGATATGATAATGACTTATATTATACAGTATACTGACCAATTTATTATATTCACGCCAAATAATAATAATAATTTTTGGCATAATAGCTTGCAGTCGCATAGTAGAATCATATATTGTCAGTAATGATTACTACTTATATAATAATTAAACCAACTAAATCTGGAGATTTAAATCTATGTTAGTTACAAAACCTGCACCACAATTTACCGCCACTGCCGTTATGGGCGACAATACCATGAAAGACATTAGCCTGTCTGATTATAAAGGTAAAAAAGTTGTTCTTTTCTTCTACCCATTAGATTTCACATTCGTTTGTCCAACTGAAATCCTGGCCTTCAATCATCGTTTAGCTGAGTTTGAGAAACGCGGCGTACAAGTTCTTGGTTGTTCTGTGGATTCAAAGTGGTCTCACCTTGCATGGAAGAATACTGATGTCAAAGCTGGTGGAATTGGCGATATCCAATATCCAATCATCGCAGATATCGATAAATCAATTGCCCGTGCATATGATGTTCTACAGGAAGCTGTATCAGCGACTGTGCTGACTGATGATGGCGACGAAGAAACCACAGTTAACGGAAGCGTTGCATTGCGTGGTACTTTCCTAATTGATGAAGAAGGAATCGTTTGGCATGCTACCGTTAATAATGAACCATTAGGTCGCAATATAGATGAAACTCTACGGTATGTAGATGCCCTTAGCTTCCACCAAGAGCATGGAGAAGTTTGTCCTGCAGGTTGGGAAGAAGGGCAGGAAGCCATGGCTGAGAATCCTGAAGGCGTCGCTTCTTATCTAGAGAAGAATGCTGATTCACTGTAATCTTCACACTACAAATAAAAAAAAGCTCCGAGTTATCGGAGCTTTTTTTTATCTATTATTTTTAAGTCTTTTAGACTTCCATTATATCTTTTTCTTTAGCAACAACAGCCTCATCTATCTCTTTGATATATTTGTCAGTCATCTCTTGAACATTGCTGGTTGCTCGCTTTGAGTTATCCTCGGAGAGCTCATGTTCTTTCTCTGCACTCTTGATCTGATCATTGGCGTCCCTACGGATGTTACGAATACCTATACGACCATCCTCAGCGAGTTTGTGTACGTGTCTAATCAATTCCTTACGACGTTCGTCAGTTAATTGAGGAATTGGAATTCGTATCATGACACCATCATTAGTCGGATTCAAACCAAGATCTGCTGCCATAATTGCTTTTTCGATCTCAGCGGAGAGGCGTTTCTCCCAGGGTTGAATAACAATCATCCTAGGTTCTGGAACACTTAGGTTAGCCACTTGATTCAGAGGAGTGGGATTTCCATAATAATCTACCTTAATATGTTCAACCAGCGTGATAGATGCACGACTACTACGGAGTCCGCTATATTCACTCTTAACATGTTCTAGGGACATTTTCATGCGATGATCTACATCTTTAAACAATTCATTTATCATGATTTCCTCCAACTACAGATCCAATGGCAGCGCCTTGCATCACTTTTAGCAAATTTCCCTGAATTTCCATATTAAACACATGAACTGCAAGTTGATTCTCTCTACAAAGAGCAAAAGCAGTTTGATCCATAACTCTGAGATTCTTACTCAGTACTTCATCGTAACTAATCTTTGGGAGAAATGTAGCGTCTGATACTTTTTCAGGATCAGCGGAATATATTCCGTCAACCCGAGTTCCTTTTAGCAGCACATCTGCTTCAATTTCAACACCACGCAGAGCAGCAGCAGTATCAGTGGTAAAAAATGGATTCCCTGTTCCAGCAGCAAAGATCACTACCTTCCCAGTTGATAAATCTTCAATCGCTCTCCGTTGAGTAAAGGGTTCAGCGACCTTGTTCATTTCTATAGCGGTTAGCACGCTCACATCCATACCACGGCGTTTTACAGCATCACCAAGGGCAACAGCATTGATTACCGTCGCTAGCATACCCATGTGGTCAGCTGCGACACGATTCATATCCTTTGCTTTTTGGGAAAGTCCGCGGAAGATGTTTCCACCACCAATAACAATGCCCACTTGAACGCCCAGGTCAACAATTTCCTGGAGATCAGAGGTCATTTGGTCAAGGACTTTTGTATCAATAGAAAGAGCCGAATCACCTGCAAGCGACTCGCCACTTAATTTTAGTAGTACACGCTTATAGATTGGTTCGGCTGCCATTTTACCGCCTGATTTTTTTAGAAGTTACTCAGCGCTAGCGCTTGTCTCCCCGACAGCAAAACGCTGGAATCGAATAACTGACATGTTCTCACCAAGGAAAGCAATAGTCTCATTGACAAGATCACCGATGTTCTTTTCCGGATCTTTAACGTAGGATTGTTCCAGCAATACAACTTCTTTATAGTACTTTTCCAATCGCCCGGTGACGATCTTCTCAACAATTTGCTCCGGTTTCCCCTCGTTGAGAGCCTGTACTTTAAAGATTTCAGATTCTTTTTCTAATTCAGTTGTTGAAACCTGCTCACGTTTTACAACTTCAGGGGAAGCAGCTGCAACATGCATTGCAATAGCATGCCCTAAAGCCTGAAACTGTTCAGTATTGGCAACAAAATCTGTCTCGCAAGCGATCTCAACGATGGCGCCTAACTTGCCACCTGCATGGATATAGCTGAAGACCAGTCCTTCATTGGTTGCACGGCCAACTTTCTTCGCAGCCTTGGCAACACCTTTTTTACGCAATACGCTAATTGCTTCTTCAATATTTCCATCAGCTTCCTGAAGTGCTTTTTTGCACTCCATCATGCCGACACCTGTTTTTTCGCGCAGTTCTTTTACCGCAGCAGCTGTAATAGCCATTCTAAATCTTCTCCGGGTTTAATTCTTTTTGGTACTTATGCAGTAGCTTCTTCAGTCTCTTTTACTTTCGAGATGCCCTTAGCTTCCAATATGGCGTCAGCAAGGGTGCCCGTAAGCAAACGAATTGCCTGAATTGAATCATCATTCGCAGGAATAGGAATATCAACTTTACGTGGATCAGTGTTTGTGTCCACGATTGCAACAATAGGAATCTCCAAGCGAAGCGCTTCTGCAATAGCTATAGTTTCTTTACGTGCATCTACAATGACCACAACATCAGGGAGGCGACGCATGTCTTTAATTCCACGATGTTGAGTTTGCAGTCTATTTCTTTCACGTGTGCGCATGAGCAGCTCTTTTTTCGTCAGAGTCTCTGCAACACCACTAGTTTCATCTTTTTCAAGCAGATGTAATCGCTTGATAGATTTCTTAATAGTCATAAAGTTAGTTAGCGTTCCACCTAACCAACGTTCTGTCACATGAAACATACCACAACGATCTGCTTCTTCTTCAACAACCACTTTTGCTGATTTCTTGGTTGCTACGAAAAGAATAGAGCCACCTTTTTTTACTGTGGCACTCACTAAGTCAACAGCTTTGGTAAGCTGATCAATAGTCTTGTACAGATCAATGATATGTACGCCATTCTTTTTAGTGAAGATATACTCTTCCATGTTCGGATCCCAATTACTGGTCATATGACCAAAATGAGCTCCTGAGGCTAACAGATCTTCTAATGAAATATTATGCATCAACTCTCCTGAAAAACTTTTAACGTTTCGAGAACTGGTAAGCTTTACGAGCACCAGCCAAACCGTATTTCTTACGCTCTTTCTTACGAGCATCACGGGTCAATAGGCCAGCTTTCTTAAGCATAGGACGCAGTTCATTATTTTCGCCTTGCAAGGCACGAGAAATACCGTGACGGATTGCATAAGCTTGTCCTGATAGACCGCCACCATTGACATTAATTGAGATATCATAACGATTTGTGTTCTCAGTAAGATCTAAGGGCTCACGAACGATCATTCTCAAGGTTTTGCGACCAAAATAGTCATTCAGTTCACGGCTGTTTACTTTAATAATACCTTTTCCTGGTTGCATATAAACACGTGCAATAGATGTTTTACGTTTTCCAGTGGCATAAAATGTGTTTGTTGTACTCATGGGCATTAACCTATCTCAAGTGGTTTGGGTTGTTGAGCTTCATGAGGATGAGCCTCACCAGCGTAGACTTTCATCTTCTTCAGTTGGGCACGACCCAAACGATTGTGTGGAAGCATTCCTTTGACTGCAAATTCAATAATCCGCTCTGGATGTGCTTCACGTAACTGAGATAAAGTTGTAAAACGAGCTCCACCAGGGTAACCACTGTGGCGAAAGTAAGTTTTTTGCTCTTCTTTATTTCCAGAGACACGAATCTTCTTAGCATTTGTTACAACAATAAAATCACCACTATCAAGATGCGGGACAAACGTTGGTTTGTGCTTTCCCCGGAGAATCTGAGCTATTGTAGTAGCAAGTCTACCTAAAGTCTTACCACTGGCATCAACTATCCACCAATCCCGCTCAATCTCACTCGCTTTAACATTATATGTTTTCAAATCTATTCCTTACTTATTCTTACACTCCCGGCCGCCCTTGGTCGGGAAAAAGCGACGTAATCTAAACGGCGCCCTCTCGCATGTCAAACATAATCTCCAGTGTAAAAAATCAATGATTTTCAGGGACTTGGCGCTGTTTTCAGCCGAATCTCGAACGTAGTCCCTTGCTTTGGAATAGACTCCACCATAATTTCTCCCTGATGGTATTCTCTGACAATACGTTCTACAAGGCTCAAACCCAGTCCCCAGCCCCTTTTCTTTGAACTCCACCCAGGTCGAAAAATGTTCTTCTGGTTCCGGAACGAGATTCCTTCCCCATTGTCAATCACTAGAATTCTACTCCAGGATCCTTGAGGAATTACTTCAATACGAATGGTTCCTTTTTCCGCTTTGATCGCATCAACAGAATTTTTGAGCAGATTTTCGATAGCCCAACCAAATAATTCACGATGAGCCATCACATGTAAATCTTCCGGACAAGCAAATTCTACCTCTATAGATTTACCCCATTGAGGAATTCTTCGTTGAACGTAATTCAGGACTGGATGGATCAATCTATAGGCATTCAGGCCCTCTAATTTGACTCCTGCTCCAATCTTTGAAAATCTATCAGCTACTTGATTCAAACGTTGTAAATCACGATCCATTTCTTCAACTATCTGAGCGGTTTGCTCTGACTGTTCATCCTGTCTCAGCAATTCGATCCAACCCATAAGTGACGAAAGGGGTGTGCCTAGTTGATGGGCGGTTTCTTTTGAAAGTCCTACCCATATACCTCTGCGCTCAGCATTCCTGATGAATTGAAACCCTGCAAACCCCAGCAATATAAAGGCACCAATTATTCCAAACTCAAGGAAGGGGAACCATCGCAATGCTTGAATAAGCTCAGAATCCTCATAGTGGATGAGCATCACTCGTTCTGTCCCGAATTCTACAGGAACTGGGGAGTTTTTTAAATCCATACGCTGTAAAGTTGATAGCAATATAGTGTATTGCTCTTCTGATGTGGTACTACTTGCGAATCTGAGGGTGTGGTCCTGGATGACAGTCTTCCCTATCTCGTCCTCTTTTGTGATAATCATTGGAAAATTGACTGCCTGCATAACCTTTTGCACAACATCTTTGAATTGATGACTCTCTGGTTTCCCAAAGTGGATACTCATAATCTCAGAACCATCATAGTGAACAGGGATAGGCGTATTCTGCCGATCCATACTTTCTGCCAGAGATAAGAGATAAGTTGTTGATTTCATCTCTGATACAGTATCAGGGATATCAATATTTCGGTGAGCGTATATGAGTTGATTCCCTTGTTCTACAACAGTAATAACAATGGGGAAGCTGATATTCTTTATAACCTGATTAAATGCAAAATCCATACTTGATACATCAGCAGAAAGTGCACTTGCATACAGTCTTGCATTATAGCTAAGAAATTGTCGCTGCTCCTCCTGATATGCTTGAGTTTGAAGATCTGCCGCTAAGGCATTAGCAAGCATATTGGAGTTATACTCTAAGAACCTAAGATTGTCATCCCTTAGTTCTTTGATCACCCAATTTGTATATAATAGTGAAACTGTAATTATGAGGACTGCGAGTACAAATAGTCCTAATTTAATATTTAATGTAGATCGGAACTCGCGCATTAGTCCTCTTTTGAAAGTTTCCTTTGACCGTAGATCAGATATCCAATCAGAGATAGAAGGGTTAGAACTGATACAACTGTTATCCAAAAACCCATCGAAACTGATGCTGGTGCATACACAAAATTTATTTCGTGATCACCTGCTGGAACTCTTACACCCCGGATAAGCTCATTGGTTTGAAATATTTCAAGTTCGGTTTCTCCATCAAGCCAGGCTGTCCATCCACCGGGATAGAACACCTCGCTGATGACCAGAAAGCCCTCGCCCTCATTTTGTGTTTGTAAGGTTAGAGCTTGTAGTGACTTATCAAGAACTTGCACTTTACCAACGGTATAGCTGTCCCCCGCCATATCACCATCACTATCTAAAACAATGGCTACCTCGGAGGGGCTCTCAGCAAGAGTATTTAATTCCATGCTCATAGATTCCACTGAGGATACTGTCCGTACTTGTGGAACGAACCAAGCTCTAGCATAAGAATCCGTAAATTTATAGATTACCACTTGGGCTCTTTGTCCACCAACTATGTGTAACTCCTGGCTAACAGGTTCAAACATAGGGTCGTTCATTGGATATGGAGATACCAGGTATTTTACATTTAAATTACGTAATACATCAAGATGACGTTTTCGTAGAACTGGGTCAATTTGGTTAAGCGCCAATGGTGAGGCACCCTCAGCTGTTTGAGTGTAATATTTTGGCAGAAATGTCTGCTCAATCTGAGTAGAATTAAGAAAATCCTGAAGTACCTTTAATTTTGCTGGACTGTATCCACCAATTGATTCCAAGCCATGTAAAGCCCAAACGTTAGACCCGAACAAAGTGTGAACAGGGAAGATTCGCCCAGGGTTTCGATTCGTTAACTGTTTAAGTTTACTGATCGCCGGTGTTACTTGCGTAACAGATTTGACATATCGAGAAGGAACAGCTTTCTGTGTAAAACGGAGATCAACATGCCCTAGATCTACCAGAACCAGTGCTGTAAAACTTAGAGATAATACCAAGCCTCTGATCTTCCCGGCGAAATAAGCCCAAATAAGCAGTAAGCTAATTACAGCCATGAATAAACTTTTAATCAGGCTGGAATAGAACATTTCTACTCGCAGATCTCTTAATGCCGGATGAGCCTTGGATGATGTTGCTAATGATTCCGTATACATACCGCCAAAGGCGCCCTTAGCCAATAGTGCAATAATAAAAATGCCACCCACAAAACCCGCTGCAATGAGTACCTTTTTCTGAAAAGCAGCTTTCTTCTCTGAATCAAGATTAAGCAATGTGTAAAGTCCAAGCCCAGCCAATAAGGCTACCATGAGCTCGAGCAGAATTAAGATCATCGAAGGAACTCTAAACTTATTAAAAAAGGGCAGAACCTTGAAGAGGATATCATATAAATACGGCCAATAACTACCAAAGCTGACCAGAAGGGCTAACAAGATCGTGCTGAGAAGATAGATTTTTTCCTTAAAATGTTCCTTATTAAAGAATGCAGCAACCATGAGTACGATCAGGGTGAGACCCAGATAGTCTGAATGTTCAGTAAAGGGCTTCCCTCCCCAATAGGTTTGCCCACCGAAACCAAACCAATCTGAGAACAATAAGGCAAGCATTTCATATGGAGGGAAAGACCAGCTGGTAGCATATCCATATTCCAGTCCACCGCTAGCACTACCTCCCCTAATGGAATATGCAGTATATGATAGAGAAGGAATATACTGGACAGCTGCAAGTCCAATCCCAAGACCCAATCCAGCGACTAAATAGCCAATTGATAGAGGGAAGTTGGCCCATTCTTTCTGTTTGGCTCTGAAAATAGCTTCAATCACTACATACCAACCAGCCGCCATCCAACCGTAATATGCAATCTGAACATGTCCCCGTTGGAATTGAAATCCCGCTACGAGAGCTAATATGACGAGTCCTTTCAGATCAGGCTCGACGAAGATCCTTCTTACAGCATAGATCAACCAAGGCAAGTAGGCTGCTGTCATCATCTGAGAACCATGTCCAGCTGACATCATCACAACAAAAAACGGCGTAAGCATAAAGGCTAGACCACCTAAAACTGCAGATAAAAAGTCTACTTTCAAATGACGCAGGAGAACATACGCCCCCATGGCTGCCAGGATATAGTGCAGTAGCATTGTCCATAAGGCTGGTAAACCCAATTTATGAAAAACACTGAAGATGAAATTGGGAAAATAGATCCACTTCGTGAACATCAGGCTGCTAAAAGCTGGCATACCTGAGAAGATGTACGGCTGCCAGAGCGGATATTCCCCAGTTTCACTATGATAAATATTTAGCTGATGCGTCATACCCTTCGCAGCAGTCGTATCACCACCTCCAAAGGTGTACCCTTTGAAAAAGACCGATGAAAATAATAGGATCAACACAACAAGGAAAATCCCTAGTGCCCGTACCCATTCATTTGCAAACCATTGTTTTAACATTAAGGGTATACGCCTTTCATAAATATTTTTATGACTTCTAGTCTTCCAGGATAGAGATGATACGACCTGCGCATTCCCCATCTCCATAATGAGCTTCCCAATTCCATGGTGTTGGGAATTCACCTAAAAGACCGGGAATGTCTTGTAGACTATCGCCGACTAAGATATTCCAACCATCATCAACTGTTTCGACCCATTCGGTTTCGCTTCTTACCGTCAGACAAGGTGTCTTGTGCAGATAAGCCTCTTTTTGAACACCGCCTGAATCTGTAATAATAAACTTTGCGTACTTTTCTAGCATCATCATATCGAGATAACCTACTGGATCCATTATCCTGATGTCACCCTGCACCTTTTCGAGCAATGTCTCAACCCTCTGTCTACTGCGAGGATGAACTGGGAAAATTGCTGGGATTCCACTCTTGGCAACTTGATTCAATATCTCAAGCAGTCGCTCATTATGATCAGCATTGCTAGGTCTATGAATGGTCATCAGGAGAAAATCTTCGCCTTCTAGTTGATTCTGCTTTAAAATTGATGAGCTTTTTTCAGCAACTTTTGTATAGGTGTATAAGGCGTCAACCATGACATCACCAACAATATGCACACCGGCTGTCAGTCCTTCTTTTTCAAGGTTCCTAGCTGCAATCTGTGTTGGAACAAATAAAAGATCTGACAAAACATCTGCTACAACTCGATTGATCTCTTCAGGCATCTCACGATTGAATGATCTCAAACCCGCTTCAATGTGAGCGATCTTCACATGCAATTTTGCTGCTGCCATGACACCGGCCAGGGTTGCATTTGTATCACCATAGACAATGACATAATCCGGTTTTTCATCGATGATAACCTGTTCAATTCCAATTAATGAAGCCGCTGTTTGTGCTGCATGCGTTCCAGACCCAACACCCAAGTCATAATCTGGCCTGGGAATCTCCATCTCTTCAAAAAATACTTTAGCCATATTGTCGTCATAATGTTGACCTGTATTGACCAGTATTTCTGCATGCCCAGCTAGACGAAGAGCCTTAGAAATGATAGAAGCCTTCACAAATTGTGGCCTGGCACCAATAATTGTCACAAATTTCAATTTTTTCTCACTATATCTGATTCAATTCATTTTTCTGAAAGATTGCTGGTGAATTTTAGTAAGTCAACATTTACATTCTCATTCCACCATTTCCCAACCTCACCAACCGTGGCAAACCAGGGATCTTCCTTTGCTACCATATCCAGGGTCTCTTTATACAACTCCCAAAATCCTGGTCGCTTAATGGTATGGGGATGCCAGGATAAAGTCAAAACGCCACCTACATCTTTTACTCTCTCTAAAAGAAGTTTTATGTAGTCTAAGGCAGCATCCCGGTTAAGACGCATCCCTTTCTCAGAGAGTAGCATGGCACCGTCCTGTGCAATAAGAGGAATTTCCAACAGCTTCAATTGTTGCTGAGTTTTTAAATCGAAAAGCGGATATGGATAGCTGGTTCCTCTTCTGAATCCTACATTATCGTTAAAACCAATGGTGCTATCATAAAGGAATCCTGCAGATTCTTGTACACCTGGGGTACTATCAGGATCATGTTTTAAGAAGTGCTGTCTCACACTTTGAATAGAATGCCCTATGGCCTGTTCGACCTGCTGTTTTTGGTACTTCATCTCATCTACATTATCATGAGCAAACCAAGAGGGGTGCAGGCCAACTTCCCAGCCACCATTGTCCATTTTCTGCATTAATTCGGCAACGGTGATCTTATTATCTTCATATGGGATAAGTTGATCATAAAGATACATGCAATCGGTTCGATGAGGCAAGTTCACGGATTCAGGGGCGAAAAAGAAAGTTGAACGAGCGCCATGTTCTTTTTCTATCTGCAACCACTTCTCAAACTCACAAAGGTTGTTATTCCTGCCTAGCAGGCCCTTGAAAGCGTTTAATTTGTGGATTAAGGTCCATCTAAGTATTTCGCCAAGAGAGTGAGCAGAGCCCGGTTTTGCTAACTTCCAGATGCTGCGTAAATTTTGCCTAAGATCTAATTCAGATACTGCATCTACATCGTGGGATAAGCAAACGGCAAATTGTTTCCCATCAGGCCAAACCGGTCGATCATGCTCACTTACCCAGGATTGGTCCAAAATAGGTTGATAAAGTTCTCCACTTTTATTTTGGGGGTAAAAAGTGAAGTCCGGTACTGAACGAGTCTCCTTTGGGGGATCATAGCTGCCCTTCAACAATTGTGAAAATACTTCAGGTTTCAGCTTGCTCAACCTATCGCCCTCCCAACATAAGGTCGACCTTCTTTTACCAGATCCGTGAGGTACCAGTTCTGACCATCCCAGTGATCCTGCATACTGTCGACTGATTCATCGACATAGACAAAGATTTGTGGTTCTCGTATCTGTTTTTTAAAACCCTGTACGATTGTGATCTCAGCCCAATTGATAAACTTACTTTTCTGTAACATATTGGTTAGAAGCATATTCTTGCTAGCGGTATAGCACTTAACCTGAGAGAACCCTTCGTCTTTTCCAATAGCAATTAGTTTTTCAAATAAAGCCTTGAATATTACTTCGCTTTTTGAGTCGGCAATAACATCGATGATGTGAATTATTTTGTCTTGAATCCCAAAGATCAGATATCCTTTTAGAGTATCTTCTTCAGAATGAGTGAGATAATAGTGAGTCTGATAAGGATTATCATTAATTCGCCATTTTAAATACGTCTCAGATCTATCCACAGAGATCCCATAAAGCTCTGCATTTTTGCCCCAGAGTGCTTCAATTTGAGAAAGGGGTGCATCAACTTCACCGTGTCTCTGAATATCAGGGCAATGATTACTTCTATTAGATTTTGAGTGCCACAGGATACCTTTTCCTATTACAGTAGCTAAAATACTAGCGATTGGTCTTATCTTTTTAATGAATCCTGGAAGTTTACTTTTTAGTTCTTCTTTAAGATCAGTTCTGCTTAGCCAGTAGCTGTAAGTCACCCAGTGATCGAATGCTCGATAGCCCAATTTCATGCGGACTTTACCAGGTGCACCCCTGGCAACATCGCCCGTGGTAGTGAAAAATAGCTGAAACCTCTTTTTTGCCTCTTCAAAATACTTTTTTTCATGATAGAAATACATACCCTTCCCACGAAAGTCAGGATGGCTCATGCAATTTTCAGTCTTGCCGGCCAAATATTTATTCCCCCAAAAGCTGAATGGAGTGGGTATTAAGCTATATTGGCCAATAAGTTGGTCTTCAGGCTCTCTGGAATCATCAAAAGTCAGCCAGACACTGCCGGGACCATCCCAAGTTTCTAGCCATTCCCAGGTATATTCGTCAGCACTGCGAATGGTTCCAGTGACCTTCTTATAAAGATGGTTTATGTGAACATAATCACCTGCTTGATATGCTCGGCTGGTTTTACTCATCATTTGGGACCTTTAGACGCAATATGCAGTCCACATTCAATTTTATCACTGCCAGTCCATCTGCCACTTCTTTCGTCCCCACCTTTATCTGCTGGTGCAGTACACGGGTAGCATCCAACACTTGGATAGAATTGATCATGGAGTGGATTATATGGCAGGTCAAACTTGCGAATGTGGTTCCAACATTGATCACTTGTCCAGTGAGCAATAGGGTTAATCTTGATCTGACCTCTTCCATCTATTTCAATAAGTTTTGTGTTAGCACGTGTAGGTGATTGATCTTGACGAGTACCGGATAACCAAATAGTATCTTCATGCATGATACTCATAAGAGGTTCTACCTTGCGATAGTGACAACATTTGTCCGGATCAGAGCGAAAAAGCTCCGGTCCATACAGCTCTATCAGTTCTTCCTGAGTGGATTCAGCCGATATTCTTTGAATGTCTAAATTCCAGTCAGCCATAATTTTCTTGCGCAATTTCAGAGTTTCCTCAAAGTGGTAGCCCGTATCAATAAAATAGATAGGGATCTTACCCTTTAAGTTTTTTACAAAACTTAATAGCACAATACCACTATAACCAAAAGCGGTGGTCATCATCAAATTATCGCTTAACTCCTGATAAGCGATCTCAATGATTTCGTGAGGATCTTTCCCTTCTAATAAGGGAGCTAATTTGGCTACGATAGCTTGCTTGTCAATCAAAGCATCATTTTCCGTCAGGGTAGAAGGCTGAGTAACCAGACTAGTTTAACTTGAGGATAGTTGAGATATTATTATGGAAAAATCTCTCCCATACCTCTTCACGTAAGGAATACTTCCATACGTCAATCTGGTCTTTGAAATCAGTAAGAGGATAGTCAGTGCCAAAGATACATCTGTCATTGAGATAGGTATTGGCTGCCTGAATGAACTCAGGAGCCATATATTTGGGACGCATAGCTGAAAATTCCAGATAGATATTGTTATGCCTTTGCGTGACTGCCAAAACAGGAGGCCCAAATCCGTTGCCTCCGTGGGACATAATGATCTTTAAAGCAGGAAAGTCGACGGCAATTTCATCAAAATAGGCTGGTTGGGCTTTCCACATATACTCACTACTTGCATAGTGAATACCAGAATGAATTATTACCGGTAAATCATGCATCTCGCAATAAGCGTAGAGTGCATAAAAGTCTCGGTCGTTAACATTTTTCTTACATAGGAAGCTGAAATCAATCGCGGCAGCACCTAATGAATGAAGTCTTGCTACTTCTTCTAACCCACCTCTGATCCCCCTATCTAGATTTACACCCCCAACCGGAATTAACTCTGAGTGTTGTTTAGCTAAATCTAGGATATGGGAATTCTCTTCAGGATTGCTTCCATACACCAGTAGTTTATCTACTCCAGAACTATTGGCTTCCTGGATCAACTTAGCGGTATCTAATTCGCCTATGCGCTCCTGTATATGGTATTTGTCTGCATAATCTTTAATTGCTGGATTATGATCGACATCCCAGAACTTGGTAAGTGTACTCGTCCTTAACCTGACTCGTCCATCAATAATTTTCATCTGACCACACTCCTCGTTAATAATATTTTCTGAGAATCACATCTCTATTTATTGCAGAAACACCTACTGGGGCAGCAATCAAGTGTTCATTTTGTAATATCGAGCGGGGTTTCCGTACCAGATCTCGTTGTCTCCCACATGATGTCGAACTTGCGAATTCGCACCGATAATGGAATTGCTCCCAATATTAAAGCCAGGCATTAGCAGGACATTAGCACCAATAAAAGCTCCGTCGCCAATCTCGCCAACAACCTTTTTATCACCTTCTTTTAAATTCGGAGTATCAGTCAAGACAAAACCGTATTTAATCGTGACGTTTTTCCCAATTGTTCCCCCTGCAGATATGGTACAGCGACTTCCAAAAGTTGTTCCATCACCAATCGAAACCTCACCTCGGATCTCACAATAAGCAGTAAAAGCACAGTTCTTACCTATCTTTGCTCCTGATCGTACAATGCAAAATGGACCGATCTTGGTATTATCACCAATCTCGACATTGTCTTCCACATAAGCATGTGAATGAATCTGCACATTATCACCAATCTTGCTATTCTTATAATCGCTCATCTATAATTTCTCCTCGTCATTTCACTTCTAGATTTGTATCGCAGTACTCGTTCTGCATAATTTAATATATATTTTATTCAATCTCATCAATTTAGTGGAATACCGATATGTCACAAGGAGCTTTCCCCTATAGAAGCTGGTCAATATCCCTTGACTGGCAATCTAACACACCCAGGGGACAAATGTATCCACCCCCGAATTTGTATACTTAGTCGATTGGCTCTAAAGTTACTAACAACCATTGACCATAGCCGGGTGTTACCATGTCTGATATTTTAAGTAGCGATACGCTACTTGGATGCTTCCATATTATCTTTTTTACCATACGAGTCGCCCTTTTAGCAAAATCCTGTTCTTTCACAATTTGCCATCCCTCGGGGAGCATTTTTGAAAAAGATCCTGCGTGATACGAATGTTGGTGCCCATGGTGCGGAGTATAACTATCACAGTGCATACACAAAACTTTGGGAATATTTTCACGAAATGGAACAGTTATCACAACTCTCTTTTTCGCCACTCTGCAAAGCTCTGAAACAGCATATCTGTCATCGATAACATGCTCCAAGGTTTCCATACAAACAACAGTATCAATAGTATTTGACTCGAATTGGTCTAGACTCCCATTACGAAAATTTAACCGAACTACATCTGACCCGAGGATGGAGTTTACTAGATTGACCCTGTCTTGATTCACTTCTGTACCAAAAATCTCACGTTTATCTTTTTGTGCTAATTTCAGAAAATCACCTAAATATGCTCCTACATCCAGAACGCTACCTGGCCCAACCTGTCTATAGCAAAGGTCAAAACGGTAGGCATCCAAGAGATCAAACGACCTCTCTGGTTTAGGCTCACCAAGTACTTCGAAAAAATTATCAGACAGTCTATCAGTCATTTATCAGCTCCGGAAATTAAGTCAAATTATTATTTCTGTGGGTCAAGCCTTGTATGTTTGTCGGCCTGGTAGGTAGCATAAATTGTCACCAGCGCCAAAACCATAAACGCAATTGCCCCAGCTAGACTATAAGTTTTTATCGTAAACCCAAAATCAGCATACGCTCTGGTATAATAAAAGCTTCCAAAAGTAACAAGAGTATAGAATAATTGCCACAATAAGCCCAGGTGCTGCTTACCTAGAACTGCAAAAATAGTGCTGAGAGGACTTGCTATAAATCGCATTAAATAGAAAGGAACCATACTGGCGGCTATTCGACCGGCCATACTCCAGGAGTCTCCGAACACAAATGCAAAGAGCTGTTCTCCAGTAAAAAATACGATTAAAAGCGGTATGATGATTATTCCAGCAAGTTTCCCCACGGTTGAGATCAATAACGGCATCATGGGTATCCCCTGGTCTTTATACCTGGCGATTTGCTGGTAATACACTTGTCCCACAGACATACCCAGTGTGTTAAGAGGCATGTTTAATAGGCGGATACCAATGGCGTAAAAACCAGCTTCAGCTACAGAAAAGTAACTCACCAGTAATAAAGGGGGTAAATTTCTTGATATGGTATTTAGTAGGATATTCCAGCTGGAAAAGAGAGGAAATTTCTTATGGATTCGTGCCTGTTCTAAAACACCTTGGATTGATACCTTCTTAGGCGATTCAAATCCCTTGGTTCTAATAAACATCGCGATATACCAACCCACACTCGCCAGTTGACCAAAGACATACCCTATCAATAAGCCAAGACCACTTACGAGACCGCTTAAGGCAATGGTGATTTGCGCTAATGCAGTACTAAGCCCAATAATTGATTTAGCAATCGAAGGCACTTTGAAATTCTTTGTACGGGAAAACCAAAAGCTAAAAATGTTATTTTTAGCTTCCAACAGAAGGATAATGGGTACAAAAAAGATCAACTGTTTGATTGCAGATGTCTGATAGAACTGATCTAAATATCTGGGTTCGACAAAATATACTATGACACTAATAATGCTTATGACCCCAGCCAGCCCCACCGAGAGAACAAGAATATTCAATGCATCTGTTTTGTTATTGGCGAGAGGTAAAGCCATCTCATATCTAAGTGATGAGAGTGCCCCGAGAATCAGACCAATGGACAGTACAAATTGCAGCTGCCCAAAATCAGAGGGTGTGAACAAGCGAGAGAGTAGCGGTGCTGCTAATATTACGCTGATTTGTCCAATTGCAGTGCCAGAACTCAGAGTAGCAACATTGGACGCAAATGTACCTTTGGTGAAGATTCTTCTAAGCAATCCCTTCATCGCTTTAAATCCATAGATGCGATCAATGAACTTACCATTTTTTGAGCTACGTTATCCCAGCTGTGATGTTTTGCCAAATCCAGTCGTCTGGAATCTGTCTGCACCAACAATGCTTCGCCTACTCGTTCAATAAACTCTTCATGAGTATTCCCTACGAAGATCACATCCTTCAAACCATCAATTGTTGATGAATAGTTCATTGAAACGACGGGCTTGCCAGCAGCGCTGTATTCATAGAGCTTATTGGGATTAAGTGGCTTCGTTAGCTCATCAACGACAAAGGGGATCAATCCGAGACTAAAAGATTGTACAAAGGCTGGGAGTATCTCATAGTCCACCTTGCCCAGATACTGGAGATTATTCAAGTTCGTGAAAGCTTCTCTATTCTTGAACCAGCCTGGACTTATCTCCGGTCCAATCAACACGACCTCATGATCTGGATAGACTCGACAAATTTTAGCCACCAATTCTTCATCTATCCAGTCCATTGCTCCGGCATAACCCAAAATTGGTTTTTTAACATCTTGGAGCAAACCAGGTCGTGTTTGGGGCGTTGAAAAGTGCTCAAAATCCACCCCGTTGCCCAGCAAGCCTATGTTACGCGCACCATATTTTTCAATAGACTGTTGTATCTCAGGGCTTACTGCAAAACTTAAGTCTGCCTTTTTCATGTATGCAGAGAGGTATCCTCCTAACCATGCAGGAGTACCTGGAAAATCTAAATGAGCATCATTTGCATCATAAAAATGGACAACCGCTCTCTCTCGAGCTACCACTTTTCCCCAAAATAACGAACTTAGTCCAATAAATCTATCACGCCCGCTAAATCCCAATATCATACTTGTCAGTTTGAAGTAGATCGTTCCAATAAAGCCCATGATAAGCCGCGTCAGATATATATCCTGAATACGAGTTAGTAGTGATTGTGGGATAGTCTTCAGAAAGGGTATTGTAATAACGGTGAGATTGCCATCTCGATGTGGAAGCCAGTGTTGTTTTTTACCCACCACATACGGTTCAATATACAGGATTTGCCAATCATCAGGGAACCGCTTTAATATCTGCTGCTTACGGGTTACCAGGTAATCCCACTTGATCTCTGCGAACCATACTAATTTCTTCATAGAGAAGTTAACTTCATTATCTCTGCTCAGTTCCGGACTTTAATCGCTGAGTGATTAGAATCATGAGGTTAGGGAGACTAAATAGAATCTGGCTGATAATGATACTCGGCCACTGATACCAAGCTGCATGGCGGCTATATATTTGCATCATACCTCTAAATTTCCGTATGAGTTTAAGAAACCCATACTCCCCACCTACTGAGGCAGAAACCTTATGATAGATCCTACTCTGTGGAACGAAGATCAATTCATACCCTGCACCAGTGCAGCGTAAGGACAGGTCAACATCTTCCCCATACATTTTGAATGCCGGATTAAATCCACCGAATTCCTTGGCAACTGAAACAGGCATCATAAGACAACAGCCGGTGATATATTCAGTTTTTTGAGTTATTAAGTCAATTGAGTTTACTGAGTCTCTAATATGATAATGTGCAATGGTTCCAGTCCATAAATTGACCTTACCACCGCCATACCAGACCTTATCAGGGTTTGCAGAATAACACATGAGAGGTGCTGATATTCCTACCTGTTCATTTTTATTAAATGCAGACAATAGCGGCTCAAGGAAATCAGGTTCTACTGTTGTGTCATTATTTAAAAATACTACAAAGTCAAAGCCCTGTTCAGCCGCCCATTTCAAGCCAACATTGTTCCCTCCGCCATAGAGAAGGTTCGACTCTAATTCTATCATGTGATTTTTGGGAAAAGCCTGCTTAATTCTTGAAACCGAGTCATCATCAGACCCATTATCAATCACCACAGCCTCATATTTATCATAGCTTAGCTCTTGTAATGATGTCAGACACCCAAGCGTGTCATCTGCCCCATTCCAATTCAGGACCAAGATACAGACTCGAGCATCACCCATCCTGTAGTACTCCAGTCAATTGGCTACAAAAATCTGCAATTGAAAATTGAGATTTTGTATTCTTGACATTGTCCATCATCCTGTATTTGTCATCACCGTTAAAAAACTTTAGTATTGCTGTCCCCAGGGCCTGAGGGTCATCAGATTTAACTAAATAGCCAGTTTGTCCATCTTCGATGTACTCCCCCAAACCGCCGACCTGAGTTGCAATTACCGGTCGATCCATTTGAAAGGCGATTCCAATAATTCCGCTCTGGGTAGCAGTTCTGTACGGTAAAACAAGCACATCACAGGCAGCAAAATAGAGAGGCAGTTCATCATCAGGAATAAATTCGTTTCTGTAGACAACATTTGAAGCTATTCCGGTCTGATTGATCAAATCTTTATACTTCTGCTCGTCCTCATAAGCCTCGCCGAGAATATACGCTTGATAATCTTTTAGCTCATTGTGAATAATTCCCAGCGCCTTTATAAGAACATCCAAACCTTTGTAGGGCCTAATCAAGCCGAAAAATAAAATCACCGGTTTATCTGAGAGTTTCAGCTCAGATCTTGCTTCCTCTTTGGTGTAACGGGATTTATAAATTTCGTAAAGTGGATGATATAGCGTCTTTACCTGACAATTCGATTTGTGGGCTAAAACATCTTTCGTGACAGATTCTGCCATGGTAAAAACCTGATCGGCATGTGACAATACGCGTTTCGCCATCCAGGAATCAATAAATGACTCCTCATGGGGAATAAGATTATCTACTAAAACGGCAACTTTGATCCCAGACCGCTTCAAACCGCTACTCATTAGCCTTATCAACAAGGCAAAGAAAGGATTCCAATATCGAAAAATAACCCAGTCTGAGCTGTGGGCTTCAATCTCCCTGATAGCTCTATACCATGTGTAAGGATTTATTGAATCAATAATACGGCTGGATGGAAAGTCGGAGGCTAGTTCGCCCCGTTTATATTCAGTTTTCCCTGGAAATAGAAAACCAGGATATTGACGGGAATAATTGATAAACTGAACAGTATGTTTGTGCGTCAACTCCTCATAAAGGAGTGCACTTAAATCTGAAATGCCACCCCTGTAGGGAGGTCCAACACTTACCAATGAAAGTCGCATACACAATTCACTCAGTCATCATCACGGATGACAGGTTTCTCCCTTTTGAAAGAACTGGTTATCAATTCCCCAAGCAGTCCCATGGATACAAATTGTCCTCCTAATATGGAGAGTAAAATGCCCAGGTAAAAAACAGGCCGATTGTTGATCCATTGTCCTGTTCCAAAGAAATATTGCTGTAGCCATTGAATAGTCAAAAAGCTTAGTATGCCAAACCCCATAACGAGTAATAACATGCCTGCGAGACCAAAGAAATGCATCGGTTTACGCATATATTTTCCCAGGAATAGAACCGTAAATAGGTCTAGATACCCAGTAAAGAGACGCTTGATCCCATACTTAGACTCTCCGTATTTTCGCACACGATGTTGAACCACTTTTTCAGTACAAGAAAATCCTTTTTGTTTCGCCAATACAGGGATGTAACGATGCATCTCACCATAGAGCTCAACATTTTTTACGACTTTTTTAGTATATGCTTTGAGCCCACAATTAAAATCATGAATAGGGATTCCCGAAAGTCTTGATACAGTATAATTATATAACTTTGATGGCCATCTTTTACCGATTGGATCATGACGCACCTGCTTCCAACCACTCACCATATCCCAGCCCTCATCCAGCACAGCAATGAGGGGAATAATCTCCTCAGGGTCATCCTGTAGGTCAGCATCCATCGTGATTATAAAATCACCCACTGCCTCTTGAAATCCGACATTTAAAGCCGCGGCTTTGCCATGATTCCTTTGAAAACTGACAACTTTTGCTCTTTCATCCGACTTGGCTAACTCACGAATTTGTTTCAGTGAGGTGTCTGTGGATCCATCATCAATGAAAAGGACTTCAAATGCATATTCAGAAGGATCTAATGCCTGCTTGATCTGTGAAAACAGTTCATTGACTGATTCTTCTTCATTGTAAAGCGGAACTACTATACTGACTATACTCAAAGTGATGTCCTCGTTAATTTTTATTCGTGTAATTTTTCGGCACGCATATAATAGATATAAGCTTCGTTTGACTTTCCAAGATACTCCAAAACATCCCCCATATGCATCAAAACCTCAGGGTTATCAGGGTTGATACTGAGGGACCGATCAATAAAATCTCTGGCTAACTGGATGTGGCCAAGTTTAAAGTATATCCAACCTGCAGTGTCCAAATAGGGTGCATTATCAGGGTTGATCATCAGCGCTCGTTCAACATATTCTGCGGCATGTCTCAATGTATCTTCTCCAACCTCCCCCTCACTTAACATGTAGGCATAATTGTTTAGAGCGAGGTCATCATCGGCGTCTATCTCAATGAGCCGTAGATAAGTCAGTAAAACGTCATCACGTCGTCCCAATAGTTCCAGCGTGTTTGCTACCATATGTAAAGTTTGTTGGTCTTCCGGCCTAAGTCTCAAAGCTGCACGCTGAGCATCGAGGGCCAATTCATAGTGAATAGAGTCCCCCATGTTGGCTGCAATCTCATAAACGATACTTCCCATGAGACGATGAAGGAAGAAATCCTCAGGAAACGCAGGTAAATAATTCCCAAGAATCTCTTTTGCCATGTTGACATCATCGATATCCAGATAAGTCCAGACCAACATTGAGATAGCATTTGATAAATCAGGTCTCACTTCCAGTATATCTTCAAGGTAATCACGCGCTGTACTGGATTCTCCTGCATCTATCAAAAGCTGACTAAGTTTTAGCTTTAAATCCCAGGAATCAGGATATTCATTGACGACACTCGTCAGATAATCCACAGCAGCCATTTCCCCATGCATGACTTTCACCAGGTCTGTCTTCATACTTTGCAGATCCATGGAATAGGGTGCCACTTCGATGAGAGAATCCATCAAGGCCTCAGCCTCAAAAAACCGGTTCATCCCCAGAAATAGTCTTATTTGCCGGCCAACCAAATCTGTTTTTGTTGGCATCCTTTTAATGAGTTTGCTATAAAGCTCAGTGATATGAGAGTAATCATTGGTACTCAAATAGATCGTTTCTGCACGCTGCAGGGCTGCTACCCTATCAGTATCCAGCTCCCAAAGTCGAATTAAATACTCAGCTTCTTTTAACGTATCGCCCAGCATATGATGAATTTGTGCAGTTTGTAGGATAGCATAATCATTATTGTATTCCATATCCAAGACTCGATTGAAATATCCCAAGGCAGTAGTGAACTCCTTGTCCGTCTGTGCGATCTCACCCAAAAGCTCCAATGCTTCCACATGCTGTGGGAACAGCTCGATCACTTTGAGAAGTTTTTCTTTGGCTAAAGTTTGGCGATCCAGTTTTAGATAAAGCGTGGCTAGTGAATAATGAATGTCAACTGCATCCGCATCAAAAGAGAGAGCCTGTATATAGGCACTGATAGCTTTCTCGAAATCTCCGGCAGACTCAAGATCCATTCCATACATAAAAGCTTCCATGGCTCGGGTGTCGTATATGCGTACCGGCTCGTCCGAATATGCGGAAACTGCAAAGACCAGGAAAGCGGCCAGAAATAAGTAACGGGGTATTCTATAGTAAAATGGTTTGATAACTCTCCTACCCCTTAACTTCTACGGGTAGCTCAGGCAATGGTTTCCCTACATATCTCAATACGAGATAAAGAGCTGCTATACTAAGTGCATAGAACAACACACCTGTGAGATACGAAGATTCTGCGATAAAACCGACAGGCAAGAAACCGAATAAAACCGCTACTCCACCAACCACAAGGGCATAAGGAAGTTGAGTCTGAACATGATCCACATTATCAGCACCACTTGCCAATGATGAAAGAATGGTTGTGTCTGAGATAGGTGAACAGTGATCCCCAAAAGTTGCACCACTAATAATGGCTGAAAATGTTGCCAAAAACATCACACTATTTATGTCCCCAAAGAGTTGAATTGCCAGTGGTATTAGCAGTGGGATCAATATGGACATGGTACCATAGGAAGTACCAGTGGCAAAACTAATGAGCGCTGCAATAATGAAAGTGATTGTGGGGAGTAACATTGGAGATATGAAGTCCTGAGTGTAATAAACTATAAAATCAGCCGTATGCATGTCTGTGCAAACCGAACCTAAACTCCAGGCCAGTACTAATATGATTACAGCAAGAAACATGGTTCTCGCTCCCTCAAACCAGCTTCTCAATGCAGTTTTAATATCCAACAGTTTCTGACCTAGGGCCAGAACTATTGCAATAAATGTGGCGATATATGCAGCCCATAAAAGGGCCAGACTTGAATTTGTGTTGTCCATAATAAGCAGGGTTTTCTGAAGGAAGCTGCTATTCTCTGGGAAAGAATCTGGCATCCCTGTCACAATCATCCCAACAATTGTCATCCCGATAATTATAAAGATGGGAATGACTGCGTTATACCAGCGATGCGGAATGCCCTCTGGAATTGAATTCTTCAATGCTGAATCATCTGAAAGCGGTGTTGCACCAGGCCGTGTTAATTGCCCTGTGGTTATCACTCGATGTTCAGCCGTGTACATGGGGCCAAATTCACGACCCATCAGTGCATTCATAAACACAAAGATTATGGCCAGTATCGCATAGTAACTGAAGGGAATTGATAATAAGAAGATGAGATAAGCATTAGCGCTGATATTGAGGTTTAGGAGCTGTCCATCCAAAAGTGACATGGCAAATACAATCCATGTACTAATTAAACCAACACTGGCGACGGGTGCAGCTGTAGAGTCAACGATGTAACTAAGCTTTTCCCGGCTGATTCTCAATTTATCAGTAAAAGGTCTCATGGTATTGCCAACTAATAAACTGTTGGCATAATCATCAAAAAAGATAAACAAACCCATTGCTGCAGTGGCAACCTGACCACGAACACGGGTCTTGGCAAAGCGAGCAGCAATTGAAACTATGCCTGCCAAACCACCATTTCTCTGAATAATCCCTACAAGCCCCCCAAAACCGAAGGTAAATAATAAAATAGTAACATGCCCTGAATCGGCTACCGTATCAACAATGTAAGAATCTAACGATCGCAGGAATCCGTTGACGGGATTAAAGCTGACCATCACTGTTACTCCTGCCCATATTCCTGAAAAAAGAGAGAGCAGCATTTCTTTTGTCACCAGGGCCAATACAATGGCGAGTAGTGGAGGAAGGAGACTCAACCATCCTGGGATAACTGAGACAACCTGCTGATGGACTTGCCCAGTTTCCATTGGATATTCAATTGTCGATTCAGAACCTAAGATCACCTTTTGAGATCCAGAAGAACTTGTGATACTCAAGGATTCTCCATTGAACCCCTTAATAAGAACAGGATTTTGGACTGTGGCATCTGAAAAGCCCTGCCAAGTCAACTCAAAGGGCACATTTGACAGGATTACTGTTGGGAGGTTAAGTGTTTGAGCGGAAATATTTACCACTGACCCCATTAATATTAGCGAGATCGCGAGCCATTTTCGGATCATTGTTATTGTTTTGATTTTGGTGCCATCCCTGTCTTGAATTTTACTACCTGATTTCCACCCTGTTCTTTGGCGGAATACATCGCCGTATCTGCTGACTGAATCAAATCTAGCATGGTTTCCCCATCTTTTGGGTATTCAGCCATGCCTATGCTTATTCTATTCTGAATACTGATGGCGTTCATTTCATATTTATGCTTATAAATGGCTTCACAGATTCGCTGGGCACTGGCCATACAAGATGCTGCATCTGTATTTACCATAATGACGACAAACTCTTCGCCTCCATAGCGGCCAGGAATATCACTGGTTCGAATAGAGTCACGTATTATCTGGGCAGTCTCCCGTAATACATGGTCACCCATTAGATGGCCGTGTGTATCATTAACTAATTTAAATTTATCCAAATCGAGAAAGAGTACGACCAAAAAGTTCTGATAACGTTTAGCTCTGGCCAATTCCTCCTCAAACCTTTGCTTTAGAGCGCGTAAATTATAAAGATTAGTCAAGGTATCAATAGTTGCATAATTGGTCAATCGTTCAAATAGACTGAACCGTGTTAGGGCAGCTCCCAGACTTTGGCTGATCATTTCAAAAATATTGATCTCACTCTGTTTTACCGAATGCTCTGTTTTCGATTCAAGGATCAAGACCCCGGGTGCGTTGTTGACTCTTGCCAGAGGAAAGCCCACGACTTGATCATAGGGATAATCATCCGTATCACCAGCTCGGTAAAGCCCTTCGGGTAATTCTTCTTGACTCTTCTTATAGATAAAATATTGACCGCTTGTCAGAGATCGACTGACAACAGAATTATACATGGGGTAGCTCATCCCCAATTGCAATCCGCTTTCCTCCCCTTCGATATAATCGATGAGAAAATAATCAGGCATATCCTCAGGCTGTAGTACCAGTACCGCCCGATCGAATTCAATAAAATATTTACCAAATCGTGAGATTTCATTGAGATAGTCAGCTTTGGTTGCAGCCATATTCAAATGAGTATTCACTTCCAGCATCACGGAAAGGTGTTTACTCCTTTTTTCGTACCTGTCTAATAGCTCGGTGGCTATATAATTTGAGCCAATACTCATTGCCAATGTATCAAACACATCCATATCCAATTGAGAGACATCCATATCTTCAGGAATAATAGTAAGCAGGAAACCTGCAAGGCTATCATCGTGACCAATAGGTGACATCAAAATATTTGATGACTTATCTAATGAGTTTTGAACAAAGATGTCATCGTTCTCTTCGCTTGAGATTAATTGGCTTGAAAAGTGTTTTTGGGATTCAATTATTATAAATAAAGACATCTCTGCTGATAATGTCTCAATCATGTGATCTTCATTTGAAGGGAGGTTTCTTAGTTTAAAGTGTCCCCTGTTGTCTAAGATGTAAACGTATGTGTGTATTCCAGGATAGATTGAATACAAAACATTGATAGAATTAATTACCTGGGTCTTAAAAAGAGCCTTTGTATCCAGATTTGCTATGTCCATGTCAGCAGGTGCCATAGTCAACGCCTTCCTTTTGAACTGTATGTAATAAACCAGTCAACACGATAAGCTTTCAGACATTCTTAACATCACGTCTTTTCAGACAGTTTTGCTATAGACTTAAAGTTAAATGTGAGGAGTGTCAAAATCAATTGATACTCCTAAGATTCCCAGGATAATTTTAAATCATGTTTTTGGGGGTTAAAGTTGGATTACAACCCTATTTTTTGCCGCTGACAAGCTGTAAGGAAGTGTTATTAGAGTTAATAGTACTGGGATGTGATTGCAATGAATCAGTCTGTCCAGCCGTTATACTATCAGTTAAACCAACTAGAAAATTTTCCTGTATAGGTTGAGCATTTTGTTGCTCGGTATAAGTGTTCATGCCGCGCGGGTTGCCCTGCAGAACAGGATCTATCCACATGTTGAGGCCAACAGCGACAACAAACCCTGCTGCGATTGCAATCCCGGCAATGCGAGTATATGAGGAATGATAGAACTTCTGCATGAGATTCTCATTGTCAGATTCATGAATTTTTAACAAAAGATCGTTAGTAAAATTTGAACTAGTAGATATGGGTTGAAGGTCGTGGAGTTGGGAAATTACTTGGGTTAATTCCTGGAATACAGAAAAACATGCGTTACATATAGCTAAGTGCGAGTCTACCCTGGCTTTTATTTCTGATGAAAGCGAATCGTCCTGATATCCTGTAAATTGTTCACAAATGTAGGTACATTCATTGTTCTGCATGCTTCTTATTCCTTGATGTATGTTGCTCTAACAATAGCAATTATGAATATTGATTACTCCCTTAGGTAGCTCAACGTTTCCTGTAATTTCAATCGTGCTCTATTCACACGTGATTTGACCGTCCCCATTGGGATGTCGAGTATTGTACTTATGTCATCGTATGAAAGTTCCTGAATATCTCGCAAAATTGTAATTGTTTTAAAAGGCTCAGGAAGGTTATCAATGGCCTTCATTATTTCTTCACCAGCATAGCTATTGAAAACGATTCCTTCTGTGCCCTTATCAGTATCAACAGGCGTGAACTCATTGTCATCAAATGATAGTGCTGACATGGTATACGTCTTACGGCGCTTACGTTTTCTCAATTCAGAGCGGGCTAAATTCCCTGCGATGGTATATATCCAGGTCGAGAATTTTGCAATCTCGCGATACGCATGCTTTTTCTTATACACTTTGAGGAATGTTTCCTGAACCAGATCTTCGGCATCAGTCATATCATTCAGAAACCGATATACAAAATTTATAAGTCGATCTTTATAGCGATCAACCAACTCAACAAATGCCAGTTCGTTGCCACCCTGGAATTCAGCAATAAGTTGTTCGTCAGTTTTTGGAGTATTGTCAGTCATATTCAATTCATACTACTTTCGAGACCCAGCCTGAGAAGGCAGAGAGCATATCCATTGACCCTAATCTAAACTCACGGTCTATATCTGCCAACGCCTGTGTTGCTATTTGTAATTCATCAAGTTTATAATTTCTAGACAATGTCTCCAAATCTTTTAAGAAATAATAAGATGTGACACCCTGTCCTATTGTTTTCCGAGTCGCAATACTTTCTTGTAGAGCCATGAGTTGGATCAAACGATTGTATAGTAAGGCGACAAGGTACGGAAGACCCTCTTTCCCACGATGATGTATCTCAGCCAAAGTTTGGATCGCAAGCTTTCGATCTCTTATTGAAACCGCATCAATAAATTGTGAAACCTGGGCATTCTCCACTGACCCGGAAATCCTATCCACCATTTCTTTTCCAACACTCTCCTTGGAGTCATGGAGATAAATGGATATTTTTTCAAGTTCATTGTCGATAATTGCCAATTCTCCCCCACTCAATTCAATGAGACGATGTGTAGCTGAGTCCTGAAGTTCTACCCCATGATCAGTGGCAATTTGACTGACAATTCTAGGCAATACCGTGCTTTCTGGAATACTTAGCGGAACAACTCGTGCGATTTTCTGAATATCATCCAGCCACTTGGCTTTACGGTATTCGCTAATAGAGTAGTGAGCTAAGACCACCGTATCTGCTGGGATATTTCCTAATATTTCTGAAAGCTTCGTCTTTACTGATTTTCCTGAGCCCTGAATCTCGTGCAATAAGACCAAACTGGCCGATGAGAATAAACCCCCACCACTCATAAGCGAGCTTAGATCAGGTGCTGCTTTAAGATCAGCTCCCCACCGTTGCACTAAATCGGCATTTTCACCATACTTTTTTTTAAATGCAGATCGAAGACTAACTATAAACTGTCTGTACAGATAATAGTCAGATCCTGATGCAAAATACAGTGAGGCGAGTTTACCGCTATTGAGGTCACTAATGACCTGAGAGTATGCTGCGTATGGTTCTACCCTGGCTGCCATTTTAGAAGTAGAACAATCCTAAGGTAGCAATACTAAAGCAATACCAGGCAAAATAATGAAGTCTACCCTGACGAAGCAACTGGAGTAACCATTTCAAACTTACATAGCCCACAATAAAGGAAACAAGCAAGCCTACAACAAGAACAACACTTTCATCAAACGAGATGCCAACCTCTAACAAATCTTTGAATTCAAGCGCTGTGGCAGCAACAATAAGAGGTAGAACCATGATAAAGCTAAAGCGAGCTGCCTGCTCCTGTTTCACTCCTAATGCCAGAGCCATTGTGATGGTTGAGCCAGAACGTGAAATCCCCGGGATCAGTGCTAAGGCTTGTGCAAAACCAATCAAAATTGCCTGCTTCGCATTGATGGACTGATTCGTACGCTTGAAATATTTTGTGGAAAAAAGCATGGCTCCTGTCACTAATAGAGCAAGGCTGACCATGAAAGGTTTAGAGAATAGATCACTAATGTAATCCCTCAGTAACAATCCCAGGAAGCCAGCAGGGAGCATAGCTAATATCATTAATACCGATAGTTTAAAATCAGGATTACTTGAGTATTCAGTTTTCCATTGACTGGGCTTTAAAAGACGAGGGAAAAAGACACTGGATAAATTCAAAATATCTTTCCAAAAAATGACTACCACGGCAAGGAATGTTCCCAAATGAACAACTAATTCAAAGGCGATACTATTTTCAAAGGCATGAGACCCCAGGAGCGCTTCTCCCAAAACTAGATGTCCAGAGCTGGAAACAGGTAAAAATTCAGTCAATCCCTGTATCACAGCCAATATTGCAGCACTAAGAACACTCATTTTTTCATCCCAATCACTGACATCATTCTCCCTGTTACATTTTTATCCCGACGATGTGAGAAAAATAATTCTTCATCCCGAAAACTACAATAATCTAATACTTCTATCTGAGTCTTCGGAACTCCCCTACTTATGGCAACATCCCTTAAATAGCTATTATTATCAAACTGATAGCGAGGGGAATTTGATTGCGCTTTCAAATAGTTGTCTGGAAACTTATCTGTAAATTCAGGTCCCACCTCAAAGTTCTCCTGACTTAGTCCAGGGCCTATCACCATATTTAACGAATCAGTGGATATCGCGAAGGAATTCAATAGCTTTTCAATCGTTTTACCCAGCAGGTCCAGTTCAGAACCTTGCCAACCAGAGTGTACAGCCGCTACTACTGGAGCGACATTCGACCAAAGTAGAATGGGTGAACAATCTGCGGTCAAAATGCTTAAGAACACACCGCTTGAGTTGGTTATCATGGCATCGCATTCTTCAAACGTTCCAGCCTTTTCAACTATCTGAATACCATCACTACTGATCTGTTTTGCCTGGGCCAGGTTCAGTTCAGAAATATCATATTCATCAAGGAACAATTGTCTATTCTTGGAGATATTTTCCATGGAATCACCACGTGATGTAGACATATTTAAGCTGCCAAAAGGCTGGGGACTTACTCCTCCAAGTCGGGTAGAAAATCCTAGCTCAATATGTTTGGGTACATCCAGATTATTTGGTTTAATGATTCTTATTCGATCTCTGATGGTAACTCCACATTGACACTATCCATATATATACTATCCATGGAGAAAAATCCGGAGTTATCAAAATAGCCCTCAAGCTCAAAGCCCTTATCAACATAATCCATAAGGAAGACCAGGTTATTCTCACGCCTAGTATCTCCACCCCACTGAATTTGGTGAACGAGTCCCTCGTAGCTTGGCGAGTTTAGAAGAACGTCCCATAATTTAGGTCCGGTTCCCCCAGCAAACCTGGAAGCCTGCAGCAGCATGCCCATCACATCATAGCCCATCAAGTCGTATTGCTCTGGTCGGTGCTTGAAAATACGTAGATATTCTTCAGAATAAGTATCGCTGATCTCCTGAAAGCCCAAACGGTCTCCTGAAACAAGGGTTAACTCAGGTATGTATCGTGCATTTTTCTTCAATGTCTCTTGATCAAGCCAATTCTCATCACCTAGCACATGAGTTATTAAATTATTGCTAGCAAGCTGATAAAGGATATAGCGGATACTTCCCTTGTGGATCGGAAAGAACATGCCATCAATATGGGATAATTCGACCCGATTAGAGTCTTTTCTAGTGGGGTGTTGTTTTTTCAGAATGGGTTGAAGTTGATTCTCATAAACATTTACCGAATCTCCTTCAGAGATCAAACCCATCAACAAAGAGTCTAATCGAAGTGAGTCTTCTTGCATCTTTGCATATAACTCTTCAAGTCCTATTTCACGAATTCTCCGGAAGTGGATTTTGGAGATATCCGTTGGTTCGCCAACATACCAACCCTGGTACTGAACGACTCCTCCGAGCTCATCAACGCGGGTAGAAAAATTGTCCGCAAACTGTTGGCCATATTCAGTTGATGGAGCGATGATCGCAAATGTTTCCAGCCCCAAGGTTTTTACTGCATATTCTGCCATAGCTTCAGCTTTACGCTCACGTGTCGCCGGAAATTGAAAAATACCATTAGAAAGATCTGTCAAATTATTCTCAGTGGCAGTAGGAGCTATAATTGGAATATTATTACCCTCCAAGACAGCTGCTGTTCCCTTTATATTCTCATTGGTCAGGGGTCCAATCTGAGCAATGATCTTTGGATTATCTCTAACCATACGGGCTATTTTAATGGTCTCAGTTAACTCACTAGCATTGTCATAAATATGCAATTCCACGTGCTGATCAGTACTGTCCATGTAGGTCATGGCAGCATACTTGATTCCATCTAGAACTGGAGAACCAATGGAGGATAGTGCACCGGAAAGTGGTAGCACTACTGCAATATGAACTGTATCTGCCAGAGTGCCCACAAAACTATCATACAAATTGATTGCTCGCTTCCGCAGGTCTTCGCTCTTAATATATGGTCTTAAATTGAAGAGAATATCTATAGCCTCGCCCTGCATACTCTCTGCCATGAAACGCTGAGCAACAAGAAGTGCCAGCAGCTGACCAGTTTCATCAATAGATCTACTTGCCAAAGCACGAAGATCGTTCACCTCACATGCTGTCCCCACTAAGGATTCAGTATACTTTAATGCTTCTCTACGAATTTTGCGATCCTCTGACTGACCAACTGATTTCGCAAAATACCAGGCTGCCTCTCTCGGATCACCAAGATCGAGGTAAATTTCACCCAGTAGAAACTGAATATCATCCTCGTATTCACTCTGCGGATAGCTTGCTGGATAATCCCTGGCTAACATGAGTGCTCGTTGATTAAAACCTAATTTATTGTAGCATCGAATCCGCATATACGAGGAAGCAGATTGTTGAGGATTCAATTCAATCTCTTCTTCTGCTAATTCAGCAAAAACTCTTAATGCTTCCCAGTACGCTCCCTGATTATATAGTGCCACACCATCCTTGAAATCAGGCCGGGCACTAAACAGAAATAATGGGACTAGTAGACTGAGAAAAAAATAGCGCATTAATTTACTCCACCGTTACGCTCTTAGCTAAATTTCTAGGTTGATCCACATCGCATCCACGTTCCACAGCGATGTAATATGACAGTAGTTGAAGCGGGATGACATTCAAAATAGGGGCTGTAAAAGATAGCGCCGGAGGAACATAGAGTACATGATCGGCTATCTCCTTAATTCGCTCATCTCCTTGGGTTGCCAGGGCAATAACCCTCCCCTTGCGAGCCTTAACCTCTTCAATATTACTAATAATCTTGTCATAGGTCTTGTCCTGGGGGGCAATAGCGACAATAGGCATTGACTCATCGATCAATGCAATCGGTCCGTGTTTCATTTCTGCGGCAGGATAGCCTTCCGCGTGAATGTAGGAAATCTCTTTTAGCTTAAGAGCACCTTCAAGGGCAACAGGAAAATTCACACCACGACCCAGATAGAGAAAATTTGAAGCATCTGCGTACAATTTGGCTATCTCGGCAATTTGATCAGCCTGCTTTAAGACCCACTCAACGTTTTCCGGCAACTTCTGCATACTTTGGGCAATCTCAATGCCAGTTGCCCTGGTCATTCCCATAAGTCTTGCTAATTTTAGCGTAAGTAGTGAGAGAACCGTTACCTGCGAGGTAAAAGCTTTCGTTGATGCGACGCCGATCTCGGGTCCGGCATGGATATATACACCAGCTTCAGTTTCTCTGGCTATTGAGCTTCCGACTACGTTGCAAATACCCAGGACTCTCGCTTCTCTCTGCTTTGCCTCTTGAATTGCTGCCAAAGTGTCTGCCGTTTCACCCGACTGACTAATGGCAAAAACAATAGATTTTGCATCCACTAGCGGTTCTCGATAACGAAATTCGCTAGCGTACTCCACTTCACTGGGAAGCCTGGCGAATTGCTCGAACATCATTTCACCAATAAGGCCTGCATGCCATGATGTACCACAGGCAGTAAAATAACGCTGATCGGCATGTAGGATAGCTCCTGTCAGATGGTCAATACCACCCAGGTGCGCACTCCCCTCTTCAGGGAGGAGTCGACCTCTCATGGCATCATAAATGGTCTGGGGTTGACTAAAGATTTCCTTAAGCATAAAATGCTCGTATCCACCTTTTTCAACCTCTTCCAAATTAAATGTGATCTTGTGAATCTTTTTTGAGACAGGTTCATCATCACCCGAATAGGTTTCTATCCCACTTGGAGTGATCACGCCAATCTCATCATTGTCCAGATAAATCACATCTTTAGAATATTTAAGAATTGCGGCAACGTCTGAAGCGACAAAGAATTCGTTCTCACCCACAGCCATAATGAGTGGAGCACCCTTTCTTGTACAGACAATTTTTTCAGGCTCATCAGCATGAACAATGGCCAAACCGTAGGCACCCACAACATGTGACAGGGCTTCACGGACAGCATGCTCTAGATTACCATGATATGCCTGACTGATCAATGCTACGACAACTTCAGTATCTGTTTCACTGCTGAATTCATAACCTGTATTGGTTAATTCGTCTCTGAGGATCTTGTAATTCTCAATGATTCCGTTATGTACGATGGCAACCTTACCATCCTGACTAACGTGAGGATGGGCATTTTCAGTGGTAGGTAGTCCATGAGTGGCCCAACGCGTGTGGCCAATAGCAATAGATCCATTGGTTTGTTGACGGGCTAAGACACCCTGTAATTTACTCACTTTACCAGTGACTTTTTCCAGCTCAAGCCCAGATTCTCCAAGTAAAGCAATACCACAGGAATCATAACCCCTGTATTCCAGTCGTTGCAAACCCTCGATCACAACAGGAACCGCATTATTTTTACCTATATATCCAACTATACCGCACATAATTTTCTTTTTCTCATTATTTGTTTTAGGACAAGGTTTTCAATGCTATTCCCACTCAATAGTTCCAGGTGGTTTGGAGGTAACATCGTATACAACACGATTCACTCCATTGACAGAGTTGACAATTTTACTTGAAACGTCTGCAATGATCTCATATGGAATTCGCACCCAGTCTGCAGTCATTCCGTCCAGGCTATGAACAGCTCGAATGGCCAGAACATTTTCATAGGTTCGCTTGTCACCCATAACGCCTACGGTTTTGAGAGGTAAGAGAACTGTAAATGCTTGCCAGATCTTGTCATACCAACCCGTTTCGTATAAGGTTTCAATAAATATCTTATCTGCCGCTCGGAGAATTTTCAGTCTGTCTTCATTTACTTCCCCTAAACATCTGACCGCTAAGCCAGGTCCGGGAAAAGGATGACGACCTATAATCTTTTCAGGTACATTCAATACCCTGCCAACAGATCTTACTTCATCTTTGAATAGTTCTTTAAAGGGCTCAATAACCTTAAAGGACATTTTTTCAGGGAGCCCACCCACATTATGATGGCTTTTTATGGTTACGGCATGACCTGAAACCGCTCCACTTTCAATCACATCTGGATACAAGGTGCCTTGGGCAAGAAACTCAATACCATGATATTGCTCGGCAACCTCCTCAAATGATTCAATAAAAACGCGGCCAATGATCTTGCGTTTCTTTTCAGGCTCTTTTACACCTGCAAGCTCAGTTAAAAACGCCTTGCTGTAATCATATTGATAGATTTTGATGTGGGAAAACTCAAACAAGGCCTTGACCTCTTCCGACTCGTTCCCTCTCAAGAGACCATTATTGATAAAAACAGGGATACAGTTTTCACCAATTGCTTCATGTAGGAGAAAGGCTAAAACCGAAGAATCAACTCCTCCACTGAGACCGAGCAGGATTTTCTTCTTCCCCACCACTGCCCTGATTTTTTTGATCGCATCATCTACAAAGCTAGAAGACGTCCAATCCCTGCTAAATCCAGAAATCTTAAATAGAAAATTTGCGATAATTGTTTGCCCCTGGAGTGTATGATTCACTTCCGGGTGAAACTGAACTCCATAAAAGGGTTTATCCCGATGAGCAATACCGGCGATTAATCCATTGTCTGATTGAGCAATGGTTTGAAAGCTATCCGAAATGGACTCCACATGATCTCCATGGCTCATCCAAACCTGAGAGCCTTCATCAACTCCCTCAAACAGCGAGTTCTCAATCGGAAATTTAATCCCCATGGGACCATATTCTCGGGTTGTACCTGGCTCCACACTCCCCTTGAAATGACGGGTCATAAGTTGTAGCCCATAGCAAACACCGAGGATCGGTATATCCATGCTAAAGATCTCAGGATCAATCTGTGGGGCACCTTCTTCAAAGCTGCTATTGGGTCCCCCAGAAAGGATAATTGCTTTCGCTCCCATCTCCTTAATATGACTAGCAGAAATATCTGAATGCTCAATTCGGCAAAACACTTGCTGCTCTCTGATACGACGCGCTATTAACTGAGTGTATTGAGAACCAAAATCTAAAATCAGCACTAATTCATGCATAATATTTTACTTTATTTTTAAGTCCCATGCCCGCAGAGGCTCAAGATAGTCACTATTTGTTAATTCATAATGAAGAGGTGTGACAGAAACAAAGCCAGCTCTTACGGCGTTTTCATCAAGTTCAGGATCCTGGTTTTTATAAACTCGCGTTCCTGAGAGCCAATAGTATACTCGTTTTCTAGGATCTTCGCGACGCTCTAGTTTTTCTTCATAGGTCCCATTACCCTGCTTGGTAACCTGAAAACCCTTAAATGACTCAAAGTCTCCTGCAGGCACATTCACATTGAGTAGGGTTCCCTGAGGAATACCCTCCTGCATGATCTTATCAACCATGATTTGAGCCACACGTGCTGCAGCAGTGAAATCTTTCTGACTAAATGAGTTCAGAGATATGGCCATTGCCGGTATGTCTAATATTGTGCCCTCATAAGCAGCTGATACGGTTCCGGAATAGATAATGTCAACGCCAACGTTCGCGCCCTGATTGATGCCTGATATTACAATATCCGGACGTGGAATCAGAGACCCATTGATGGCAAGTTTGACACAATCTGCAGGTGTGCCCCCAATACCCCAGCCAAAGTGGACATTGTCTCTAAATATTTCCGTGACTTTCATTGGGTCTGAGATAGTGATCGCATGTCCCATAGCGCTCATCTCAGAAATTGGAGCAACAATATACAGCTCTGCCTGATCGGCTAAAGTGTCAGCGAGAGTAATGATTCCCTGGGCATTGATGCCATCATCATTTGTTAAGAGGATCTTAGGTTTTGTCATAAAGGATGTCGAGGACTTCTGCTATTTGCTGCTTAAGATTATCTCTTGGTACAATCATGTCCAGAAATCCTTTTTCCAAAAGAAATTCTGCCCTTTGAAATCCCTCGGGTAGATCGGCACCAATGGTTTGTTTGATCACTCTCGGACCGGCAAAACCGATTAACGCACCTGGCTCAGCAATGTTGATATCACCCAACATGGCGAAACTAGCAGTAACACCACCGGTTGTAGGATCTGTCATAACTGAAATATATGGAATTTTTGCTTCAGCCAGCAGACTTAGTTTTGCAGATGTTTTAGCCATTTGCATCAAAGAATAGGCACCTTCCATCATTCTGGCACCTCCAGAGGCGGAGATAATGATCAATGGAATTTTCCGTTCACGGGCGAGATCTGTAGCTCTTGAGAGCAGTTCTCCCACAGCTGATCCCATACTCCCACCAATAAAGGCGAAATCCATTACTGCAAGAATAACTGGCTTGCTCGCTAAATTGCCTTCAACGACCCTTACAGCCTCATTCTGACCTGTTTTCTGCTGCGCTGCAGTTATCTGATCACTGTATTTTTTTTGTGCTTTAAATTTAAGTGGATCCTGTGGCTTGATATTCTGGAAATGATTCCTACGACCTTCTGCATCAAGTAGTAAGTCAATATAACTGCCTGCAGGAATTCTAAAGTGGTGACCACATTTGTAGCATACGTTATTGCTCTGAATTAGCTCTGCTTTATAAAGAATCTGACGGCAACTCGGACACTTTACCCAGAGACCCTCTTTTATATCTTTCTTTTCAGAACTTTGGGTTTGAATATTTTTATCTTTACGACGAAACCAACTCATTCATTATCCTCTAATAATCTGCAGGTTTATGTTGCTTTGACATAATAACCTGTAAAGGGAGTTTGACCAATTTGTAATTCGTTATTACAGTCTAAATAATATCATTTATAGATGTTGGAAAGATCGGTTATTTTACGCTTAAAACTGAGGAGGAACCCACTTTTTTGCTTCATAGGTCGCATTATAAAAAGGTTCCAGTTCATCAATGTCAGGGCTTGGATCATTTTTTTTAAGTTCTGCTAACAAACCCACATGGGCTGCTTGCGCTTTTACCTCATGAAACCTATTTGCCACTGCTGTGCCCTCGCCCTGCAACCAATCAGCAAACCCTCTGTCTGCAGTTCCAAAATAGGCATCTATATTTTTTCCTGATAATTCATCCCATTTGACGTAGTGATATGTGTCAGCATAGGGTGTTGATTCAGGATGGAGATTGTAATCTGCGTAGTGAACAAAATTTCGATGAGAAAATATGACTGCCCGGCAAGGCCCCTGCACCTGTTCTCTGAGCCCATAAGCGAGAGCATCAGTAGTTGATATTGGAATCAATGGAAGATCTAGCGTGAGAGCAAGCGCCTTCACTGTGGCAAGCCCAATACGAAGCCCATTGAAACTTCCAGGTCCAATGGCAATGGCCAGAGCTTCCAGATCTTGTGCTTGCAATTCACAAAACGCCAAAGCCTCTTTTAAGAATGGTGAAAGTTTTTCAATATGAATTTGCCCACCACTTTCCTCCCAGGTAGAAAGAACCTGATTTCCATGAGTCACTGCGACTGAGCATACTACAGATGATGTATCGCATGAGATAATCATATCAGAGATCCAGTTCTCTAGGCGCGTTGATCATAATTTCTCGCTCTTGATCATTATTCTCAACAGTGCGAAAACTTAAACCAATGGCATCTTCAGGTATAGCTTCAGCAACAATATCTGCCCATTCAATGATTACAATCGCTCCAGAATCATAGTAATCCCAGATACCCATTGCAATTAACTCCTGCCCATTGCTCAGGCGATATGCATCAATATGAATAATCTCTTGGCTCGTTCCATGATACTCATTGATGTATGTAAATGTGGGACTAAGAGCATATTCCTCAACTTGATAATAGGCTGTTAGACCTTGAGTAAACGTTGTTTTTCCACTGGCAAGATTACCGCTCATCGCCAGGACATCCCCCGGCCGCAGTTGGGCTGCCAGCTTACCAGCCAAAGCTTTGGTTTCGTCACTACTATGAGTTTTTAATAAATAGCTGTACACTATTTGGGCTCTAAATGGATCAGAGGAATTATCATTTCCCACATACTAAGCCCACCATGTTGATAGGTGTCTGCATATTTATACTGATATTTCCGATAATTATTGGGATAGAGAAAATAATACAGTTTTTGCGCAATAGCGACTGTGTCACTACTGGATGTGGAAGGCAATCTTATCCGCTCCGGGTTATCCAGGTACCAAGCATCCTTGGTATTGGGTTTCAAATTACGACCTTGTTTGAAGCGGATGTTAGTTGTGGCATCTCGATCAGCTAAAATCTGGGTTGGCTCTTGTACTCTTACACTCCCGTGATCTGAAGTTATCACTACCTCAAAACCTAATTTCGCCGCAGTAGAGAGAACCTGTTTTATCCACGAATTATTAAACCATGCTCGCACAATCTCACGATAGCTGGCTTCATTTGGTAAAATTTCCTTAAGTAGCGGTGAATCGGTTCTACGGTGGGCCAATAGATCAACCTGGTTTACTACCAGTGCCACTAATTTTTGACTGCCCCACGAGTTAAACTGTTTGGCAAATTGAACACCCTCATGATTAGACAATATTTTCTTATATCGGGCTTCCGGTTTGAGTGACAGGCCCGAGCGTTGAATATTTTCAAGGAGGAATTCTTTTTCCTTTTGGTTTAGACTATGTCCATCTCTGGCTCCCCACCAGTCAGGATGGAAGCGGTTCATATCATCAGGGAAAAGACCGCTAAATATGGCATTCCGGCTAAATTCAGTGGTTGTAGGTAGCAGAGAAAAATACCCATCTCGTTTGACTTGAAATTCTTCATAAACAAGCGGTTCTAGTGTCAGCCACTGGTCCCAGCGCATGCAATCAATAATGAGGAATAAGACTTTTTTATCATTCTCTAATAGAGGCTTAACTGATTTTGTAAATACATCAGGTGATAGGACAGGGCGCTGATCTGAAGGTGAATTCACCCATTTTTCATATTTTGCTTTTATGAAACGTGTAAATAAGTGATTCGCTTCATGCTGCTGTTGTAGGAGCATTTCGCCAAAACCCAGGTCAGGATAGTCGTCTAATTCCAACTCCCATGCTGACAATTGATTGTGAATATTGATCCAGTCTTGGGAACTAGGATTACTTTCGATATTCCGGGCCAATTCGGCAAATGCCTGCATATATTTCTCTGAAACAGCATCCTGTTTGATCTGCTTATTTTCCAAGATTTTCATAACAGCTAAGAGAATCTGAGAAGGGTTTACAGGTTTGGTCAGGTAATCTGAGATACGACTTCCAATGGCCTCCTCCATGAGGCTCTCTTCTTCATTCTTGGTGATCATGATTATGGGAAGTGCTGGATACTCAGCTTTTAAAATAGCGAGAGTTTCCAGACCATCTTTACCAGGCATAGTCTCATCCAGTAAAACAATATCAAACCGTTGATTGGCGCAGAGAGCGATCGCATCGTCACCATTGGTAACAGTTGTGACCTGGAAACCCTTGCCATCTAAGAATAATACATGTGAACGGAGCAGGTCGATCTCGTCATCTGCCCACAGAATAGTACCGCGATTTAATTCAGTTGTTGTCATGGGTCGAAAATATGTGTAGAAGAAGCTTAGTAAACATTAATCTTTCAGAAATCTGCATTTAGAAGTCTTTATGAGATCAATGGAAACTTAAAATATCACCTGGTGGATAGATTCTTATTGTTGACTATTTAGCGGTCAAAGTCCAAGAACCATCCCACTCTGATCCCGGTGAATTCTCCTTAAAGTATTCACAACGATCAATGTACAGCCTACTCGGGTTGGTATGACGCCCCTGAAACATATCTTCTTTTGAATCGGCTAATTTGAATGCTTCCAGTGCCTTATCCCATTTCTGATCACGGTAAAGAGACAATGCCATATGGTAAGTTTCTAACATATCGGCATACCCATCAGGTAAATCATTCTTGAGAGACATCAATTCATAAACACGAACGGGTTCACTCTTACCTTTCACGACAACAAAGTCAAGATCTCGCCATTCAAATTTATCTTTAGTGGCAAGATAGGTAGCTTCAGCTACTTGAATGTAAACACCGTATTGTTTAGCTGATGATTCCAGACGTGCTGCAGTATTCACGATATCGCCCATCATGGTGTAATTCATGCGCATGGCTGAGCCCATATTGCCAGTGACCATGTCACCGGTGGCTATACCAATCCGATTTTGCATATGATGAACGATCTCAGGCCAACGCTCTCCTTCACTCTGCCATTTCTCACGTAATTCAGCCAAGCGGGCTTGCATTTCAACTGCAGTGAGACAAGCCATATACTCATGATCATCCACTGGAACGGGAGCACCATAAAAAGCCACAATAGCATCGCCTATATATTTATCCAGTGTCCCAAGATTGTCCAAAAGGATATCAGTCATTTCAGTCAAATAATCATTCAATAACTCAACAAGGTCAGCGGCAGATAATTTCTCGGAGAATGCAGAGAAACTTTGAATATCAGTGAAAAATGCAGTATGAACTCCAACATCGCCACCCAGCTTAGGTTCACGCTTCTCCTCATACATCTTGTCAATGAGATCTGGAGATATATATGTACCGAACGTATCCTTCAGAAAGTGTTTATCCCGCTGTTCTAAAATAAATTTATAGAGAACATTGGCCAAAAAGGTTAGCGCCATAACGAAAAGTGGAGCAATAATGGGGACGAAAATTGTTTGCCCAGGAGGAGGCACTATAATACCCTCAGAATTTCCTGCCATCCACTTGAATATCCACATGTGATCAGAGGTAAACATTCCAACACTAATGCTAAAAAGTATCCCAGCCTCAAGGACGATTAGTATCCCTCCCCAAAGCGGGTCAAAGAACGAGATGATCAAATAGGCAAGGATTGCACATAGTACAAGGAGAAGTATCTGAACTGTTGCTGAATCAGTGGTAAACTCAATTGTATTCCCCAAAACTCTGACAAAGTTCTGATCTAATACAGTTTGAATAGCATTTGCGTGATACTCAAACCCAGGCATGAGTGTTGGAGCACCCAGATAATCAAAAAATGCAGTAGATTTATAATCATGTTTAACCTCTACAGATACACCGATAATGCAAATCTTATTCTTAAAGGGGCTCTCTGGAATCTCATATTCAGGATCCATCATGATCATCATTGAATTCAAAGTTCCCTCAGGGTTGAATGTCTCCATCCAATCCGTATCTTCTTCAAAAATGGGAAGATCATAGTCCTCAGTATCAATCACCCAGACCAGGGGAAAGCGTTGAAAGGTTTGCCATGGTTCTGATTGACCAATTCGAGCATGGGAAGCCGGACCGTATATATTTGTTAAAAACTGAGGCATGTCTGAACCATAGGTAGGGATCTTCAATGGACCGTAAGTAAATTCGCTAAGGTCTTTATCAAAGGATAACTCGGTACCTTCAGGAATATCAAGAAAGTGTTTCACTGCTGTCATTCCCAAAGACATAAATATATTATCCGGCTCATGCCGAAGAGCATTGAATACAGGATAGCGTCGTGTAAAGTGATCCTTATCCTCATCCACATCCACCAAACCATGATCGGGATCAACTGACATGATAACCTCATTGGGGGTGATAAGTATATCTGGAGGAATTCGTGAGGACTCGTTTTTAATCGTCGAAGCCATGATCACTTCTGCTCCCTTTGATCTGGCATATTGGATCGTCTGCGCAAAGACGCTGTCTCCGTCGCGAAAACCCAAAGGAAAGGCTCCATCAAAAACAGAGTGTGCCAGGGCAGTTTGAGCATCTCTCGCGTCAAACTGAATATCAAATACGATGACTTTTGCGCCGGCATCTACCAGATTGGTAACTGTTCTTCTCCAAATTTTTCCACGTGGATAGGGCCAACTGATATCTGCTAATATCCTGTATGACTCATCATCTACATCAATGAGGATGACCTCTAAACTGTCATTTGGATTTTCCTGGTGTGATGCCCAGGATGAGAGTGGCCCACGTAACTGATAGCTAAAATCCAACATTTTATAGTTTGCCAAGTCAAAAAGTCCTAGAACCTGGATAAGGAGGACCATGACAATTGCTATGACGGTCAATAATAATCCAATGCCATATTTCTTTAGCATATTGAACCCCTAATTTTTTTATATCATTGTAACTAAAATACTAATTCGAATCTAGCAGATATCAACCTATCAGAATATTCAGAAAATTCGTTGGTATACTGGCGCTGTTCAAAGCTACTCATTAATCTGGATTTGATCGATGTATTACCCACGCTTAAAGGTATAAAATTATATTGGGTATTGAATTGAATATTTTTCTGTGTTTTGCTTGTCTTGGTCAACACACTTGATTCATATTTATTTGATTCAAAAATCATATGTTGATAGCTTCCGCGTAGAATCAATTTGCCAGCAAATAAGCTGTAGGAGGATCCAAGTCTGATTGTGTTAAAAATATTTGACTGAAAATTGGGATTACTTTCATCGTAGAGTTGATTCGTATTATTACGTATTGATAATGTGGTCGTTAAGGGTATCCCCCACTCAGTTCTGAGATTCAAACCATAAAGATTTGATGATCGCAACAAGCCTTGATAACCAATCACCAGATTATTCATGTCTGAGCTCATCACATTAAAAGCAATTGTATTCTCGATCTGAGCAAAACGTAAAATGTAAGTCAGACTTACATTTGAACTGAGTAACTCATTCAATTCTCTATTATCAACAACAATAACCGTATCAGCGCCCGAAGCCAAGGTTTGCTCAATGGACGTTGTTTGATCTACATTATTGTCCCTGGTGAAATACTTCATACTTGTGGTGACAGTGGGCAAGCCTTGTCCGGGATTTAAGGTGATTCCTGTAGTAAACGTGTTTTGAACCAATCTCGGATCCACAACATCATCTATGGATATCGTATTGTTCTTGTGTGATTCCCAGCCAAGGTTTAAGTATAACATATTATTGAACATACGGACTTTATCTGTAATTTTCCAGCCACTCCAGCCTTTACTATCCAACCGGACAGATGGGCTTCCCAATGCTTTATAGCCTGGACCTATATGATGATAGTCTATATGTACGAAGTGATTATAATAATTCAACTTAATCGCCAGATTAATAGCCACCGTTGTCATGGCGGCCAAGTAATTCTTCTCGTCCAGATTTGTGATATCAACAGGTAGAGTCAGATTTTCATTTAGGATAAATATATCTGAAAGATTGGCGGGATCAAATTTTCCGTCTGTGAGCAAAAAACCCAGGCCAGAACCTGCAAGTGATTCATCTATGCCTGATAGACCTATATCTAAAACACCGGAACCAAGCGTATCATCAATGGTTGTATCCGCTAGCAAAGAGAAGGTATCCAATTGGACTCGCGTTAGGGGGCCATCAATAATATTTCTGTTATAGAGTGAGAAAGCTGTACTCGCCTGCACAATAAAACGATGATTATCTAATGCCAGTTTCACATCGGACCCAAACACAATATTATCTTCCGGGGTGCTTCCAGCTAATTCGTAATTTACTGAATAGGTGCTGTCATTGAAAAGAAAGGTTTCAGCGCCAAAAGGTACCGTGACAGTTTTTGTCTCACCTATCAGATCCTGTGAGAAGACATTTCCATCCCAGTAATTTGGCTTTGTTGTTACCGTATTCACACTATCACGTGTGTGAACGTAAAAAACTCCAAATTGAAATGTTTTTCCCCTTCCTATACTGGGGCGAATGGCAAACACACCTCGCTCATAACTATAACCAGTTCTATTCCAAGTAGACGCCAAGCTATCAAAGGATGCAGTCCCTGTAATTGATCTTGCAGTAGTGCCTGAGACGACATGAACATTAAAACCCTTAAAGCGTACATCAACATTGTGGCCACGGACACGTTTTCCCCAGAGACCTAACCTGTTCATCATAGGAGTCTCATCCCCATAACTATACTTCAACCAGGATGTCCGTACCTTGACTCCATAGCGATTCTGAGGCTGCAGAGTCGAATCTTCTTTGCTGGTAATATTTGAGAATATCTTAACTTTAGCCCAGTCGAAGTTCAGGTTGGTCAAAAAGTCGACGCGCGTGGTCGATTGTTGGTCTTTTGAATAAAGCGGCACTGACACGGTATCTGTGCCTATCACAGTATCCACATCAGTATTGCTAAAACTTATCTTATCCTGCCGGTGATTGATATTCAAACTGCCGTCCATACCCATTTCAAATATCTTCTGAGTTTGGCCATGCACATTAAAACTCCAGGAACTGGATGTCAATCTGACCCCATATATATTAGATATCTCCATAAATATATTATGTTTACCAGAAGTGAGGACATCAGGTTTGTAGGTAATTAGATCAGTGGTGATCAGGGAGTATGCTGTGACATCTATATTATCAAAGAATACTCGAACAGAGTTTACATCAACATTCTCAAGAGTAAACAGAGAAACTGCTACGATCATTGGATCACCATAAGGGAGAGACTCACCAGGTTCAGGTGTAAGGATTACCAATTCACCAAAATTCTCTGTAGCATTGATGGCTTGAGCAGTGGCAACCGGTTCTTCAACAGCGACATACTGTGGATTAGAGAATGGATCTCTGGAGGCAGGGAAAGCGACTATTCCACCACTCTTTAAATTTGCAATTATTACATATTCAATCCCGGGAGCTCCAATAACTGAGCCTGACAATTCACCAGTAAACCTAAGCTCACCAATGGTCATAGGCTCTTCAAGGAACCCAACTTGCCCAGCTAGTCTGTAGAGAAGTGCAACCGAACTAATCTGATCTAAGTCACCAGTGTAGATAGCCTCAAAACTAAGCGCTTCGCTATGAGCCGCCTCTCGAGGCGGTATATGGATAAGCTCACCCTGGCTCTGAAAACCATGCCCAGTGAACCCCACCCCCAGTAATAGAGCTATGAACAGCCGTTTCATATTTAATTGCTGAACTGTTATTAGTTATTCAGCGTACTCAATAATAATGAATTTTTCTGCGTTGGTCTCTTCGTTGACCATACGAATACGAAGTTCATGAATGGTATTCGTTTCCTCCTCTGCGGGAGTAGCATCATCGGGATCATCAGGAATTTCAGCTTCATTTGTTTCTTCGACTACGACCGTTCCATCTGAATTTGAGCTAGCAGTGCTATTTTCTCCAACATTTTGGATCAAACCGCTAACTAAATTTTCGATCTCAACAATCCCATTCAGGACCGTGAATGTATCTCCATTTTCATCACTGGATACCCACCATTCGGTTCCTTTAACGGAAGCCACAGAAGTTGGTGTTGCAATACGAAATTCACCTTTTTGTTTAGTCACTGTCGCTTTTACTGTACCGTAATCTAAAGAAATAGTTTTAGAAATTTTTCCTCGCTCAACAGCAGCTAGGATTTCCAACTCTGAGTTACCTTTGATCTTGAGTTGACTTTTATCATCAAGAAAAAAGATAGCAACAAAACCACCGTCGCCTGTTTTAATCCAGTCATGATTCTTTAATTGGGTCCCCATTACAGCATTACGGCTATAATCATCACCGTTAAACTTCTTATGAAAGGTTGTACCTTTGGCTTTGGCAATAACACCAACGGATTCCTGTGCACTTAATGATAAGGACGCCATGGCCATTACGCTGAAAATAAGTGTAATCTTAAGTAAATGTTTCATCATTACCTCTATTGCGTCGTTACGCTCTCGATATCAAAGACACCATTCATAAGTTGAATAAGTAGAGCTCCGAAATCAGTTGTGCTCATTCTTTCTCCATCTAGAGTAATCTCGGCACAATCACCATAACCCTCTAGTGGTCCATTAGTACCAAACAAAATGTTGTACTGGCTATCGCCTAACACATCTCGTAATTGTAGTTGGCAAGGAGAATCAGTTCTTCCTGTCTCTAAAATAGTAAAGCGGTTGATTTGACTGGTAATCTCTTTATCTGCGCTATTGGTGCGGCAAACTTTTTTAACCTGCCACACATAAGTTTTTCCAACCTCTAGCGGTCTACCTATTCCTTCATATAAAAAACTAGTTGCATCCCCAACAGGATAAAATGACTGGTTATCAGGGTATGGTAATGATGATTCACTATTTATTGCATCATCAGCAGAACTGTGGAAAAGTGGATTATACTCACAAATACGAATTGAGTAATCATCACAACCTATTGAATTCCATTCAAAGGTTGGGTTAGCAATAGCAATTTGTTCATCATCAAGAGGTGAAATAAGGTTGAAACCTTCAGGTTTCTGTATGTTGATCACTTTGTCAGGATTAAATCCAACATAATCTACTGTAGTACCTGATGGTGCGGTGACACGTAACTTGAAGGAATACGTACCACTTGGAAGTTCTCCGTCAATCATTTTACTCAACAAACCACTACTTTCTGCGTTACTGATACCATCGTAATCAAACGTGTTAAACTTTATGGTATTCCCTAATTCATCAATGAGGCCATCACTTTTTACACTGGTATTTAATTTTGTATTATTAATCACCAGGGGTCCCTGTAGATCCATGGATAGGTCAACACTGAAGATCAGGGAATTTTCAAAGCCCAGATCAAGGGCTGTGGCGTATAGTGACAGATGAAAATCAACTCCCTCGACACTATTCATACCGGGATCTATCCGATAACTAAAGAGAATAGGTTCACCCGGGTTAAAACTTTTCTGTGCATCAAGCACATAGATCATATCCCATTCGGCTATATCTGGTTGAGCTGTGACCGTGATGGTTTGGGCACTAACCAGGCTTGTTAGAAGAACGGTGTATAGTATGTATAGCATCTTTTTCATGATTTCCTCCTGCACATAATGGAAGATAAGACAAACAAGTCATATCTGCGTGCGCTATGTCATTCCATATGTAGCTGGAATTTAGTTAGAGAATTAAGCAGAAACAACAACTCTGCTACCTTTGAGAGCACGTCTTTTCAACTATCTTTTTTAACAATTTTGGCTACAGACGTGGCTACATAGGCACTTCTGAGATCCACTACTGAAAGTAGCGCGCACTTAAATCGGATAAATCAGGCTTTTCAGCATGGCATAACTTGGTGACTGGTAGGTCTTTATAATTTCCTTACTCAGAATAGTACAGTTTTTTGACATTCATACGATATTAGCAACGGGAAGTAAAACTAGCAACTGTATCTAAATCTTGAGGAAACATAAAGGGTAGCCAGTGTATGTCATTTCCAATATATTTTGGAGCCCCGAGTAACATTCCGTTATACACTAAGATCTATCTATAATTCCATTTATTTACCATTGAGGTCCTGTGTTTTCAGCCATAACTACGTCGTGGTTAAGCACCACAATTTTGGAATGACACCGCGCGTAACAATTATTCTCGCGTTTTAAATTCCTAAGGCAGTGGTCTTCTGAAAAAGTGGATTAAATAGAAAGAGCCCCTTGCATAAGCAGAGGGGCTCTTCAAGGTTTCTCGACAACGTCCTACTTTCACACACTCAAAGAATGCACTATCATCGGCGCTACAGGCCTTAACTTCCGAGGTCGGAATGGGATCGGGTGTTTCCCCTGCGCTAAAGTCGTCGAAAAATCAAATATCATATCATTGACAAAAAATGGGAAAAAGCTGAGTAGTGCATTGTGCGTACTAGAGTTAGAATAATATTGATCAAGCCTCACGGTAAATTAGTACCACTCGGCTGAACACGTTACCGTGCTTACACCTGTGGCCTATCAAACTCATAATCTTTAAGTTACCTTCAGTCCGGATAAACCGGAAGGGAGATCTTATCTCGAGTCGAGTTTCGCGCTTAGATGCTTTCAGCGCTTATCTCTTAGAATCATAGCTACCCAGCGATGCCGTTGACACGACAACTGGTGCACCAGAGGATTCCTCATTCCGGTCCTCTCGTACTAGGAATAAGTTCTCTCAAATCTCCTGCGCCCACGGCGGATAGGGACCGAACTGTCTCACGACGTTCTGAACCCAGCTCGCGTGCCGCTTTAATGGGCGAACAG